>Ga0315273_10012532_pt1 | contig 10880 bp, 8 predicted proteins | sample YL17G02_0_MG_FD_205753 | JGI IMG/M metagenome (GOLD analysis project Ga0315273, IMG submission 205753) | Sediment microbial communities from Yellowstone Lake, YNP, Wyoming, USA - YL17G02_0 | ecosystem: Environmental > Aquatic > Freshwater > Lake > Sediment | place: USA: Wyoming | collected... | reverse complement strand
AGATCCTGCAAATCATGCACCGCACACTTTGCAGTGGGGCTTACGCTTGTATGGGTGGGCAGCGGCCGATGAGCGGCGCTTCGCAGCTGCCCAGAAGGTGGCTGGCTTATTTAGCCGCTTGCTGCCCCCCTTTTCTGACTGGCTGCGCTTACCGGCCTGGTCGGGATGGGGACTTAGCCGCGATTTTCCACGCCCGGCTGCCCGCCCTTTTCGCACCCGTTTCCAGACCATGGATCGGGAAGTCACTACTGCTGCTCTGGAGACCTCTCAGCCTCCTGGTCAATCTCCAATCTCCAATCCCCAGTTTCCAGTCTCTGCTTCCCAACCTCCTTTACCCCGTCTTTCCACTGCTTTCTTAATGGAACGCTTCGCTTCCGAGCTGACCGCACTGGGGGGGACAATTAACGTTTGCCAGCCCGCCGAAATAGGAGAGCATCTGCTAACCTTCCTCCAGGAGCGGGCCATTTCCTCTATTATGGCATGGGAGGGGCGACAGCTACCGGACGGCCTGCTCGATGCGCTGGTCGAAGCTGGCATCCAGGTCAGCCATATCCCTGATCCAACCGCGCGAGCTGGCCTGACGGGGGCGGTAGCTGCTGTTGCCGAAACTGGCACATTGGTCTTGCCTTCCGGGGTGGGTCGCCTGCAATCAGCCGCGTTGCTACCCACAATCCACATCGCCATTCTGAACAGCCGGGATATTTACGAAAACCTCCCACAGGTTTTGAACCTGCGGGAGGTGAGGGAAGCCAGCTCGGTGGCTTTGATCAGCGGCCCATCACGCACCGCCGATATCGAGATGTCACTGACAATCGGCATGCATGGGCCCGCCGAAGTGCACGTCTTTTGCCTGGATTAACGGTCAGGCAAATAACCTGGAGAATTCCTACTTGAGTACCCAAACCCAGGCGTTATTGAATGTGCAGGTTGTCCTTCCCGAATCCTGGAAAACGTGGAAAGCCAGCACTCCATTCGTAAGCTTGCTATCGCTCAAGGTTTTTGTTTTTTGACCGTTGATAAACACTGTAAATGCTTTATCTTTCACATACAGTATGTAGGTATTGGTGCCGCCATTTTCCTGGTTGATGGACTTGCTCTGTTGGACCTCTTTCCCCAGGGTGTACTGATATTTGCCAGTGTCCCACATTTCAATATCCCATCCAGGATAACCCGAGAGCCGGATGGTCAGGAACTGGTATTGGGCGCCTTTGTCCAGGTTGGGGGCCGAGCGGAAGAGAACACCACATCCAGCTAACCCGCCCTGCGATTCCCAGGTAATATCGGTTTTAATGACGAAATCGCTTGCGGTAAGGTTCTGGCCGATCAGTTGGTTTTCAATGCCCAGGTAACCTTCGGCGGTGAGAGAGATCGGAGCGTCGCTAGACCATCCCAGGTGACCTTCTTTGGTCGAGAGGCCAATCTTTTGCAGCTCAGTTTCGATCTGGCTCGGGATTGCGGGACCAGCCTGGGTAGGCGCGGCGGTTGGGGCAGCCGTGGGCGCCAGGGTGGGTTGCGCTGGAGGCGCGACTGTGTTGGTAGGGGCAACAGGGGCGAGGGTTGGCGCAGGCGGCTGGGTGGGTTGAGCGGGTTGGGGCGGCTGGGTTGGGTTATCGGGAGCCGTCGTCACTTCTGGTTTCGGAGTGCGGGTAGGACGCGGCGTGTTGGTGGGTTCGGCCGAAGAGCCGAATAGAGCGCAGGCGGGCAGCACAATCAACGCGATAAATAAGAGCGATAGGGCCAGCAGCCATTGGCGTGGGTTTTTCTTTTGCCAGAGCAGTTTCATTTTTGTATTCTCCTTTGAAATTAAAATAATAAGCTAAAGAAGGGAACTACAATGCCAGTTGTGGGTTTTTTCCCTTATTCAACATAATTATAGCCCTAGAAAACTAGGCATGCAATGAACAGGGGCAATTAAACGCCTTTCAATTTTGAGGGGTATCTTGGCAATTCGTCGCAGAAGTTTCACCATCATACAGGCTTTTAGCGACGAATTTCTTGGGTGTTTTATTTTGGTGCAGAAATCATCCGGAAAATTCCGTCAACATCCGGGGAGAGCTCGCTCACAGCGAGGACCGCTGCCAGGTTGAGTGGTCCATAAATATGGGGAAATACTTGCCCATCTGAGACTTCCCAGCGGATTTCAGATTCTACGCGCGGCGGGTTAATCCACAGCAGCGCCAGGTTGTCCGTCTTCTGAAAATAGCTGTTGGCCACACCCAGAATTTGCTCAGGGCGTGAACAGTGGATGAAACCGACCTCTTCCAGCGACGATGTACGGTATTCTCCCGTCGCTTGCGCCGCTTCCCACTGCGCTCGCAGGCATAGATGGACAATCGGTTTGGTTCCAGGCTCCATTTTTTTCTTTATAGCAAAGCGACAACTCGTTCCAGGATAACTTCGGCCACCTCGGCTTTGCTCATCAATGGCAATGCCTCGACCCGCCCGTCAGCAAACAACAGGGTGACCCGGTTGTCCTCCGCTCCAAAGCCGGCGTCAATCGCGCTGATGTCGTTGGCGGCAATGAAATCCAGCTTTTTTGCCTGCAGCTTGGAGCGGGCGTTGCCAAGCAGGTCTTGAGACTCGGCAGCAAAGCCGATTGTCAGGCGCGGCCAACCTATTTCGGCCTTGAAAGCTGCCACCGCCGCCAGGATGTCGGGAGTTGCTTGCAGCTCAATATGGGGAATGCCGCTCTCTTTTTTGATCTTCTGTTCTGCCCTGGCGACCGGCATGAAATCGGCCACAGCCGCAGCCATAATCAGGGCGCTGGCTTGAGGGATGACAGCCAGGACAGCCTCCAGCATCTCCTGGGCGCTGCGAACGTCTAACCGCCTGGCTCCGACCGGGGTTGGGAGTGGCGTGGGGCCGGCAATCAGGGTCACATCAGCCCCCTGATCCAGGGCTGCCTGGGCCAACGCAAAGCCCTGCTTGCCAGACGAGCGGTTGGTGATCGAGCGTACGGGGTCAATTGGTTCCTGCGTGCCCCCGGCAGTGACCACCACCTGGATGCCTTGTAGCTGCCCATTGCGTCCCAACGCCAGGCGGATGCGCCCGAGCAGATCAACTGGCTCGACCATTCGTCCCAGCCCTACTAACCCGGAGGCCAGGTGACCTTGCGCCGGGCCGACGATGGTTGCGCCGCGCAGGCTCAGTAATTCCAGGTTGGCTTGAGTGGCAGGATGTGAGAACATGCCGCCGTCCATTGCCGGAGCGACCAGGAGCGGGCAGCTGGCTGCCAGGGCTGTGACCGTCAGCAGGTTATCGGCCAGGCCATGCGCCAGTTTTGAAAGGGTATTGGCTGAGGCTGGCGCCACGACCAGTAAATCGGCGCTTTTACCCAACCCAATGTGCAACACATGACCCTCGCTGCCCCACAGGTCCGAGTCCACGTAGGCCTTCCGGCCGGTGACCGATTGGAAGGTTAGCGGAGTGATGAACTGCTGCGCCGCCTGGGTCAGGATCACATCAACCTGCGCCCCGGCCTGGGCCAGCCTGGAAGCCAGGTCGGCGGCCTTATAACAGGCGATTGAGCCGGTAACGCCAAGCAGGATGTGTTTGTTAACCAGGGGATTGGACATAGTCGATCCTTTGTGACCAGGTGGTTTCGCCGAATTAAGTATAGCCTATTCTGAGGTCTTAAAGAAAAGGTCATCCATTCTCACGACATACCTGCCGGGTTGGCATTCTGCACCTTCACCAGGCGGTCGTTGCCGGCCAGGTCGGGCAGCAAGTCTATCTCGGCGTTAGGGAAGGCCGCTTCGGCCAGCGCGCAAGTTGCTGTCCCTTGTGACGCCTCGATCTCCAGCAGCAGCAAGCCGCCTCGGGCCAGGCTGCGGGACGCGTTATCGATCAGAGGCCGGATCAGCTTCAACCCATCTGGACCGCCGTCCAGGGCCAGACCGGGCTCCCATTGGGCTACCTTGAGTTCTCTTAATTTCTCGGTTGGGATATAGGGCAAGTTGGCGCAAATCAGGTTAAATGGTCGGCTGGTGGGGGGGATCAGGTGGCTTTGGACACAAGTCACCCGGCCGGAGACGGCATGGCGGGTGGCGTTCAGCTGGGCGGTTTTCAGGGCTTCCCTCGAGATATCGGAGGCTACTATGCGCAGGTCCGGAAAATGCACAGCCAGTGAGACGGCAATGCAGCCGGAGCCGGTCCCCACATCGGCAGCCAGCCGGCGCTCGGGGGTCGCACGCAGCCAGGACAGGGCTTGCTCCACCAGCAGCTCGGTTTCCGGGCGAGGGATCAGTACAGCCGGGTTGACAAGGAAGTCCAATCCGTAAAATTCCCAATGCTCCAGGACGTAAGGCAAAGGCTCGCCCTCTTCCAACCGTGCCAGGGATACGCTTAATTGGTGTTCTTGATCGGGCGAAAGGATCACTTCCGGGTGGGCCAGCACCCAGGTACGGGATCTCTCCAGTACGCAGGCCAACAGCACTTGTGCGTCAAGGCCGGGTGTCTCGCTGGTGGCGGAAAGCCGCTGGCGTAGGATGGGAAGGAGATTGGCTGTTGTTCTGATTAACAATCTAAAATCGGCAATCCAAAATCCTCAATCTTCAATCCCCACCGCCGATAGTCTTTCAGCTTCGGTGCGCGTCGCCAGCTCGTCAATGAACTGGTCTATTTCGCCGTCCATCACCGCTGGCAGATTATAAGAAGAAATGTTGACGCGGTGATCGGTGACGCGCGATTGGGGATAATTATAAGTCCGGATTTTCTCAGAGCGCTCGCCGGTGCCCACCTGGGAGCGGCGCGTCTCATCTTGCTCCTGGCGGCGCTTTTCTTCTTCGATCTCGTAAAGACGGGCGCGCAGGATGCTCATGGCGCGCAGGCGGTTCTGCAGTTGAGAGCGTTCATCCTGGCACTGTACTACCATGCCGGTGGGCAGGTGGGTGATGCGGATGGCGGTGGCGTTCTTCTGTACGTTCTGTCCGCCCGCCCCGGCAGATCGAAAGACATCGATACGGATGTCGCTCTCGGGGATATCCACTTCCACCTCATCCACCTCGGCCAACACGGCGACGGTGGCAGTGGAGGTGTGGATGCGCCCCTGGCTTTCGGTGACCGGTACCCGCTGTACGCGGTGCACCCCTGATTCGTATTTTAGGCGCGAATAAGCGCGCTTGCCTTTGACCATAAAAATGATCTCTTTGAAACCCCCAATGCCGATCTCGTTGGTGGAGAGCACCTCCACCAACCAATGCAGGCGCTCAGCGTAGCGGCCGTACATGCGGAACAGGTCGGCGGCAAACAGGGCAGCTTCATCGCCGCCCGTCCCGCCTCGGATTTCCACAATCACATTGCGGTCGTCGCGTGGGTCTTTGGGCAACAGCAAGCTCTTGATCTCGCCTTCCAGGCGCTCGACCTCCGGCTCAACTTCGGCGATCTCCGCTTCGGCCAGCAGGCACAGCTCTTCATCGTCGCTAGTTTGCAATTCGCGCGCCTCTTCCAGGCGGGCGATAGCCTGGTGGTAGGCCTGAACTTTGCCCACAATCGGCTCCAGGTCGGACCGCTCTTTACCCAGCTCTGCGGCGCGTTGGTAATCGTCGCCGACTTCTATTAACATCTGGTTGAGTTCTTCGTAGCGTTTTTCGATTCCAGCTAATTTTTCCAGCATAGCGCGATTATACCATCGGAACTTTTACTCAACTCCGGGCGTCTCTGGGTTGAAAGGAAATTGTGAAACATAAGCCCGCTATCCCCTCCCCCTTATCCCCTTCGGAGGACCCATGAAACTCAAACTCGTTTTCTCCTTTGTTCTAATCTGCCTGGTCCTGCTTTTCCCCGCCCCAGCCCGCGCCGATGGCATCATCGTCCCGCAACCCCCCACCTGCGACCGCTGCCCGCCGCCCTGTCCTGGACCAAGACCCTGTCCGATTCCCTCTCCTATGACCCAATTGGACATCCGCTACCATCGTGTGACGGTCAAAATTCAGGACCAGGTGGCGGTCACCCATGTTGACCAGGTCTTTTACAACCCCAATAACTGGGCGGTGGAGGGGACTTATGTCTTCCCATTGCCAGCCGAGGCTGCGGTCTCCTCTTTTACTTTATGGATGGATGGCCAGCCCGTCCAGGGCCAGGTGCTGGATGCCGAGCAGGCTCGCCTGACCTACCAGGAGATTGTCAGCCAGCTGCGCGACCCGGCCTTGCTGGAGTACGCCGGGCGGGGGGCGGTGCAGGCGCGCATCTTCCCTATCCCCCCCCAGGGCGAACGGCGGGTTGAGCTGGAATATGTCCAAACCCTGGCTGCCGAAAATGGGTTGGTGCGTTATGTCTACCCCCTTAACACGGAAAAGTTTTCGGCAAAACCACTGGAAAGTGTGTCGGTTAGCGTGGATGTGCGTTCCGGCGAGCCAATTCGGGCAGTGTATTCGCCCACTCACGCTATAGCTGTCAGCCGGGATGGCGAAACCCACGTCAGTGCAGGCTATGAGGCCAGCCAGGTGCTGCCCGATACGGATTTTGCCTTGTATTACTCGCTGGGCGAGACCACAGCCTTCCATTTGTTGACCTACCGGGATCCGCAGGATGCCGCTGACCCCGATGGCTACTTCCTGGCTTTGCTGGCCCCTCAATCGCAGATTGACCGGCAGGCTCTACCTAAAGACCTGATCCTTGTCCTGGATCGCTCCGGCAGCATGGATGGCGACAAGTTCAGCCAGGCCCAAGCTGCCCTGCGCTTTATTCTCAGCCACCTCAACGCCGAGGATCGTTTCAACTTGATCGTTTTTAGCACCGGCCTGGAGACCTACGCCAGTGGCTTGCGCCCGGCTACTGAAGCCACCGAGGCGCAAAAATGGGTGGATACTTTAAGCGCCCAGGGCAGTACTGACATCAACCGCGCCCTTCTGGAAGCAGCGGCGATGGCTTCCGATGAGCGTGGGGGCAACGCGCGCCCGGTTTACTTGATCTTCCTGACCGATGGGCTGCCCACCGAAGGGGTCAGAAACAGCCAGAAGATCATCGATAACCTGGCGGCAGCTGCGCCAGAAAAACTGCGCCTGTTTGCCTTTGGGGTGGGATATGACGTGGATACCTTCTTGCTGGATTCGCTGGCCCAGGCACACCATGGCTCGACCATGTATGTTTTGCCGGAGGAGAGCCTGGACGAGAAGCTTTCAGCCTTCTATACCCGGATCAGCACCCCGGTCCTGACCGATTTATCCCTGGATTTTGGTGAAATGTCCACCTTTGACCTTTACCCTTCACCGCTGCCCGACCTGTTTTCGGGCTCTCAAATTGTGGTGGTCGGTCGTTACCACCAGGGCGGGACAACCCGAGTTACTCTGACCGGCACTGTCAACGGCCAGACTCAATCTTTCCAATTTCCAGATCAGGATTTTGCCGTCCAAAGTGATCACGATACTCTAATCTCCAACCTCCAATCGGTAATCCCCCGTTTATGGGCCACGCGTAAGATCGGTTATTTGCTAAACCAGGTGCGCCTGCATGGTCCCGACCAGGAGACAGTTGACCAGATCGTGCGCTTAAGCATCCGCTATGGGATTGTGACGCCCTATACTTCTTATCTGGTCACGGAGCCCGCTGCTTTGGGGGCGGCAGAGCAAGACCGGATTGCTCAGGACCAGTTAAGGCAAATGCAGGCCCAGGCGGTAGCTCCTAGTTCTGGACAGGCGGCCGTTGAAAAAGCGGCCGGGCAAGGTTCGATGGCTGAAGCGCAAGCCCCGGCTCAAGCGGAGACTAATACCGCCGGGCAGGTGCGCATTGTTGGCTCGCGCACCTTTGTCCTCTCAGATGGCAAATGGGTGGACACTGCTTTCGATCCCCAGCACATGCAGACCGTAAAAGTGGCTTTCCTCTCGGAAGATTACTATGCGCTGGTCAAATCACGCCCCGACCTGGCAGCTGCTTTTGCTTTGGGCCAGGCCGTGATCGCCTTTTCGGATGGGGTGCTTTATGAGGTAGTCCCAACCGGTACGAATGTGCCACCGGTGGACCTGCCGCCTACACAACCCTCGGCGCCCACTGCTCCTATTCCTGCAGCCACACGTATGCCTTCGATCCAGCCGACTCCAGTTGTTCCAAAAGCCTCCTCTGTTTCTTTCCCCTGCTTAGGTTGGCTGATGCCCTTGGCGCTTTTCTCGTTAGCCGCATTGTGGGTTCGTTTCCGGCGGCCGTAGGGGTACGTTATAATTCAAAATGGATTTTGGAAAGAGGGAGAGATATTGGTGGGTACCGCTTGCCAATGTCTCTCCCTTGGGAGGAAATATGTCGGCGTCTCGAAATCGTCTTGCAGGGATTCTGGTATTGGTTTTGTTTGCGCTCAGCGCCTGCAATCTGCCCCGCAAAGGGGCGCCCACCCAATCCGAGTTTGAGGCGATTTTCACCGCCGCGGCTCAAACGCGCCAGGCCCAGCTTACTGAGACAAGCAACTCACCCGCGACAACAGGCGTAAAGCCGACTGCGCCGGGTACGCCACTGCCCGGCGGGACCCCATCCTTGCCGGTGACTCCTATTCCCGGTTCCGGCACTCCCCCTTCTCTGCCCTGTGACCGGGTGAAGCTCATAGCAGACGTCACATATCCAGATGGCACGCAGGTGGCGCCAGGGACATCCTTCGTGAAAACCTGGCGGCTCCAAAATGCCGGCTCTTGTGCCTGGACTTCGGCCTATACGGTTGTGTTTTCTGGTGGAGATGCGTTAGGGGCTTCATCCTCGCAATCACTCACAACGGGGACGGTGGCCCCCGGTGAAAATGTAGACCTTTCGATCACCATGAAAGCGCCTGGCTCGGTTGGAAAGTACCGTGGCAACTGGATGCTGCGCAATGCCTCCGGCGAGGACTTTGGTATTGGTCCGAATAACAAACCTTTCTGGGTGAAGATCGATGTGGTCGCCGCGCCTCACGCATTGATGTTAAGGCGCGGTAGTTCCATAAATGTGGCAGCCCTGATTAAATCTCGATGTGCCGCTGCCTGATGGTATACTTTGGGTTTATGCAAAACAAGGAGGTCCTGGCTTGAAAACGAAAAATATAATTTGGATGGCACTGGCCGGTGTGTTGGTTGTGGCTGGCCTGGTCCTGATCATCAGTTTCTTCAGAAAACCTGCCGCTCCGGCGGCGACTCCAACCCTGACTCAAGACGCTAACATTGTGTTAACTGGTGTGGCCCGTACGGCTGAAACAAAGATGACCGAAATGGCGGCCATCACACCCTCACCATTGCCCGCTACACAAACTCTAACGCCGGCTCCAGCCACAGCCATTCCTTCGCCCACTGTAGCGCTTAGCTTGCCGACAGCCACCTCATCAGGTGGCCTCCCATCGGTGGATCAAGCCACCTTTGTGGCCGACGTGACTGTCCCAGATGGATCAAATTTCTCTCCTGGGCAGGCTTTTGTCAAAACCTGGCGGATACAAAATAGCGGCGCCACTACCTGGAGCACCAGCTTCAAACTGACTTATCTCCAGGGTGACCAGATGAGTGGTCCAGCTTCTGTCCCGTTGCCCAAAGCGGTTGGTCCTGCTCAGTCCGTGGATATCTCGGTGAGCCTGGTCGCGCCGGCCTCTGCCGGTCACTATCGCGGCTATTGGAAGATGAGCAACGCCGGTGGACAGCTTTTTCCAGAATCGATTTATGTGGACATTAACGTGGTCGGAGCTGGAACCGCCACCGCGACCGGCACCGCAAGGACGCCTACTCCTACCCCCACCACGGGCACTCCCGGTCCAACTGCTACCTCGGTCACCCAGGCGCCCACGGCCACCTCAGGCACACCGGGGATTACGATATCGAATGTAACCCTTGGCGTGGATAACGGGAATGTCACAGGCGCCTGTCCGCATACGTTCGTTTTCACCGGCCAATTCACCCTGAATGCGCCGGCTACGGTGACTTATCAGCTGGAGGCCGCAACCACCCCCGCGATTACCCTCCCTGCTCCCGTCACCGGTCCGCAGCCAGCTGGGGCGACCACGCTGGTGTACAATTTGCCGTTCTCCACTTCATTCAGCGGCTGGGTGCAGCTGCATATCACTTCGCCATACAGTGTGGCATCTAACCAGGTGAATATTACGTTGACGTGCCAATAACCGAACAGCCAGCTTTGCTCAGCCAGTTGGTCAAAGCCGAGGCGCTGCGCCTCGGCTTTCAACTGGTGGGGGTCACGATGCCCGACCCTCCTCCGCACCTGTCCGTCTATGAAAATTGGTTGAAAGATGGGCGGCAGGGCGAGATGGGCTACCTAGCCACGGAGCGAGCCCGCCAGGCTCGCTCTGATCCCCACTGGCTGCTATCCGAATGCCGCTCGATCCTGGCATTGGGTGTACGTTATCCGGCGCCCGAGCCATTTACCGAGCCTGTGCCTGGCCTCTTACCCGGTGGACGGGTGGCTTCCTACGCCTGGGGAACAGACTACCATGAGGTAATCCCCAAACGCCTGCGGTCCCTGGTGGTTTTTATCGAAGAGCAAGTCGGGTATCCTGTGCCTAACCGCTGGTACACCGATACTGGTCCGCTTCTAGAGCGCGACTTGGCTCAGCGGGCCGGTTTGGGTTGGATCGGCAAGAACACCTGCCTGATCCATCCCCGCTTAGGATCCTATTTTCTGCTTGCTGAGATTCTGCTCGGCATCGACCTGGAGCCTGACCCACCCTTTTTCCCTGACTTTTGTGGAACCTGCACGCGCTGCCTTGAAGCCTGTCCGACGTCTTGCATCTTGCCCGACCGCACGATGGATGCCCGGCGGTGTATCTCTTACCTGACAATTGAATTAAAAGGCGCAATACCAACGGAACTTCGCCCGCAAATGGGAGATTGGATCTTTGGCTGTGATGTGTGCCAGCAGGTCTGTCCCTGGAACATGCGTTTTGCCACTCCTCAGGGTGCCCCGGATTTTGCGGCACGGTTGGGCGCCCC
>Ga0315273_10012531_pt1 | contig 10880 bp, 11 predicted proteins | sample YL17G02_0_MG_FD_205753 | JGI IMG/M metagenome (GOLD analysis project Ga0315273, IMG submission 205753) | Sediment microbial communities from Yellowstone Lake, YNP, Wyoming, USA - YL17G02_0 | ecosystem: Environmental > Aquatic > Freshwater > Lake > Sediment | place: USA: Wyoming | collected... | reverse complement strand
TTTTGCCGGATAATCCAATGAATCTTGCGTTGGTCTAATTTCATAACCCGTGTTACGGGTCCAGGGGTAAAGCGTGTGCGAAATACTTTCGGGACTACACACTATTCTCTGCTTGCCATTAGCTTTATATAACTTATCCGTGGTTGTGCTGGAGAATTAAAATTGATACAAAGAATGAAAGCGGATCAGTCTTACTTGAGGGGCGAAGGGGTTTTAAAGAAGAGGGACCGTATAGGAGAAGATCTTCATGGGCAGGGTTAAGCTTACAGACACGGTTTTTAGGGATGCTCACCAGTCTCTTCTGGCCACCAGGATGAGGACCAGGGACATGCTACCCATTGCAGAGAAGATGGACCAGGTTGGGTTCTTCTCATTGGAAACGTGGGGCGGAGCGACGTTCGATACCTGCATTCGGTACCTGAACGAAGATCCCTGGGAAAGGCTGAGGGCACTAAAGAAGGCCATGCCTAATACTCCGATGCAGATGCTGCTTCGCGGGCAGAATCTGGTCGGGTATAGGCATTATGCCGATGATTTAGTGGACAGATTTGTGCAGAAGGCGGCCACTAATGGCGTTGATATCTTCAGGATCTTCGATGCCGTGAACGACATTCGCAACATGGAACGGTCGATCAAAGCAGCAAAAAAGATGGATAAGCACGTTCAGGGCGGTATCAGTTACACCATCAGCCCCGTGCATAGCATTGAGCTCTTCACGCAGTTTGCCGTCCGCCTTGCGGAACTGGGATGCGACTCTATCTGCATCAAGGATATGGCCGGACTGATAACCCCTCAAAATGCCTACGACCTTATCCGGGCCGTGAAAAAGGAGGTCAACCTACCGGTGAATCTCCATACGCACTGCACCAGCGGCATGGCCCAGATGAGCTACTTCCATGCCTGCCAGGCAGGGGTCGACATCCTGGATACGGCCATGTCACCGCTCTCTGGCGGCAGCTCTCAGCCTGCCACAGAGAGCCTGGTGGCATCGCTGCAGGGGACGCCCTACGACACGGGTCTGGATCTGGAGCTACTTACCGAGATCAAGAGGTATTTCGAGAAGATCATGGAGATCTACGCTCCGGTCTTCAATCCCATCTCGGCGCGCGTGGATACCAATGTACTGGTCTATCAAGTTCCGGGCGGCATGCTCTCCAATCTGGTCTCCCAGCTCATTGAGCAGAAAGCATTGGACAAGTATGACGAGGTGCTGGCCGAGATACCGAAGGTTCGAAAGGACCTGGGATATCCGCCCCTGGTCACCCCCACCAGCCAGATAGTGGGCACGCAGGCAGTTCTTAATGTTATCACAGGCGATCGATACAAGATGGTCCCCAAAGAGGTCAAAGACTATGTTAAGGGCCTTTACGGAAAGTCGCCTGCTATGATTGATCCCAAGGTCAGGCTGAAGGTCCTCTGCGATGAGGAGCCCATTACCGTTCGCCCCGCTGACCTGCTGCCGCCTGAGTATGACAACGCCAAGAAAGCAGTCGATGCTCTGGGACTGGCCAAGCAGGAAGAGGATTATCTCACTTATGCTCTCTATCCCCAGGTAGCCCTCAAGTTCCTGCAGGGCGCGGCCGTGGAAGAGCAACTGGTCAAAAAGCAGCCAGCTTCGGCGGCATCTGTTCTTCTGAAGGCAGAGCCCATGGCACTTAATGTGGAGATCGATGGTGAGTCCTATCTGGTCAAGGTTGCCCCGGCGGGCATGACCATCGAGGAGGCTGTGCCCAAAGCTCCCAAGGATGGATTGACAGTGCCCATGCAGGGCGTTATCATCCGCTACAAGGTCAAGAAGGGCGACAAGGTGGCCGAGGGAGATGCAGTGGCCGTCTTAGAGGCCATGAAGATGGAGCAGAACATCCTGGCCAACAAGAATGGAACTGTAAAAGAGATTTACATCAACGAAGGGACTACCGTCATTCCCGGTGATGTGCTGATGACCATCGAATAGAGGGGTATGAGAAGTGACAGTTAAGAGAGAACAGGTGCTAATTGAAGCTCTTCCTTACATTCGCGAGTTCTATGACAGCATCATGGTCTTCAAGATCGGCGGATCGATCATGTCTGACCGCACCGTGCTGGAGGATTTCATTCAGGATGTGGTGCTGCTGCGCTACATCGGCATCCATCCCATCATTGTGCACGGCGGTGGCCCTGAGATCTCCCAGGCCATGGAGAAATTCGGCAAGAAGGCGGAGTTTGTGGGCGGCCTGCGCGTCACCGATAAAGAGACGCTGGGCATCGCACGCATGGTATTGCTCGGCAATATCAATGCGGAGCTTGTCAACCTCATCGGCAAGTACGGGGGCAAGGGCATCGGACTTTCCGGTCAGGACGGCATGTTCCTTAGGGCCAGGAAGAAGGCACCTCTCAAGGTAGAGGGCATGGAGCCTGTGGACCTGGGATTCGTAGGCGATGTAGAGATGGTGGACCCGGAGATTCTCATGATCGTGGCCGGCAAGGGCTACATCCCAGTCATCTCTCCAATTGCGGCTGACGGCCAGGGCAATAACCTGAATGTTAATGCCGACACGGTGGCCGGAGCTGTGGCCGTGGCCATGCGGGCCAAGAAGCTCTTCTCCATTACCGATGTGGAGGGTGTGCGTATGAATCCGGATGACCCGGCAAGCGTCATCTCAGAGTTTCCGGCCTCCGACTTCGATCGGCTGGTGGCGGAGGGCGTCATCAATGGCGGCATGATTCCCAAAGTGGAGGCATGCGTTGCCGTAGTTCGGGACGGAGTGGAGAAAGCCCATATCATCGATGGCAGAAAGCATCACGCCATATTGCTGGAGCTGCTCACCCACGAGGGCGTTGGCACCATGATCAGCAGGAGCTGAAAAGTGCGGGGCGGAGCAAAGCATAGCCGCCCATGAAATCATTTCACCTTGATTGCCTTGTCCCCGATATCGCTCAATTCGTTGAATGCGATGTCCTCTACCTTGACTATGGCAATATATTCACCCATGCCTGCATTTGGCCGCAGCAATTTGAGATCGAAATTGGAAGATGGAGTGCCTGAGAGCACTATCGGCCCGATTATCTCCGATGCCTGCTCATCTTGCCTGGAGGGGACCCTCATTTTGATAAAGCCGATCTTGCTCTTATCTTTGATTATGGTAATACTATTCTTGGCGAACTTCTCGTAATCGATGCCTGGCCCTGTTATATTCAGTACATCTTGCGAGAGGTAATGAGAAAATCCATAGGCATCTATCAATGCATTAAACTGTAAATCCTCTCCGAAATAAGCTTTGGCTGTGAAGGTCACGTTCTTGTCCAGCTCAAGGATGCAGGGCGCTGAGTAGGCAAGGAAACTACTCAAATTCTCCATAGCCCCGAGATTATTGATCACGAATAACACGCCCTCATCCTGACCGTTTACCGAAATTCTGAACATGGTTGCTGGCCAAGAGAACTCCACCACGGCGCTGCTGCCCTTCATCTCCTGCACCTGCGCCCAGACGATCTCTCTGGTCTTGTTGTCCACAACGTATTGTGTGGCGCTTTTGAGATTTCCGTCAGGGTCTGTGGCCTTCGCCCGTATTTTTGCGGGGCTCTTTTCGCTGGCCGTATCAGAGAGGATCTCGAGGGCAAGGCCGGGCTTTGGGGAGTGTCCGACCGCCTGGATCATCCAGTTGGTCCTGTTTTGTGAATGGTTTTGCACGCTCCAATTAATTATCCTGTTGGGATTTCTGGCCACCGATAGGGACCTTCCGGATGATGGCTTAGTGTCAACTCCCAGGAATACCCCGCCAAACTCAAAGAAGGTGATAAGAAAATCGCCCGAGACCTTGACCTCCGGTATATCTATCAGAGACCAGGATAAGTTGCCGGCGAAGAACGAACTCGCTTTATCGGTCGTTCTGGAGAGAAGACTCAGATTCTGATCCCAGACCTCAACCACAAACAGCTCTGATTTGGGCTTCAAAGCAAGCATTCCCAAAACAGCCACCCGGTTTAGACTCCAATTATCGGTGGGCGCTGTGAAGACCACTGCATGTCCACTTGGTTCATCGATCCAAACGCCGTCTTCCGGGACGCCGTCATCATAAGCCAGGCTTACCATACCGGCGCTGACGCAATTTACTGTAACAAATAAGGCAATTAGGGCCACTGTCCAAATCTTGATCATCTTTTTCATACCTCAATTTTCTAACAAATCTCACCGTCGTTTCACCTTCAGCCTGGCCCCATCCTTGCCGGTGATCACTACCATTTCGCCCTTCTCTACAGTATCCTCATCCGCCTCCGCCCGCCAGTACTCTCCCTGGAAGAGAACGTAGCCCTCCCGGTCCAGCCTGTCAATGGCCTGTGCCTCCTCACCGACAACGTGGCCCAGTACAGGCGAGGCAAACCTGGCTCGTGCTACCTTGTAAATGGCAAAGCCCAGGAATGCGCCCAAAATCAGCGAGGGCAGGATGATGGCCAGAGCCATAGACTGCTGGTAGCCACCCGGCACATACCAATTGGGAAAACTGGTGGGAACAAAAAGGATACTACCGACGATTACGCATATCAGCCCGGCAACAGCCAAAATTCCAAAGGAATGGCTGTGCAGCTCAGCCAAAATCAATCCAACACCAAGAAGTAGAAGGAAAACAGCTCCTATATTCACATTGAAGCCCAGTCCAATCAGCCCTAAAGCCAGGGCCACCACACCCAATGCCTCTGATCCGATGCCGGGACTGGACAGGCCGAAGACCAGAGCATAAAGGCCCACCAGCATGAGCAGCCCGGCTAGAGTCGGATCGGAGAGGAGTTTTAAGAGCTGTAGATTCAAGGGCGGCGAAAAGCGCTGAACCTTTGCGGCCAGGGTGAGTAGAGTAGCATTCTTGGCGCGGCTGCCGTTGATCTGACCGAGCAACTCTTCGGGCGAGGCTGCTATGTACTCGATCACGCCAAAATTTTTGGCCTCATCAGCATTCAGGTTCAGATTGGAGACGACGAACTCTTTGGCGGCAGTCGTGTTTCGCCCATGAGCTCTTGCCTTCTCCTCGATCAGGGCCACGATGGCGTTGGTGGTCTTGCTGTCGTTGATGGGCTCTGCTTCGCCAAAAGGCGAGAGCCGCACCGGCTGGGCCGAGCCGATGATGCAGTGCGCAGCCATAGCCGCCACATCGGAGCTGATGAGGATGAGCGTTCCCGCCGACCAGGCGACTGCGCCTTCGGGATGGACATAGGCTATGACGGGGATCTCTGTCTCCTCCATCTGCCTGAGGATCTCATAGGTCTCGGTCAGGCCGCCGCCCGGCGTGTCTAAAAGAAGCATCACTGCCTGAAAGCCGCTTGCTTTCGCCTCCTGAAAAGCGGCAGCAACGATGTCATCGCTGGCAGGAGTGATGGGACCATTCAGCTCGACAGCCAGAACCGGCCCGGAGGTGGCGGCGGAAGCGAAGGGAAGCGCCGGCAATAACAGCAGCAAGAGCGATAAAAGGAAAAGAGAGGCTAATGCTTGCTCTTTGGGAGGGGATGGCCGGCCCGCTCTCCCCACATATTCCGAGCAGGACCGAATTATCACCATCTGCTTTTCATCTCCTGAAACTGGCTGCCTCCGAAGCTGCCTCTCTCAATGCATCTTTCTTTGCCTCGTCTTTTCGGGATGTCTCTCGTTCAGAAAGCTCCCGGTTCAGGGCAGCTGTCAGGCCGACCACAGCCCCGGTCCCGGCGTCCCCACTGGGAGTGACCACGATCAGCGTCTTCTCCCTGGCGATATCAACCAATGTCTGCAGCTCCCGCAGCTTCAGGGCAGCAGGCACTTCCGCATAAAGCCGGGCGGCATCGGTCATGGTCTTGGAGGCCAGGAACTCGCCGTCGGCCAGGATGATGCGCGACCTCTTTTCTCTTTCCGATTCGGCCTGCTTGGCAATCGCCCTTCTCATCGATTCGGGCAGAGCCACGTCTCGCAGTGTGACCGCTGTAACCTTGATTCCCCAGGGATCGGTGTGCCGGTCTAAGATATCCTGCAGCTTCTTGTTCAATTCGTCGCGCTTGGAGAGCAGATCGTCCAGTTCAATCTGTCCCAGAACGTCCCGCAAGGTGGTTTGTGCCAGCAAGGAGGTAGCAAGCTTGTAATTTTCTACCTTTATGATAGCCAGGGAGGGATCGACCACCCGGTAGTAGATGACTGCATCCACTTCCACGCTCACGTTATCCTTGGTTATGACCACCTGCTTGGCCACGTCGATGGTAAAGACCCTCAGGTCAAGCAGCATTACGCGATCAATGATGGGGATGATGAAAAATATTCCTGGGCCCTTCACTCCGGAAAAGCGCCCCAAACGAAATATGACCACTCGTTCATATTCTCGAACGATCTTTATAGCCTGGGATAAGATAATAAACGCTACCAGCAGCGCTATAAGAGTAGATGTAGCAAATTCAGCCAAACAAACACCGGTTATTGATTTGTACTTCTTGTCATAAATAGATGCGTATAAAAGAGTGAGATCGGGTCCAAGAATTTGGACCCGTGCATAACTGGGTCTATTTCTTGAACTCCGTATAACCGCACTTGCCGCAGCTTTGCCGGTCGGCGTGGCTGGCCAAAAATACGCCGTTGCCGCACCTGGGACAGACCGATTTTTTGGACTTAATAGAGTCGCCGGTTAGCTCATAATATCTAGAGGCTCCCATAACCACGCCCTTCTTGGCACCCTTTTTGGCAGCCATCTAGCTTGCCCCCGTCTTGGCTTCTTGTGGCTTGGTAAATGTGTTGCGCTCAATGATATGAGCTCTCTCTATCTCCTTGGCTCTCTCAGCAGTCTCGTAGATCTTGGCATATCCAATGGTCTCGCGCTTTCCAAACTCTGTCTTCAGGCTGTCCACATAGACCAGGCCGATCTTCGAGTTTTGAGTTGCCGCCAGCCTCTCCACAACGCTCTTTCTAGAAGGCGTCGACTCATCGTGAATAACCTTGAAAACAATCTCCCGCCGATTCAAGATGGCGTTGTTCTTTGCTTCTATTACCTGTATATCCAACTTCATTCCTCCACAATCATTCGCTTCATGAATTCTTCGATATGTAGCTTCCTTTCCAAAGTAACATCAACCAGAACGCTTCCCTCATTGGGCTGGCCGTAAACCACCACGGTGCCCAGTGGCGCATAGAGAATGGCAGGAAGCGTTGCCAGATCCTCTTCGCCCTCTACTACTATCTTAACATGCTCATTACTATGCATAGAATCCCGGATAAGGTCTATGAGCTCTTTGGTGAGAGTTGCCGCAGGATTGTTTACTCTTACCGTCTTATAGCTTTCGTGATCCAGCTTCTCTATGATATGATCGGAAACCGGCATCCTCTTGGTCTTATTGTCCACGACTAACAGATCCGGCACTATGGATGCCTTCAAGAGATAAAAGGCGGTCATATCGCCGATCGCAGCAACTTTCTTGGCACAAAGGAGCTCTTTTTTCATGGCCTTTACGCACTCCAGGCCGGTTCCCTTGTATAGCCTGCCCAATGGCTCTTTCAGTGAAGAGCGCAGCTCATCAGGGAGAAGGAGGTGACGCAATTCTAACGCACCTTCAAAGCATATTTGCCTGGAAGGGTAATCTCCAGCTTTTGCGCGATGATCGATTCTTTGGGATCTATGATCACGACATATCCGCTCCAGTCCTTGCTCAGCGAGGGTGAATTACAGATGGGACAGACCTGGCCCTCTACGATTCTGCGACATTCTCTGCATGCCTGCTCTGTCATTTCGCCTCTGCCTCAACACTTACCTCAACATTGGCATTGACCTCTAGCCACTCCAGCCGTCCCAGGCCCGTCTGCCTCATGGTAAGCCCAATCTTGCTCTCGCGAGGCTCTTTCTCATTCAGGCTTACAGCTATGACCCTGGCTCGAACCTTATCCCCTTCTCCTAAGGACTTATTCGACTCTTTGCTGACCAGCCGCGCGTTCTTTTCATCATAAGATATATACTCATTGGTTATCTGGCTGACGTGCAGAAGGCCGTCGAATGGTCCCAAAGAGAGAAACGCTCCGAATTTAACTATCTCCACTACCTCGCCTTCGATGATCTCCTGCATCTCGGGCTTGAAGACGAGGGCATCAAAATTGACTTCGTAGTAAATGGACCCATCCCCAGCCAGGATGTGCCCTTCACCAATGTCATCTGCTCCGAGCACGGCTACGATGGTTCCCAGGGATTTGTCAACTACTGCCTCGTATTTGTCGCGCAGTGACTTGTCCACCGCCGTCACGAGGGGATCTCCCAGATGATCCGGTTCTATCTTGGCCACACCCTTAAGCTTCATCTTCTTATACATCAGTACTCCTTCTTTGACGCCTCTAGATATTGCCCCTGGCGCAGGTATACTACGGTGATGCCTTTACTAAATAACCTTTTCTTTAAAGCTCTGTCATTGGTAAAGACAGCGGCGCCAGTCTTTTGGGCAAGCTCAACGATAGCCTGATCGGCGTTATAATTGTCCTCCCCAATCGCATTGCAGCCCTCGGCCAGACTCAGCGCCACGCGAGCGGCAATCTTATCCTTTCCCTTGTCGGCTTTGCTCGCCAAAAAGCGAAGCTCTCCCAGAACAGAGGCCGGGACCAGCCACTCTGCATACCCCAAGCGGAGGAGCTCGCTGAAGATATCCACGCCGAACTGCTCGGGCACCATCAATGCGTTGGTATCGAGGACGACCTTTACGCTACTGGTATCAATGTATGCCTTCATGCTACTCGGTTATGGTGCCAACGCCAATGAGACGCCATCTGGCACCAATTCGCCTGCTAACCGCCACACGTTCTCCTTTGTCGGCGCATACTGGCCTCTTGAGCTGCACCTGAACAATGCCGCCCTCACGAGCGCTGGTTACGACACCTACGGTCGTGGCAGTGCCTACATTGAGCATCAAGGGTTCGCTGGAGTGGATGGGCTCGACACAAGACTCGTCCGTGACTCCAACGACGCGCTCCAAAAGCCGCATATTCATAGTAAATGCAGACCGAGCTGGCGGAAGTTTGCCAGGCTCTCCAGCCACCTGTCCCACCAGAGCATCGCTCTTGGTCATGATGGGGTCGAGCAGAGTGCCCACGCCCATCAAACCTCCGGGAGTGATCTCTTCCTGAACATGTTTTCCAGCCAGCAGTGTTACAACCTTGGTCTGGATGGGCACCCATTGTTTCCTGCCCTCGTATTCCACGAGCCGGCCCGGACAGATCTCTATCTTGTCGCCTGTATGCAAGACGCCCTGGCTGAGAGAGCCGCCGATGACTCCGCCTTTAAGGGCATCGGGGGTAGCGCCCGGCCGATTGATGTCGAAGGAGCGAGCAATCTTCAGGAGAGGCGGCTTGTTGACGTCTCGGGGCGGGGTGGGTATGGTCTCTTCGATGGCCTCAATGACCATATCAACATTGAGGTTCTGCTGAGCAGAAATAGGCACAATAGGCGCATTCTCTGCCACAGTTCCCTTTACGAAATCCTTGATCTGGCGATAGTGCTCCATTACTTGCTCACGGGACATGAGATCTATCTTATTTTGCACTATCACGATTTTATTGATGCCCGTGATGTTGAGGGCCATGAGGTGCTCTTTGGTCTGGGGCTGGGGGCAGGGCTCATTGGCCGAGATGACCAGCACGGCCCCATCCATGATAGCCGCTCCGCAGAGCATGGTGGCCATAAGAGTCTCGTGGCCGGGCGAGTCTACGAAAGAAACGGTGCGTAAAACCCGTGTCTCTTTGCCGCAGTGAGAGCATATCTCATCTACAGTGTAAGCATCCGGATCGGGACAGCTCGGGCACTTTCGGAAGGTTGCATCCGCATATCCCAGGCGGATGGAGATGCCCCTTTTAACCTCCTCGCTGTGCTGATCGGTCCAGACGCCGGAGAGTGACTTTACAAGGGTGGTTTTGCCGTGATCGACATGGCCCACCATGCCGATGTTGACCTCCGGTTTTGGGGCCGCAGGCTTCTTCGCCTCGGCGTTTGGATCTGAAATAGCCTCAGATTTGATATCGGATTTTGCCAAATTGAAATCTCCTTAAGGATTGTAATGACCAGGAATTGATGGTGATCACTATATAAATACTTCCTGGCAAGTCCCGGCTTTCAGGCGTAGCCATGATTGGCATCTCTCTGGTTGGCGGCAATCTCCCGCACGAAAAGCTCGTAGGTCTTTGCCGAGAACTCCGACCAACTGGAAAACTCCTCTGCCAGCTCCTCGCCGAAGGCTTCCTCCTCGGGGCTTGCACTTTTCTGGCCAAAGGGCTCCAGGCGGGGGAAATTTGCCTCAAGATAATGGAGCAGGGCCATTTCCGCATAGGGCTTGGGCAGGAGCGGAGAAGACAGGGAGAGCTGATGCATGAGACGCTCGTCTTCTATCAGTTCCTCTGGAGTTATCGTCAGCTTCTGTTGGGCGATTTCCTGAGCAGAGATCATTATATCGCGTTTTTCATCCGGGGAGATCGCGTTCAAGCGTGAGGATATTTCCTGATAGATGCGGCTCATCTCAAACTCATGCTCCAGAGCAAAGGCCAGGATGCGTTCGGGGCTTCGACGGATATATTCGGAGTTAAGAGAAATGATCGGAAACCACAGTTTCTGGCAAAAAAGTCGTCTGTTCATGGCCACGGCATAATCAAGTGCTCCAGGGAGGGGGCTGCAGACAGATGGAAAGAAGGTGATAGAGCTTGTCTCTACTACGATGAAGGACGAAATCCGCTCCACGGCCAGGCTCCTTACTCGCTCTGCCTGGGACAGTTCGCGATAGACAAGGCCCGGGTCTTTGAAGTCCTCGTAAGCCTTCAGAATTCTCTTCTGCTGGGGAAGAGGCAGGGCGGAGAGCCGGCAGGCGGCGTCGCGTGACATGAGGCGGATCCAGTCTTGATAGTCTTCTTCAAAGCTCTCGCGATCATCTTTAGGCAC
>Ga0315273_10012530_pt1 | contig 10880 bp, 6 predicted proteins | sample YL17G02_0_MG_FD_205753 | JGI IMG/M metagenome (GOLD analysis project Ga0315273, IMG submission 205753) | Sediment microbial communities from Yellowstone Lake, YNP, Wyoming, USA - YL17G02_0 | ecosystem: Environmental > Aquatic > Freshwater > Lake > Sediment | place: USA: Wyoming | collected... | reverse complement strand
CGGCGGCTCGCCCTCCTCCTTTATCTCGTTGCAGCCACCCCCCGCGGATTTCACCGCAAGGACACGGTGCGGGCCATCTTCTGGCCGGACGCTGATGGCCTCCGGGCCCGACAGGCGCTTAACCGGGCGATCTACGTCCTTCGGCAGGCGCTCGACCCGGGCGTGCTGGCGACGCGGGGTGACGATGAGGTCGGGGTGTCGGAAGAGCGGCTCTGGTGCGACGTGACGCTGTTCGAGCGGGCCCTCGACCGGGATGAGCTGGAATCGGCGCTGGAGCTCTACCGCGGCGATCTGGCGCCCGGGTTCCTCGTGTCGGGTCTCCCCGACTTCGAGCGGTGGCTGGAGGCCGAACGGATGCGGCTCCGCGACCGGGCTGTCGAGGCGGCGCTCCGGCTCGCGCAACGTGAGGAAGCGGACGGCAGGCTGGAGCTGGCCGAGCGATGGGCCCACAGGGCGGGTGTCGTGTCGCCGTACCACGAGCGCGCGGCGGGTCGTCGCATCCACCTGCTCGACCGGCTAGGCGACCGGGCGGGAGCGCTCCGCGCCTTCGAGGAGCTGCGGCGCTACCTGAGGGAGGACCTCGATGTCGATCCCTCACCGGAGACCCTGGCGCTGGTCCAGGCGGTGCGGTCGCGCAGCGGGCCGGAGCCGCCGGCCGCGCAGCATGGGCCGAAGTCGGCGCCAGGGCCGGAATCCGCTCGAGGACCCTCAGGGGCTTCGCCCCCACAGCTCGAAGCCACGACTGCTCCCGTACCCCGGGCCGTCGTCCATCACGCCGGCCCACCCCGGCCGTTACTGGTCGGAACGCTGGCCGTGGCCCTGGCGGCGGCGCTGTCGGCGCTGCTTGTGCGGCCCCGCCCGCTGGCGCTCACCACCACCAACGCGGTTCACGTCACCAGCGGGCCGGGTGTCGAGTTCCAGCCCGCGCTCTCGCCCGATGGCAGCCTGGTCGCCTTCACCACCGTGTCAGGCGGCCACACCGTCATCGCAACGCGGAGTGCGGCCGGCGCGCCCGGAGGCGGCGAGGTCCGCCTCACGGCGGAACCTGACGAGTTTCAATCCCTCCCGGCGTGGAGTCAGGATGGCGAGCTGCTGCGGTACGTGCGCGCCGCGGACCCGCTGAGCAATCCCAGCGCTTTCCCCCACAGGGAGGTGAACCGGTTGGGAGGCGCCGCGCATGCGGTGGAGCTCCCCAGGAATTCGCGCTGGGCGGCGTGGTCGCGGGACGACACCCGGGCGGCGTTCACGGTGGGTGACAGCATCTTCATCTACGCCGCCGCCGACCACGAGACGCGCCTGCTCGCGGTCCACGAGGGCGGATGGAGTCCCAACTCTCTCACCTGGTCGCCCGACGGGCGCTGGATCGCCTACGTCAATGGCAATCCGGTATGGCCGGGAGGATGGAACACCGCCGCGTCAGGCATCTGGCTGGTGGCGACCGGAAGCGGAGTGCGGGTGAGGCTCACCGACGAGACCCACCTGAACGTGAGCCCCGCCTGGCTCGACGCCCGGCATCTCCTCTATATCTCCGATCGGGAGGGCCAGCGCGAGATCTACCTCGTGGAGCTGGGCTCGAACGGAGCGCCCGGAGTGGCTGTCAAGGTTTCCGGCGGTACCGACGCCCACTCGATCTCGCTCTCGGCGGACGGACGGCGGCTGGCGATGGCGAAGTTCACCGGCCGGCAGAACGTCTGGAGCTTCCCCCTGTCGTCCACCAGCCCGCTGCTCCCGAGCGAAGGCCGCCCCGTCACGACTGGCACCCAGGTGGTGGAGACGCACGACGTCTCCGCCGACGGGCGGTGGCTGGTCTACGACTCGAACCTGCGGGGTGACGCGGACATCTATCGGATGCGTCTCGATGGCGGCCCGCCGCTTCCACTCGTCACGGACCCGATGATGGCGGGCTTTCCCCGCTGGTCGCCCGACGGACACGAGGTGGCGTTCTACGCCGGACCGGGCACCGATGCGCCGGGGACCGATATCTGGGTCGTGCCGTCGGAGGGAGGGACGCCGACCCGACTCACCGGCGACCCGGGAAGTGAGGAGAATCCGATCTGGTCGCCCGACGGGCTCCACCTGGTCTTTCGGTCCGGCCAGTCGGGGCGGCCTGAAGCCTGGATCCTCAGTCGCGAGCGGGTCGCCGGACCCTGGGGCAAGGCCAGGCAGCTGACGGATTTCGGGTGCGCCTTCCAGGTCTGGGCGCGCGACGGATCGGGCCTCTTCTGCGGGAATCCGGGCGACACGCATCTCACGCTCGTGTCACCGTCCGGCATGGTGGTCTCACGGCGCATGCTGGCGGGGTTTGACCCGGACAAGTTGGCGCCGCTGGCAACCTCCCCCGACGGCGCCACCCTCTTCCTGCGGGCGACACGCGAGGGACGGACCGGGATCTGGGCCCTGCCGCTCGCCGGTGGTGCACCGCACCTTGCCCTATCGCTGGAGCAACCTTTCCTACTGGTGCAGAGCTATCCCGGGACGGTGAACGTGACACGCGACCGGCTCTACCTGACGGTGGGAGAGTTCGAGAGCGACATCTGGGTCATGGACCTGGTCTGGCGCTGAATGCCGGCCGCTTCTCCGCTGCCTTGCCGGAGGTAGGAAGGTTGCGTTCGACGTGGTGCGGGGGCCCGGGGGGTCCGCCTCTTCCTTGTCGTTCGCGAATCCGGCTTAACTCCTTATCGCCGACTCCAGCTTCGGTGGCGGCAGCGCCGCCGCGAACTCCTCCATCGTCGAAAATCGCTCGGCGACGGACTTGGCGAGCGCCCGGGCGATGGCCTGGTCCACCGCCGCCGGCACGCCGGGGCAGAGCTGCTGAATCGATGGGACCGGGGCCCGGAGAATCTTGCTGACCATCTCCTTGAGCGACGGTCCGGCGTACGGTGGCATGCCGGTCAGCATCTCGTACAGGATGCATCCCAGGCTGTAGATGTCGGACCGCTGGTCGAGGCCCGGGTCCTCCCGCAGCTGTTCGGGGCTCAGGTAGAAGACGGTGCCGACGACGACGCCGGCCTGGGTCAGCTTCTCGTAGTCCGCCGCGCCGATGGCCCGGGCCAGGCCGAAATCGGCCACCAGCGCCCGTCCCCCGGAGAGCAGGATGTTCTCCGGCTTCACGTCGCGGTGCAACACTCCGCGGCCATGGGCATGGCCGAGGGCCGCGGCCACGTCGTGCACGATCTGGAGCGCATCCTCCAGCGGAAGCCGCTGGTCCCGCTCCAGCCGCTGGTGCAGCGACTCGCCGGCGACATAGGGCATGGTGTAGAACAGCAGCTCGCCGGCGCTGCCGGATTCGTACAGCGGCACGATGTTCGGGTGAATGATCGAGCGCACGATCTCGATCTCGCGGAGGAACCGCTCGACACCGACCGCGTGGGCCAGGTTGGGATGCATCAGCTTGACCGCCACCGTCTCGCCGCGGGTGGCGTCGCGCGCGAGGTAGATGGTCGCCATCCCGCCGCGCGCGAACTCGCGCTCGATCGCGTAGCGGTCGCCCAGCGCTTCCGCCAGCTTCTCCCGCTCGGCGCTCATCGCGGCTCCGGTGGCGTCGTCATACTGGACCTCCGCTAGACATAGGTCTGGCGCAGCATCTCGGCGGCCGATTCGTCTAGCCGGTCCCCCCACTGCAGCTGGTCGAACAGTTGCAGCAGGTCGTCCTCGGTCAGCCGCTGTCCCCGGACCTCGGCCAGGTCGTGTACCAGCCGTCCCCGGTGCATGATCAGCACCCGGTCACCCAGCCGCACCGCCTGGGTCAGCGAGTGGGTGACCATGAGCGTGGTGAGCCCGCCCGCGGTGACGACCTCCTGAGTGAGCCTGACCACCTGTTCCGCGCTCCTGGGGTCGAGCGCCGCGGTGTGCTCGTCGAGCAGCAGGAGCGTCGGGTGGACCATCGTGGCCATCAGCACCGTGAGCGCCTGGCGCTGGCCGCCTGACAACATGCCGATCGGGGTCTCGAGCCGGTTCTCGAGGCCCATCCCCAGCCGCGCGACCGTGTCGCGCAGCGCGTCTCGACGATCGGGGCTCACGGCCCGGCGGAGCCAGCGACTGCCGCCGCGGCGGGACGCCAGGATCAGGTTCTCCGCGATGCTGAGGTCGGCGGCCGTGCCGGTGAACGGGTCCTGGAACACCCGGCCGATCAGGCGGGCGCGACGCTGCTCCGGCCAGCGGGTGACCTCCTGGTCGTCGAGCCAGATCCTCCCGGTGGCCGGCCCGAGGCTCCCCGCGATAGTGCCGAGCAGGCTGGACTTCCCCGACCCGTTGGTGCCGAGCACGATGGTGAAGCTTCCCCGGGCGAGCTCGAGGTCGACCCGGTCAAGAGCCCGCACCTCATTGGGGGTGTCGGGGTGGAAGACCTGCGACACCGCCTCGAGCCGGAGCGCGATCTCAGGCATGCTGCGCTCCGCTTCCCATCGCGCGGCGCCGCGCGGCGCGGGTCAGTTCCGGAATCACCAGCACCGTCAGGACGAACACTGTCGTCACCAGCTTGAGCGCGTTGGGGTGGAGCCCCGCCCGGATGGCGAGCGCGAGCAGGAGGCGGAACACCACCGAGCCGGCCACCACTCCCGCGATCCAGCGCCCGAGCGGACGCTTGCCGAACAGCGCCTCGCCGACCATGAGCGTCGCCACCGCCGTCACCACCGCCCCGAATCCCATCTGGATGTTCGCGAAGCCCTCGTGCTGGGCGAGGAGCGCCCCGGAGAGCGCGATGAAGCCGTTGGCCAGGCCCAGGCCGACGATCACCATGCGGTCGACATCGATGCTGACGGCCTTTGCCATCCGCGGGTTGTTGCCGGCGGCGCGCATCGCCAGCCCGAGATCGGTTCCGAGGAAGAGGGTGAGTGCGAGGGCCAGCCCGCAGGCCAGCACACCCATCATGGCCAGAGTGGCGAGGCTCCCGCCGCTCACGCTGGTGCCGAGGATGGTGAGCGTCTCGGGAATGCCGAAGCGCTGCTGCCCGATCCGTTCCGCCAGCTTCACCAGGCTCTCGGTGTTCGCCAGGGGGAGGTTGCCGCCGCCCATCACGAACAGGTCCACCGAATAGAGCGCGGTGGTGGTCAGCACGCCGGCCAGCAGCGCACCCACCCGGAACTGGGTGTGGACGATTCCGGTGATGGCGCCGGCGAGGACACCGGCCATCGCACCCAGCAAAGTCGCGGTCACCGGCGAGACCCCGCGGACGAGCAGCGCGGCCACGACCGCGACGCCGACGCCGAACGAGCCGTCGGTGGTGAGGTCGAGTGTCTGGTAGACGCGATAGCTGACGAAGAGGCCGAGGGCGAGCGGCACGAAGATGAGCCCCATGGTCGCCGACGAGATCAGCAGGTTCACCGGCGCACCTCGGAGACCTCGGTGATGGGAGCGACCCAGCCGACGCCCCGGAGCAGCGAACTCTCGGCCACGCCGGCCGCGCCCCGGGTGTCGGAGACCAGGTGCAGCACATCACGGAGCTGATGGTTCTCGAACAGGCCCCCGACCAGGGTACCCAGTTCCACCGTTCGCTGCGGCAGGGGATGATACGAGAACACCGCGGCGTGAAAGTGACCGAACAACCCGTCGGTCCCCTCGAGGGGGCGAAGGAAGGCGGCGATGGGGCCCTTCGGGGCGCGCGCGACCACGCCGGCGATGAGTGTCGTCGCCATCGGGTAGGTGCGCTGGGGCGCGAACGAGAGCCAATCCCGCACCACGGGGACCTCGAACTGTACCGGGGCAGTGCCGATGGCCGGGGATCGCCTGAGCCTGACACCGGCGAGCCCGGCGGTCTCGCCGGCGATGACCATCCCTGCGAGCCCGCCACCGACCGCGTTCAGGCCGGTCGTCGCGAGTTCGGAAAGCGGCACCGACTCCGATTCCGGCTGGGTGCTGAACCGCAGCAGCTTGGCGAACCCGCCCTCACAGCTGAGCCCCGAGGCCACCACGGCACGCGGGGTGACCCGTCCGCTGCCTACGAGGTAGTCCGCCATCCGGGCGCCGTCGCTGGGGAAGTAGGCGAGGTGCCCTTCGACCGCGATGAGCTCCCCGATCCGTCCCTGGCACGATTCGTAGCTCGACCCGATCGCGCCGAGGCCGACGCCGAAGCTGCCGGCCGGGAGGGTCACGACGCTGCAGTCCTCCTGCCTGAAGGGAGCTTGGGTCAGTTGGGCTGGGCTGCCGTGCAGGCGACAGACCAGCGTGCCGGCCGGAGCACAGGCAGAGAGCTCGTAGTTGCCGCTGGTTGCGAGGTCGGCTGCGGCGTACCAGGACGAACCCCGAAGATCGACGGCGCTGGTGCGGCCGGCGGCGCTGGTCTCGGACGCCGGACCCCAGCCGGCGTCCGCCAGGACTTCCTGCACCGCTGCCGGCAGCTCCGCCACGTTGAGCTTGCCGCGGAGGACGGCCAGCTCCTCCCGCCAGCGCGTCAGGACTCGGGTGCCGGCGGTGCTGACGTACGTCACCCCCGAGAGGTCGAGCGTGACCGTACGAATGCCGCCCTGGAGCAGCGTCTCGAGGGTGTAAGAGAGCTGCTCCGCTCCTTCCCGGTCGAGGCGTCCCTCGAGCTGGAGGCGGGCCGAGCCGGTCTCACGAGCGGTGCTGATCTTCATGCCGGCTCAGGCGAGTCCCAGTTTCTCCGCCAGGATGTTGAACCGCGGGTCGGACCGCAGGGGGTCGAGCCAGGGTGCGACTTTCAGGAACATCAGGCCAGGCTCGCGATGCTGGTAGGCGCGCTCCAGCTGCTGGAACGCGCGATCCTTCTCTCCCAGCGCCGTGAGCAGGAAGGTCGACAGGAGGGCCAGCCGGTCATCGCTGGCCAGCCTCTCTTCCAGCTCCCACAGGATCCCGGTCGCCTCCTCCCGCTTCCCGGCGGCGGCGGAGGCATATGCCAGCATCAGCTTCTTCGCCGTGCCGGAGCCGGGGCGCTCGAGCTCCTTCTGGATGTCGGCGATCGCCTCGTCGCAGGAGCCCTTCGCGACCCAGGTCCACCAGAGCACCAGCCGCGCGCCCAGGAACTCGGGGTCCATCGCCAGCGCCTTCTTCAACTCCTCGACCGCCTGGTCGTAGCGGCGGGCGAAGTAGAGCACCCATCCCGCCGCCCGGTTCACCGGAACCGCGAGCGGGTCGAGCTGCTGGGCGCGCCTGATGGACACGAGCGCCTCCTCCTGCCGGCCCAGCGCGGCCAGGTACTCCGCATACCACTGATGAGCCGGGACGTAACTCGACTTGAGCTCGATCGCGCGCTTGAACTCCCGCTCCGCCGCCGCCCAGTCCAGGTCGGCCAGCCACCGAGCGTAGGCCAGCGAGGTGTGCGCCTCGGCGAGGGTGTCGTCCATCTCCAGCGCCTTCAGCGCCATGGTCTTCGCCTGCGTCAGGTTCTCCAGCGCGGGCCGGTGACTGAGCCCGATGCTGAGCAGCTCGTAGGCGTCGGCCAGGCCGGCGTACGCGACCGAGTAGCCGGAGTCCTTGGCGATGGCTTCCTGGAAGTACTCGATCGCCTTCAGCACGCTCGCTTCGGACCACTTGTTCATCTGGTAGCGGCCCAGCAGATAGAGGTTGTACGCCTCGGCGTCGGCGGTCGCCTGCTTCTCGACCCGCTTCTTTTCCTCCGGGGAGAGGGCCACGGAGAGCGCTCCGGTGATCTGCTGCGCCACCTCGCTCTGCACCTCGAACACGTCGACCAGCTGGCGGTCGAAGGTCTCGCCCCACAGGTGCTTCTCGGTCTGGGGATCAACCAGCTGCACCACGATGCGCACCCGCGGGCCGGCGCGGCGCACGCTCCCCGCGAGGATCGCCGCCACCCCCAGCTCCTCCGCGATCGCCGAGATCTTCTTGGTGGTCTTCTTGTACTGCATCGAGGAGGTGCGGGAGATCACCTTGAGCGCGCTGATCTTCGACAGCTGGGCGATGATGTCGTCGGTGATGCCGTCGCTGAAGTACTCGTTCTCGGGGTCGGTGCTCATGTTCTCGAATGGCAGCACGGCGACGGACTTGGTTGCCGCGGCTGACTTGGGAGCCGCGATCTCCTGCGCCATGGCCTGCGCCGCGCCGACCGCGATCGCCACGGTGGCGGAGGTACCCAGCGCCTCGGCGAACTGGGCGGCGGTGGAGAACCGGTCGGCGGGCAGCGTGGCCATCGCCTTCCTGATCGCCGCGTCGACCGCTTCGGGAACCAGCTCGCGAAACTCACGTGTGGAAGGAGTCGGGTTGCTCAGCCGGTTCGCGATGACGGCGGTGAGCGTCGAGCCCCGGAATGGCGGCTGTCCCACCAGCATCTCGAAGAGCACGCAGCCGAGGCTGTAGATGTCGCTGCGGCCATCAATGTGCTCGCTTCCCTCGATCTGTTCCGGGCTCATGTAGCTCGGGGTGCCGATCACCCCTCCCGGCGAGGTCAGGGCCTGGGCCTGGCGGACCACGTCTTCGCCGATGGCCCGGGCGATGCCGAAATCCGCCACCAGCGCGTGCCCCCCTTCCAGGAGGATGTTCGCCGGCTTGATGTCGCGGTGCACGATGCCCTGCTTGTGGGCGTAGTCCAGGGCGTCAGCCGCCTCCCGCGCGATCTGCAGCGCGTCGCCGACCGGGAGCTGGCGTTCCCGGGCGAGGCGCTGCCGCAGGGTCTCGCCCTTGATATAGGGCATGACGTAGAACGCCAGTCCCTCGACCTGGTCCGAATCGTAGAGTGGCAGGATGTGGGGGTGATGCAGACGGGCCGCGACCTGGATTTCACGCAGGAACCGATCAATGCCCACTTCGGCGGCCAGCTCGGGGCGGACCACCTTGACGGCCACCTCGCGGTCGTACTTGAGGTCGTGAGCCAGGTAGACCTTGGCCATCCCGCCCTCGCCCAGCTCCCGCTCGAGCTGGTAGCGACCGGCGAGGGCTGTGCCGAGCCGGTCAAACGTTCCTGACATTACGACGACACTCCGCCAGCTTCGGCCATGCTGCTCCTTGCCCCGTTCAGCGGAGCTGACCTGGCGACACAGGAGTCGAACCGGTGGCGGTTGCGCACCGGTAGCGTGACAACTGCGATTGTTTGGTCGCCCGAGGGGGGGGCGCTGTCAATATACGGAGCGGTGGAGGGCTCGCTAGGGTTCGTACGACTCAACTCTCCCGCCGAGCGGGGCGGCCGCCGTGGAACTGGCCATCGCTCCGGCCCTTGAGGTACTGATACAACCCATCGAAGTACGTGGAATCGATTCCGATCTTGGCGGCGGTCGGCATGCCCTTGTCCTTGCGACCGTTGGCGAGGACGTTCAGGAACTCGGTCTGGGTCGGGACGTTGCCATCTGGCTTGAGTCCGGTGAGGAGACTGGGCCCAAATGACGATCCCTGGGCGTCTTCGCCGTGACAGCGGGCGCACTGCAGCTGGTACTGCTGCCATGCCCGGTACTCGGCGACATCGACGGTGTCGCGTGGCGCCGGGTGATAGGGGTCAGCCGCGGCGACGGGCGCGGCTGCCTGCACGGGGGCGTAGGGCGTGGGAGCGGGGGATGGCGCCTCCTGCGCGGGGGCGTAGGGCGCTGGAGCGGGTGAGGGCGTCGCCTGGGAGCAGGCCAGCAGCAGCGACAGCGCGGCGTACCGGAAGTGCCGGAGGGGGCGGACTTCGGTCACGGTGATCCAGTCGGTTGTTGGTACGGACTCATGCCTGCGACGGACTCGCCAGGCGAGGCGCGTGACGTCGGGCATCGGGCAAGCTACCCGCTTGTACCGGCCGGGGCCATGCAGCGCCCCGATTTCTTCACGGCACCATGGCGCCGGCGGGGAGATGTCGCTTCACCCAGTCCACCCAGAGCCGCGCGATCTCGCGCCCATTCACCGGATCGCTCGAGAAGTGGGTCCGCCCGGTGAAGCCGATGAACTCGGTCTCCACTCCGTTGTCCTTCATCGCCCGGTAGAGCTTGAAGGCCTGGGTAGGCGGCACCCGGAAATCCTCCATGTTCGACATCACCAGGGTCGGCGCCTTGATCCGCGTCGCGTAGGTGATCGGCGACTGCTCCCGGTACGCCTGCTGCCGCCCGTCGGTCCACGGGGAGCCGCCCAGGAAGTAGCGCCACGCAATGCTGCCGTCGCCGAAGTTGTACTCGTCCTCCAGGTCGGTGACCGGCGCGCCGGCCATCGCCGCCTGCCACTCACCAGGGTAGTTGCCGATCAGCCAGCTGGTCATGTAGCCGCCGTACGACCAGCCGGTGACGGCGGTGCGGGTCCGGTCGACGTAGGGCCGCTCGCGCAGCATGGCGACACCGGCCATCACGTCGCGCCCCGGACCGGCGCCGGCGTCGTTGGTGATCGCCGCCATGTAGCTGTTGCCGAGATTGTCACTCCCCCGATAGTTAGGCTGGAACACGATCCAGCCCTCGGCGGCCATCAGCTGGGCCAGCGAGCTGAACGAGAGCTTGGATGCCGAGGTCGGCCCGCCGTGAATGAGCAGCACCAGCGGGTACCGCCGCTCGCGCGAGAATCCGGGCGGCAGCGCGATGACCCCGTCGGCCTCGAAGCTGTCGGATTTCCAGGTGACCCGTTCCAGCCTGCCCCACGTCACATCCTTCGCCCAGGCGTTGAAGTCGGTGAGCCGGCGCGGCTTCGCGGTGGGGGAATCCATCAGGTACAGCTCCGAGGGCCGCTCCGGCGTGGTCGCGGTGAACGCGATGGCCGGGCTGTGGCTCGCGACAGCGATGTCGTAGCCGAAGGCGCCGTTGATGATGAGGTCACCGGTGTCGAGCCGGCGCGCGGCGCCGTCCAGCGGCTGGATCCACGCCCCGACCCCGGCGCGGTCGTTGCCGACCACCAGCAGCGACTTGCCGTCCGGCATCCACTGGGCGCCGAAGAGATTGCGGTCGAGCGCGCGGGTGAGGCTCCGCCCCTCGCCGCCGCCCGCGGGGGCCAGATACACCTCGTTCTCCCAGCCGAGGTCGGCGCGC
>Ga0315273_10012529_pt1 | contig 10882 bp, 10 predicted proteins | sample YL17G02_0_MG_FD_205753 | JGI IMG/M metagenome (GOLD analysis project Ga0315273, IMG submission 205753) | Sediment microbial communities from Yellowstone Lake, YNP, Wyoming, USA - YL17G02_0 | ecosystem: Environmental > Aquatic > Freshwater > Lake > Sediment | place: USA: Wyoming | collected... | reverse complement strand
ATCGCGCGGTGCTTCTGGCCGAGCAGCCGGCCCATCTTGTCACGGAATCGGGAACGCCACTGACCTCCGATCGGGAGATGCCGGATGGCGCAAGGGTCAGATGAGCGGCGGCTGGACCTCCATGTCCACTCGAGATTCTCGCCCGACGGAGAGATGACCCCCGCGGAGCTGGTCGGGGCCGCGGTCGAACGGGGGCTTCACGGGCTGGCCCTCACGGACCACAACTCGACATCCGGCATAGGCTCCGCCATGGAGGCCGCCCTCAAGCATCCCGGATTTTTAGTGATCCCCGGTATAGAGATATCCAGCGCCGACGGGCATGTCCTGGCGCTCGGCGTGAGGGACCCGATTCCAGCCGGCCTTCCCGTGAACGAGACCGTGGAAAGAATCCTTGCTGCCGGCGCGGTCCCGGTGGCCTCGCACCCATTCCGCAACTTCACCGGCCTCGACGAATCCCAGATACGCGGCGCAAGGTTCCAGGCGCTGGAGGCCCTCAACGGCCGATCGCCCAACAGGAAGAACCTTCGGGCGTGCCGGCTTGCAGTATCGCTGGGACTGGGCCTTTCGGCCGGGAGCGACGGTCACCGCCCCGTCGAGGTGGGCCGCTGCTGCGTGGTCGTCGATGGCGAACCGGGCGGCGCGGACGACTTTTTGGAGATGGTGCGAAAGGGCAAGACCAGGACATGGGGCCGGTCGGCGGGCCTCATGGACGTGGCAAGGACGGCCGCCAAGATAGGAAGGGAGCTTATAACGCGGCGGGGAAAGAGGATCTAATCGGCGGCCGCCGCGACCTCGACATTTTCCCCGTTGGCCTGCTTGGATTTGCGCTTCTTCAGCATATCAACAATGAACCCTATCGGGAACAGCACTATCCTTGGTATCGCCAGGATTATCCAGACAGGGATGTCCAGGACGGTAAATGCCAGGATCTTGCCCTTGTTCTCCGGCGAATTGTACTTCGCCAGGGCTCGGAACGGCAACCGCCAGTAGGGCCAGAGGTATTTCCAGAAGGTTTTGGCATTTATGGGGCTGGGCTTCGAGGGCTTTGGCGCTGAGGTCGGTTTTGCCGCCGCCGGTTGGACAGGCTTGCCCACCACCGCGGCCAGCTTGGCGTCCGCGCCGACCGGTTTCGGCTCTGCCGGCCTGACCTCCTTCGGCGGAAGGGCCGGGGTCGCAGCTTTCTCGGCGGATGGCGCGGCCCCGGGCTTTGGCAAGGGGGAGGCGGAGATCTCCGGCGTCGTGGGCATGTCCGCTTCCGCTGAAGAGGGCTTTTCCGCCTCGACAGGGACAAAGACACTGGGCACATCGAGCTTCTCGCCGTACTTGTTCTCGTAGCGCTCAAGGAGACTGCCCCTTCGCTGGGTGGCCTGCATCCTGTCGATGCGCTTCTCCACCTCGGGCATGCTCTCAAGGCTCAGGCGGGGCTCGACCGATTTGGGCGCTGGTGCTGGTTTTGGCGCGGCCGCGGGCTTTGCGGCCGGCTGCGGGGTCTTCGGGGCCGTCGCTGCAGGCTCGCTCCTCTTTTTGGAGAAAAAGCCCTTCTTCTGGACCTCGGCAGCATTCTTCTCAGCCATCAGGCCTCACTCGACCTGACTATAACACACTGCGATATTTCAAGATTTCTGTAGGGAATTTCCCGACGGTAACGCCTAAAATGACCAAGATGTTGTGGCACGGCGGGCGGGCCCGCGCGTATGAACGTTCGATATTTCAATATTTGCACCATGCAGGACATAAGCAGAAGATATATAGTTCAAAAAGAATATGAATCGCCAGAACCGGCTAACAGGCTGGCGGGCGAGCCGGAGAACGGGTGATATGACGAAAGCAGGGAAAGCGAAGGCGGCGGCAAAAGTGCCGGCCAAGGGCGCCTCGCCCCGGCGCACGGGCCGGGCTCCCGGGAATGCCGCCACAATATCGGCTGTCGCCCCTCCCCAAATGGAACCGGACGGGGAACCCGGTGAGGATGCGGGATGGGACCAGGAGGGCGCAGGAGGCGATGGGGAGGCACCGGATTCCGAACAAAGCCCTGCCCGTCTGCCCGTGCCCAAAGCATCGGAAAGACGGATTTTGGAGCTTCTGGACAAGGAGCAGACCCTTTGCGGGCCAAGGACGAAAGGCAAGGTCAATGCGCGGGCGCGCCCACAGAAGTTCCGGTACCTGGACCACACCGCCGATGTCGGGATCCAGGCTTTCGGGGAGACGCTTTGCGAGGCGTTCGAGAACGCCGCGCTGGGGATGTTCGACATCATCACCGACCCGTCGAAGGTCGGCGCCCAGAAGGATTTCGAGGTCACAATAGAAGGAGAGGACCTGAAGAATCTTTTGCACGAATGGCTCGACCAGCTTCTGATACTTTCCCAGGTAAACAACATGCTGTTTTCCAGCTTCAAGGTGGACCTCAAGGACATCGATGGCGGCTTCGGCCTTAAAGGGTTGGTCATGGGCGAGACGGCTGACCCTTCCAGGCATGTCTACAAGACCGAGATAAAGGCCGTGACCCACCACATGCTTGAAGTGAAAGAGCACCCTCCCATGGTGAAGGTGCTCTTCGACATTTGAGGCGAAAGCAGGACCAACAGCGTAATGGAAATGGACAACATATATATATTCGAGATATGTTATTTGGAGCCGGCGTAGGGGGATATCGATGACTGCCCGTAACAAGATAAAGACTTACATAAGGGGTTTCGACGAGCAGCTTGACGGCGGCGTTCCTGAATGTAGCGTGGTGCTTTTGGTCGGAGAGCCCGGTACCATGAAGTCATCGGTTGCGTTCAGCATTCTCTACAACAACGCCAAGAACGACAACACCAAGGGTCTCTACATCTCCCTTGAGCAGAGCCGCAGCTCCCTTCTGGACCACATGGAAGGGCTCGGCATGGACATGTCCGCCGTGGAGGACAATGTGCATCTGCTCGATTTGGGCCTCATACGCAAGAACCTCAAGATGCTCGGCGACCAGACCTGGATGCATGTGTTCCGGATGTACGCCGAGAACCTCAAAAACAGCACCGACTACTCGCTTCTGGTGCTTGACTCCCTGCCGGTGCTGGAGCTTCTGGCGCAGTTCAAAGAGCCGCGCACCGAGCTTTTCCAGTTCTTCGAGTGGCTCAGGGAACTTGGCATCACCACCTTCCTCATATCGGAGATGTCGGCCGACGCAAAGGCCTATTCAAAGCACGACGAGGACTTCCTGTCGGACGGCATAGTCCACCTCAAGATGGAGAAGGTGGACGATGTCAACATCCAGAGGCGCATAAGGTGCGTGAAGCTGCGGAGCTGCAACCACAATTCCAACTACTTCACCCTGCTGTTCGGCGAGGGCACCTTCCAGACCACCAAGGTCATCGGCGAATCGTCGTTCAAGTAGCTGGGTGGCCTGCGGGCCAATGGCGGCCTGACGGCCGCCTTTTGTATTTCAAAGTGCCAGCATGTGCTATGGCGGTCAGGAAAAGAGCGAGCCCCAGGCAACAATCCATAAATACGCGCAACCAACTGTCTTGGCCGATAGGTCATGGAACCCTCCCAGATCAAAACGCTTGCACGCAAGATAGCCCTCCAGAACGCGGAGCACTACTCCGGGAAGGCCAACGAAAAGGCGGTGCTCAGCAAGATTTTGGCCGACCACAAGCAGCTCAGACCGCAGGTCAGGGACCTGATGCCAATCGTCAAGGACGCTGTCGACGAGGTCAACTCCCTTTCCGCTGAAAAGCAGAGCGAAGCGCTCGCTGCAGAGTTTCCGGAGACCCTGGTCAAGGAGGAGAAGCACGAAAAGGAGCGGACCCTTCCGCCCCTGCAAAACGTGAAGGGCAATGTCGTCATGCGCTTCGCCCCGGGACCGTCGGGGCCGCTCCACCTTGGCCACACCCGCGCCGCCATCCTCAACGACGAATACGCGCGAAGGTACGACGGCGAGCTCATACTCAGAATCGAGGACACGGACCCCGACCGCGTAATGGCCGAGGCCTACGACATGATCCCCCAGGACATGGACTGGCTCGGGATAAGATGCACAAGCAAGGTCATCCAGTCCGACAGGTTCCAGATATACTACGACCAGGCCCAAAGACTCCTAGAGATGGGGGCCGCCTACATCTGCCTGTGCGCCCCCGATGACTGGCGCAGGCTCAAGCAGGAATCGAGGCCGTGTCCCCACCGAGACGCCGCCCCCAACACCAACCTGGACCTGTGGGACAAGATGCAGGCCCATTCCTTCGGCCAGGAGAAGGCGTCCATGGTGGTGAAGACCGACCTTTCCCATCTGGACCCTGCGATAAGGGACTTCGTGGCGATGCGCATCGTGGACACCCCCCATCCGAGGACAGGCTCGAGGTTCTGCGTCTATCCGCTCATGAACTTCAGCGTGACCATCGACGACCACACTCTTGGACTGACACATGTGCTACGTGGCAAGGACCACCAGAAGAACACCTGGCGCCAGGCATACATATTCAACTACCTCAAGTGGGACATCCCCGAGTACATCCACTACGGAAGGATATCGATCGAGGACGCGGTGCTCAGCAAGACCGAAATAGACCGCGGCGTGAGATCCGGGGAATACAGCGGCTGGGACGACGTTAGGCTCGGGACCATCCGGGCCCTCGCAAAGCGGGGAATCCAGCCCGAGGCCATAAGGAAATACTGGGTGGACGTCGGCACGAAGGACGTTGACATCCAGTTCTCCTGGCAGAACCTCTATGCATTCAACAAGCATATCGTGGACGGGACCGCAGACCGTTTCTTCTTCGTCTGGGACCCGGCGCCCCTGTGGATAACGGGCGCCCCGGAAAATATCGAGGGCCACGCGCCGCTCCACCCGGGCCATCCCGAGAGGGGCGTCAGAAGGACCCCCCTCGTGGCGGCATTCCCGCCAGCCGGCCTGGAAAAGCTCGGGCTGGTCCCGACCGACTTGCCGGCTGCGCTTGGCGGACGGCCGGTGCTCGTCGTCAAGGAAGATATCGCGGGCGCCCCGCAGGGCGCCCGCCTGAGGCTCAAGGACCTTTGCAACATCGAGCTTTCGGGGCCGTTCGAGGCCCGCTACATCGGTAACGACCTCTCCATCCTCAAAGAGGGCGCCAGGATAATCCACTGGGTGGCGCTCGACGGGGTCCCGGCCGATGTCCAGCTCGAGGACGGCACCTGGAAGAGCGGGGTGGCCGAGCGGGGCGCACGCCAAGAGCTTGGCAAGGTGGTCCAGTTCGAAAGGTTCGGATTCGTGAGGCTGGACCGGTGGGACGGGGAGCAGCAGAAGCTATTTGGATACTTCACCCATAAATGAGTTGCCATTGCGGGGAGAACCATTATTACCCCAGTGGGCGATTTCTGAGGGCGGTGATAGGCCTGAGACATTCCTCGTGCATCGTCGGAGCTCTGTTGATTTTGGCGACACTGGCACTACCCCTTATTGTGGTGAGCGCCGGGCCGCCCGACATTGCCATAACGGCAGCGGACATATCATTCTCGAACGATTTTCCCAAGACCGGGGAGAATGTTGGCATCAACGTGACCGTGCACAATGTCGGTGGATTGGACGCCGCCGCGGTGGTCGTGAGAATTTTTGTCGACCAGGAATTGGTGCCATACAACCAAAAGGACATCGCCCTCATTAAGGTCAACGAGACCGGAACGGTTTCCTTTGACTGGCCTGCCACATTGCCGAAGGCCTACACGATCTACATAAAGGTCAACTGCACCGCCGATACCAACATGGCCAATAACCAGGCATCCAAGTCCCTGACGGTGACAGTGGGCGGACCGCTGCTTGTCAACATGGCCCTGGACCCGGCCTCCTGCAAGCCGGAACAGACATTTTGGGCCAACGGAACGGTAAGGATCGGCACACAGCCTGCCTCCGGGGCCACCGTGACCGTGACGGTAAAGCCGTCCGGGACGCCAGCCTCCGTCACGGCCGATGCCAGCGGCATGTTCTCGGCCAATCTGACGGCGCCCAAGACGGCAGGCCGCTACGAGGTGGAGGCATCCGCCACATCGGGCGCGCTGAGGGGCAACGACACCAGGACCCTGTCGGTGGTGCTGCCCGACCTGGTGGTGACGGGGCTGATATTCTCGAAGGAAAAGCCGCTTGAGGGGGACACGGTCAGAATCACCGCCACCGTCAGAAACAACGGGACCGACTCCGTCGGAAGCTTCATGGTCGCCTTCTACTTCGGTGGAACCAAGTTCAGCACCGAGAAGGCGGGGCCCCTGACCGCCGGCAACCAGACAGAGGTCGTGGCGGACTGGACGGCTGTCAAGGGCACCCACCAGATGAAAGCCACCGCCGACCCGGAGAACAAGGTGGCCGAGATGAACGAGGAGGACAACTCGCTGACCCTTCAGCTGACCGTGAAGGAGAAGGCGGGAGCGGTCGACAATGCAACGGTCATGCTCATCGTCGCGGTGGTGGCCGTGGCCATCGTCGCCGTGGCGGTGATATGGATTCTGCGCGGCCGGAAGAAGAAGGCACAGTGACGTCCCCCGGATTTAAATAATCCGATACGCTATCGGATGGCGATGCTGCTGGAGGATATCGAGCAGGCGGTAATCGAAGGTGACGGCGAGAAGGTGGAGCAGCTCGTCCGGCTGGCCCTCTCGGAAGGGCTCCCCGCCTCCAGGGTCATCAACGAAGGCCTCATTGCCGGCATGAACACGGTCGGCCGGCGCTTCAAGGAGGGCGAGTACTTCATCCCCGAGGTCATGATGTCGGCACGCGCCATGCACGCCGGGCTGGCGCTGGTCAAGCCCCTTCTGACAATGTCCGAGCAGCTATCGCGGGGGACGATAGTCATCTGCACCGTCAAAGGGGACGTCCACGACATAGGCAAGAACCTGGTCTCCATGATGCTGGAGGGGGCCGGGTTCAGGGTGGTGGACATTGGAACGGATGTGGCGCCCGAAAAGCTGGTGGAGGCGGTAAGGGCCAATTCCCCCCAGATCGTAGCGATTTCGACGCTTCTGACGACCACGCTCCACAGGATTCCCGAGGCGCTGAAGGCATTGGAGGCCGCGGGCCTTCGCGGGAATGTCAAGGTCATGGTGGGAGGCGCTCCCGTCACGCAGGCATTCGCCGACAAGGCGGGGGCCGACGGTTACGCGCCCGATGCTGCGCTGGCGGTGGACAGGGCCAAGGAGCTTCTGGGGCCGGGATGAGCCCCGCCGGGGAGATGGATGGGGACCGATGGAAGGACATATGAAGGACAGGGCGGGAGACATACCCGTTATTTCGGTGCGTGGCAGGACCATCCCCGAGGCATGGGAGCAAAGCGTCCTTCGTCTCTGGGAGGAGGGCGTCCGCGTCAGGACAGAATACGACCGCGATGGCGACGAGCCCAGCAGGGATTCCACGATGGTCATCGTCGTCGATGAGCCGTTGTCGGAGCCCAGGATCCATCTTGCATTTCCGGGCGGGATAGAGGACCTCGAGAAGTACCGCCAGGAGGTCCTTTTCGGCGTCCACGACGGCTGGATCAGGCCCCAGGAGGGCAAGTGGACATACACATATCACCAGAGGCTCAGCGCCTATGCCCCCGTGGCCGACCTGTCCTCGTCGAACATCAAGAGCCCATTCGAGGTGGTCGACCAGATACAGTACATAATCGACAAGCTGGCCTCCTCGCCCCATTCCAGGCGCGCCCAGGGCATCACCTGGATGCCGACCGCCGACCCGGCGACGGACGACCCGCCGTGCCTGCAGAGGATATGGTGCAGGCTGATACCTGTTGGCGATGTTGGTTCCGGCAGTCGGGAGTCGGGAGTCGGCAGTCGGGACGGGAGTCGGGAGTCGGCAGTCGGGACGAACGACCAGGACAATCCCAGCACAACTCGACTCCCGACTGCCGACTGCCGTCCCGACTGCCGACCTGCCGGCTCCCGGCTGCCGAATGCACAGTTCGTATTGAACATGAACAGCCACTGGAGGTCGCGCGACGCCTACAAGGCCGCTTTCATGAACATCTATGCCCTCACCGATCTGCAAAGGTGGCTGGCGGAAAACATATCCGAGAAGATGAAAAAGCCGGTGGCCGTGGGAAGATACGTCGACATCAGCGACTCGTACCACATTTATGGCGCCTATTTCCAGGAGTTTTGCGAAAGGTTCCTGAAGCTGGTGAAGGAGAGGCCGTTCGACAAGAGGGTCTGGCGGACCGACGATCGGCGCGTTCAAGCGGCGATAAAGAGGGCGCAGGAAGAGCTCGAGAAGGAGAAGGCCTGAGGTCGCGGGCCTCAGAGATATCCCAGCATCGTCTCCCGGATTTTGCGGACATGGTAAGGGGACCGATCCTTTTCACGCAAAATGTATGTGACCAGCTCGATGTACATGTTGAGGACGAACCTGATGGCGAAATCTCGGTTTTCATCGAAAAGGCGGTAATAGTCCTCGACCATCCTGTCCCCGATGAAGACGAAGGGCGGATAGCCGGCCCTGGCTAGCATCCAGTTCAGGAGGACTCGACCGGTGCGGCCGTTACCATCCCGGAACGGATGAATCATCTCGAAATCGACATGGAATTCGATCATCCTGTCTATCGTCGACATTCTCCTGGAGTATTTGGCCACGAGCTCTTTCATCAACCCTGGCACCTGCCCGTGGCCCGGCGCCCGGTAATGACCCACTCTCACATCGACATCGCGGTATCTTCCCCCGCCTTCAAGAACAATTGAGTGGACCCCTAGGATGAACTCCTCGGTCAGGGGCCCTTTCAGCATCCTGAGAGTGTCGTCGACAGCCCGCGATATCCTGACCGCCTGTTCCTCGTTGTGGTCTGATGGGCCGTGGACGAGGGCCTGTTCCACCTGTTGCTGGGTCACCGGATAACCCTCGATCGTGGCTGAAGTGGCGGTGGTCTTTATGTGAAGGGCACGAATGATGCCCGGGCTTGCGGGTCCAATCTCGGAGAAGTATTTCAAGACGAGCTTCAGAAGCTTCTCGTGCTTGGGTTTCAGCATGTCCGCCTCAAGCCCCCGCCACGATCTTGATGACATCCCCGTCCTGGAGGATGTAGTCGTGGCCTATCACTCGCTTGGTCCTCGCATTGATGGCCCGAATGAACTTCTTTCCGAGGTCGGTGTGGACCTTGAAGGCCATGTCCTTGGCAGTGGAGCCGCGTTTTAGCAGGAACGCGTCCGGCAGGACCCGCCCGTCCTTGTCCGTGAGCTTGCCTTCGTCCTCGACTGGATAGACCACGAGCATGTCGAGGAGCTTGAAGAAGGCCTGCTCGACACAGTTCTGGACTCCCGTGCCCGCCTCGCTTTTTGCAAGGAACTCCGCCACCTTGTCCAGGCCCTTCTTCTGGGCCGGGTTCAGCTTCGAGGGGTCGACGATCGAAAACTCCCTGGCGCCGGGGATGTAGTTTATGAGCCCGGCCTTGGCGGCGCGCCTCAGCCCCAGCTCGTACTCGGATGCGGTCGGTATCACGATGTATCCATCCATCTCCCTTAGCCTTTGCATCTTTTCGGGGGGGGCCATGTCGGCCTTGTTGGCGGCAATTATCATGGGCTTGCTCTGCTTGCGCAGAGCCGAGGCGAACATAAGCAGGTCTTCCTGGGTCCACTTGTGGAACTTCTCGGGCACCGGGGCCGTCTTGAGCGCCAGCTTGATGTCGGATTCCGTCATCCCCAGACCGGCGTACTTCTCCGCCAAAATCGTCTCGACCTTGATGGATTCCGCCTCCGTCCGCTTGGCCATCCTTTCCCAGCCCTTTCCCAGGATGCCGGCCATCCACTGGTCTATCTCGCTTTCGAGGAAACGCACATCGTCCAGCGGGTCGCGCGAGCCGTCGGGGCAGACGTTGCCCTCCGCATCCGTGCAGCCGCTGGCATCGACGACGTGTATCAGGGCGTTGGCCTGCCGGAGGTCGTCGAGGAACTTGTTGCCCATCCCCTTGCCCTCGTGCGCGCCCGGGACCAGCCCTGCGACATCTATCATCTCCACGGCGACGAAGCGCACGCCGTCCTCGCACCTCGAGTTTCGGGGCGTGCACTGGAGCTGGAAGTCCATGTGCGGGCAACGGGATTTCACGAAGCCGACGCCCCTGTTGGCCTCTATGGTGGTGAACGGATAGTTGGCTATCTGGGCCGGCGCCAGTGTCGCGGCGGCAAAAAAAGTCGACTTGCCGACATTGGGCTTGCCCACCACGCCCAGCTGCTCCATCGCGGGGAAAAGGGCTTTAGGGGATAATTAGGGTTGCGGATGGCCGGACCTCTCAGGGCTGCAATGGATTCTGGGGCTGTTCCGCGGGCGGCTCGCCGGCTGGCGGTTCCCGGCCCTTTCTGCGGGCCACAAGGACGATGGCAGTGACAAGTGCGGCGACCAAGACGGCAGCGCCGGCCAGCCCCCAGGGCGGCTGGGAGGACGAGGTCGTTATGGCCGGGACGCTGAGGCGCACGCTCCACTCTGCCCAGACGGTGGCCGTGCCGTCCGATACCTCCACCCGGACCGTGTTCATCCCGGAAACCAGGCCCTTGCGGCAGGTATAGCACTGCCCCAGTTCACCGGCGACCGCCGCGCCGTTTAGCTTCCAGGAATATGTGAGCCGGTCCCCGTCCGGGTCGGTGGCCACCACTCCGAAGCTGCATGGTTCGCCCATCCTCAGCTTCGGGACCATTTCCTTGAGCGGGTCCTGGCGCAGGATTTGCGGCGCGCGGTTTCGGTTGGTGACCGTCACCGTCCAGTTGTGCTGCGCGATGGCGCGTCCGTCCGATGCCTGCACCGTCACGATGTGGGTCCCGGAGGAATTGTAGTCGGCGACATATTCGTACGAGCCGTTCCCGCCGACCAGCTTGCCGTCAAGGTACCAGCCAAGGGAGGCATTCGTGCCGTCCGGGTCGGTGGCGGTGGCCCAAAACGTCGCCTTCTCGGTCTCAGCGATGGTCACAT
>Ga0315273_10012528_pt1 | contig 10882 bp, 6 predicted proteins | sample YL17G02_0_MG_FD_205753 | JGI IMG/M metagenome (GOLD analysis project Ga0315273, IMG submission 205753) | Sediment microbial communities from Yellowstone Lake, YNP, Wyoming, USA - YL17G02_0 | ecosystem: Environmental > Aquatic > Freshwater > Lake > Sediment | place: USA: Wyoming | collected... | reverse complement strand
GTTGAAGTCGATGCGCGGACGCGCGGCGGCTTGGTCCATGGCGGTTCAAGGCTAGTGTCGCCCCCTCTTGAAGTCAAGGCGGGCGTCGAGCTTGCAGAGATGGGAGCGTCGACCGACGCAGCCAGGCGAACACGTGGCCGGCTGCATGGCTCGCGTCAGCCTGGCCGGCCGATCCTGGCACCGCCGCTGGGTGCTATACTGCGGGCACCATGGCCAATCAGTTCACGGCGATTTTCGTTCGGGACGGCGACTGGCACGTCGCGTACTGCCCGGAGATTCCAGGAGCCAATGGCCAGGGCCGCACCAAAGAAGAGGCGCGCCAGAGTCTGGCTGACGCCATTGCGCTAGTCCTCCATGACCGTCTCGAGGACGGCCTGCGTGGCGTTCCTCCCGATGCCGAGCGTGAAACGGTGACGGTTGCGTGAAACGCACCGCGCTGCTTCAGCACCTGCGCAAGCATGGTTGCGTGCTGAAGCGCGAAGGCGCCTCTCACTCGCTCTGGCACAACCCCAGAAGCGGAGCGGTTGAAGCCGTCCCCCGCCACACGGAAATCCCCAACTCGCTCGTACGCAAGATCTGTCGAGGACTCGGGATCCCTGTCATCGGCTGAGTCACTCGAAGTCGAACAACGCACGTTGCCCGGTGGAGGTTGACGGCGGCGGCTGAAGCCGGTACAACTTGCGCCGAGCATTCCGCTTCGTACCAGGAGTTACCCGTGCCACCAACGCGCCGCGCTTCACGCCTCGCCATTTCCGTCTGCCTGCTGGCCTTGCTCGCCCCGGTCATCACCATGCGAGGGTCCGGTGCGGCCACGCGGGCGCCCGAATCCCTTCGGCTCTCGGCACCCTTCGATCTCACTCGGGGCGCCGTGCGAGACACCAACGGAGACGGCCTGCCCGACAGCGTGGTCGCCCGCGTCATCGTGCCGGCCCGTGCAGCGATCGAGGAGGTTGAGGCGGCGGCCAACATCACCGCGAGGCTGGGCTATGAAACGACTGCGCTCACACTGCCGCTCGTGGTCCGGGACGATCAGGTGTCGCAGCCAGCGGAGATCCAGCTTCCCATCCTCGTCGGCCGCGACAATCGGTTCGTGAAGACGCTGGCGGACCGGGGCGCGATCGACATCAAGACGCTCAAGGCCGGCCAGGGCCTGGTCGCCGTAGTCGAGTCGCCGCTCGGCGGCCCCGACGGCATCGTCATCGTCGGCGGCGACGCGGCGGGCACGCTCGCGGCGGCGATGGAACTGGCGGCCAGGCTGCCGCGCCTGTGGAGCATGTCAGGAATCACGATTGCGGGCATTGAGCAACAGGTGCTGCAGTATCTGAGGGGGAAGGGCGTAGCGATCGCCGGCGCCACCGTCAACGCGGTACTGGTGGACAGCGACCGGCGAGGCATCGCGAGTGTTTCGCTGACGGTGGACGTCGGCGCGGCTGATGGCGCGCGCGCGGTCAAGTTGGTTGAGGAACTGGACTTCGCCCACCGAACGGGACAGTTCGCGCGGGTCCTGAACTTCGCGGAAGCCGCCACGACCATTGTTGCCGTTCGCGCCAATGGCCAGGTCGCCGGACGCCCGGCGGTCCGCCGCGCCGGGCTGAACTCGCGCACGCTCACGCCACCAGTGGAACCCGAGGAGTTCATGCCCGACACGAGCATCCTTGGACGCGCAACGACCGCGAGTGCGGCCGGCGCGGCGGGTGCGGGAGGCGGGCGTGGAGGCGGCGCGGCAGCGGCGGCCGGCGCCCAGGCCGGCGCCGCCGCAACTGGCGACACGCCCTCTGGCGCAGCCGCAGACAGAACGCAGACGACTCCGGCAGCGACGCCAGCGATGCCGGGCGAATCAGGCGGCCCTGGTGGCGCAACAACGGCGGCGCCCGTCGTGGCCAAACCTTTCGACCTGTCGAATACGTACTCGATTGACGGCTGGTTCGGCGACGCGTACATCGATCTGATTCCCGATCGCACCGAGACCACCATCGTCCTCGGCGACGCGGCGGAGTCGCTGGGAGCCGCGCACATTGCGGCCAGGCTTGGGCTTGAATCGACGGGCATCAGTCTGCCGCTTACGCGAACGCAGGACAAAGTGAAGGACCCGAACCGCGAGCCAAGTCCCATCCTCATCGGCCGCACCAACACGCACGTCCAGCAACTGGTGAAGATCGGCAAAGCGCGGCTTGATGATCTGAAGCCCGGCGAAGGCGCCATCCAGGTGGTTCCACGGGCATTCGGCGCCGCAACCGCCACCGTAGTGGCCGGCGTCGACCCGGCCGGCACCGATGCCGCCAGCCTGTACCTTGCCCGTCGCATGCCGTACCTCTGGGACATCGCCCGCGGCGGCGTGTCGTTCGACGACCTGGTCAGCGAAGCCACGAAATTCTTTTCGGCGCAGAGCGGGGCGGGACAGGCAGCCCAGGCCGTCACGGAGCTGCGCGCCGTGCTCGACGAACTGAAGGAGAAGAAGATCGAATCCGTGGATGCCAAGCTGTTCCTCGAAAAGGGAGACGCCGCGCTGGCGGCCCACCTCGCGGAAAGCATCAAGCAGACCCTCAAGGACGCGAAGGTCACTGTCGCCAGCCAGAGCGTCACCGACCCGGTCCCGGTGTTCGAAGACAAACCGGACATCCCGTGGGAGGTGGACGAGTTCTGGACCAGGTTCAAGACGGACGTCCTGCCGAAGGTCAAGGCCGGATCGAGCGTCGAACTCGAATCGCGGCTCAGTGAGCCGCCGGAGATCCGCCACGCGATCGAGGAGCAGGCGGTGGCCATGCTGGTCAAGGCCGGCGCCCAGAAGCCTCGCGTCCGCGTCCTGTCGGCTTACAAGCAGGGTTATTCGTGGCTGACCGAGCGGGTCATCCCCGAGCTGAAGGGCAGAGGCGCCCGTTCGGTCCACGTGAAAGCGCTCGCCCACAGGCCGGATCTCTCGAAGAAGTACAAGTTCTACATGGTGCCGAGCCGCTGGCTCCAGGAACTGTTTCCCGCGGACGAGATCTTCGAGCGCGACCTGGGAATTCCGAAGAACGCCTTCACACTGGAACTGGTTGATGAGGCCCGCGACACCTACGGCATCGAGGTGAAGGACGCCGCCGGCAAGGTGATGTACCGGGGCGCGTTCAGTCCGAAAGTTGTCGACCGCGAGTACCTGGACAAGTTCCCCGGATGGGCGAAGGTGGAAGTCACCACCGGCTGGATCGCCGCGACAATCGACGGCCAGCAGGCCGTCGACGCGCGGATTGCCACCGACCCCGAGCGGTTCTGGGACTACTACCAGTCCAAAGTGCTGCCGCGGATCTACGACCACGTCATGCGGGTCACGGGCAACCGGCCGACCACCGACAAGCAGCCGTTCTTCCGCGACCTCGATATCGAGGTGTGGATGAGCGAGCCGGACTATCGGATCGGCATAGACGAGGAGCAGATTTCGTCGCTCGAGGCGCTGCACGAGGATCTGTACTTCGTCACGCTCGACTTCTTCGCCGCGATGGGCCGAACGATCTCACGCCAGCGGATCGGCGCGCCGGGGAAGATCCTGCCGACGATCCACCCCGCCCGCGCGGGGAAGCCCGCCCAGGCCCGCATTCTCTACGCCGCCAACGCGGCGACCGGCGCGCGGCTCGAGATCACCTTCAAGGAGCAGGGCGTCGAGAAGCCCGCGACGGTCACACGCCCGTTCACGCGCATCGACACGACGGCGCCGCAGGCCGTGCGTGCCGTCGTCTCCGCCGACCGCGTGCGCGAGATCGAACTGCAGGTTGAGGCCGCAAGCGATCGCGAAGCAGCGCGGGCGGCCGATGCCCTCGACAATCTCGGCCGCCTGCACGCGGCGGGACTGTATCGCGATGCGCTCTCGTTCGATCACGTGGACCAGATCGCAGTGGCGATTCTGCTGCGCGACGCTCGGACGCGGCGCGTGATCTCAAACACCGGCGGAACCATGCCGACCAACGTCTGGGCGGCGAAGGACAAACCCACGTTGCCACTGGTGACGTGGGATCACGTAATCCCGCCAGACGAGGCTGAGGACATCGTCAGGAAACTGGCGGCGTTTCCGGAAGTGAAGGCCTACCGCGTCGGCAAGTCGTACCGGGGCCGCAACCTGTCCGTCATGGAAATCACCGCGCCGACGCCGAGTGAACTGGTGTCGATCGCCAAGCTTACCGCGTACAAGCCCACCATCTTCATGATGGGCCGCCAGCACGCCAACGAAGTGTCGTCCACCAGTCACATGCTCCGGCTCGCCGAGTTGCTCGTGTCGGACCCTGCCTACCGGCAGATCCTGAAGAAGGTCAACGTCATCATGGACCCGGTGATGAACCCCGACGGCGCCCAGATTGCGTACGACCTCCAGAAACTGACGCCCACCCATATGCTGCACGCCGGGCGCTACAGCGCGCTCGGCATGGACGTCAGCTCGCGGCAGAACAACCTGCTTCCGGAAGCCGAGGTCGAGGGCCGGGTCTGGCGGGAGTGGCTGCCCGACATCTACCTGAACCCGCACGGATACCCGTCGCACGAGTGGGTTCAGCAGTTCTCCGGCTACATCTCGCCCCAGTTCCGGGCGTATTGGACGTCGCGCGGGTGGTACACGATGATCAGCGGCCTGCGCGATCCCAGGTACCCGGATCACATCGACGCCACCGCGGCCATACGGGAGGCCGTCGTCGGCGAGGTCAATGCCAATCCCGACGTGCGGGCGATGAATCTGCGGGCGCAGGCCCGGTACGTGAAGTGGGCGGCAGGCTTCGGCACCCACGTCTACAACATCGAGATCTACAAGGACACGACGATCTTCTTCACCGATCCCGAGTCGGGCGAGCCGCGCGGAAGCCGCCGCGCCGCCACCTCCACGGGACAGCCAGCCAGCGTGCGCCGGGCCTCGATGGGCTCCTACCCGCAAGTGACGTTCAACAGCGGAATGACCGAGGCGCCCGACGAGACCGCGCAGGGACCGTGGCTCAACCTGGTGACCAAGGCCGGCTTCTCATTCCTGATGGCGCACGTCGCCTACCTGCGGGACGGGAACTACAAGGTCAATCGCATCGAGGAGAACGGCCAGCGCGACGGCAGCGTGCTGACGTCGCTGCGTGTGCGACCTGTGATGCCACCGCGCGCGGTGTCGCGCCCGGCGACCGGAGTGGAGGGGCGCAAGGAATAGGACGCGCCCGGGCTCGCTACCGAATCAGGAGGATTGACCCCAGCAGGGCCACGGCCATGGCGCCGAGCCCGAGGCCGACCACACGGCGGAACGGCGGCCGCGAGACCGCCAGCGCGAACCCGAGTTTGAGCAGCGTGTTCGAGAGGACCCCGGCGACCACGGCAATCGCCGATGCCGCCGCGATCCCGGAGGTTGATGCGGTCTTCGCCATCGAGAGCAGCAGTGCGTCCACATCGGCGAAGCCGAGCAGGGCGCCCGACACGATCATGCCGACATCGCCCCACATCGCCCGCACGGCGTCCACGACGAACATCACCACCTGGAACAGGATCGCCATCTGGAGCGCGGCGGAGAACTGCAGCGGATTCTGATGAGTCTGGATTTCGCGACGCTCCTCCTGCGGCCGCCGCCAGCCAATCAGCACGCCCACGAGACCCACCAGAAACGGCGCCGCGATGTACGGCAGCAGCGCGATCATCAGCGGCATCGACAGCACGGCGGTGACGGCCACGATCCGCACGAACATGACGGTACACGCCCCGATGGCGCCATAGCCGAGCGGAGCGCCGACGTGCTGGTCCTCGGTCCGGCTCGCCCGCGCGAACGTCAGCGTCACGCTGGTCGACGACACGATTCCGCCAAGCAGCCCGGCCAGCAGGTACCCCTGCCTCGCGCCGACGAACATGCGCGCCATGTAGCCGACGAAGCTCAGGCCCGAGAAAAACAGCACCAGCATCCATAGTTCGCGCGGCCGGAATCCGCCGAGCGGACCGTACGGGCCTTCGGGCAGCATCGGGAGGATGACGACGGCCATCACCGTAAATCGAATGGCGGCGCGCATCGCCATCTCGTCCATCCGATCGACGAAGTCGTGCACCCGAGACTTCTCTGCCAGAATCAGCACGGTGACGGCGATGATCGCGCCGGCCAGGCGAACCTGTCCGGCTCCCGCAAATACGCCGGACATCAACGTGACAAGGGCGGCCACCTCGGTGGTGCCGTCAATGTCGTGCTCGCGCGACGCGGCCGCATAGGCGAGCAGCGCCACCATCGCTCCGCTCGCCAGCAGCACGACCCCCAGCCAAAGGAGATTGCCTGTATAGAGCCATCCCGCGCCGCCGCCCAAGCCCCCGAGCAGCGTGAACGTCCGCACGCCGGCGAACCGGCCCTCCTGGCCCTTGAGATGGCCGGAGCGCTCGCGCTCAACCCCAACGGCGGCGCCGCCGAACATTGCCAGCAGCAATCCGAGGTCGCGAAGTGTCGCGTCATCCATGGGTGGTCACGACCTCGCCTTCGTCGCCGGCCTGTTTGGCACACAGCGCTTCGGCCAGCACCGCCCACAGCGCGTGCGAAAGTCTCGGTCGATCGTGCCGGGCGATGTCGCGCCGCCAGAACGTCCCGCTGATGAGCCGGCAGTGTTCGGGCAGCGAGCCGAGTTCGAGCGGATGCTTGTGTTCGGCGGCGTACCGCGCGAGGACGTCGGCTGACGGCCGGCCATCGTTGAACACGACCGCATCCACGTGGCGTCTGATGAACGACTCGATCCGGCGTACCGCGTCGGCAGCCGTGAACCCGTCCATGCCTCGGCCTTCGGTGAGCAGATTGGCCACCAGCACGATCGGGCCAGGCACTGATGCCATGGCCTCGGCCATGCCCTGCACCGCCAGCACGGGCAGCAGACTCGTATAGAAACTGCCGGGGCCGATCACGACGGCATCCAGTTCCCGCACCGCTGCGGACACCTGCCCGTGAATGCTGACCTCCGGCTCGAGCCAGATATCCTGGATCACGTGCCCGGCCGTCTGGCGCGCATCGATCTGGTTCTCACCCGTCGTCACGTGTCCGTCTTCGTAGCGCGCGCAGAGCGATGCCTTGTCGATGCTGACCGGCCACACGCGGCCCTTGCAGCCCAGCAGTGATCGCAGGCCTTCGACCGCCGCCATGAAGTTGCCGCTGTAGCGCTCCATCATCGACAGCAGCAGATTGCCACCGGTATGCCCGGCCAGCCGCGAGTCCTCGAGCGTCGGCAAGCGCGACAGCAGCAACCGCCGCGCCTCGCGTTCGTTGCGGGCCAGCGTCAGCGCGCACTTCAGGATATCGCCCGGGGGCAGTACGCCCAGCTCGTCCCGAAGCTGGCCTGAGCTTCCGCCGCTGTCGAACATCGTGACGATGGCGTTGAGATCGATCCAGGGATTCCGCTTCAACCCGCCCAACACGCTCGGCAGCCCCGTTCCCCCGCCGAAGCAGCCGACCTTGATGATTCGGAGACGCATGCCGGGATTCTACCAGTCCTTCCCGCATCTTGAACCCCCACGGCATCATTTCTCGCATGAATTTGCAGCGACGGCATGTCCGAGGCGGCCGTGCCAGTAGAATAGAGGTCATGGCAGACCCAGACACCATTCCCGCATCCGTCATCCAGCGCCTCCGCACACTCGACTCCATTTTCGGCAAATGACGGCGCGCGCGTGGCCCGGCCGTCCGCATCCGCTTGGCGCGACGTGGGACGGTCTGGGTGTCAACTTCGCCCTGTTCTCGGAGCACGCGACGGCGGTCGATCTCTGCCTGTTCGACTCGGCCGCCGACGCGCGCGAGACGATGCGCGTCAGGCTGCCCGAGCGGACCGATCACGTCTGGCACGGCTACTTCCCGGACGTCAGACCCGGGCAACTCTATGGATATCGGGTGCACGGCCCGTATGCGCCGCAGGACGGCCATCGGTTTAATCCCGCGAAGATCCTGCTCGACCCGTACGCCAAGGCGATCGGCCGGAAGCTGCAGTGGGACGATGCGATCTTCGGATTCGGGCGTGACATCAACCAGCAGGATTTGGCGCCCGACACGCGTGACAGCGCGGGGGTGGCACCGCTCGGCGCGGTGATCGACCCCGCCTTCACGTGGGGCGACGATCGCCGGCCGGGCACGCCGTGGCACAAGACGATCATTTACGAACTGCACGTGAAGGGCTTCACATTCCGCCACCCCGACGTGCCCGAACCGCTGCGGGGCACGTTCCTGGGCGTGTCATCGGACGCGGCGCTGCGGCACATGAAGGACCTTGGCGTCACCGCGGTGGAGTTGATGCCAGTCCACCAGCACGCCACCGATCGTGACCTCGTTTCTCGCCGCCTCACCAACTACTGGGGCTACAACTCGCTCGCCTACTTCGCGCCAGACGTCCGTTACGCCTCGGCCAGGGGCCGCCTGGCGGCGGTGCGCGAGTTCAAGATGATGGTGCGGGCGCTGCACGAAGCGGGTCTCGAGGTCATTCTCGACGTCGTCTACAACCACACGGCCGAAGGCGATCACCTCGGGCCGACGCTCTCGATGCGCGGCGTCGACAATGCGTCGTACTACCGGCCGATACCCGGCAATCCGCGTCTGTACCAGGACTTCACCGGCTGCGGCAATACGCTGAACATGCGCCACCCGCGCGTGCTGCAGCTCATCATGGATTCCCTTCGGTACTGGGTTGTCGACATGCACGTCGACGGCTTCCGGTTCGACCTGGCAAGCGCCTTGGCTCGCGAGTTGTTCGAGGTCGACAAGCTCGGATCGTTTTTCGACATCATCCAGCAGGATCCGGTGCTCTCGCAGGTCAAGCTGATTGCCGAACCGTGGGATCTGGGCGAGGGCGGATATCAGGTCGGCAACTTCCCGGGCGGCTGGACCGAGTGGAACGGCCGGTACCGCGATCTGGTCCGTCGCTTCTGGCGCGGCGACGACGGGCAGGTGTCCGAGCTGGCCAGCCGGTTGGCGGGCAGCAGCGATCTGTACGCGCAGGGCGGCCGGCGTCCTTACGCGAGCATCAACTTCCTGGCATCACACGACGGGTTCACGCTGCGCGATCTGGTCAGCTACCAGGCGAAGCGCAACGAGGCGAATGGCGAAGGCAACCGCGACGGCGAGGCGAACAACCTGAGCTGGAACTGCGGCGTGGAAGGGCCGAGCGATGACACGGCCGTGCTGACGCTGCGTGCCCGGCAGATGCGCAATCTGCTCGCGACGCTGCTGCTGTCGCAAGGCGTGCCGATGGTCTGCGCGGGCGACGAGTTCGGCCGGACCCAGCGCGGCAACAACAACGCCTACTGCCAGGATAGTGAGATCAGCTGGCTCGACTGGAACCTGAGCCGTGAGCAGGCCGCCCTGCTGACGTATGTTCGGGAGCTCGTGCGGCTCCGCAACGCCCATCCTATCCTGCACCGTCGGACGTTCTTCCAGGGCCGCGGCGGTCGCGGTCAACACGTCACCGACATTCTATGGTTCGATCCGGCCGGGCGCGAGATGACCGATGCCACGTGGAACGCGCCCCAGGCCCGCTCGCTCGGCGCCATGCTGGCCGGGGACGCGATTGCGGAACTCGACGACCGCGGTGTCCCGGTCCGCGACGACACGCTGCTCATCCTGCTGAATGCCGATGCCGCGCCCATCGGCTTCACCCTCCCGCCATCAGCGGCGGGACGCACGTGGGCGTGCCTGTTCGACACCAGCGGCACGCCACCGGCGATCCGCGCTGGGGCCGAGCCTGCTGTCTATCCCCTCGGGGCCCAGTCGCTGGCGCTGCTGCTACTGGACTGGCGCGCAGTCGGCCGTAATACGAGCGACGACGGCGGCGGCGGCCCGCTCGACCAACGACGATAACCCCACCCCGTCGCGGAATTCGGCGCTCTCGATGCCGTAGACCACGAGTCGTGACGGAAGCTGCCCGAGCAACTTGCCGAGTTCAATGGCCTCACCCAGGCCAATCTGGTGAGACGTCCCGCGGAAGATGCGAGCGGGAGGGATGGGGACACCGGCCTGCCCCGCTGTAAGTTCGAATCTGTGGACGGTTCCCACCGGCGCGCCGGAGCTGACCGCATCGACGACGAAGACGAGGGGGCGCCCGCACCACGAGGCGATCAAATCGGTACCCTCGCCGCAACGTTCGTACACCTCGATGCCGGGTAGCGCGAGGGCCTTGATCGCCCGCGCCACCGCAATGCCGACCCCGTCGTCTCGGCGGAACTCGTTGCCGAGGCCTATGATCAGTACCTCTTCGGGATTGGGGATTAGGGATTGGGGATTGGGGGACTTGATGACTGGCATCCCTATTCCTGCCTGTTGCTTCTTGTCCGTGACCGGTGGATTCCGCGTACCAGCGACCGTCGACCGCCCGGGCACGACATGTGGTGCCCCTACGCCTTCCTTCTTGGTTCTGGCTGGCGCGCCACTTGTGTCCCGCCAATCCCTAATCCCCAATCCCTAGCCCCCTACCCTCTCCTCCCGCTCGACGTTGAGCGTCAGAAAATGCGTGGCGCACGAGATGCAGGGATCGTAGTTCCGGATCACCTGCTCGCACTGCCACGTCAGCGCATCGACCGGCGTCTCGATACGCGGCGTCACATATTCGCGCAGGTCGGCTTCCATCATCTTCAGGTTCTGTGATGTCGGTGGGACAATCTTCGCGTCGAGCACGTGCCCGCGCGGATTGACGCGGTAGCGGTGGAAGAGGATCCCGCGCGGCGCCTCGGTGCACGCGTAGCCGACGCCAGGCGTGGGCCTGAAGTCGACGACCGCCCTGGGCGGCTTCTCGTACGACTCGATGATGCGCAGCGCCTCGTCTGCGGCGTAGACGGTTTCGACCGCCCTCACGATGATGCTCTTGAACGGATTGTGACACGTCGGCCCAAGACCAGCCCGGGCCGCGGCCTCGCGTGCTATCGGCGAGAGCCTGTCGTAGTTCAGGTTGTAGCG
>Ga0315273_10012527_pt1 | contig 10882 bp, 6 predicted proteins | sample YL17G02_0_MG_FD_205753 | JGI IMG/M metagenome (GOLD analysis project Ga0315273, IMG submission 205753) | Sediment microbial communities from Yellowstone Lake, YNP, Wyoming, USA - YL17G02_0 | ecosystem: Environmental > Aquatic > Freshwater > Lake > Sediment | place: USA: Wyoming | collected... | reverse complement strand
GAAAGTCAACGTTGATGCATATTATCGGGTGTCTCGATACTCCCTCTGATGGTAAGTATTTCTTGGAAAATAATGATGTTGCGGAATTAAGTGATGAAGAGCTTGCTGAAATTCGCAATCAGAAAATTGGCTTTGTTTTTCAGGCATTTAATTTACTTCCTCGGTTAACTGTACTTGATAATGTCCTTTTGCCGTTTACATACTATTCAAAAAAAATTTCCAAAAAAGAAAAAATTGAAAAAGCAATGCAGGCAATTACAGAAGTCGGTCTTGCAGATAGAATTCATAACAAATCAAATCAACTATCAGGTGGCCAAATTCAGAGGACAGCAATTGCCAGGTGTTTGGTTTTGAACCCAAAAATTATTTTGGCGGATGAGCCGACAGGAAATCTTGATTCTAAGTCGGGTATTGAACTTATGGAGGTCTTAACTCATCTTAACAAAAAAGGGAATACAATAATTCTAGTTACTCATGAAAATGATATTGCTGTATATGCTAAAAGGAAAGTTCTTCTCAAAGACGGTATGATTATAGAGGATGAATTAATAAAAAAATAATATTGTAAATTATGATTAGAGCATTATTTTCAAACGCATTCATATCTTTAAGTATAAATAAATTAAGAACCTTCTTGACAATTTTAGGGGTTGTAATTGGAATTACCTCAGTAATTACTTTGTTAAATATTGGTCAAGCGGCACAAAAATACATTGAAAATTCCGTTTCTTCGATCGGTACATCATTGATTTCTGTGTTTGCCGGAAAGGTGTCTTTTGCAGGCGGAGCAAGCAATCTGAATGCATTAAGTGCCACTTTTTCCTTTGATGAAACCAAAAAATTGATGTCGGCACCCAGATTTTTTATTGATGGAATTTCCGGTGAGGCATCAAAAGCAGTAACAATGCAATTTCAAAATAATAGCAAAACGGCATCAGTGAGTGGCATTTACGGGGAATATTGGAAAGTTAGAAAGGTTGAGATAGAAAAAGGCAGAGAAATGAATCAAAAAGATAGTGAGCAACTTGCCAAAGTTGCAGTAATTGGCCCTGATTTAGTTGGCAATTTTTTTAATAATGAGGAACCAATTGGTAATAAATTTAAATTAAATAATCAAACATATACTGTGGTTGGGGTTACAAAGACAAGGGGTTCCAATGGTTTTACAAATCTGGACGAAGTGGTACTTATTCCATTAATGACATATCAAAAATATTTATCAGGGGATAATAATTTGCGTAGTATTTATGCAAGTGCTACTGACCCCAAGTATATGCAACTTGCACAAGATGAAATTGGAAACAATTTGGCAAAAATACGAAACATCAAGCCGGGTGCTGAGCGGAACTTTACAATTAACAATTCTGCACAGGCATTAACTATTCTTACTTCAATAACAGACGTGTTCACGATATTCTTGGCGGCGATTGGAGCAATTTCATTGGTGGTTGGTGGAATTGGAATTATGAATATTATGTTTGTTACCGTTAAAGAGAGAACCAGAGAAATTGGACTAAGAAAGGCAATTGGAGCCAAAAACACTGATATCTTGTGGCAGTTTTTAACAGAAGCAGTAATGGTTACTATTTTGGGAGGAATTATCGGAACTATACTTGGTGTCTCTTTGACATTTATTATTACTTCAATTGCTTCACTACCCTTTACAATTGACGCAGTTACAATACTTTTAGCAGTAGGCGTTTCGGCAATCATTGGCTTGGTATTTGGAATTTATCCTGCATGGCAAGCCGCAAAACTCAATCCAATCGAGGCATTAAGATATGAATAAAAATATAAAAAACGTTTTTTATTTGTCTGGTATAATATCAACATACAAAATAATCCAAGTGTATTTTATACAATGGACAAGAACAAAGAACAATTAAAAAACCTGACTACTGAGTTTTATCAGCAAATAGCACTTGAGTTTGACCCTACCAGAAAATATCAATGGGTGGGTTGGAAAAAAATCTTTGATTTTTGTAGGTCGAGAAAATTTATTCCTAAAGGGATATTGGATGTGGCCTGTGGGAATGGGAGATTTGTGGAGACGGCTCATGACTTAAATCCGGAAATTAATTATTTGGGCATAGACAGTAATGAGTTTTTATTAGATAAAGCAAACAAAAACTATGCCCAAAAAAACAAAATTGAGTTTAGAAATGTTGATATTTATGACGACTGGGGATTAAAGAAGAAGTATGATTTAGTTGTGGCTTTTGGTATTGTGCATCATTTAATTGATAATCGCAGTCGAACGATTTTTTTTGAAAGGATAAAAAATGCAGTCAAAGAAAATGGATTTGTTGTGGTAACTTTTTGGGATTTTTTGTCTGAGCCAAAATTGGCAAAAAAAATTATTTCGCAAGAAAAATTTACTTCAATTCAAGTAGATGGAAAAAATCGTCTAACAAAAATTTTAAATAATCTGGAAGTAAATGATTATATTTTGGATTGGAAGCGCGGGCAGATTGCTTATAGATTTGCACATTACTACACTGATAAAGAAATCAAACAATTGGCTAATTCTGCAGAACTTAAAATAATTGAAAAATTTGTTGCAGATGGCTCAAATAAACAAGCAAATAAATACTATATTTTTTCTTTGTAAATTTTTCCTCAAATTTTGTTTGCATTTTATCCAAAAGTTTTCTATTATAAGGTAATAATTTGCCCAAAAAATAAATGACAAATCCACTTATATCGTATATTAAGAAGTGTAAAGATTTATCTGTTACTGATGTAACGATTTATAGTATTCTAAAAGAGTCGGGCTGGAAAGAAGAAGATGTTAATTATGCTTTTGAAGAGTTCAAAAAAATTGAATTACTTCCACCACCACCTGCCCCAGAATATGATGCAAAAGGAAACTCGCTGTTAAAAGTTGAATGGGAATATGAAAGTGAGAATAAATTACGTCAAAATAACCGTCTTGAAAGTAGTGCAAAATTTGCGTACAACAACCAAAATCCAAGACAGGATGAAAATCCAAATCAAAACCAAAAACCACTGGAAATAAAAGATGTACAAAGAAAGCAAGATGTGATTGTAAAATCGCCTAAAATAAGCCCAATACAAAAAGTAAAACAAAAAATCACCGGTGTAGTTTCAAAAATAATTTCCAGAAGGAAAAAAGTAAAACCATTAAAAAACGCCATTTCTGAAAAAAATGAGCAAAATTTTGACGATATGGATAGACGTCCGTCAAAACCACTTACTAAATCACAAGAAACACGAAATAAAATTAACAGGTTTTTGGCAAAAGCAAAAAAAATTCTGATGATTCTGATTGGAATAGGAGCGATTGCACTGATTATCTGGTGGGTAATTTCTTTGAATAGTAAGTCCTTAACTTACAATATAGATGCCGATAATAAACGACTGGAACAAATGGATAAGATTCAAAATGCCATTAGTGTCTTCAACAAAGAACAGAACCGATTACCAAGACAATTATCCGATATTGACTCCCAAAAAGAATTTATAATAGACAAAGGTACTCAGCAACCCTTTGATTACAAAATATTAAAGGCAACTAGTTTTCAGGTTTGTACTGTCTTTTACACAAAAGGAGAAAATTACGATAAGGGTTATGTATGCTTCCCTTACGAAGTAAATGCAACCGGAGAAATTTCAGCAGGACTTCCTTTTAATGTGCTTTCTCAAGAGCAGACGCAGACAAATGCATATACACAGACATCTGTACCATTTTACAATTGTAAGAACCCTAAACAATTGGTGCAGGTAAATATGCGTTGCACCGAACCCAGTGGAAATTGCAGAAAACCATTTATTTTGCAGGAATTTGGATTGCAGACAATTGGGTTATCAAATAACAAAGATAAAATTGCACAGACATTCAAGTTGCCAACCAAAAATGTGGATTTTCCAGGAACTCAACTTACTGAAGTTACACCTTTTGTTTTTACTTATTATGGGAATATGGGGTGCATGTCAATATACGAACTGGAAGATGAGACACAGCCACAATCGGGCCGGCTATTAGTTGAATACGAAATTAATTTAAGTACTCTCAAAAAAGAGGACTACAATAAATTATTTATTGAGCCAATTACTCTAGACCCAAAAAAATCTTATAGTGTGGTTTTTTCCCTTATGGATAATGCTTCCTTCATCAGCTTTACCAAAGGTAATGAAATGTCAAATTATTACGAGGGTTCGGCATACTATCTAAAAAGACCTGCACAGGATTGTACGGGTGAAAATTGTCCAATCGTTGAATGGACAAATAGAGATGATGACCTAAAAATTCAGTTAAAATTTTTCTAAATTTTTTGTGTTAGAATTAGCGTATAGATTTTATCCAAAATAGTTATGGTTGTTACCAGAATTGCACCAAGTCCAACTGGTTCTTTGCATATTGGTGGGCTTAAAATGGCATTGTATGACTATGCCCTTGCTAAAAAAAATAACGGAAAATTTATTTTAAGAATTGAAGATACTGACAGGAACCGTTTTGCAGAAGGAGCAGAAGCAGAAGCGATAGCGATGCTTTATGCTTATGGTTTTCCTTATGATGAGGTCTATAAACAATCAGAAAGATTGTCTCTTTACAAGGAATATGCAGAAAAATTAATTGAAAAAGGTTTTGCATATTATTGTTTTTCAACAAAAGAAGAGATTGAAGTAATGCGACAGAAGGCACAAGCAGAACATAAGACGTTTATTTTCCGTTCACCATATAGGGATTTACCCATCGAGGAGGCGTGCAAAAAAATTGAAAATGGACAGGAATATGTCATCAGACAAAAATTACAGGAGAATCAAGTTGTGGAATTTACAGACCCGGTACAGGGCTTGATGCAATTTAATACAAATGATATTGATGAGACGGTTTTATTAAAATCAGACGGCTTTCCGACTTATCATCTAGCGGTAGTTGTAGATGACCATTTGATGGGAGTTACGCATGTATTTAGAGGAGTTGAATGGCTTCCTAGTGTTCCAAAGCATGTGTTATTGTATGAGGCCTTTGACTGGGAGATGCCTGTGATTTCACATCTATCAGTGATTTTAGACCCCGATGGTGGGAAATTATCCAAACGAAAAGGTTCGGTTTCTGCAAAGGACTTTCTGGACGAAGGTTACTTGCCGGAGGCGGTATTAAATTTTTTGATGTTGCTGGGATGGTCTCCAGCAATAAAATACGGCTTTGGAGAAAAAGAAAGAGAGATTTTTTCTTTGGCGGAGTTTATTGAGCTTTTTGATATGACAGATGTGAATAAAGCGAGCCCTGTGTTTAACCGTGAAAAACTGATTTGGTTTAATCAAAAATATATTCAGGCATTATCAGGTCCGGAGTTGGTAAAGCGATTTACTGACTGGCTAACACCAGGGGAAGAATATAAGGGATTGTTGGAATTAATAAATTCTCGGGGTGATGATTATCTTGAAAAAGTTCTGTTATTGGAACAGACAAGAGTCAAGTTACTATCAGATTTTACTGAGACGATTGAGTTTTTTTATAAATTCAAGGGCGGGACCGACTTTTTAGCGATTAAACAAACAAAAAATTTAACTACAGAACAAATTAAAGGATTTTTTAAGGAATCTATATTATTATTTGAAAAATATCCAGATACCCTGAAGGATTTAAACCGTGAGAGTTTGGAAATGTTTGTGCGGGAGTATGCCGAGAAAAATGAATTAAAAGCCGGGTCTCTGTTTATGGCTCTACGTCTTGCTACCACAGATAGTGCATTTAGTCCGCCGTTATTAGAGGTAATTAGGATTCTAGGTAAACAGGAAATAATAAAAAGGATTGCATCTTATTTATAAGGAATTTTATGAAAAAATTATTTGCCCTAATTTTTTTAACAATAGTTTTTTTTGGTATCAATATTGGAACTGTCAAAGCCGTAGGTGATTGGTATGAGGTAGGTCTAGTCAGGAATGTATTTTTGGATGGTGACTACAAATATAATATAGTAAACACCTTTACTCTCAGTAATATTTCTGATAAATATGTAATTACCTCTTTGGATTATTTTTCTCCTTTCCCATTTACCGATGCTGAGGCATTGATTGGCGATAAAAAATTGAATATTGAAGTAAATGGAACTCATCTGCTAATTGAACTTGGCGAAAATTTTCTTAAGCCGTTAAGTAAACTGGAGTTAATAGTGAAATTGAAAGTGCCCGATTTATTTATCAGCACAAAAAATTCTAAAGGGCAAATATTGGGGGTGCAATTATTCTTACCTAAAGATGTCACCAAAGCTCTTAATATTTATACCCAAACAAAAATATTCTATGATAGTAAGAATTTAATACCAACATATATTAGTACTGAAGTAGTCCTAGATGCAAATAGTATCCAGTATTCTAGGAATGTTGATTTATTTATGAGTTTTTCACAAATCGGAGGAGTAAGCGTTGATTACAAAGGCAAATCAGAAGAAGCCATGTTGCCTAGCACAAAAATTAATAAGGTGATATATGAAAATATTCCGGAGGATGCCGATTTGAGCAATGATTCATGGGGAAATAATTATATCTCGTCAAAAGAAAAAGTAAATTATAAAATAAATGCAGTACAAAAAGATAAAAATGAATGGGGAGGTTTAACCAACACATATAATTTATTCTTTTCAAAAGAAGAATTAAGTGGTTTCGACTTTGGAAAAGAAAAACGAGAACTTTACTTTCAATTGTTGACAAAATTTGTTCCGGAGAAGGAAAAATTGAAAGTTCAATATTCCGGTCTTTCAGAAATTAACAAGGGAGAGACGCAGGACTCACTGGCTTATGCATTGACTTATGCCAGTATACTGCAACAAAAAGGAATCGACTCCTATGTGGTTTTTGGTAGAGTGCAGTTTCCGCTTTCTTCAACGCAAAGTTGGAATTTTTGGGTTGTTGAACAAACTGACAACAGTTACAATGAAATTGACCCGTATATGGAAGATTTATTGGGCTTTGATGGATATAGCAATATTCCGCAAAACCGACTTATTTTTTGTGTATATGCTAATGATGCCAAGATTATTAATGGTATTAATAGATTAATTAAAAGCGAACTGGAATTAAATTTTTTGACAAATGAAGAAAGCCGGGATCAAATGTTAACCGGTAAATTAAACATAGTTAGTATTCCCGAGTCACTTTATCCGATGTTAGGTTTAAATTTCAAAAATCTCAGCAGTGAAAAAATTACCATCAAAGGAATTTATCTAAATGATGTTTTTGCCCCTTTTACTTCGGTAATTGAAATGGAGCCAGGTACTCAAAAAAACTTCGATGTCTATATTGGATTAAATATTTTTGATTTATTAATTAATAAAGGCGTTTTCAAAGCAACGGCGAAGGTACAAGGTGGTGACAAAGAATATTATTTTTCGAGTTCTGGCAAAATCCCTGCAAGCACATTTTATTGGGTTTTTGGAATAAATCTGGGAGTAATACTACTGGGGGGGACTTTTTTTGTAGTAAAATACAAAAGGTCCAAAAAACTTTAAAATTAGAAGTAACATTTTCTCCACTTTTTTGGTAATATTAAACTAAAGATTTTTAACTAAAGATATTATGTTGCGTGAAAGAAAATATTATATAGTTAATCTAGCAAATCTTGGCAGTATCAAAGACGAGGATATTGGTATATTGGGAATTAATCTTAAAGGTTTGCTTGGAGAAAAAATCAATATTCCCTTTGGATTTATCCTTACCACACATGCTTTTGATGATTTTTTGTTAGCAAATGATTTGGTAGAATATATAGCTCCTCGAATAAATGATTTGGATTACAACGATATTGACAGTATCAAAAAAAGTTCAGAAGAAATCCAAAAAGCGGTTATGGCAGGTAGATTTCCGGATTTAATACGTGAGCCCATAGAAAGGGCTTATGGTGGATTATCAGGATTTTCACAGGCGAATATTTCAATCAGTATCTCTGTAAATAATCAGGAATTGGAAATGTCTCTAAGAGGAACAGTCCTTCACAAAGAAAATATTTATGGGTTGCCCGCTTTATTATCAGAAATAAAAGTTGCTTGGGCAGAATTTTTTGGATTTTCGGCACTTATGTATCGTGGCAAAGTCGGATACGAGGGCATTTTGACTGAAGCAATTGTTGTTCAAAAGTCCATGCAGGCAGAAATCAGCGGACGACTATATTCAATTAATCCTACAGATAATGACCCGGATATTGTTGAAATTCAAGCAATTTGGGGAATGGGAAATCCTGATGTTAACCGCGAATTGATGCCGGATAGTTATTTCTTTGCAAAAAAAACCGCTCAATTAATCGAAAAAAAGATTATTTCACAGGACTACATGTATGTCAGGAAACCTAGATATGATGAAAACGAGCCGTTTATTAAGGTTCAACTTTCCAAGGTCTGGCAAAAAAAACAAAAGTTAGATGATAAATATTTATATCAATTGTTCGACTACGCTCTAGTTATCGAAAGATTGTTAGAACACCCATTTCAATTGGACTGGGTTTCGGAATCAGGAATAATTTATATAACATGTCTTAATGGTTTGGATGAAGTTATTCCTATCGAAGAAAAATATCCCCTAAATAATATTTTGTTTTCAAAAGAAGAATTAAAGGATTCGGGTCTCGATATAATTGTCAGTCCTAGCGAAAAAATGGAAGGGTATGTGAATGAAATTAACAAGGAAATTGTAATTCAGCCAAAAATTGAAATTCAGCCGAAAAATGAAAATGGGGAGGAAGTTATCTCAGCGTCCCATTCCGCTTTGTCTGTCGCTGAGTCCGCCATCAAAACGGAAGTTGAAGAGCATTTTGATACATTAGCAAATATTGCAAAGGATTATGAAAACATACCTTCTATAATAATCACTCCACCACCAAGTTTGTTTAAGAAGGAGACATTAATTCCGGAGCCGTCTCCGGTAAGCCAAGGAGTAGAGGTTGTGCTTAAAGAAATAAAAGATTTACATAATATTGCAAAAGGAAAAAAAGGAGAGATGACCAAAGATGTTATTTATGGAATTTCTCATTATGTGAATAAAGATTACGATTTGGAGGACTTAACAAAAGACGAAATTTTGGTTTTTGATAATATTAACGAAAGCTTAATAACTGCCATCAATAAAGTAAAAGGGATTTTAGTAAAGGAAGAAGTGCCTGAAACACTTTTATCTTTGATTACGGTTCCGCTGATACATAGCATTCACAATCTATTTGAACAGGTACAGGACAATACTGTAATCACTATCGACAGCGAAAGTGGAAAGGTTTTTCTGGGAGCAGGATTTGAAAAAATACCTGAACAAAAAGTTGAGGAAGGTTCTGCCGAAGTTCTAACAGAAAGACAGGATATACCAACTGAAATTAAACCCGTTCCGGAGTCATTAACTCCGCCTGATAGTATTAGTGGTATGGAGATTACTTCGGAGAAAATGCCGGATGTACAAAAGACATATAATTTTGGACAAATTCCAACAAGAGAGAATTTGGTTGGGAAAAAAGTTGAACACGAGGAATACTCAATGAGATTGTTTACCGACAAAGTTAATATTCCCATTTCCTCCACTAATGAATTTTGGCAATTATTGCAGGAAAAAGAGATATTAATTGACCACCGAAATACCAAGGGTGTTTTGGTTACAGTCGATTATCTATTGAAAATTTTCAAAATAAGTGCGATTGACTTACTAACAAATCAAGAACAAAAAAATAAATACCTTAAACAATGCGAGGTATTCTTTAATGAATTAATAACTTTTGTTGGGACAAATCAAATCATGCTTGTTGGTCTCAGTAAGAAGACCATGTCAGGATACAATTTACAAGGGAGAGTAGATGATTTTATGAATATTGATTTAGCATTGTTAAATATATTACGCAATACTTACAAACATAGAAATTTATGGTATTGCTTTAATGATATCCATGATGAAAAGGAATTGGCAGAACGTAAAAAAAATGTTAGTAGCGAAGGAATGCGTCGTTCGGTATCTTTCAAACTTTTTGCATGCCTCAAAGAAAGTTATCCAATGTTCTCAATAAAAAAAATTGTAGAAAATAGTAACATTGACGGAGTGATTATTGATCTTGATGTTTTGATGACCAATTTTGTTGGAGCCAATACCAGCAAGGTTGATGACACTGTTGCAAATTTGTTACATTATGTGGTATCCTCTGCAACAAGCAATAATTGTTTATTTTTTTTACAGAATATTTCTATTTTACTTGAGCCACAACACATTAAACGCCTACTGGAAAAGGGATTAATGTATTTCGTTACTACCACAAGTAATTTATTTGAGTATAAATTGAATATAGTTGACCAAGAGGTAGCATGTCTCATCAAAAAGAAGAAAAGAGGACGTAAGAAGAAAAAAATTGACTTTGGTTTCTAAACATTTAAAAAAAAAGCCCCCAAGTTTACAAATTAATATTTTTTATCATTTCAAAATGAACAGTAAAAGATGTACGCGTTTAGGGTACAAATTATTGATCGCTTCCCTCATAACATTCCAATTGTTATCTGGTTTTTCACCTTTATTTACATATTTTGTAAGAGCTGAAGAAGTTCCAAATACAACGACAATCCCGGTAGAAACTCCGGTAGTGACGGTTGAGCCGACTCAAGCACCGATAGATACACCGGTTCCAACAGTTGAGCCAACAGCGACACCAACTCCAGTAATAACGGAAACTACGCCGATAGTACTTCCTACAGAAATACCAACACCAACTGTTGAGGTAACTCCTGCGGTAGAAATAACGCCAATAGTGGACTTGCCTCCCGTTGCGATTACGCCAACACCCGAGCCAACATCGGTTCCAATTGACCCGAATGAGCAGATTTGTTCAAACGAGACATATAGAAATACTGGCGATGCGGAATGGTTAATAAATTCAAGTACAGGGACTGCAGAAACC
>Ga0315273_10012523_pt1 | contig 10883 bp, 16 predicted proteins | sample YL17G02_0_MG_FD_205753 | JGI IMG/M metagenome (GOLD analysis project Ga0315273, IMG submission 205753) | Sediment microbial communities from Yellowstone Lake, YNP, Wyoming, USA - YL17G02_0 | ecosystem: Environmental > Aquatic > Freshwater > Lake > Sediment | place: USA: Wyoming | collected... | reverse complement strand
ATAAGGTCGATGTTCTGAAAAACTGCATCTGCCGTACCCTGAAACCATTCAGGTCCCATACGCATCTGTGGAGGAACAACAGTCACAAAATGGTTTTTAATAACAGATGAAAGGACCCAATTTTGCCTTACATGTTCAATGAGAGATTGCGATTTATATTGAACGAGGAGGTAAATTGAATATATATGTGAATTAACAAGATTGCTCAGTGCGAAGTCTATAATCCTGTACCTCCCGCCGAATGGTACGGAAGGCTTAGAACGGAATACAGTCAAAGGAAAGAGCCTTTCGCCCTTACCTCCTGCAAGAACAAATGCAAGAACCTTAGGATGTGACATTATAAACTCCCGTATATGTTATTAATCTACAAAGATCTTAAAAGTTATTTGAGATCGTTAGTTGTATTTTTGTCATGCCGGCTTGTCCGGCATCTTTCTTCCGATTCTGAACATGTCGGAAAGATTCCCGACAAGCGGGAATGACAGACGACCATTGGAACAAAGTTTATTATGAATAATTATATCATGAAAAAACCTTCAGCTACTGTTTTGTTTCAGGTGGTTTCTTCGGTTTAAACCGTAACAGGAAAGTGATAATAACTCCAGCAATTAGCCCGGTAAGTGCGGACAGAAATATGACAATTGCGAGAGAAGCCTCGAATTTCCAGAAGAGGAATATGAATTTAACCGGATCTGCATTCTGAACTGAAAATACAGCTACCAGAGCAATAATGATTAAGATAATCGCAATATTAAGCATTCTGTGCCTTTTACCTGTATATTCCTTTTTATCAGGTTTTTCTTAGGAGTCTGCTCATTTCATACCAGAGAAGGTCAATCTTGTTCAGAGCAGCAGGCAAGTCAATATCTATTTCCGTCCTTGCTTTCTTGAGTGATCCCCGGAGTTCTTCGATAACCTCCTTATTTTTACCGGAAGCCGAGGACTTTGCCTCAGTCAGTAAATCGTTAATAAGGTCAAGTTCAGACCTTGCAGTTCCAACATTCTTAGATGAAATTTCTACACGCGCCTTGAGGATATGTCCTCTGATAAGAGCCATTGTGGAGTCAAACATAATCTCCTGTATTTTTGATTGTGTCTCCTTTGTTATCTTCTCAATGGTTTCGGCCTGTTTCCTTAATGCTTCTTCATATGCTGTATTTTGATTTTTCATTGTCTCATCGAGCGCAGCAGCGCTTTTCTTGAATGAGTCCTCAAGTGAAACAACTTTTATGTGGAGAGTATTAACTGTCTGGATTACCTTCTGGAAATCAGCATCAGGCTGTAATGGTGCGATCTCCATAGACTTCTCTATCCTTTCGAGTCTCTGTTTTACATCCTGGATTTCTGATTTAAGCCCGGCTGTTTCCTTCTGTAAAAGAAGCGGTAAAACAAAATACCCGGCGCCAATACTCAAGACCAAAACTAATATGATTATTAAAACTGTCTTCATGTGTCAGTCCAATATTATGAACTTAAAAGTTCTTTCTTCTTTGATCTTTTCTTTTGCCTTGCCTTTGACCTCGTTGATTCCTTTTTATTCTTTACCTTCAGTTTTATTATGAGAGATTCCAACTTTTTAATACGTGCGATAAGGGTCTTTACCTTTTTATCGAGCAATGGATTTCCAGACTTTGAACTCAGGTCGTAAATCCGCCCGCCAAGCTCTCCTACCTCTTTTTGAATTCTCATCTGGATGTCGAAAATCTTATACCTCTTTTTTCCTTCCTCGGTAAGTTCATCTGCTTTTTCTTTTATAATGATTGCCTTTTCTTTCAGGAGATGAACGCTTTCCTTCAGGCTTTGCTGGAAATCCTTTTTTGCATTGTCCCAGAAACTCATTTCTTCCTCCTGTAATCGGTCATTTACTTACACTATATCCACTTCCAATTTAGTAATTTTGTAAAACTCTACCAAATTGTGTACAAAAAAATAAAGACCTAATTTTTCTTCATATCATCTTCTCTGATCGGTTCTTGTTTCTTGGTTCCTCAGAGAATTTTGTGAATAACTCCCCCCTTTGGAAAAGGGGGGTGAGGGGGGATTTAAAAGAATATATGAAGGACATTGGCTTGAAAGTCCTCAGGTTTTCCGATAAAGAGATATTTAACAATAAACAGGGTGGTGTTCTTGAAAAAATATGGAGGTATTGTGATTCTTAAAATCTCCCCTTTCCCCTCTTTTCCAAAGAGGGATCTCAGACTATCCACAGAAAAGTATGAAGAAACTGTTTCTTGAAACAGGCTCCCTATGTCAGGTATTATTTGCAATGAAAATATGTGCACAAGTCTTTATAGCTTCAGTAATTCTGATGCTGATGCTTCAAACAGCCTTCGCTGCTGTTTATTCATATGGCAAAGGCAATACTGTCATCGGCTCTGTACAAACATATACCGTTAAACATGACGAATCCTTAATCGAAATAGCAAGGAAGTATGGCCTCGGTTATCAGGAAATTGTTAATGCAAATCCTGATCTTGACCCTTTTGTCCCGGGCGTGGGAGTATCCGTTGAAATACCTACAGCATGGATATTGCCGGATGTCACACGATATGAGGGAATCATTATCAATCTTTCCGAAATGAGGCTTTTTTATTTTTTCAAACGTAAAGGCTCGAATCTTGTGATGACCTTTCCTATTGGTATCGGTAAGGAAGGCTTCAATACACCCCTTGGAACATTCAGCATTATGGAAAAAAAGGTAGACCCGGTCTGGTATGTACCTGAATCTATTCAGAAAGAAAAACCTGAGTTGCCGAAAGTGGTACCGCCGGGGCCTGATAACCCTCTCGGTTCACATGCGATGAGGCTTTCAAAAGGAGATATTCTTATCCACGGTACAAATAAGCCATGGGGAGTGGGAAGAAAGTTCAGTCATGGATGCATAAGATTGTATCCGGAAGATATTCCAAAACTGTTTCACTTAGTATTCAAAGGTACAAGGGTAACCATCGTTCGCCAGCCAGTGAAGGTAGGCGAAAGAGGTGGTAAAGTATTCATAGAAGCAAGTAATGATGCAGATGATAAAAAAATGAATTATTTTGATGAAGCGGTTTCTTTACTCAGGAAGAAAAACTTGCTGAAAAATATAAGCATAGAAAAATTATATGAGGCCTTGAGGGAGAAAAATGGAGTTCCTGTCGATATTTTAAATAAATAAAGGGGAGAAAATTATTTTTCCCCCCTTTATTTCCCAGTTCAGCACTTATTTCTTTTGTTCTAATTCAAAGGCCTTTTTAGCTTTTTCAGCGGAAGTTTCAGCCTTTTTGAGTGCAGCCTCTGCACGGTCTGCAGCAGCCTCTGCCCGTTTTGCCACATCTTCTGCCTTATCACAGCAGTCCTTGGATGCTTTCATCGCATCCTGTGCCAGTGCCTTTGCAGCAGCAGCGTCTTTCTTCGCAGCATCGACATCAGTGCCAAGTTTTTCGAGGGCAGCCAATTTCGATTCAACATTTGCTACCTTTGATTCGAGCTTGCTGATTCTTTCCGCGAGGGGGTCTATCTGTTGCCGAACATAGTCTTTCGTTGCACATCCAAGGGAAAACATGAATAAGAGAACAAAACCAGACAATAATAATTTTTTCATTCTTTCACCTCCTTCCGTTAGAAATTATTTTTACGAGTGATCAATAAAATAGGCGATTGTAAGGTACGCATACACCTGTCAACAATTTTATACCTTTGCATTTTTGTTTTCAAGAGATTTTTGAAACTTAGGAAAATTATGAATAATCTGGCTAATTCTTTTCAGCAAAGGGTACTATATTTTTATTATAATTACATCTAATGAAAAAAGGTGTATATCTGCTGCCAACCAGTCTGACTTTATGCGCTATGTTTTTTGGATTCTATTCGATTCTGGCATCACTGAAGGGCAATTACATTCATGCTGCCTGGGCAATAATGTTTGCTATTGTTTTCGATGGTCTTGACGGATGGGTCGCACGTCTTACTCACAGCACCACAAAATTCGGAATCGAACTGGATTCCCTCTCGGATCTTGTTGCTTTTGGTGTTGCCCCTGCAGTGATGCTCTTTAAGTGGGGACTTTTCGCATTCGGGAGAATAGGATGGGCATCTGCTTTCCTGTTTATGGTCTGTGGCGCCCTGAGACTTGCCAGATACAATATTCAAATGGGATCAACAGAATCCAAGGCATTCACCGGGATGCCTATTCCAGCGGCTGCAGCGGTTGTTGCAGCTCTCGTAATCTTTTACCATGAAATGTGGGAAATAACACCAGATAAAAATTACCTTATTTTACTCCTCACCGTATTTCTCTCTGTGCTCATGGTCAGCACCCTGAGGTTCCATGGTGCAAAGGAGTTAAACCTCGGAAGAAGGAAGCCTTTCAGTATCCTCGTTGCTATTGTAATTGTTTTTGCATTCATCGTTGTTCATCCACAGATTGCCCTGTTCTTGTTCGCAATGCTCTATCTGATTGGTGGTATAATTGAAAATATTGTTCTCTTTTACAGAAAGAAAAAACATATGAGCAGAACAGGAGTTTCTCAATGATGATAATCAAGATATTTGATACTACGCTTCGTGACGGTGAACAGTCACCCGGTGCATCTATGAATGTTTTGGAAAAAGTAACTCTTGCAAGACAGCTTGCAAAACTCGGTATCGATATTATCGAGGCCGGGTTCGCCTATAGTTCGCCCGGTGATTTTGAGGCAATCAGGATCATCGGGAATGAAGTAGAAGGGCCGGTTATATGCAGCCTTGCCAGGGCGAGGGAAGAGGATATTAAAAAAGCCTGGGAAGCACTTAAGGATGCACCAAGGAGACGGATTCATACATTCCATTCCACATCAGATATCCACCTCAAATATCAATTTCGCATTAGCAGGGAAGAGGCTTTGAAGAGGTCTGTGGAAATGGTTAAACTCGCAAGGAGTTTTTTCGAGGACGTAGAGTTCTCTCCTATGGATGCAACGAGGACTGATGTCCATTTCCTCTGCGAGGTTGTAGAAGCTGTTATTGATGCAGGTGCATCAACAGTCAATATTCCGGATACTGTCGGTTATAGTATTCCTCTTGAGTTTGGAACAATGATTAAAACCATTCATGAAAAGGTGAACAATATTAACAAGGCGGTTATTTCTGTGCACTGCCATAATGATCTCGGACTTGCAACAGCCAACTCCTTATCGGCAGTATTAAACGGAGCCGGACAGATTGAATGCACTATCAATGGTATAGGAGAACGCGCCGGGAACTGCTCCATGGAGGAAGTTGTCATGGCATTAAGAACAAGGCGCGATGTTTTTCAGGCCGACACCAGAATACATACAGAAGAAATAATGCGCACCAGCAGGCTTGTTACAAAGATAACCGGGATATCAGTTCAGCCGAACAAGGCTATCGTTGGGGCTAACGCCTTTGCCCATGAGTCAGGTATCCACCAGGATGGTCTCCTGAAAGAGAAATCTACTTATGAGATCATGAAACCTGAAAGTATAGGTCTTCATGCCACGAAGCTTGTACTCGGGAAACATTCGGGAAGGCATGCTTTCAAAACAAGGCTCAAAGAGCTCGGGTATGTTCTTACCGATGAAGAACTCAACAGGACATTTGAAAGGTTCAAAAGACTTGCTGATCAAAAGAAAGATATATTTGATGAAGATATTGAGGCCCTGATTTCAGAAGATGTAACAAAGGTTCCGGAAATTTACAGTCTTCTTGACTTGTATATTGTTAGCGGTATCAGTCAGAAACCTACTGCAACAGTCAAGCTTAGAGTAGGAGAAAATGTCATAGATAGAATGGAGCATGGTGATGGGCCTGTGGATGCAACGTACAAGGCCATTGCATTAATGACGAACACAAAGAGTCATCTCCTGAAATTTGAGGTTAAGGGAATCACCGGTGGGACAGATGCCCTTGGAGAAGTAGTCGTATCGCTTGAAGAAGATGGCAGGACAGTGCGAGGCCATGGTGCAGACACAGATATTATTATTGCTTCTGCAAAGGCATACATTAATGCACTGAACAAGCTTGCTGCAAAAAGAAAATAGTTTATGAACCTCACTGAGAATGCCCTCAGAGTTCTCCAGCAAAGGTACTTGCTGAAAGACCAGGATGGAAAAATCACAGAAACCCCTGAAGAGATGTTCAGGAGAGTCGCAAAAGCCGTTGCCTATGCAGAAAACCTCTATAAAGGACGTCCTCAGGAATGGGAAGAAATATTTTATAACCTGATGTCAACTCTTACATTCCTTCCCAATTCCCCTACCCTAATGAATGCCGGAAAGGATATCGGGCAACTTGCTGCATGTTTTGTACTTCCTGTGGAAGATTCGATGAACTCCATATTTGATACCTTAAAAAATGCTGCCCTGATACTTCAGAGCGGTGGAGGTACAGGATTTTCTTTTTCAAGACTGAGGCCCAGGGCTGATATCGTTCGCTCAACCGGCGGGGTGGCAAGCGGACCTGTTTCATTCATGAGGGTTTATAACACGGCTACGGAAGTGATAAAACAGGGTGGTGCGCGAAGAGGTGCAAACATGGGGATACTGCGCATTGACCATCCCGATATCCTTGATTTTATAAAGATCAAACGTTCAGAAGGGGAGCTGACAAACTTTAACATTTCAGTCGCAGTGACAGATGCATTTATGGATGCCCTTCAGAAAGATGAGGAGTATGAACTTGTCAATCCTCGGAGTAAGACATCAGCAGGCAGGATAGGAGCAAAGGTTGTCTTTGACGCCATTGTTGAAAGCGCATGGGAGACAGGTGATCCGGGTATTGTTTTCATAGACAGGATTAACAGGGCAAATCCAACACCACATATGGGAACCATGGAATCTACGAACCCCTGTGGCGAACAACCGCTGCTTCCTTACGAGGCGTGTATTTTGGGATCTCTTAACCTGTCAAAATATGTGAAGAACACAATATTGAAGGATTCGACCTTTACGTTCCGGTCGATGAAAGAAGATATTGATCTTACGAATCTTGCCGTTGATATAAAAACATCTGTTTGTTTTCTCGATGATGCCATAGACGTCAACAAATATCCCCTGCCCGAAATCGAGAAGATGCACAAGGGTAATAGAAAGATAGGTCTTGGAGTTATGGGATGGGCAGATATGTTGATACTCCTTGGCATTCCCTATAACAGTAAAAAGGCTTTCAGGCTCGCACGTGATTTGATGAAGTTTATCAGGGAAACGGCGCGACAGGCGTCTGCTGAACTTGCCGAAGCAAGGGGTGTTTTCCCAAACTTTAAAGGTTCCATTTATGACGCACCCGGCATGCCGAGGGTGAGAAATGCGACAACCACCACGATTGCACCAACAGGAACACTTTCTATAATCGCAGATTGCTCAAGCGGCATTGAACCCCTCTTTGCTCTCGCTTACAAAAGATTCATACTGGATACAGAGCTTAAAGAAATCAATGATTGCTTTTTTGAGTTGGCTGAGAAGAGAGGTTTTTATAATGACGAATTAAAAGCAAAGGTTATGGAGAAAGGGACTTTAAGAGGGGTAAAAGAAGTTCCAAAAAACATAAGAGAACTTTTTAAAACAGCGCATGAAATCCAGCCTCAGGATCATATTGAGATGCAGGCCTGCTTTCAGGAATTTACGGATAATGCTGTATCAAAGACCATTAATATTCGCTATAGGGCAAAGAAGGAAGATGTAGCCCAGGCCTTCTTACTTGCATATGAAAAGAACTGCAAAGGAATAACGATTTTCAGATATGGCACTGCCAGGAAAGGCACCCTCGTCAGGTTTACCGATACAGATTAGTAAAAAACAGATGCATGACAAATGCTGCGTGATGCCTGATATTTTTCATCATATGTCGCGTTTTATGCATACTTTATCTCTTTCACCAACTCCTGAACTTTATCCTTTATCTCATCTCTGGCACGTCGGAACTCATTCATAATCTCTTCTTCAGTCCCTGCTGTCCCTACAGGGTCTTTGATGGGCCAGTGGATACGTTTTATATAGGGAGGTGTCCAGGGACATGTCTCTTCTGCATTTCCGCAGAGTGTAACAATAATGTCCATTTTTCTGAGCAAATCTTCATTTATCTCTTTGGACTTCTGTTTTGATATGTCTATCCCGATTTCTTTCATGACTGCAATTGCCCTTTTGTGGACACCGGCGGCAAACAAACCAGCGCTATGGACTTCCAATAACCCTTTGCCAAATTCCCTGGCGAGGGCCTCGGCCATCTGACTCCTACAGGAGTTTGCGGTGCATAAAAACATTAGTTTTTTCATTTACTACTCTTTGTTTCTTAAAGTTATTATTGATATTTTAATGATAATATTTTGAATTTACGAACTTTCTCCTCATATTACCATAGCAAGAATAAATAAGCCGGAATTTCATTGTCATTACGGCTTATTGTCCTGATAAAAGATGTTATGAGACAAGCATAGCTTTACTGACAGTTGCTTGAAGTCGGACATGAACATGCACTTTGAGTCATTCCGGCTATTGCAAAACCCTGATCCTCTAAGAAATCTATAGTTGCCTCTAAAAGCATCTTATTTGCTTCTCTATCTAAGTATACCTTCAGTCCGTCTTGTTCAAGTGTTTCGTCACCGTCTTCAGCAGCATTGGCTATTCCCATAGCCAGAGACGGCCTTCAACCACCAGGTGACATAAATATCCTTATAGCTTGATCCGTGAGGTTTGCCTGCTGGAGCAGTTCCTTCATCTTATGCACCGCAGAATCCGTTAGATTTAACATTCTTCCTTTCCTCCTTTAAGTATCCTAAATGTCATTATTGTCAGTCATCTTTTTATTATAATATTTATCTGCTTAATTTTGAAAAATAATTTTTAAGTTCCTCTACTGAAGGTAATTTCCCTGATACAATCATTTTACCGTCCACGATTACTGCCGGTGTAAAAAGGACGCCGAGTTTCGCAATTTCTCTCATAGCAGAGACATGTAAGATTTCGGCGTTGAGGTTTAGTTGCGCACATGCCTCACGGACGTTCCTTTCCGTGTCAAGGCACTTCTTGCACCCAGGCCCTGCCACTTGTATCTTCACCTTCTCATCTCCAGCATTTTCTTAAAGATACTTTTACGCTATTCCTGTTTTTAAGCGCTTTAGCTAATGCCCTCTCTCGAACATCTTTTTAATGAGGATGCGACTTCTTGCTTCTCTTTTTTTTCGGACTCACGGATTGCGGAACCTCATCCTCTACCCCGAACATTGTCTTCATGAGTTCGAGATTTATATGAGCATCCTCTTCCTGAATCTTGCGAATAGCAAAACCAGCATGGACTATGACATAGTCTCCTAATTGGACATCTTCGTCGAGAAGAAGAAGACTTACTTCCCTCTGTGCACCGAGGACTTCTATAAGCGCCATAGAGTCCTCAATTCTAACTATCTTTGATGGTACGCCAACACACATTTTTCGATCCTCCTTATATATTTAGAATAACATAAAGCAAATATCCTGCCATGGAGAATCAATGCTAACATGAACGCTCACTGGACATTAAATTGGGTCAAATCGAAACAGATATCAAGAACATATTTTCTGTTTTCAGATGTTCGGACATAAAACTCTCATCAAAATGAGCGGCTTATATTCGATTGTTTTGAAAGCCTTTTTCATAAGAAATCCTCTGGGATTTGATGGAAACTGCAAGGGGGAGCAATAAAGCTCCATTTTGTTTACCTATAGCGGTGTTCCAATACCGGCCGCTTTAAGGTCGGCCGCTGTTGGTTTTCTCCTTACGCAGCAATCCAGGATCTTTCCGTCCACAACCACTGTAGGCACAGAGTTCACGCCATATTCTCTTGCTTTGGCCAACCCTTCTCTTTGAAGGTTATAGATTGTCACATCGCAGCTCGGGCAGGAAAGCTCCTTCACGAGTTTTACTGTTTCATCACATAAAGGACATCCAGCTATGAAAACCTCTACTTTTCTTTGCTTTGACGTCTCGGTTACCTCCTTCATATATTAAGTTTAAACTTTCCAGTTGAGTGGAGAGTCAAGAGGTTTTTCAAGCTTTCTCTATTATGGGACAGATGAACCCTATAGGAATACCATGTTGTTTGAGTTTAAGAAGGTTTGTAAGTTTTGTTTTCAACTCTGTCAGGTTGGAAATCTTTTCATCGATATCTTCAATTTTCTTTTTCATAATAGCCCTTGTGTATTCACAAGGTATTTCGCCCTTTTCGTAAAGATTTATTATCTCTTTTATCTCGGCGAGGTTGAGACCGAGTGCTTTAGCTTTAAGAATGAATTCTAATCTCTCTTTAGCTTCCTCAGTGTAAATCCTATAGCCGCTTTCAATCCTTCTTGCCTTCGGCAAAAGTCCAATCGTCTCATAATACCTTATGGTTCGCGGATTCAGACTAAATTTCCTGGCGATATCTCCGATAAAAAGTCTCTTCATAATTCATTATAAACTTTCCATACGACTGGAAAGTCAAGAAGAAGTTTCTATGTCTTTGAAAAATTTCGGGACAGATATCAGGATATAAGATCACATCTACATCTCCTTATCCGAGTTTATTCTTGCAATTAATGCAATGAGCGAGCTTAGCGCTATTAATGTAAAAGTGATATCAAAACCAGCGTATACTAAACGAGTTGCAATCCTGAGGCCTCCGATCTTCAATAAAATAAGCATACCGGAGAGTGCACCGGCTATGATGAACAGGTGGCTTGATTTTCTCAATGCTCTCTCTAAGTAAGAAGTTCGGTCACTTACATTTCGTGAGAGCATAATATAGCTGTCGAGATTAAGTGTTAAATATCGCCAGATATTTATAGGTTTATCAATAATTCTTATATAATATATCAATACTCCTTATATATTTTTAAATGGATGATGTGAAATAATATTTTAAAGGTTGAGTTAAAAGGGGGTTTTTGTGGACT
>Ga0315273_10012522_pt1 | contig 10883 bp, 18 predicted proteins | sample YL17G02_0_MG_FD_205753 | JGI IMG/M metagenome (GOLD analysis project Ga0315273, IMG submission 205753) | Sediment microbial communities from Yellowstone Lake, YNP, Wyoming, USA - YL17G02_0 | ecosystem: Environmental > Aquatic > Freshwater > Lake > Sediment | place: USA: Wyoming | collected... | reverse complement strand
CAAGAAGGCGCAGGGGCGCAGGATGGTGGCCAGAAACTTCCCCCCGTCGGCGTTCGCCAGCGCTTGGCCGGGACCACCGAGCTTGGCCACCGCCTGCATGTAGGCGGCGATCAGCGGAGCGATCACGCGGGACTGTTCCTGTGCCGCCTTCGCGTCGGGCTGATCTTCGTCCGATAGGGACGTGCCGCACCCCTGCTCGTTGCCGAGGTAGCAGAGTTGGCGCGAGAACGCCGAGTCCAGAGCGCGTAGGACCGACTGTGCAATCAGCTTGGTCGTCTGCGGGCTCGTCGACTGCGCGATGCCATTCGCGTAAGCCGCCGCTATCGACGCGCCACCGTTCAAGATGAACTGCCGCGTCTCGTTGCGCTTCACGGGATTGCTGCTCGTCGCCCTGTACTCACGAAACGCGTTCTCCATCTGCGTATAGACGGCGTCTGCCCCTGCCAAATCTCTCGTCGCGGCATCCACCTCTGCGCCCAGCTCGCGCGCCTGCGCGAGGCAGGTGGAGATCGCCCCTTCGAGCCGCGTCATGGTCGGCCCGTCTGGCGTCGGCTGAGCGCGGAGGGCGACGAGGTCGTTCTGCAACGCAGCGCACTCGGCTGCCTTGGCGACCTTCGGGTCGACCGGCGGTGGACCGGTGTCGGGTGGAGGAGCCGCGGCCGAGGCGCTCATCGCGTACGCGGCGACGCCGCCGACAACCACGACGCCGATGCCGAGCACCAGCAGCTTCTTCTTCTTCGACGACGGCGCAGCAGCTACCGCCGCGACGGGCGGCGCATCGTTCCGGCGCAGACGGCTGGACCGGCGTCGGCTCGACCTTCTTTGGGCTCGACGGGCCATCAGTTCCACTCCGGCGTGACGAACATGCCGCCGACGAGGGTCAGGAAGCCCACGACCAGGGCGACGAGAAAGACGGTGAACATGCGGGGGAGCGTAACACGGCCCTCCTGCCTAGGGCACGCGCGGGAGGCTGTCTCCTTACCTGAAACACGCCGCGCACATGCAGCCCGGACCATGCTCGTTCCAGACGGTCCTCTGCTTCAGAGAGCCCCACCGGCTCTGGCATCTCTTCGAGCAGAAGCGGAGGCACGCCGGGTCCTCGACCATCTCTTCCTCCAGCTCGACCCTGGCGATCATGTCCTGCGGCAGCTCGATGCCCATCTTCGCGCCGAGCTTCTTCCCGCACATCTCGCAGATGAAGGGCCTCTCGGGTTCGATCATCAGATCCACAGCTTCCGCTCGCGACGCGGCGGTAGCTCCCCTGAGAGAATGGCGAACAGTTCCGCCTGCCGCCGCTGCATGTGCGACCGCTTGATGCGTCTCTCGCGACAGGGCTCGCCCGAGAGCGCGTTGCAACGCGGGCAGCTCACGTCCAGCTCCGACGCCGTCGGCCCCATCAGGAACGCCGCGGCAGCATGGCGATCGCATCCGCCATCGTCGGCACGACAGTCACAGCCGGGTCGAACGACCAGACGAAGCCCATCGGATCGCCGACGAGGATGATCTTGTTGCGCAGCGACTCGACGCGCTCGGCGTGATGGAGCGCGACCGCGTACGCGACCTCGCCAGCGCAGCCTGGCGACATGCCACCGCGCAGTCGGGCCAGCGCGATGACGGTCTCAGCGAGGTCGAGCCCCTCACGGTTCATGATCGCGTTCTCGCGCATGTAGTCGGCCGGTACGTCCGCGTCGGTCAGCCATCCCCGCGACCGCCCCTCGGTGACACGTTCCCACCATGCGACGCACAAGGTGTGGCCGAGGTCTTCCAGTTCGGCAGCGTGCGCGATCACGCGCTCCACCTCCGCTCCCGGGCCTGCCAGATAAATCCTTGCTCCCATCACTACTCTCCTCGGCTCCCAAAGAGCCCGTTCCCGACGCCCCACTCAGCCGCCATCGCTTCGGCGGCCGTCAAATCATCTTCGTGTTCCGCGCACGCCTCCCGGTACCTGGGCCCACTCAGACTGCCGAGACGCGCCGCGTCGGCGACAGCGAGAGCCCCTTCGCGTGCGCGCTGCGCCGCGGCCTGGGCCCGCCGGGCCACGTTTGAGTTCTCCATGGTCAAGAAGCACGCCTCGCACATGGACGCGAACACGAGATGTTCGACATCTCCCTTGCCTCGCGCCCTGAGCCACTCCGCGCCGTTCCCGCTCAAGAACCGAACATCGATCCCCTTCGCTCCGACCGTGTCGCAGACGGGGCAGACGGGGCCGCCAAGGCGGCGCAAGGCTTCGGCGCGACGAGTCAGCATGGTCGTCGACTGTACCACCCGGACATCATCTCTTCTCCTCAGCGGCGAAGCGCCGGTCGAACGTCGCTCCGATCGCACCAAGAAGCTGCTCCCGGCTGATGCCTCCCATGATCCTCATGGTTCGCTCGACGCCGTGCTCAGACCAGCGGATGGTCGCACCCCAATGGACGCCGTCGCGCATCGGGTACAGCGTGACGTCAAGAACCGGAGCCACGTTCGTCCTCCTTGAACAGATCGTCCAGCTCGACTTGGTTCAGGTCTTCCCCGTAGACAGCGCGCACGACAGCGCGCAGCGATGGTCGTGTGGCGAGCACGCGTTTGCCCATCGCCACGAGCACGCGCATCGCAGCACGCTCCTCCGACGTCCAGTAGTCGCCCGCTGGAGGTCCGCTGACGTCGGAGAGCTTCTCGACGGTCCTGATGGCGTGCGCGAGCTTCACAGCTTCCTCCAGTCGTGCCAGTCCCATGTCGAGGCGTCTGCCAGGTCAAACGGACGAATGCGGACGAGATACTCTCCGGGCTCGACCTTCCCGAGGGCCGCGGCGAGGACGCGACGCGTATTCGCACCGATCGGACTTCTGCCGCTCAAGAAGGACACGGCCCGCACGGCGGAGCCGTTGTAGTCCTCGACGATGCCAACGCGGACACGGACAACGTCCGAGTCTGGCGCGGTCCGCTCCTTGTTCGCAGCCTCGATGGATGCGGCGATGCGCTCCAGAATGCACCGAAGCGCGGCAAAGCCCGTGTCCGTCATGCTGCCGCCGCCGCGCGCATCTGGTCGAGCGCCGCGAGCAGGCCCGTCACCCGAGCGTACTCCGCCTTCTTGGCGGCGAGCGCTTCTTCGATGCGCAGCGATTCCAGGACGAGTTCGTCCATCGAGGCCTGAAGAGCCATCTGCTTGACCACGAGGTTGTCGCGCATCGACGCGCCCTTCTCGATCCAGGCGGTCACCTCGTCCTCTGTCTGTTCCGGCGCGGTTGGCGGCGAAGCGGTTGGCGGCGGAAGTCGAGGCACGTCGACCTGCGGTTCGCGTACGCGGCGCACAGCGCGACCCTCTGTCTCTGCCAGGGCCGCGAAGGCCGGGGGAACCGCCGAAAGCGTCGTCGGCGCTCCGTCGATCTCGATCTCGTTGAAGCGCACGGTTCGCGGTGCATCCTCGTCGTCGATCGTGACATTGACCGCTCCTCGCATGACCTGATTCACGCGCGCCGGCCGGAGCTTCATCTGATCGGCGTATCGAACGCGTACGAAAACGCGCTGCCCCTTGCTCAGTTCTTCACGCTGTACCGTCATCCCCGAACCTCCACGTTCTTTCTCGCGTTTTTCAAGATCTCGTTCGACGCTGCGCGCCGCAGCACGCAAGCGCGCCTTAGCTATCCGCATGTCGCAGGCGGCGTCCTCGTCTTCGATCCGCTCCATCTCGACGTCCGCATCTGCCCCTCCACGACAGATGGCGACCGCCCGTCGAAAGACCTTCCAGGGGACGGTCCCGCCATCGTTCCGGTAGACCGCGTACAGGTCGTGGTTCCCCAAGCTCGGCGCCTCCCTGACCAAAGCGGAGATCGCGTCCAACTTGTCCATCGAGGGGGGAAGAACGAACTTCTTCATGCCGATCACCCTAACGCCGCCTGTCGGACAGCGCAACTACTTTCGACACACTCGATACAGGTTTCGGTGGTTCTGTTCCGCGAAACGTGTATCGGAATCCGCAGAAAACATCGTGCTACGCTCGCCGCATGGACGACCGGCAGTTCGCGCTCATCGACCAGGACGGGGTCGTTTTCTACGTCGCGGCGACGTACGCAGAGGCTCTGGCTGTCGCAGAGCGAGTCGCGCCCACCGCTGACGTTTGGTACGACGGAGGGGACGAGCCCGAGCCGGACGAGGTCGAGGCCGAGGTCGGCGCGCTGTCGATGGCTGCGAACGCGAAACGCCGCCTCAGCCTGGTCGACGCGCCCCCTCCGCCCCCTCCGCCCAGCGCCGATTTCAAGATGGACGCTGACAACGCGATGAAGAGCCTGGGCCTTCGCTCCTACTCGAACTCCGAGATCATGGCGGTGAAACTGGAGGACGCATGGGAAGCTCTGAAGCCCATGTTCCCGACCCGGAAGATCCGCGACAGCCTGCGCGAGATCGACATCTGCATCACCAAGATCAGCGGCTACAGCACCGCGGACAAGATGAGTCGAGCGTTCTTCGGCCAGAACGCCAAGACGGTCCTCGGCCCTCGGGCAGGGCTGCCGGGCAGCATGGCCGCGGGGCTGAGCATGCTGCCGGCCCAGTCGTGGCGACAGGAGCGCATCGCGAAGATCATCGCAAGGGCTTCGGAGTACGGGGTCGTCGAGTCGCTCGGGCTTTCGGCGTCAGGCGGCTCCGGGTCGCGAAACATGTGTTACGGCTCGACAGATGGCTGTCGCAAGTCGTGCCTGGTCTTCAGCGGCCAGAACTTCAACGACAACTACAACACCATCAAGAAGTACGCCCTCACGCAGGCGCTCGTTCACAAGCCGCTCGCGTTCCTTCGGATGCTGTACGCGAACATCGAGAGCCACCAGAAGAACGCCGGGCGTCTGGCGCCGTTCCTTCGTCTGAACGTGTACTCGGATGTTCCGTGGGAGAAGCTCGTCCCGGGCATGTTCGAGAAGTTCCCGAAGGTCCGGTTCTACGACTACACGAAGCTCGCTGGGCGTGTGCCGTGGAACGAGCGGACGCGGACGTATGAGATCTCGAACTACGACCTGACGTACAGCTACGGTGGGACTCGGTTCAATCTGAAGAGGCTCAACTACGAGCACGAAACCAACCGTCGGCGCATCGCTGTGACCTTTGCGCTCGTCGGGGAGTCGAGGTGGTTCGATCTCAAGACGGGCAAGGTCGTGGTCATCCCGAAGACGCCGCCGTACCCTGGCTCCAAGGAGACCAAGCGGAAGTGGGCGGAGTCGGCTGCAACGGCGGAGAGGCGGGCGCGCGAAGGCAAGAAGGCGTGGATCACGTGGGAGGGCCTCCCCAAGGAGTTCATCGGCCTCAAGGTCATCGACGGAGACCAGAGCGACTTCCGGCCCTACGACCCCCCGTTCAACATCGAGACGGGGAAGTACGACCTGGAGCCGGTCGTGGTCGGGCTTCGTTGGAAGATCCCGGCGGGCGAGCGCGTGACCATCGAGCAGGCCGGCGTCTTCATCGTCCCCGGCTACCTCGTCGAGGGGAAGACCTTCGCCATCATGGACCTGCCTCGATACAAGAAGGTGTTCCCCAAGGCAACCAAGCTGCCCTGGGAAGATGCCGTCATCGAAGAGGCTGACTGATCACCAGTACCATCCGGCATCGCGCTTCGGTGGCGTGATCTTTTCATAGCGCGCGATGCGCACGAGGTGGGCGACGCGGGCGCGATAGCGCTGGTTTAGCCAGCGCCGGTACCACGCGGGCGAGCCGTCGGGGAAGCGGGGTGATCTGCCGGCGCCGCGGCAGTGATGGAACGTGCGAGCCATGGGTCCTCCAGGCTCGGAGCGAAGGTGCCCCGAGCTAGAAGACCGCTCCCCTGCGTTCGCCAGTCGTCATCCGAGGCTGAGGTCCTGCGGCCGGAACTCGAAGGACTTCCCACGCACGGCGACGGACACGCGCGCAACACGGCCCTCGGTGCGGATGCCCTCGATCTTGCCGGACACGGTCTCCTTGAGGCCGTGCTCCTTCTGCATCGAGACCGGCACCCTCACGGAGACCTTCGCGTTCTTCTTCTTGACCAGCTCGGAAACCTTCATCTGCCCTGTCCTTCCAACACTCGACGCACTACGAGGTACTGTGTCAGACAGGCGCACGGTGGTCAAGAACGCGCTATCGTTGTTTCCATGGGAACTGCCTCAGAGCTGACGTTCGTCCCCCGAGAGGCCCGTCTGCTCGCCCGCTTTGGCAAGGGGGACGACTACAAGCTCAAGTCGCACCTGCTCATGCTGGCGGCCTTCCTGGAGGGCAAGCCTGAGAACACCAAGCGTGCGTACCGGACGGCGATCAAGCAGTTCTTCACGCTCTTCGATTGGATCTGCCCCGAGGACGTGACCATCGCCCACGCGGTCGCTTTCAAGAAGCACCTGATGGGACGCGTTGGAGACGCGACGGCCTACTACCGGCTCTCCGCGATGAGCAGCTACTTCGACTTCCTGCGGCGCCCGACCGGCGCAACAAGCGAGCCGCTCATCAAGAACAACCCGTTCGATGCCGTTCCGCGCTCGGACATCAAGCCGACGCCGTACGGTCGGGCGATCCCGATGGAGTGGAAGACGCTGAAGACCATCATGGACAAGCTCCCGACCGATCCGTCGGGTATCCGTGACCGCGCCATCCTCGTCTTCTTCGCGTTCACCGGGCGCCGCCGCACCGAGGTCAGCTCGCTCCTGATGAAGGACCTCGACCTGAAGGGCACGCCGAAGACGTACAGGTGCCGCGTGAAGGGTGGCGCGCTGAAGCACTTCGAGCTGCCGGTCATCTGCTACGACGCGCTGAAAGCGTACTGGATCGCGTCGGGGCGCCTCTCCACACTGCACGCCAACGCGGGCGTATTCGCGTCGATGCGGGACTGCTCTCTCACCGAGAAGTGCGACCCCGACAAGCCTCTCTCGTCCCGCATGATGAACGAGGTCCTGCGCCGGGCCGCCGAGCGCGCCGAGGTCGATCTGTCGACCGTCCGGCTGCACGGCCTGCGGCACATGGCCGCCAAGGACTTGGACAAGGCTGGGGCGCGGCTCCAGGACATCCAGGAGTTCCTCGGGCACATGAACCCGAACACCACCGCGGTCTACCTCCAGAAGATCAGCGGGCCCGCCAAGGCGCACGAGGACATGTTCATGAAGGTCCGCGAGGCGGCCGAGGAGATGGCGCGGAACCTCGCGGGCTAGCGACGGCTGACGCGCCGCCCTTCGCGCACGCGCTCGGCCCCCGTCACGCGAAACAGAGCGCGGCGCCCAGTGTTCCTCTTCACGCGCTTGCTCTTCGAGTAGGCCCACCAGGCGAAGGCGGCGCCACCGCCGAGGATGGCGGCACCCGTCACGATAGAAGCGGGCCGAGTGGCCCCGATCGACTGAATCGTTCGGCGAGTCAGCGATTCCGGTCCTGCAACCCGGCCCTCGTGCTCGACCGTGACGAAGTCGGCGGGCCAGTCCTTCGACGCACGCGGGCTGGAATCGCGACCCTCGGTCAGGTACCACTGCTCCGAGCGGCCAGACGGCACCCGCGCCACGATGCTCGACTGCGGGTACTGACGCAGAAAGTTGCCACTCACGTGCGCGTCCGCGAAGTCCGTCGAGCGAGGCGCCGTGTTCGGTGTCCGCGCTTGCGCCCAAGCGAGAACCTTCACGCGAGACGAGAGCGAGTCCCACGGCGCGGTACGGGCTTCCAGACGGCGTGCGATCTGATCTGGTGTGCAGCGTTCCGGGTTTCGCACGCATCCACGAGCGGGGGAACCAGACGTGAGCGACTCCCAGATCGGATTCACGGGCTGGCTGTGTCCGCGTACCATCGCGGCGAGCGTCATTCCTCGGCCTCGTGCGGCCATGCGCTGCGCGTATGTCCACGCCGTCATGTCCATGTCGCCGCCCTCGTAGGCAAGACTCCGCGCAAGCCAGAGCATGTCCTCGGGCGTGATCTGATAGCTCCAGCCGTCTTGTGAACGAATCGTTCCGAGTTCCGATGCTTCGGGAAGACTCCCGAGCCCCTGCATTGCGTACGACATGGCCCCGATCCTACTCGATCCAGCTCCCGCTTGCAGTTGTCTGACAGTCGGTGCATCCTCGGGCCGTGAGCGACAAGAAACGCAGCATCATCTTCGAGGTCCCGAAGGCATCGATCTCCCCGTCGGTCCAGGCCCTGATGATCAAGGCCGAGGAGCAGATGAAGACGGCCGAAGCAGCCGTCGGCGACCTGCTCGGCGAGCCGCTGGAGATCGACTTCCTCGTCCAGAACGACAGCGTGCGCTACTCGATGCCCGGCTCCAAGCTCGCGGGCCCTGCGCTCGCGAAGTCGATCGTCCGAGCCATTCAGGCGTACGAAGTCATCCCGACCAAGATGAAGGGAAAGACGCGGCCATCGGCGCTCGTCGGTGAGTCCGCGGTGAACTACAACCGCTGTGTCCGCATCGACTGGAAGACGAAGCAGATCTTCACCAACTTCAAGCCCCACGAGGGCGACGCGTTCCTTGGAGCGATGGCCATCGTCGTCGAAGAGCTTCAGGGCGGTGGCGGCGCCAAGGCCGCAGAGGAGCCGACGTCGTGAAGATCGCGACCGTCTGGCTCCGTACGCACGTCAGGTCGCAGACCGCGCACGCCTTCGATGACTACCTCGACGGCAGGAAGTTCCTGAGCGCGATGTCGTTCTGCGGCGAGCGACGCGACGAGTCGATGCGGATCGTCGCCAACCTACACGACCATCGGATCTGCATGAGATGCTCGGGGATTCACACCAGGCGTCTGCGCCGCGAAGCGGAGCACGCTGCCGCGCAGGCGCTGTACGGAGAGGGAGCGGCGACATGACCCGTGACGAGTTCGAGGAGTGGTTGGCCGAACGACAGGCAGAGGCGCTCGACGACATGCCTCAGTCAGACACGACGGCGCAGAAGTGGCTCGGCCGTCTCTACGCCGCGCTCAAGGCCGTCGCCGATCAGGATGACGCCGAAGAGGCCGACCCAGACGAGGACGATCTGTTCGAGGACGAGGACAAGGAAGCCGAAGAAGAAGCCGAAGAGAAGGAGGAGGCGTGATCCGCTTCCGCTTCCAGGAGGACGAGCGTCGCTTCATCCGGCTGCACGCGGAGATGTTCGAGAAGCTCGCGCGGGCGGGGCTCTCCGAGGTGGTCGGCAGCGACACGCTCCGCAACGTCGGCAAGATCGAGCAGATGGTCTTCATGGAAGGCGTTCGCCAGGGTCTTGCTATGGCCGCGCTCGTGACCGAGATGATCCAGGCGGAAGCGGAGATGATCCCAACGCCGCATGCGCAGAAGGCGTTTCAGCTCCATGCGCTGATCTACGGCAGCTCCGACACGCCGCTCCGTGCCGTCGAGAAGGAGTGGCTCGGACGTCTGGAGCTTGACGCCGATCACCTCGCGAAATCGTGGCTCGACGACAAGCCGATGCGCTTCGCGCCCGCCACGCTCCAGGAGCTGGAGGGCACCGCGCCGCCGATCGCGCCGATGATGTCGGTGCAGGCCGCGCACAAGCCGGCTCCGGTGAAGCCGCCGCTGTCGGAGCCGTACGACCCCGCCGAGCGTCGCTTCGCCTCCCCGTCCGACGCCGAATGTCCGACGTGCGGCGCGGAACCTGGACAACCGTGCGTGTTCCGGGGGCCAGGGCAGGGGATCATGTCCGGCGTCCACCGCGACCGGTACCCCAGCCCCAAGTCGCGGCTGCCGCCGCCCGAGGCGATGCACGGCGCTGAGGTGACGGTGCCCGAGCCGTGGCAGAAGGGCGAGTACGAGCCCGATGACGATCCTCTCGCGCCCGTCGCCGACCTCGATCCGGACACGACGCGCGCTCTCTTCGCCGACCCTGATGACGACAAGGAGATCCAGCCCGAGAGCCCCGAGTTCCTCGACATCGTTCGCGATGCCATCCAGACGATGAAGCGCACCGGGTGGGATCCGAAGACCTGGAACGACATCATCCTCGGCCTGCACCGGCACATGAGCGTGGACGCGGGCTTCCTCGACATCCAGCTCACCACCCACTTCGGGCGCACCGTGCTCGACCAGTGCGGACTCGCAGGGCTCGCGCCGCCCGACATGATGAGCTTCGAGTTTCTCAACGACCTGCCGGGCAAGGTCGCCAGCGCGCCGTCGTCCATGGACGAGCCGGGCGAAGGGTCGATGGGCTTCGGCAAGGCTCACGGCATGGACGACGAGGGCTAGCGCCGCCTGCGCCGGTTCCGGCGCACAGGACGCCGCGAGAGCCACCAGAGCAGCCCGAGGACCGTGACAGCCCCGGCGGCGGCGAGAGCCAGCCTACCGTGGCTTACGGGAGGGCCCAGGACGGTCCCGCCTCCGCCTCCGCCGCTCGGAGCTGGTGCGGCATCAGGATTCGCCAGGAAGTGCTCTACGGCGTCAGCCATCGCCCGGCCCCAGGTGGCCGCGCCTGCCATCGTGAAGTGCGGATTGGTCGGGCTGGCGCGGGGGATGCTGAGAGGAGTGCTCGGGTACGCGTCGATGAAGCGACTGCCGAAGATCTGCGCGTTCTGCGCACGCAGCGCATCGCCCTGGGCGCGATCTTCGGGAATGGCGTACAGCGGTGGGCCGCTCATCAGGACCGGCGGATCGACATCCCTTCGGAACTTCGTGAGCGCCGCTCCGTGCGCCGTCCCAGCCCTGTCGTTGTGTCCGAAGATCAGAAGGATCACGTCCGCGTTTCGCGCGAGCTGCTTGTACTGGTTCCAGTAGGAGCTGCCGTCGCGCGACTGCACGATTGGCGACATGTTCTGGTTGAAAACGCGCGTGACGACGTGACTGTTGGCTTCGAGAGCGGCTTCTGCCTGAGCCCCCGGCATGCCGCCCTGCGAGTCGCCCCAGATCAGTACACGTGCCATGCCCGTATGCTACAGGGCCGCCGTGCCGAAGTCGAAGCCGCCGAGAGGAACGATCGTGCTCACCGGCAAGCAGGTCCG
>Ga0315273_10012521_pt1 | contig 10883 bp, 8 predicted proteins | sample YL17G02_0_MG_FD_205753 | JGI IMG/M metagenome (GOLD analysis project Ga0315273, IMG submission 205753) | Sediment microbial communities from Yellowstone Lake, YNP, Wyoming, USA - YL17G02_0 | ecosystem: Environmental > Aquatic > Freshwater > Lake > Sediment | place: USA: Wyoming | collected... | reverse complement strand
CGAGTTCGTGCGGCGCGTCAAGGCCGGCAACGAGGTGGTCATCACCGAGCGCGGGGTGCCGGTGGCGCGCCTGACCGGGCTGGAAGTCGGAGAGCGACGGGCGACCCGTCGTGACCGGCTCGCCAAGGCCGGCGCGGTCAAGCCCGGCAAGGGCCGCGTGCGCCGCGCCCTGCAGGCGCCGCCCACGGGCGAGGCGGTAGGCGGCGACGTGCTGGCCGCCCTCATGGCCGAACGCGGCGAGGGGACGTAAGGTGTTCTGGGACACCTCGGCCATCATCCCGGTCCTGCTGCCCGAAGCGCGCTCAGCCACGCTCACCGAGCGGCTCGCCGCCGATCGCGAGGTGACGCTGTGGTGGGGAACACCGGTCGAGTGCCTGTCGGCCATCTACCGCCGTCACCGCGAGAACCCGGTGCCGCCCGCGCTCCTGACCGAGGCGCTGGGCCGGCTTCGCGCATTGGTCGAGGATGCCGACACGGTGTCGCCCACCGACGAGGTCCGGCGCCGGGCCGGCCGGCTGGTTGGCGCCCACCCCCTGCGCGCGGCCGACGCCCTGCAACTGGGCGCGGCCCTGGTGTGGTGTGAAGAGCAATCCCACGGCGAAGCGTTCGCGTGCCTCGACGATCGGCTGCGTGAGGCGGCGCGCCGCGAGGGGTTCTCGCTCATTCCCGAGTAGGCCCGCCGCACGCCATGACCAGCCCTGATCTACCGAGATTCGAGAGCGTCGTCTTTGCCGGCGGCGGCAGCCGCTGCTTCTGGCACGCCGGCTTCTGGCGGGAAGTGCAGGGGCCGCTCGCGCTGGCGCCGCGTCAGATCGCGGCGGTCAGTGCCGCCGGGGCCATCGCCTGCGCGCTCAACGCCGGGATTGGCGAGGAAGCGCTGCGCCTCTTCCAGGCCGCCACGCGCGCGAATCCCCGGAACTGGTACCCGCGCAACATCCTGGGGAAGGACCCGGTGTTTCCGCACGCGCGCATGTACCGCAAGGCCGTGCTGGACCTGTTCGATCCCGGGACGCTGACCAGGGTACACGCCGGTCCCGACATCCGGATGCTGCTCGGGCACATGCCGCCCTGGCTCGGGCCGCGCACGGGCTTCCTTGCGGCGGCGGCGGCCTACAACTTCGACAAGCGCGTCCGGCGGGTCGTGCATCCGACCACGCCCCAGGCCATCGGCTTTCGGCCCGAGATCGTGTCGGTGCGCGCGTGCGCGACGCCGGAGGCGCTGGCGGATCTCATCCTCGCCTCGTCCTGTTCGCCGCCGATGACGCCGCTGCTGACGTGGAAGGGGCGCTACGTCCTGGACGGCGGCGTCGTCGACAACGTGCCGGTGTGCGCCCTCGATGACGCGCCGGGCGAGACGCTGGTCATGCTGACGCGGCGGTATCCGGCGCTGCCGAGTATCCCCGGGCGCACCTACGTCCAGCCGTCGATGAAGATCCCCGTGAGCGCCTGGGACTACACGAACGCCGACGGGTTGCAGTTCGCCTACGATCTCGGACGCCGGGACGGGGAGGCGTTCGTGAAATGGTCGAGCCCGGACCGACTGCTACCGTAGCGTGCCCCGCCGCGCACGCCGGTTCGTGGCATGATTCCAGTGCCCTGGATTGGCCGCACAGGTGAAGATGTCTATATAGTTCGGCGGTAAGCGATACCACCCGGCCGTCGTAGCCTAGATGAGGCCCAGACCTTAAAACCCAATGCAGAAATGCGCCCTCAACGTAGCCGTCCTTCTTGCATTGTCTCTCGCCGTCGCCTCGTGCTCCGCACCCGGCACAGACACGGGCTCCGCAGCCGCCGGAGGCCGGGGCGGACGGGCCGGCCGCGGTGGCGGCCCGGTCCCGGTCGTGACGGCGACGGCGGTCCGCAAGGCGATGCCGGTCACCGTGCCGGCGGTCGGCGTGACCGAGGCCATGTCGAGCGTCGACATCCGGTCGCAGGTCACGGGCCAGTTGACGGCCATCCACTTCACCGAAGGCCGGGACGTGCAGCAGGGCGAGCCGCTGTTCACGTTGGACTCGCGCCAGTCCAGGACGGCGATGCTGCAGGCCCAGGCGGCCCTGGCCCGCGATACGGCCACGCTGAAGAACCTGGTGTCGCAGCAGGCGCGCAACGAGACGCTCTTCCAGCGCGGGCTGATTTCGAAGGACCAGTTCGAGAGCCAGCGCGCGACCGTGGAGGCGCTCAACGCCACGATCGAGGCCGACAAGGCCGCCATCGAAACGGCGCGCGTCAACACGGCGTACACGGAGATCGCCGCGCCCATCGGCGGCCGCACCGGCGCCCTGGGCGTCCACATCGGCGATCTGATTCGCGCCAACGACACGACGCCGCTGGTCGTCATCAAGCAGATCGCGCCGATCTACGTCACCTTCTCGGTGCCGGGCCGGTTCCTCCGCGACATCCAGCGCTACCAGGCCAAGGCGCCGCTCTCGGTCGTGGCAGCGCTGCCCGATTCGGCCAAACCAGACGTGTCCTCGACGGTAGCGGCCACGGGCACGGTGACCTTCATCGACAACACGGTGGATGCCTCCACGGGCACGATCCGCCTCAAGGGCACCTTCGCCAACGCCGACCGGCAGTTGTGGCCGGGCTCCTTCGTGCGCGTGACGCTGAACTTGACGACCTCGTCCGACGCCATCGTGGTGCCGGCTACCGCCGTGCAGGCGTCCCAGGACGGGCAATTCGTCTACGTCGTGAAGGCCGACAAGACCGTCGACCTGCGCAAGGTGACGGTTGCGCGGCAGCAGGGCGATGAGGTGGTGATCGCCGAAGGCATCGCGGCGGGCGACGTCGTCGTGACCGACGGCCACCTGCGGCTCACGCCGGGCGCGCGCGTGATGGAAGCCGGCGCGGCGCAGGGCGGCGAGTCGCGCGGACCCAGGGGCGCCGGGTCGCCGTCCGGGCGTAGCCGTTAGGGCGGGGACCGGACCATGAATGTCGCCGAACCGTTCATCCGCCGCCCCGTCGCCACGACACTTCTCGTCCTGTCGATCCTGATCTTCGGGATCCTCGGCTACCGGCTGCTGCCGGTCAGCGACCTGCCGACGGTCGACTTCCCGACCATCCAGGTGAACGCGGGCCTGCCGGGCGCGAGTCCTGAGACGATGGCCGCCTCGGTGGCCACACCGCTCGAGAAGCAGTTCGCGACGATCGCCGGGGTGACCTCGATCAGTTCGTCCAACAGCCTCGGCAACACCAGCATCACGCTGCAATTCGACCTGAGCCGATCGATCGACGCGGCGGCGCAGGACGTGCAGTCGATGATCGCGCGGGCGCAGCGCCAGCTGCCGCCAGGCATGCCGTCACCGCCCTCGTACCAGAAGGTGAATCCGGCCGACTCGCCCGTGCTGTTCCTCACGCTGAGCTCGCCGACGCTGCCGCTGGTGCAGCTCGATCGGTACGCCCAGAACATCCTGGCGCAGCGGCTCTCGATGGTGACGGGGGTCGCGCAGGTCAACCTGTTCGGGTCGCAGAAGTTCGCGGTGCGCATCGACGCCGACCCGCTGCAGCTCGCCTCGCGGCAGATCGGGATCGACCAGATCGCGCAGGCGATCGCCTCCGCCAACGTCAACCGGCCGACGGGCACGCTGTACGGACCCGATCGCAACTTCGTGATCCAGTCGTCGGGCCAGCTGCTGGCCGCCGAGAACTACGAGTCGATCGTGGTCGCGTATCGGAACGGCAGCCCGGTTCGGCTGAACGAGGTGGCGCACGTCTACGCCGGCGTCGAGAACGAGCGCAGCGCGGGCTGGTACAACGGCACCCGCGCGATCTACCTCGCCATCCAGCGTCAGCCCGGCACCAACACCGTCGAGGTGGTCGACCGGATCAAGGCGCTGCTGCCCGACCTCGAGGCGCAGCTGCCGGCGGCTGTGCAGTTGCGGATCCGCAGCGATCGCGCGCAGCCGATCCGCGAGTCGGTCGAGGACGTGAAGTTCACGCTGCTGCTGACCATCAGTCTGGTCGTGCTCGTCATCTTCCTGTTCCTGCGCAATATCTCGGCCACGATCATCCCGAGCCTTGCCCTGCCGTTCTCGATTGTCGGCACGTTCGCCGTCATGCACGTCTTTGGCTACAGCCTCGACAACCTCTCGATGATGGCGCTCACCTTGTCGGTCGGCTTCGTCGTCGACGACGCCATCGTCATGCTGGAGAACATCGTCCGTCACCTGGAGATGGGGAAGCCGAGGCTGCAGGCCGCGCTCGACGGATCGAAGGAGATCGCCTTCACGATCGTGTCCATGACGCTGTCGCTGGCGGCGGTGTTCATCCCCGTGCTCTTCATGGGCGGCGTCGTGGGACGTCTCATGAACGAGTTCGCCGTGACGATCATGTCGGCGATCCTCGTGTCCGGCCTCGTGTCGCTGACGCTCACGCCGATGCTCGCCAGCCGCTTCGTCACCGCGCCGCACGCGACGCGCCACAGCTGGCTCTACAACGTCATGGAGGCCGGCTTCGACCTCTGGATTCGCGGCTACGCGTGGACGCTGCGCCAGACGATTCGATTCAAGGGCGTGACGATGCTGGTGTCGGCCGCGTTGCTGGTGGGCACCGTCTACCTGTTCCGGATCATCCCGATGGGGTTCATTCCTAACGTGGACACCGGCCAGTTGCAGGGGCAGGTCGAGTTCATCCAGGGCCTCGGCTTCGACGCGGCCGTCGCGCGCATGAAGGACGTGATGGACGTCCTCAAGAACGACCCGAACGTCGCCAGCTACACGGCCAACGTCGGGGGATTCGGCGGTGCCTCCTCGGGACGCGTCAGCGTCGACCTGCAGCCGCGCGCCGCGCGGACGCTCACCGCCGACCAGGTCATCCAGGCGCTGCGGCCGAAGCTCTCGCGCATCCCGGGCATCAACGTCTTCCTGACCAACCCGCCGGCTATCCGCATCGGCGGGATGATGACGCGCAGCCAGTACCAGTATTCGCTGCAGAATCCCGACACCGAGGAGCTCTACCGCGTAGCGCCCAGGTTCGAGGCCGCCCTGAAGCAGGTCGACGGCATTGAGGCCGTCACGTCGGATCTGCAACTGCGCAATCCGCAGGTCACCGTCGACCTGAACCGCGATCAGATCGCGGCGCTCGGCCTGACGGTGGACCAGGTGCAACTGGCGCTGCTCTCCTCGTACGGATCGCGCCAGGTGTCGCAGATCTTCGCGGCCGACGACCAGTACCAGGTCATCCTGCAGGTCGACCCGCGCTACCAGCGCGACCCGGCCGCGCTCTCCATGCTCTACGTGGTGGCGCCGGGCAACAAGCTGGTGCCGCTTTCCGCGCTGGTGGCGACGCGGCAGACCGTGGGCCCGCTCTCGGTCAACCACAACGGGCAATCCCCGTCGGTGACGCTGTCGTTCAACCTGAGCCCGGGGATGGCCCTGGGAGACGCGGTGGCGCGCGTCGAGGAGACGGCGCGCGCGACGCTGCCCGACACCGTCACGGGCAGTTTCCAGGGCACCGCCCAGGCCTTCCAGGACTCCATGGCCGGCCTCGGCTGGGTGCTCGCGCTGGCGATCTTCGTGATTTATGTCGTGCTCGGCGTCCTCTACGAGAGCTTCATCCACCCGATCACGATTCTCTCGGGCCTGCCGGCGGCGGGCTTCGGCGCCCTGCTCACGCTGCTGATCTTCAAGCAGGATCTGAACATCTACGCCTTCGTCGGCGTCATCATGCTTGTCGGGCTCGTGAAGAAGAACGGCATCATGATGATCGACTTCGCCATCGAGGCGCGGCGCCAGAACGATCTGACCCCGGCCGAGGCCATCTTCGATGCGTGCCTCGTGCGCTTCCGGCCGATCATGATGACGACGTTCGCGGCGCTGGTCGGCACGCTGCCGATCGCGCTCGGGATGGGCGCCGGGTCGGAAGCGCGGCGGCCGCTGGGCCTCGCGGTCGTCGGCGGCCTGGTGGTGTCGCAGACGCTCACGCTCTACGTGACCCCCATCTTCTATATCTACATGGAGCAACTGCAGGACTGGATGCGCCGGCGCAAGCGGACGCCCGCGCCCGCCACAGCCGCGTAGCCCTTCGCGGGCGGGACCCGGACCGGCTCCGCTGGCGTCGTAGAGCTGGAACCACGGAGCCGCACCATGACACTGATACGCTCTCTCCAAGTCTACGCCGTCACGCTGGGCATCTTCTTCGCCATCGATCTCGTGTGGCTGGGCGTGGTCGCGAAGAACTTCTACCGGCAGCAGATCGGCCACCTGCTCGCCGCAGAGGTGAACTGGGGCGCGGCCGTCCTGTTCTACCTGATGTTCATCGGCGGGCTGGTGTTCTTCGCCGTGAAGCCCGCGCTCGAGGCCGGCAGCGCCACGCGCGCGCTCGGCTACGGCGCGCTGTTCGGGCTGCTCACTTACGCAACCTACGACCTCACCAACCAGGCGACGATGCGCGACTGGCCCGTGTTGGTGACCGTCGTGGATCTCGCGTGGGGCACCGTCCTCAGCGCGACGGTCGCCTACCTGAGCTATCAGGTGTCGAGCCGCGCGTTGTAGGAGTCTGACGAGACGGCTGACACGAATCCGCGTGGTCGATGGGTGCCGCCTTCGGCGCGGCGGCGGAATGGTCTTTTTGCTGATGGGCGGCTGCTACTTCGCCAACCGCTGCGGTGATGACGCTTGCCGTCGACCTCGCCAGGGGGGAGAATGCCGTCGGGCAATCGACGCCAATTACCGATTGGATGTTGAACAGCCCCAATGACGAGGCGGCCGTCACCCGCGAGAACGGAGAGCGAACTCAGTGAACCACGGCGAGATCGTCGGCTTCCTGTGGGGTGTCGCGGACCTCATCCGTGACACCTTCAAGCGCGGTAAGTACCAGGACATCATCCTGCCCCTCACCGTCCTGCGTCGTCTCGACTGCGTGCTCGCGGAGAAGAAGGCGAAGGTGTTGGAGACGCAGGCCAGGTTCAAGGGCAAGCTCGAGAACCTCGAGCCGCAGTTGCGCGCGGCGTCCGGCTTCGCGTTCTACAACACATCTCGCTATGACTTCGAGAAGCTCCTCGCCGATGCGCCACACCTGGCGGCGAACCTTCGCAACTTCATCGCGGGTTTCAGCCCGAACATGCGCGAGGTGCTCGAGAAGTTCGACCTCGACAACACGATCAGCAAGCTCGACGAGGCCGGGCTGCTCTTCCAGGTGCTGGAGCGTTTCAAGAACGTCGAGCTGCATCCGGACAAGATCGACAACCCCACGATGGGCACGATCTTCGAGGAGCTGATTCGAAAGTTCAACGAAGCGCTGAACGAGAATCCGGGCGAGCACTTCACGCCGCGGGATGTTGTGCATCTCATGGTGGATCTCATGCTCGCCGGTGATGAGAAGGCGATCCGCGCCAGGAAGGCGATCCGGACGGTTTATGACCCGTGCTGCGGCTCGGGCGGCATGCTGATGATCTCCAAGGAACACATCACCGTGGGCCTTCGGAAGAACGGCGGTCTGCTCAGGCCCGCGATCAATGAGGGCGCCGAGATCCACCTCTTCGGCCAGGAGGTGAACCCCGAGACATGGGCGATCTCGAAGTCCGACCTGTTCATGAAGGACCCCACCGGCCGCGACGCGGACCACATCGCGTACGGCAGCGTCCTGTCGAACGACCGGCACGCCGGCCAGATGTTCGACTACCTCATCGCCAACCCTCCCTACGGGAAGGACTGGAAGCGCGACGAGGACACCGTGCGTGCGGAGCACGAACGCGGCGCCGCAGGCCGTTTCTCACCGGGGCTTCCGAGAATCAGCGACGGCCAACTGCTCTTTCTGCTGCACATGCTCGCGCACGCCAAGGAGCCGAAGGAAGGGGGCTCGCGCATCGCCATCATCATGAACGGGTCGCCCCTCTTCACAGGTGATGCCGGCAGCGGTGAGAGCGAGATCCGGCGCTTCATCCTGGAGAACGACCTGCTGGAGGCGCTGATCGCGCTCCCCGAGCAGCTCTTCTACAACACGGGAATCGCGACCTACGTGTGGGTCGTGACAAACCGCAAGGCGCCGGTGCGTAGGGCCAAGGTTCATCTCATCGACGCCACGTCGTTCTGGGTCCCGATGCGCAAGAGCCTCGGTGATAAACGGCGCGAGATCCCGCTCGATCGTTCGCAGGACGTGCTGCGGATCCTGTCGGACTTTACGGACGGCGAGACGCGAAACGTGACGAAGGACGGGAAGGAGGAAGACGTCGTCGTCAGCCGCATCTTCCCGACCACCCACTTTGGTTTCCGCAAGATCACGGTCGAGCGACCACTCCGGCTGAACTTCCGGGCCAGCGCGGAGCGCATCGCCCGCCTCGAGGAGGAGAGGGGATTCCAGGCCCTTGCGCAGTCGAAGAAGAAGGGCGCCGCGGGTGCGAATGAGCAAGCCGAAGGGCGCGCGCTGCAGGAGGCCGTCCGGAAACTCGTGCGAGCGCTTCCCGGTTCGCTGGTCAAGGATCGAGAGGAGTTTGAGCGCCTGCTCGACGACGCCGCGAAGAAGGCCGGCGTGAAGCTCCAGGCCCCCGCGAGGAAGGCGATCCTCTCAGCGCTTTCCGACCGCGACGAGACGGCCGCCATCTGCCGCGACAAGGACGGCAACCCCGAACCCGACCCCGAGCTGCGCGATACGGAGAGCGTGCCGCTGGCCGAGAGCGTCGACGCGTTCTTCGAGCGCGAGGTCCGGCCTCACGTCCCCGATGCCTGGATCGACTCGTCTAAGTGTGACCCCAAGGACGGCCACGTCGGCCTCGTCGGTTACGAGATCAACTTCAACCGCTACTTCTACCGCTACACGCCGCCGCGGCCCCTGGAGGAGATCGAGGGTGAGATCCGGGGGATTGAGCAGGACATCCTGCGGATGCTGGCCGAGGTGACCGGAGGGCCTTCGGCAAAGTAGATGTCGGCACTTAGACCCAGCAGCCGACGTTTAGTCACAATGAAGTGTCGGCACTTGCACGCAACTGCCGACATTTGGTAGCCTGTTCCTGTGCCGGACACCTCAATCCCTTCCGACCTCCGGCGAGCCGGCATCGGGGCGTTCTTCCGTCCTCGGGATGTCCGGCAGCTCGGAGTGACCTATCACCGGATCCAGCGTCTGGTGGCGGAGGGGCATGCCGAAAAGGCGGGTCCCGGGCTGTACCGTCTGTCCGACGAGGAGGCGACGGAGATGGAGACGATCGCGATGGTCGCCTCCGCCGCGCCCCACGCGATTGTCTGCCTGCTCTCGGCCCTGCAGATTCACGAGATCGGCACCCAGTCGCCTCATCAGGTGTGGCTGGCGATCGACCGAAAGGCCCGAAAGCCGCGACGGCTCCCGGCTAAGACGAGCATCGTCCGGTACTCCGGGCAGATGCTGACCTATGGCGTGATCACCCGGCGCATGCAGGGCGTGAGCGTCCGGCTCACAAATCCCGCCCGCACCGTCGTCGACTGCTTCCGCTACCGCAATAAGATCGGCCTGGACGTGGCCATGGAGGCGCTGCGCGATGCGGTGCGCTCGCGCAAAGCCATGGTGAGCGAAATCGACCGCGCGGCCGAGGTCTGCCGCATCAGGACGGTGATCGGGCCATACCTGGAGGCGCTGTCGGCATGAGCGGGCGGGAAATCGGCCGCGCGGAGTCCATCCGGCGACGGCTGCGGAACGAACTGCGCGCGCGTGGCGAAGACGTGGCGTTCGGTCTGCAGCGGTACGCGGTCGAACGATTTCTGTACCGGCTCGGCCGATCGGAGCAGAGGGAGCGTTTCGTCCTGAAGGGAGCGACGCTGTTCGCGATCTGGGGCACAGCCTACCGCCCGACACGCGATATCGACTTCACGGGATACGGCAGCTCCGATCCGCAGGACGTGACCGACGCCTTCCGCGAGATCTGCAACACGCCAGACGATGTCGACGAGTTCGTTTTCGACACCGACACGATCACGGCCGTACCGATCCGCGATGATTCCGAGTACCACGGTCTTCGCATCAAGATCAGGGCGAGGCTCGGGGAATCGCACATCCCGATTCAGGTGGACGTCGGATTCGGCAATGCGATCGTTCCCGGCCCGGAAGAGAAGGAATACCGGACGATCCTGGGGGATCCGCCGCCGCGGATTCTGGCCTACCCGCCCGAGTCCGTCGTGGCCGAGAAGCTGCACGCCATGGTGACCCTCGGGGAGCGAAACAGCCGGTACAAGGACTTCTACGATCTCCATGCGATCGCCAGGGCATTCCCGTTCGAGCGGAGTACGCTCGTGCGGGCGGTGAGGGCGACCTTCGAGCGACGGGCAACGCCGATAGCGGCGGAGACTCCTGCGGCGCTTGCAGGTCGGTTCTACGCGAGCGACGCTCGCGCGCAACAGTGGCGGGCGTACGTGACCCGCAATGGACTCGACGGGGTTCCTCAGGGTTTCGAACTGGTCGGCGATGTCGTCATCGGCTTCCTTCGCCCCCTCTGGGAGGACATCGGCGCCGGCCGCGCCCCCGCTGGTGACTGGCCGCCGGGAGGGCCGTGGCGGTCGACAGAGGAGCCCCCCGCATGACAGCCGCACCTCGCCCCTCCCGCGAGATCGACGGCAAGGGCCGCAACGTCCGCAACGTCCGCGAGCTGCTCGCCGATCGCAACGAAGCGCGACGGCGGTTCAAGCCGTACCCGGCGTACAAGGACTCGGGCGTCGAGTGGCTGGGGGAGATTCCGGCGGGTTGGGACGTCGCACCCGTCTATGCGCGATACGAGGTAGCGCTGGGGAAGATGCTCGATGCCAAGCGGGTGACCGGTGAGTGTTCCGGGCGCTATCTGCGAAACGTCGACGTGCAGTGGGACAGGGTGAATACAGAGGGCCTGCCCGAGATGGACTTCGCGCCGTGGGAGCGCGACCGGTATTCGGTTCGTCCGGGCGATCTGTTTGTCTGTGAGGGGGGTGAGGTCGGCAGAACCGCGATCT
>Ga0315273_10012517_pt1 | contig 10885 bp, 5 predicted proteins | sample YL17G02_0_MG_FD_205753 | JGI IMG/M metagenome (GOLD analysis project Ga0315273, IMG submission 205753) | Sediment microbial communities from Yellowstone Lake, YNP, Wyoming, USA - YL17G02_0 | ecosystem: Environmental > Aquatic > Freshwater > Lake > Sediment | place: USA: Wyoming | collected... | reverse complement strand
CCATCTTACCCACCCCCCAACCACCAATTTAATTAATTCTTTACGGTTTTTCTTTTGGTTATGGGTTTTTTCCTCCTTTAAAATGTCACTTTTGGGCGTCCCAAATGGCCCCCCCCCCCCCCCCCCCTCGACCAGACCTCTTCACCTTTTCTCTCCCCCACCTTTCTCTCTCTCCTTTCATCACGCACACACAGGCCGCCCAGTTTGACGCCCACCTGCGCACCCTGGAGAAGGAGATCATCAACATCAAGGGCGCGACGGAAGGTACAGGAAGTGGAGAGAGGAAAAAAGAGGGAGAGAGGGGAGGAGAGGGGAGGCACCCCCCTTTCCTTTTTGTTCCATCCTAACCTTCCCTCCCACATCCCCTCCCCTCTCTCCTCCCCTGGCCCCTCCAAGGTATCCTCCGCGCGACCCGGAGCGTCCTATCCTCCCCGCTGCCCCGCATCTTCACCAAGGGGTCCGCCGGGGCGCCCCCCGCCGGCGTGGAGCACGGCCCCATCGGCGGCGACTTTGCGCCCGATTCGCTCGGGGCGGCGCTCATCGAGGCGACCCACAAGCTGCAGGACAACGTGCTCGCCCCCATGGAGCGGTGGCGCATCGGGTTCGGCACCGTCGCCCGCCAGATGGACCGCCTGGAGGCCATGCGCCTGGAGCTGGACTCCCGCCGCCACACGACGCAGGCGCTGGCGGCCGACCTGGACCGGCGGCGCGGGGGTGGTGGCGGCGCCGGCGAGGCCGGGGGCGAGCGCGCCGGCCCCGCCCCGCCCTCCTCCTCCGCCGGCCGGGCCGTCGCCCGCCTGGACGACCTGACCAAGCGCCTGCGCCACAAGGAGGGCAAGGAGACGGCGGCCCTCAACCGGTACCTGGCGGAGGAGGAGCTCGTCGCGCAGCACTTGGCCCAACTGATCGGCGACGCAGAGTGGCTGAAATCCTTCGTGGCGGACGTGATGCGGGCGGAGGCGGACGCGTTCACGGCGGCGCTGGGCGCCCTGGGCCCCACCAAGCCGACGCCGGACGTGCGGACGCCCCGGTATGAGGTGAACGGGGGCGAGGGCGGGGACGGGGGGGAGGGCGGGGGAGGAGAGGGTGGGGGAGGGAAGGAGCGGCCCTGAGGGGGGGCCTCTCCTGCTGGGTTGGGCGGTGCCGCTCCCTTTTGCGGCGGCTCTCTCCCTGGGTTATGGGCGTGTGTGGCGTGCGTGTGCAGAGGGAGGGAGGGAGAGAGGAGAGAGGGAGGCGCGTGTGTGCTTGCCGCCTGGGCGAGAGTAAAAAAGAAAGGGACCTTTGACGGAGCTTTGGGTTGGCTCACTCCTTTCTCTTTCTCTCTGCGGGCCGGCCAGCCTGGCGCGCCTTAATTTTTTCAGCTCCCCTTTCGCCCGCTGCACCCCTCGTGTTTTTTCTCTCGACCTGCGCCGTCCACATGCCGCCCCTCAGGCGAGCTCTGGCCTTGATGGTGGTGGCGCTGGTGAGTTCTGGAGTGTGTAGGAGGCGGCGCCGCGACGCATCAGCAAAAAAGAGAGAGGGTGGCCGCGCTCTTTTCCCCCCCCCCCCCTAGCCACCTCATCCCCGCCCGCCCCCTCCGCACAGGTCGCCTCCCTCGCCTCCACCGCTGCCGAGGACACCATTGCCAATACGACAACGACTTCCTCAGGCGCGCCCGCACCCGCGCCCGCGAGCGCCAACGCGACTGCCAATGCGAGCTCTCCCGCGCCCGCACCCGCTCCACAGCCCCGATCCTCCGGCCCCATCCTCTTCACCCCCTCCCCCGGCTGTGGGGGCGAGAATGTGACGATCTACAACGGCATGTACGCGGACGAGGGCGGCGGGAAACAGGTGAGAGAGAGAGAGAGAGAGGGGGAGGAGGAAGAGAGAGGCGAGTTGGGAGAGAGCGGGCGCGGCCCCCCTAAAAAAAAAAAAAGGCGACCCACCCCCCGTGCTGGCACCACCCCCCCTCTTTCGACCCATCAAAATTTTCTTCCTCTTTTTCACACCCACAGACCCTCGCCACCCTCGCCTGGGAGCTGGCCGGCCGGTCCTGCGGCGGGCCCGCCTCCGACGCGGGTCGGGCCCTGCTGGCCGCCAACCCGCAGTTCGCGGGCAACCCCAACCGGCTGCTGGCAGCCAACGAGCCGGTGTGCGTCCCGGCCGGCATTGCGCCGGCCGTCGCGCGCGCGCACGCCGACCCGCGCTCCCCGCGCGGCGCCCGCCCGGCCGACGATGGCGGCATGCCGGGCGTGCGGGGCCCGCCGCCCGGGTGTGCGCGGGGCGACACCATGTATGCCGAGGGCGGGACGACGCCGGCGGCGCTGGTTGGCGAGCCGCCCTGTGGCGGGGTGGCAGGCGTGTACGGGTCGGCGGCGCCCGCCGCCCCTGCCGGCCCGGGCCACAACGGCACGCTGGCCGCCTTGCGCGTGCTGAACGCGTACGCACCCGGCTCTCCGGACGTGCCCCTGCCGGACGGGGCGGTGGTGTGCGTGGACCTGGCGGCGGCGGCGGTCCTGCTGGCGCCCGCGCCCGCGCCCGCGCCCGCGCCCGCGCCCGTGCCCGCGCCCGCGCCCGCGCCCGCGCCCGCGCCCGCGCCTGCCAGCAATGGAGCGAATGCTTCGGCCGCGCCGGCGCCCGCTCCTGCGCTGGCCAGTGGGACGGGCTTCTCGTCCAGCCGCCGCCGGTGACATTAAATGAGAGCGTGCGAAGGGGAGACGCTTTTACGCTCCCCCCTCTTTTATTTTTGGTTTCAAACCAAACCCTCTCTCCCCCTTTTTCGATTTTTTAGATCCACTGCCCTTCACTGAAAAAGACACGCACGCCGCCGCGCCGGCGTCGCCGTCCATTACTTATGCACCCCTCGTGCGCGAGAACACATAAATAGCCTCTATTTAAACAACACTGTAAGGTCATTTTGCTCTCGGTATGAAAACTCTCCCTCCATTATTCACATGCCCTTTTTCTTTTTCGCCGCCCCTCCCCCCCCCTCCCCCCCCCCCCCCGCCCCGCCCTCCGCCCGCTTCCCGGGCGACCCACCACCACCGCCCTCTAACACGGCCTCCGCCCGGGCCAAGGCGCGCTCGGCTTTTGGCGCCAGCGTCGTCTTCCCGGAGCGGGCGGCCCGCACGGCGTCCAGGAGGGCCGCCCGCGGCGCTGCGGCCGCCGCCCCGCTGCGAGGGGAGAACCGGGCCAACGCCCGGGCGCCGGCCTCCACGGCCGCCGCCGCCGCGCCCGCCCGCGCGGTCTTGGAGTAGGGGCCGACCGTGGCGGCGATGAGGACGACCACCGCGTCGACGGCCGCGGACGACGCGGCGGACGGGTCGGTGGCCGAGGCGGGGGCGGCCGCCGCGAGCGCGTCGGCCGCCGCGCCCGCCCCGTCCGCCAGGGCGCAGTCTGACGCGGCGCCGCCGCCCAGGCCCGCCTTCAAGCCCGCCGCGACCGCTGCCGCGCCGACCGCGCTGGTCGGGCCACCCGCCCCAGCCAGGGCGGCCAGGGTGGGTCGGCGCGTGCGCGCTTTTTTGGAGGAGACGTAATCGGACGCCAGGGCAGACGTCGCTGCCCCAGCCGCGGCCGCCAGGGCCGCCCCGCCACCCGCCCCGCCCGCCCGCAACCCCGCCCGCACCAGGAAGATGAGGGCGCCCGCGCCCGCTGCCGGCGCGCGGGCGCCGCGGCCCCGGGAGGCCAGGCCCCGGGCGGTGGCCAGGGTGGCGGTGAAGAGGGCGAGGCCACTTCCATCGCTGGGTGGCGGCCCCGCACCCCCGCCGTCCTCCTCCCCCGCCGCCGCTGCCGCCGCCGCCGCCGCCGCCGCCGCCGCCGCCGCCGCCGCCACAGCCTCCACGACTGCGGCACCGTTCGGCTTGAGTTTGGCCAGGCGGGTGGAGAGCAGGCCGTGCAGGCGCTCGCCCAGGGCGGCGGCGGCGGAGGATGATGGTGGAGGGGTGGGGGCGGTCGATGCCCCACCGGCCGCGCCACCCCCACCGCCACCGCCGCCGCCCGCCGCCGCTGTCGCCTTGTACGCCGCCAGCAGGCCCGGCAGGGCCGCCACCAGGGGCGCCCCGCCATGCTCCACGCCCGCCGCCCGGGCCGCGACGCCGTCCACCAGGCCCGCCGCCCGCAGGCGGAAGGCCGCGTGCGAGGCGGCGGCGCTCCGGGCCGCCTCGCGCGCGTCGCGCCCGGCCGCCAGCACCGCCGCCAGCGCGCCGTCCATGCGGAACATGGCATCATCATCCGCGTCCGCGTCGGAGGCGGACGCGTCACCACCGCCATCGTCAGAGGCGGGAGCAGCAGCGGGGGGAGGCACGGGCACGCCTCCCTCGTCCTCCTCGCTTTCCTCCTCGCTTTCCTCCTCGCCCTCGCTCCCCTCGCTCTCCTCGCTTGCTGCGTCGCCTCCCTCCTCCTCCTCCAGCTCCTCCTCTTCTTCCTCCGCCCCGCCGCCGCCGTCCGCGATGACGGCCGCCATGTCCGCCAGGCCCGTGCCAGTGAGGAAGGCCGCCGCCGCCTTGACGGCCGCCTCCGCCGCGTCACGCAAGGGCGCGGCGGGCAGGGGCGGGGCCGGGGCCGCGGACGCGAGGGAGAGCGCGACGTCCACGAGCCGGTCGGCCCAGGGGGCGTCGCCGGCGGGGGCCGCCCCCGCCACGCCCCCCCCTCCCAGCGCCGCCGCGTCCAGGGCGAGGCGGGCCAGGTCCGGGGCGAGGGCGGCCGCATCGATGGATGCCGGGGACGCCAGGGCGTATAGGCGGGCGGCGCCGGCGAGGCGGGCCAGGGCGGCGGTGAGGGGGGTGGGCGGGGTGGAGGGGGCCAGGAGGGCCGCCCGCGTCGCGCCCAGCGTGGCCGCGGCGGCGCCGCCGCCTGCCGCCCCGCCCGCCAGCGCCAGCCCCGGGCGGGCCAGCAGGGCGTCCAGGGCCTCGCAGGCTTCACCCAGCACCCCGCCCGCCTCCCCGCCACCACAGGCCAGGGCCAACAGGCGAGCGGCCGCCAGGGCGCGGGTGGGCGGGGAGAAGGGCGGGGCGGCCGCCGCGAGCGCAGCGGCCGCGTCCCCGGCCGGGCTCTTGTCGCCCTCCTTGCTCGCACCACTCCCACTCGCCTCGAAGAAGGCGTGCGCGGCCAGCCAGGCCAGCACGGCGGACCGGGCAGGCGCGGGCAAGCCTTTGCCCGACACAGCACTGCCCAGCTGGGCCAGGGCGTCCGCGCGGGCCGACTCGACGGGGGAGGGGCGGCCACCACCACCACCGTGCGCGCCTTCGTCAGTCTCGTCGCCCTCACCGTCGTCGTCGTCGTCCGTCGCCGCACCCCCCTCCGCGGCGTCGTCGCTCACCACGGGAGCCGCACAGGAGGCCAGCAGCTCGGCCACGTACGCAGCCGCGCCGTCCGGGCCGGCCCCGGCGAGGAGGCGGGCGACGACGCCGCGGGGAGGGGGCGCGGCGCCATCGGCGGCAGCGCTCTTGTTCTTCTTTGCTTTGCTGCCACCACCGCCGCCCAGCCCCGCCCGCGCGTCAAAGCCGCCCCGCCCGGCCGAGGCTTGCAGCGCCGCCGCCGCCGCCGCCGCCGCGGCCGGCCCAGCCGAACTGGCGACCGTGACCAGGCGGTCCAGGCACCGCCGGGCGGCCGGGTGGAGGGCAGACCGGTGGTCGCGCGCGGCGGCCGCTAGGCCGCGCACGAAGCGTGGGGACAGGACGGCCCGGTAGTCGGCGGGGGCCAGCGCTGGCAGAAGGACGGTGAAGAGCGAGGCCGCTGCGGCGCGGCGGTCAGTGGACTTGGAGGCCAGGAGGCCGTCCTCGACGGCGCCGCCCCAGAGCGCGGCGACCGCGCCGGGTGGCGGGCGGGTGCGCTGGGGAGGGGGCGCCGCCGCCGCATCGCCCGCCCGCGGCCCGTCCGCCGTGAAACCCGGAGACAGGAGGGCCAGGGCGGCCGTCCAGGCGCCGTGCAGGCGGGGGTGGGCCGCGGACGCGGCGGCGGCCAAGGCCGGAGCGGCGGCGGCCACCAGCGGGCGGGTGAAGAGCGCCGCGGCGGGGCCCGTCGGCCCGGCCGGGTCCGGGCTCTCAAAAAAGGCCGGGCCCGGCCGCGGGGCGGCCGCGGCCGGCAGGAAGGGGCAGGCCTCCACGGCGGACGCCGGCAGGTGCGCCCACAGGCGGTACGCCAGGAGGACGGCCTCGGGCGAGGCCGCGGCGGCGGGGGTGGCGGACGTGAGGAGGGCCCAGAGCGGGGAGGCCGGGTCGGCTGCAGCGCGCCCCAGCCCGCCCGCCTCCAGGCTCCCGGCCACGCCGGCCAGGGCGGCCGCCGCCGCCTCGCGCACGTACGACTTGCCGCTCAGGGCCAGGGCAGCCAGGCCGGCCGCGATGCGGGCCGAGGCCGCGCCGTCGGCCGCCGCCCGGCCGGAGCGGGCGGCCGCTGCAAGGCCGACCACCCGCCCCAACGCCGCGTCCCGCCCCTCCGCCGTGGCCCCGCCGCCATTGCCGATGACGGGCGCGCCCGGGCCCGGCAGGGCGGTGTCCAGGGCGTCCAGAACGGACCCCAGGGCGAGGGCGGGCACGGCCTCCAGCACGGCCGCCAGCGCGGACGCAAAGCCCTGCCTGGCCGCGCCCCGGGGCGAGGCCAGGCCCCGGACCAGGCGGGTGAGAGCGTACGCGGCGAGGTCGGACACCTGGCCGCCTGCCTGCCCTTCCTGGCTGGCTTGGAGGGCGGCCACTAGGCGGGCGGCGGCGGCGAGGCGGGGGGCCTTTGACGGGAGTGGAGAGAGGAGAGAGGCGACGTCGAACGGGTGAGGAGGTTGAAAAGAGGAAAAACGGCAGGCGCTGCCTGCCCCCCCACGTCCGCCGGCGCACCCCTCCGCCCGCGCCCGCATGCGGGGATTTGAGGCCGCCCTTCCTCTCTCTTGGCTCACCTCCTCCACCGTCGCCAGGTCCCAGAACAGTTGCATGACGTCACCACCATCGTCCGCGGGGGCGGCATCGCCAGGCGGGTCCAGAGCGGGCGTGGCGGGCGAGGGGACGGGGTGGACAGCCGTCGGCGGCTGTTTCGACGCGGCCGGCGGCGGCGGGTCTGCCTCGGTCGGCGCCGCCGTGACGGGGGCCATTCTGTTTTTTGTTTGTGCGCGTGTGTAATCGGGAAGAGGCGGACGGTGTATTCTCACCAGTGCTGCGTGACGCTGCGTGTGTGGGTGGTCGGCAGGTGTGGGCCGGGAAGGAGACAATGAAAGTTTTTTTTTTTTTTTTTTGCTAGCCGTCACGCGGCCGGCCGGCTGAGCACCAGCACAAAGTCGCCCGCCCCCAGGGAGTGCTCCTCCCGGATCAGTTCGTCCCTACCCGCCGGCAGGTCCGCCAGGGCCTTGGGCACCCCACCCAGCGTCGCCGCCACCCAGCCCGCCTGCGCCTCCAGCGCGGCCGCCAGGGCGGGCGGGAGAGGAGGGGCAGCGCCGGCCTGGTGGAGCGCCCCCCCGCCCAACCACACCTCCACGGCCTCGCCCGCCACCAGCCCGGCACTCTTCCTCGCCTTCTGCACCCGGGTGGCCACCTCCCGGGCCGTCCCCGCTTCGGCGAGCGCCTCATCGACAGCCAGGTCCAGGGCGATGAAAAGGCCCGTGCCGGGGTCGCCCGCGCCGTCGGGCGCGCCCTCCCCGCCCGGCCGCACAAAGGTCCGGACCACGCTCACGTCGGCCGGGCCTAGGTCCACGCCCGCCACGGTGATGGCGTGGCCGGCCTCGATGGACGCCAGCAGCGCCGCGTCCGCGGCCTTCAGACCGGCCGCGACGCGTCCCATGGACGGGCCGAGGCGGGACCCCAGGACCGCCCAGTCGGGGACGGCCCGGCCGGACGTCCAGCACCCGACGTCCCCGCTCTCCGCCACGGCCCCCACGTTGGCCTCCGCCTGGATGTACGCCCGCAGGTCCGGGGTGAGGACGGCCAGGGCGGCCGGGTCCGCGTGGATGAGGGTGAGGGTGGCCAGGGGCTGGCGCAGCGGCAGGGCGTGCTTGTCGCGCACGCCGCGCGCAAGCTCGATCGCGGCCTGCATGAGCGCGACGCCCGCCGTGACGGCTGCCTCGCCGCCCTCCCCGCCACCGCCCGCCGCCGCCTCTGGCGGGTCCGGGAAGTCCGCCCAGTGCACGCTTTCTGGCCAGGCCCAGGCGGCCGGCACGCACCGCCGCAGGTTGACCCAGAGGGCCTCGGAGAAGAAGGGCGTGAAGGGCGACATGACGAGCGCGAGGCTGGCGAGCGTGGCGTGGAGGGCCGACAGGGCGGCCAGCTGGTCATCCGGCGGCGGGCCCGCCCCTCCCCCCTCCCCGCCGCCGCCCACGCCTTTGAGCCGGGCCCGGTTGTAGCGGACGTACACGTTGGTCAGGTCAATGATGAAGGCCGTGAGCCGGGGAACGACCGTGTACAGGCGGTAGGCGCCCATCTCGGCCCTCACAAAGCGGGCCAGGTCGGCCGAGGCGGCGGCCAGCCAGCGGTCGAGCACGTTTTTCGAGGCGGCCGCGGCGCCCGGGTCGGGGGTGAAGGGGCCGGCGCCCGGGTGGGCCGCCTCCCAGCGCCGGGTGGACTGGACGAAGAAGCGGTAGGCGTTGTACCTGTGTGGTGGAGAGAAAAAGAGGGGCGGGAAGAGCGGTGAAGTGATCAAGGTTGAAAAAAAAAAAGGTGAAGCGCGCGCGCGCTGAGGAAAAAAAAAAACCAACCACCCCCCTCATCAATCAAAAACTCCTCACCAAGGCAATAAGACGTCCTTCACCACCCCGAACACGCCCTCCGCCCGGAAGCGCAGGGGCTCCGCCCGCACGACAGGCGAGTTGATGAGGTACAGGCGCAGGGCGTCCGCGCCGTGCTCGGCGAGGATGGCGTCCGGGGACGGGTAGTTTTGGAGGCGCTTGCTCATCTTTTTGCCGTCCGCGGCCAGGACGAGGCCGTTGCACACCAGGTGCTTGAACGCGGGCTCGTCAAACAGGGCCGTCGACAGGACCATGAGCGTGTAGAACCAGCCCCGGGTCTGGTCCAAGCCCTCCGCCACAAAGTCGGCGGGGAAGGCGCGGGGCAGGGGCGGGGTGTCGGGGGGCGGGCCGCCCGACACGGGGCCGCCCTGCCCGGCCAGCGGCGGGAACGCGCCCGCGTTCTCAAAGGGGAAGTGCGCCGCGGCGTACGGCATCGCCCCGCTCTCGAACCAGCAGTCGAAGACGTCCTCCACCCGGTGCAGGTCGTGGGCCGGGCTGGGCCGGCCGGAGGGGGAGGGGATGGCTATGCCGTCCACGTGGTGGCGGTGCAGGTCGGTGACGGTGCCGGGCTCGAGGCGCGCGGCGCGTTCCAGCTCGGCGACCGACCCGATGACGACAGTCTCGCGTCCGTCCGCGGACGACCAGACGGGCAGCGGCGTCCCCCAGAAGCGGGACCGGCTGACCGCCCAGTCCCGGGCGCCCTCCAGCCAGTTGTGGAACCGCTTTTCCTGGACGTAGGCGGGCACCCACGCCGTCTTGCTGGTCGCGGCCAGCAGCCGGTCGCGAATGCTCTCCACCCGCACAAACCAGGAGGGCACCGCCTTGTAGATCAGGGGCGTGTCGCTCCGCCAGCAGTAGGGGTAGGAGTGGACGATGGACGCCGCGTCCACGAGGCGGCCGGACGCCTTGACGGCCGCGATGACGGCCTTGTCCGCCTCCTTGACGTGCAGGCCGCACAGGTCGGGGCCGACCTGTGCCGTGAACCGCCCGTCATCGTCCACGGGGCAGGGCAGGGCGTCGCCCGCGGCCACGGAGCAGACGCCGCCCGCCGCGCAGACGCGCATGTCGTCCTCGCCAAAGGCTGGGGCGCAGTGGACGACGCCCGTGCCCGAGTCGGCCGTGACGTACGGGTCGGCGAGGACGCGGAAGGGGCCGCCGCCGCCGCCGCCGCCCCCTGCGTCGCCTCCGCTCCCTTTGTCTGGGCCGCCCTCCCGCTTGAGGTGCGCGAAGAAGGGGAAGAGCGGTGTGTAGGCCCGGCCGGCCAGGTCGGACCCGAGGCAGGTGGCCAGGGTGTCGTAGCCGGCGGGCTTGGCGGGCGGGGCGTCGGCGGCAGGCGCGGCAGGCGCAGCAGGCGCAGCAGGCTCAGCAGGCTCAGCAGGTGCAGCGCCGGCCGCCGCCGCCCCTGTCTTCTCCTCCTGCTTCTTCTTCTTCTTGTCCACCTTGCCCGCCTTGGCGCCCGCCGCGCCTGCCGCGCCCCCGCCCCCGCCCACCCCGCCCCCGCCCGGCAGCGCCCCCACCCGCCCCTCCGCCACGATGAACACCTTCCCGGACGCCCGGCACCGCACGCGCGCGTACGCCAGGGACGGGTGCACGCAGAGCGCGAGGTTGGAGGGCAGGGTCCAGGGCGTCGTCGTCCACGCGACTAGGGCCGCCCCGTCCGCGTCGCCCTCCAGCGGGAAGGCCACCATGACGGCCGGGTCGGACACGTCCCGGTAGTTCAGCCCCGCCTCGAAATTGCTCAGGGGCGTGCAGCAGGCCGTGGAGTACGGCATGACTTTGAAGCCGCGGTACACGAGCCCCTTTTCGTAGAGGGCCTTGAACACCCACCACACGCTCTCCATGTAGGGCGTGTCCAGGGTCTTGTAGCCCGCCTCGAAGTCGATCCACCGCCCGATGCGGCGGACGGTGGCCTGCCACTCGGAGGAGTACCGCATCACGATGGCCCGGCAGGCCTCGTTGTACGCGCCGATGCCCATGCGCGCGACGTCATCCTTGGACGTGACGCCCAGCGCCTTGTCCACCTCGAACTCGACGGGCAGGCCGTGGCAGTCCCACCCGAACCGGCGGGGGACGGCGTGGCCGGTGGAGGCGGCGAAGCGGGTGACGATGTCCTAGGCGGAACGGGGAGGGAAAGGGGAGAGGGGAGAGAAAATTGGAGGGAGACACGAGGTTGGGCGCGGGGGTGGGGGGGGGGGGGCCCGGGCGACG
>Ga0315273_10012516_pt1 | contig 10885 bp, 7 predicted proteins | sample YL17G02_0_MG_FD_205753 | JGI IMG/M metagenome (GOLD analysis project Ga0315273, IMG submission 205753) | Sediment microbial communities from Yellowstone Lake, YNP, Wyoming, USA - YL17G02_0 | ecosystem: Environmental > Aquatic > Freshwater > Lake > Sediment | place: USA: Wyoming | collected... | reverse complement strand
TTGATCTCGAAGAAGGCCTGGCCGCTGAACTGGAAGTTGCGCCGCTGCTGGTCGATGGAGAAGCTCGAATCGCCGATGATGTAGATGCCGTCCTTGGTGTCGGCGATCAGCTCGTCGAGGGTGAGGCGCTCGCGGCCGGGTTCGAGGTGGATGTTGGCCTGGCGCTGGAAGGGGATGGAGCCCCAGCTATCGCCGTAGGCGCAAGCGTAGCCGTGCTCGGAGAGGGGGAGGTCGGCGGCCTTGCGGGCGTCGCGGTACTCGGGCCAGTTGACCTGCTGGCGGACGGTCTGGTAGTCGACGAAGAGGCCGTCCTTGACGAGGTGCCAGTCGGTGGTCTTGACGCCGTCGTCGTCGTAGGCGCAGGTGGCGAGGCCGGTGGCGATGGTGCGGTCGGCCTTGAAGCTGACGAGGTCGGAGCCGAGCTTGAGCTTGCCGAGGTTATCGGGGGTGAGGAAGCTGGTGCCGGCGTAGTTGGCCTCGTAGCCGAGGACGCGGTCCAGTTCGGTCGAGTGGCCGATGGACTCGTGGATGGTGAGCCACAGGTTGGACGGGTGGAGGATGATGTCGCGGCGGCCGGGCTCGACCGACTTGGCGGTGAGCTTGCGGACGGCTTCCTCGGCGATGCGGGGCGCCTGGAGGGCCATGTCGGCCAGCTCGACGTAGGCGTAGCCGAGCGCGCTGGGCGGAATCTCGGCCGTCCGGGTCTCGAACGTGCCCTTGTCCACGTCGATAGCGGTGACGGTGAAGCAGGGCCACGAGCGGCAGAGGCTCTGCTCGATGACGCTGCCGTCGGTGGAGGCGAAGAACTTCTCCTCGTTGCAGAAGAGCATCCAGGAATTGCAGTATTTCGCGCCCTGGACCTTCAGCGCCTCCGCGTTGACCTCGAGCAGGAGGTCCACCTTCTGGTCGATGGGGACGGAGAAGGGGTCCACCTGGATTGGCGCCCGCCACTGGGCGACAACGCCCGGCACGTGCGGCAGGACGACGGGCTGACGCTGGCCCATCTGGTTGGCCCGTGCCATGGCGAGGGCACGCTTTGTCGCCTGGGCGATGGCCGGCTTGGCCACCTTGTGGCTGGCGGCGAAGCCCCACGTGCCCTTGACCAGCACGCGGACGCCGAAGCCATAGCTCTCGGAGTCAGAGACGCGCTGGACGCGGTCCTCGCGGGTGTAGATCTCCTGGCGTCTGAAGCGGGAGATGCGAATGTCGGCGTACTCGGCGCCGCCCATCCTGGCGGTGTTGAGGGCCACGTCGGCAAACTCTTTCATGGATGTCTCCGGGAATCGGCGTTCACCGCCCTCCTCAGGGCTGGCCCCGGGGAGGTCGAGCGAGTGTCTCATTAGTAAATCCATTTCCGCGCTCGCCGTCAACCCCGACTCGCGCGATCTATGGACTCGGAATGCCCTTTCCATGTACAATACCGTCCTGCGCGGAATCGGGGCTCGCGGACCCCCGGGCGGCGCCAGCCACGAGGAGCCTTGGACTATGGAGAATCACATCATCCTGGGCATTCACATCACCGATCGCCTGACGCACGCGGTCGAGGTCCAGAAGGTCTTCACGGAGTTCGGCCGCCACATCAAGACGCGGCTCGGCCTGCACGAGCTGGACAAGTCGCACAATTCCCCGAACGGCATCGTGCTGATCGAGTGGTACGGCGACGAATCCAAGGCGCACGACATGACGGCGAAGTTGAACGCCATCGAGGGGGTCGAGGTCAAGGAGATGGTATTCGGACACTGAAATCCTCTTGATTTCCCGGGCCGGAAAGCGTTTACTGTGGACCCCTTCGAATCCGGCCGATGTGTGGTTGGCGGGCCGGGCAACCGGCCCCATTGAGGAGGCAGCATTATTACAGGAGGAAACGACACGATGAGCGAAGAAGCCATCGCCTCAGAGAACGGCCAATCCGATAGCCTGTGCGGCGGGCGCGTGCCCCGGTCCGTGTTCTTCACGCGGGGCGTGGGAAAGCATACGGAGAAGCTCACCAGCTTTGAGTTGGCGCTGCGCGACGCCGGCATCGCGGCGTTCAATATCGTCCGCGTCTCGAGCATCTTCCCGCCCCACTGCAAGATCATCTCGAAGCGGCGCGGGCTCTCGATGCTCAAGCCGGGCCAGATTCTCCACGTCGTCCTCAGCGAGAATGCGACGAACGAGCCCCACCGCCTCCTCGCGGCCTCCGTCGGAGTCGCTATCCCCGGCAACCCCGACAACTACGGTTATCTCTCCGAGCACCACAGCTTCGGCCAGACCGACGACGTCGCCGGCGACTACGCCGAGGACCTCGCCGCCGGCATGCTCGCCACCATCCTTGGAGTCGACTTCGACCCCGACAAGAGCTACGACGAGAAGAAGGAGCTCTGGCGCATCTCCCGCCAGATCGTCCGCACGATGCACATCACCCAGAGCGCCGTCGGCGACAAGACCGGCCTCTGGACCACCGTCATCGCCGGCGCGGTCCTCATCTAGGACGCGGTCCTTCGTGCTCGTGCTCGTGCTCGTCTTCGTTCCCATGCCTGGTTTTCGGTGCTCGGTTTTCGGTGTTCGGGGTGAAGAGGGGCCAGGTCTGCCGCTGGCCGGGTCTTCGGTCGCAAGCCCGAGATCGAAAATGCCTTCCCCCGCCCCTGCCTCCGGAGGTCTGAATGCCTCGCCGCTATCCCGTCTGCCCGTTCGAGCCCAGCTCCGGCGCGTCGGTGAAGGACGTGCTGGAGGGGATGGAGCGCGTGTCCTTCCAGGGCCGCATGCTCGGCGCCGCCTTCCGCATCTGGCGCGACATGCTCAAGGCTAACGTCTACATCTTCTTCGGCCTCGCCGGCGCGATGGTCCCGGCCGGCATGCGCAAGATCCTCGTCTTCCTCATCGAGAACCGCTACCTCGACTGCCTCGTGGCCACGGGCGCCAACCTCTTCCACGACCTCCACGAAACCCTCGGCCGCCGCCACTTCATGGTCGACCCCAACGTCGACGACCACGAAATGCGCGAGCAGGGCCTCGACCGCATCTACGACACCTATGCGCCCGAACGCGACTTCATCCTTACCGACCACTACGTGATGGACTTCGCTCGGACGCTCGACCCCGCCCAGCCCGCGACCACCGCCCGCTTCTTCGCGCTCCTCGGCGAGCGGGCCGACCGCGACAAGAAGGAGGACGGCCTCATCACGGCCGCCTGGCGCAACCGCGTCCCCATCTATTGCCCGGCCATCGCCGACTCGTCGTACGGCATCGCGCTGGCCGTCCTCGCGGCGAAGACCGGCCACAAGGTCACGCTCGACCTGGTCGGCGACGTGGTGGAGACCGAGGAGCTGGCCGCGCGCTATCGCACGGGCGTGATCTACGTGGGCGGCGGGACGCCGAAGAACTTCGTCCAGCAGACCGAAGTCACGACCGCCATCCTGCGCGGCGGCTGCCGCGGCCACGAGTACGCCATCCAGATCACCGCCGATGCGCCGCAGTGGGGCGGCCTGAGCGGCTGCACGTTCCAGGAAGCACAGTCCTGGGGCAAGATCTCCGCTAAGGCCAAGATGGCCAGCGTCCACGCCGACGCGACAATTGCCCTGCCGATCCTCGCATCCGGCCTTGCCCAGACGGGGATCCGCCGCAAGAAGCCGCGGCCGGTCACGAGAAATCCATAACCCGCGAAGACGAAGAGATTTGCCCGCGAAATCCGCCGTACGGCGGACGAAAGGACGCGAAAAGCAGCCCAGAAAAAGCATTTGACCACGGATTACACGGATAGCACGGATGGGAGAAGAGCGGGCACGGCATCAGGAAAAGAGAGGATCTATGAGGGTGAAGAGAAGACCGTCGAAGAAGCGTCTCCTGGGTTTTAACCCTACTGATTCATTCTTCTCCTCGGCCTCGCTCCCGGTTCTGACCTATCCGTGCCATCCGTGTAATCCGTGGTGAGACTCTTCTGCTTTTCCCCATCTGTGTCCTCTTCTTTCGCGTCTTTTCGCGTGTTTCGCGGGCAATCTCTTGATCTTTGCGAGCCACGAAGATGCCGAAGCAGCGGGCCTATCCTGTCTTCCTCGGAATCGAAGAGCCGTACTTCGATTACGGGCAAGCTTTTGCCGCGATCCTCCCCGTGCCCTTCGAGGCGACGACGACCTTCGGCAAGGGCACGGCGCGCGGGCCGCGCGCCATCTTCGATGCCTCGCTCCAGGTGGAGCTGTACGACGAGGAACTGGGCGGCGAGACCTATCGGCGCGGCGTCGCGTCGCTGCCCGTGCCGAAATGGGGTCGCGGCACGCTGGCCCAGAAGCTGGCGCGGATCGGCGAGGCGGCCCGCCGCCCGCTCGAGGACGGCAAGTTCCTCGTCGCGCTCGGCGGCGAGCACTCGATCACGGCTCCCCTCGTCGACGCCTGCGCGGCCGTCCACGGCCCGCTGACCGTGCTCCAGCTCGACGCCCACGCCGACCTCCGCGACACGTACGAGAACACCCCGCACAGCCATGCCTGCGTCATGCGCCGCGTGACCGAGCGCCATCGGGCGGTCCAGGTCGGCATCCGCAATCTGTCCGTGGAAGAGGCCCGCCTCGTGCAGGCGGGCGGACATCACGTCTTCTTCGCCCACGAGATGATCGGCGATCCGGGCTGGATGGACCGTGCGATCGCGGCCCTCGGCGAAACGGTCTATCTGACGATTGACATGGATTACTTCGATCCGTCGCTGATTCCCGGCGTGGGCACGCCGGAGCCGGGCGGGTTCGGCTGGTACGAGACCCTCCGCTTCCTTCGGCGGGTCATCTCCGAGCGGCGGGTCGTGGCGATGGACGTCGTCGAGCTATGCCCGATTCCCGGGCACCTCGTCTCCGAGTTCACCGCGGCGAAGCTGATCTACCGCCTGCTGGGGTACGTCGCGGCCTCACGGACCGCCTGACTCTCTCTTGGCTCTTCCAGTCTTCGTGTCCTCAGGCGGCCGCCGCGGGGGCCGGGGGCCTCCAGAAGACGCGCACGGCTTCAACGAGGACCAGGACCGCCAGGCCGATCAGGACGGCGGCGACCCAGGGCACTGGGTCGGAGCTGATGCCCTTGGCGACAAGGCCCGCCCAGAGCATGCGTCCCAGCGCCCAGACGCTCATCACGTACATCCAGGCCGCCGGCGCGCCGGTGACTACCAGGAGCACGCGGCTGCGCTGCGTGCGCCAGAGCCAGACGGTGACCCCGATGAGCGTGAGCGCCGCGAGGAGCTGGTTGCTCGCCCCGAAAAGCTCCCAGAAGACGCGCCAGGGGGCGATGGCCCGACCCTGGGCGTCCAGGTTCGTTGGCATGAGGAAGAGCAGCGGCACGGCCACCGTGATGGCGGTTGCCGCGTACCGGCCCAGCCTGCCCTGGAGGCCGAGAAGCTCCTGGAGGATGTAGCGCCCCAGCCGCGTGCACACGTCGAGCGTGTCGTAGACGAACGTCGTGAAGGCCATCAGGCCGAACGAGATCCCCAGGACGGGGTCGATGTGGAGGACCTCCAGGAACCGTCCGATCCCCAGGGCGTAGATGAAGTTGGGCTTGGGGTTCTTCAGGACCGAAGAATCTGCCGACAGCATCATCAGACAGCAGAGCGAGACGACGGCGACCATGCCCTCCAGGAGCATGGCGCCGTAGCCGATGGGCTTGGCGTCCGTCTCGGTGCGCAACTGCTTGGAGGTGGTCCCCGAGGCGACGATGGCGTGGAAGCCCGAGCACGCGCCGCACGCGATCGTGATGAAGAGCATCGGGAACAGCGGGACCCCCGCGGCCGTCGACCACCCCTTGAACGCGGGGAACTCCACTGCCCTCCCGCCGAAGAGGATTCCCAGCATCGCTGCCAGCAGCGAGGCGAGGAGGAAGTAGCCGCCCAGGTGGCCGCGCGGCTGGAGCAGAATCCACATCGGCACCACCGACGCCACGAAGCAATAGGCCAGCAGCAGCACGTCCCAGGCCTTATGCGCCTGGGGGTCCGACAGGCCGAAGGTTCGCGCCAGGTCGAACGGGATGTAAGGCCCGACCCAGATGGCCAGCCCGACCAGCGGCAGGAAAATGGCCGTCGCCCACCGGAGCGAGAGCCTCGCGTAGCGCATGAGCACCGCCATCACGATGGGCAGGGCGAGGTAGAGCAGCGAGGAGGTGGCGATGGCGCCGCCCCGGATCGTCTCCCCGCTCTCCAGCTCCTGCACGCCGACGAAGCTGGCCGCCGTGATGTCCGTGAACGCCACGATGACGTAGACGAGCGCGATCCAGACGAAGGCCAGGAACAGGATGTAGGAGCGGCGGGTCATGTGCTCCCGGACCACCTCGGCGATCGAGCGGGCCTTGTGGCGGACCGAGGCCGTCAGAGCGGTCAGGTCGTGGACCCCGCCGATGAAGATCGACCCGACCAGGATCCACAGCAGCGCCGGGAGCCAGCCGAACATCAGGCCCGCCAGGATCGGCCCCACGATGGGGCCGGCCGCCGCGATCGCCGAAAAGTGCTGGCCGATCAGGAACCGCGGGCTGATCGGAGCGTAGTCCACGTCGTCCCGCAGCTCCACCGCGGGCATCTTCGCGTTCGGATCCAGCTTCAGCCACCGCGACAGCAATGGACCATAGAGCACGTACCCCAACGCCAGGCACCCGCCCGCCAGCGCCGCCACCACTAACAGGCTCATCGGCTGTTGTCTCCTTACGCTGGGAATCTCCGAACCGACCCCAGTTTACCACGCAAACCAGGGGAATGGAAGTGGGACCCCCGCCGGTCCCAAGGCGCGGACCGACGAGAAGGAACCCGCTTTCTCTTGGCGGGCGCTTCGCCCGCTTTGGAGCGCGGCGGCTCGACGCCGCTTTTCTTCGCGGGCGCTTCGCCCGCTTTGGAGTGCGGCGGCTCGACGCCGCTTTTCGCTCCGGGGAGAGCATCGACACCAGGGAGGCCGTTGTCCGTCGGCCAGTCTCGCTGACGTGCGCCGAGGCGACGGCCTGCCCCTGTTCGCGGGCACCACGGAAGCGAGGTCTGCGACCTCGCTAGAGCGGCGTCCAGCCGCCGCACTCCAAAGCGGGCGAGGACGCCCGCAGAGGAGAAGAAAAGCGGCGTCCAGCCGCCGCACTCCAAAGCGTCCAGCGGCTTTGCCGCTGGACGCGAACGCTCTCGCTCTTCCACGCTTTCGCGCTCTCACACTCTTACGCTTTCACTCTTTCACGCTCCCACGCTTTCACGCCCTCACCCCATTGACGCCGGATGGGCGTCCGCCTACAATAAGGGCGGCTGCTGGGGGAGCTTTCGCCACCGAGCGAAGGCTGAGAGGACTCGGGTCGACCCTTGGAGCCTGTCGGAGAATCCACGCGGGCTGCGTTGCTGGCGGCAGCAGACCGGCTGCAAGGCGCGGCGACGCAAGCGATGCAACGGAGCGCATCGCTGAGGAGACGGAACGCGGCAGACGGCCTGCTGCCGCCGCAACCCGGAGGGACGCCGCGACTTCTGGCCGCAGGCCGTGTCGCGCGTCGTCAGCGATGCTCTTCGTTGCATCGCCTCCTCCTCGCTCCTTGCCTGCGGCCAGAATCGCAGGCGTCGCAGCCCGTGTGGATTCTCCGACAGGCTCCCGCAACCTGAACCAGGGTAATGCCTGCGTAGGGAAGCAGCCGCCGGCTCGGCCACAACGTGTGGCCCGAGCCTTCCCGCCTTGGCCGACGACCCGTCCGGGAAGGAAAGGTCCAGTGAAGCTGGACGAAGTTCGCGTCACGCGGCTCATCGTGGAGGCGTACGCCAGGAAGCTCAGCGACGTGGCCGACACGGATGTGGCCATCGCGGGGGGCGGCCCCGCCGGCCTCGCCGCAGCTTACTACCTGGCGCGAGCGGGCTACCGCGTCGCCCTGTTCGAGCGGAAGCTCAGCGTCGGCGGCGGGATGTGGGGCGGCGGGATGATGTTCAACGAGATCGTCGTCCAGGACGCCGCCAAGCCGATTCTCGACGACTTCGACATCCAGTGCCGCGACCTGGGCGACGGCTACTGGGGCGCCGATGCCGTCCACGCCGTCGCCGCGCTCGCCTACAAGGCCACGGCGGCCGGCGCGCGGATGATGAACTGCATCAGCGTCGAGGACGTGATGCTCCAGAACGGCCGCGTGACGGGGCTGGTGATCCAGTGGAGTCCTGTCGAGATGGCCGGTCTCCACGTGGACCCTCTGACGATCCGCGCGCGGGCCATCGTCGAGGCCACGGGGCACCCTGCCGAGATCGCCAAGGTGCTCGTGAACAAGGCTCACGTGAAGCTCGCCACGCCCAGCGGCGGACTGGAAGGCGAGCGCCCGATGGACGCCGACCGCGGCGAGCACGCCATCGTCGAGAACACCCGCCAGATCTTCCCCGGCGTCTACACCGCCGGCATGGTCTGCAACGCCGTCTACGGCGCGCCGCGCATGGGCCCGATCTTCGGCGGCATGCTCCTCAGCGGCAAGAAGGTGGCTGAGCTGATCGCCGCCGATCTCGGAAAGGCGAAGGAATAGGCAGAAATCCTGGGGAGAACCTTCTTGGAAAGAAGGTTTCTCCCCAGACCCCTTTCCAAGAACTTTTGCGGCAGAATCTGAAAGTTTTCGGAAGGAGGGGGTCTGCGGGAGGATGCCCCATTATAAGACACCAAAAGGGCATCCTCCCCCTCCAATCCTTCAGGAGGGCTGGCGATGACCGTCCTGCTCCAGATCTTCGCTCCGGTCCTGCTCAACCTGCCCTTCACCCTGGCGCAGGCGTGGGAGACGGTGACCTCCGCCCGACTGGCCGCGCGGCTCGAGGCGATCCGCGCCGCGGGCGAGCCCACGACCCTGGCGGACCTGGCGAAGACCTATCCCGAGCCGCCGCCGGAGAAGAACGCCGAGCCCCTCTATACTGCCGCGTTCAGAATCCTCGACGATCCCGAGATCCAGCAGTGGCCGGCCAATACACTCCCGATCCAAGGCACCAGGGAGTTGCCGAAGGCGGACGAGGACTTCCCGCCCGACCTCCTGGCGAACGTCAGGGACTACCTTGGGGAATGCAGGGCGGCACTCGCGTTCCTGCACAACGCGGCCGCCAATGAGGAGTTCTGGTTCGATCTCCATCTCGACCTGGGCGCGGGTAAGGCCGCCGATGTGTATCTGCCGCGGCTGGCGAAGATGCGGAATGGGGCGCGGCACCTCGCCCTCGAGGCGGTCGAACGGGCGGAGAGCGGCAGGCCCGACGAGGCAGCCGAGGCACTCTGGGCCTGCCTGCGCCTGGGTCATGCGGTTCGCCGCCAGCCGCTCCTTATCTCGGCCCTCCTGCGCATGACCTTTGACGCCATCGCCATCTCCCAAGTTGAATGGCTCGCCTCCCGAACAGCCTTTCCGCCCCGGAGTCTGGAGAAGCTCCAGACCGCGCTGCGCGACGAGGCCGATCCGGACATGGCCCGGCGCGCGCTCCTCGCCGAGCGCTGCGTCGACATCAGCTTGTTCCTGAAAACTTTTCCGAAGGGAGAGGACTGGGACTTCGCCATGTTCGGGATGGAGCACACACAGCTTCTCAAGCTCGTGCCGCCGACTTACTTCAAGGCCGAGCTGGTCCAGTACCTCGACGTGACGAACGAGTGCCTCGCCGCCCTGCGGAAGCCCTATCCCCAGAACCTGGTCGAGGGCGCGCGGCTTGGCAGCGACGCCGCGGGCAAGGTTCCCGCCTTCTTCCCGCTGAGCCGCATGATCCTGCCGCAGGTTCTTCATACGTGCACCCAGGCCCAGCGACACATGGCGCGCGTCGAGACGGCGCGAGTCGCGCTCGCCGCCCTCCGCTTCAAGGCCGAACGCGGCCGGCTACCGAACACGCTGGAGGACCTCGTCCCCGCCTTCCTCGACGCCGTTCCTCTCGGCCCCTTCGATGCGAAGGCCCTGCGGTACCGAAAAGACGCCGCGGGCTTCGTCGTCTACGCCGTCGGGAGCGACGGAAAGGACCACGGCGGCCTGACGGAGCGGGGACAGGACGGCCAGATCCCCGAGATCGGCTTCCGCGTCCGCTGGCCGAAGGGCCGTTTCTGAGGAGTGCACACATGACCATCCTTCTCCAAATCTTCGCTCCGCTCTTGCTCAACCTGCCGTTCACCCTGTCGCAGGCGTGGGAGGCGGTGACCTCCGCGCGGCTGGCTGCGCGGTTGAACGCGATGCGCGCCGCAGGCGAGCCCACGACCATGGAGGAAGTGGCCAAGACCCATCCCGAGCCGCCCGTTAGGCGCAATGCCGCCGCCCTCTATGGTGCGGCCTTCAAGGCAATCGATGCCCTCGCGCTCCAGGATGCCGCCCAGGATCTGCCCATCGTCGGCACGGGCAAGCTGCCGGAAGCCGACAAGGATCTCCCCGCGGAGGATCTGGCCGACATCGGCGGCTATGTGAAGGCCGGCGAGGTGCCGCTGAGCCTCCTGCACGAGGCGGCGGCGCTCGACGAGTGCAAGTTCCCCATCGACTTCACGAAGGGCTTCGGCATGCTCCTCCCGCACCTCTCGAAGATGCGGGGCGCCGAGCGCCTCCTGGCCCTGGAGGCCCTCTGGCGCACGGAGAGCGGCAAGCCCGACCCTGCGGCCGAATCGATCTGGGTCGGCCTCCGCCTCGGCCACGCGCTCCGCCGCGAGCCGATCCTCATCACAGGCCTCGTCCGGTTCGCCTGCGACGCGATCGCGGTCGGCCAACTCGAGCGCCTCGTGAGCCGCGCCAGCCCGTCCGCCGAGAAGCTCGAGAAGCTCGCGAGCGCGCTCCGCGCGGAGGCCGACCCGAAACTGATGGAGCGGGTCTTCATCGCCGAGCGCTGTTGCGGAATGGACGCCTACAAGGGCTTTCTCGCTCCCGGCGGCCGGGGCTTCGCCGAGCTGGGCATGGAGGCGCCGATGGCGTTCAAGTTCATCCCGCGAACCTACTTCAAGGCCGATATGATCGAGTACATCGACCT
>Ga0315273_10012515_pt1 | contig 10885 bp, 4 predicted proteins | sample YL17G02_0_MG_FD_205753 | JGI IMG/M metagenome (GOLD analysis project Ga0315273, IMG submission 205753) | Sediment microbial communities from Yellowstone Lake, YNP, Wyoming, USA - YL17G02_0 | ecosystem: Environmental > Aquatic > Freshwater > Lake > Sediment | place: USA: Wyoming | collected... | reverse complement strand
ATCGGCGTCTGCGTGTGCCTCTTCATCATCCTGGGCGGGAAGGTGGCGACCGGCGTCAGCCACGACATGCGGCGGAGCGGCTTCGCCAAGCTCCAGGAACTCTCGTTCTCCTACTACGACCGGCGGCCGGTGGGCTGGCTGCTGGCGCGCCTGACGTCGGACTGCGAGCGCCTGGCGCGGCTCCTGGGCTGGGGCGTGCTGGACGTCACCTGGGCCTTCTCCTTCCTGGTCGTGGTCTCGGTGGTCATGCTCGCGATCAACTGGAAACTGTCGCTGGCGGTCTTCATCGTCCTGCCCCCGCTGGGCTGGGTCACCCACTATTTCCAGAAGCACCTGCTCCTGAGCTCGCGGACGGCCCGGAAGATCAACTCCATGATCACGGGGGCGTACAACGAGTCGCTGATGGGCGTGCGCACGACCAAGACGCTGGGGCGCGAGGCGCAGAACCTGTCGGAGTTCACGGGCCTCTCGGGCCAGATGTTCCACGCCTCGCTCCTGAACGCCCTCCAGGGGGCGCTCTTCTGGCCGATGGTCATGCTGCTCGGCAGCGCGGGCATGGGCATGGCCCTGTGGGTCGGCGGCCTGTACGTGATCGAGAAGGTTATCGACATAGGAACGCTCATTCTCTTCATCGCGTTCGCGCAGCGGTTTTTCGAGCCGATCCACGAGTTGTCGCGGATCTTCACGGACATCCTGGGGGCCCAGGCGGCCGCGGAACGCGTGCAGGGGCTCCTCGACACGGTGGCCGAGATCAAGGACTCGCCCGAGGTCGTCGCGGCGATCGCGCGGCGCCGGGCGCTCGTGGAGCGCGGGGACCCGCCCCCGGACGGCCTCGCCCCCGACGGGCTGCCCGACCGCATCGACGAGATGGAGTTCCGCGACGTCTCGTTCGCCTACACGGAGGGACAGCCGGTCCTCGACCGCTTCAGCCTCAAGGTGCGCGCCGGCGAGACCCTCGCCCTCGTCGGTCCGACCGGCGGCGGCAAGACGACCATCGTCAGCCTCCTCGCCCGCTTCTACGAGCCGACCGGCGGGCAGATTCTGATCAACGGCGTCGACTACCGGCGGCGCAGCCTCCGCTGGCTCCAGTCGCAACTGGGGATCGTCCTCCAGTCGCCGCACCTCTTCGCCGGGACGGTCCGCGAGAACATCGCCTACGGCAACCTGGCGGCCGGCGACGACCAGATCGTGGGCGCGGCCAGGCTGGCCTCGGCGCATGACTTCATCCTGGCGATGGAGAAGGGGTACGACAGCCCGGTGGGACCGGGCGGCAATCGCCTCTCGACCGGCCAGAAGCAGTTGGTGGCCCTGGCCCGCGCCATCCTGGCCGACCCGCGGATCTTCATCATGGACGAGGCCACCTCGTCGGTCGACACGGAGACGGAGCGGCTGATTCAGCGCGGCGTCCAGACGGTCCTGAAAGGCCGGACGAGCTTCGTGATCGCCCACCGCCTGTCGACCATCCGGTCGGCCGACCGGATCCTGGTCATCGAGAAAGGCCGGATCATCGAGGAAGGGAGTCATCTTGACCTGATCCGCCTCAAGGGCAGGTACTACCGGCTCTACGCCAGCCAGTTCACGCGCGAGCGCGAGGAGGCGCTGCTTCGCGCCGAGCCGCAGCCCTGACCCGGCCCCGCGAGCCGCACCAGGGGAGACTCCGCGGCCCGAGGTTGCTTGTGGCAGGGGGCGCAACTCCTGTAGAATCTACGCAAACGGAATCTTCGGCGGCCTCAGCGTGCGGCGGGATCAGTACTACAACGCCACTTCGCGCGGCGGGTCTCCCGACCCGCCGCGCACCTGCGTTATCTCGCCGCTGGGGGGCAATTGCCGCGCGGTGGGTCAGGAGACCCACCGCGCACGAGGTTAAGTGGGGTTGCAGGATCGGGCATCATGCCACTGTTCTACAAACTACTCCTGGCCCTGCTGATCTCCGCGGGGGCGGTGCTCACCTACGACCTGTTCCAGGCCCAGATCGAAGAAGAGCGGGAGCAGCCCCGGCTCGTCTTCGACGCCGGGGCAGGGCGGTTCACCTTCGAGAAGCCGGCGGAACCGGTCCGCATCATCTATGCCTCCATGTTCGGGCCGGGCGAGCCGGTCATGCGCGTCCGCGACAAGTGGATCTCGCGGTTCGAGGAGGAGTATGGCGCCCGCCTGGCGGCCAGTCCGGCCTGCGCCATTCCCGCCGCCGAGAGGCCGCGGTTCGTGGCCGACGTGCTGACCCCGGCGCGGCAGGCCCTGCCCGAATTCCGGCAGCGTCTGGCCGCCCTGGATGCCGCCGGCGCCGAGCGGAAGGGCCTGCTCGCGCAGGAACTGGCCGCCTGGCTGGAAAACCGGCGGATTGTCGTGAGGGGCACGGACGGCGGCGCCCCGCCGCAGGAGCAGGCCTGGACGCTGCACGCCCTGCTCGCCGGCCTGGAGAAGCTCGCCCAGGGCCATGTCCCGGCGGATGAAGTGGCCGTGGTGCCGCGCGTCAAGGTCACGGTCGAACGGCGCTGGCAGGGGCGATGGGTGCTCTCGGCCAACCGGCCGCGGTTCCTCACCGGGCGCGAGGTGCCCGACATCATCGAGGGCGGGAAGACCGAGTTGCGGGCCCTGGTCCAGGACGACTACGCCGTGCCGCTCGACGTGCCCCTGGCGGGCGAAGCGCTCTCGCCCCTGGACGGGCCGGACACCTGGGGCCGGCCCGAGCGCCCCTGGCGGGCGGCGTTCATCCCGTCCATGCTCCAGGACGGCAAGTACCCCATCGACGATCCGGTTCGGCGGCAACGTATCTACTTCGCACCACTGGTCTGCTACACCTACTGCATCTTCTACAACGAGGTGCTGTTCAAGCGGGCCGGCATCGACCGGCCCCCGCGCACCTGGCCGGAGTTCATCGCGGTCTGCGAGAAAGTCAAGGCCGCCGGCATCCACCCGCTGACGGCGGACATGGAAAACTATTCCGACGTCTGGATGACATGGCTGATCTACCGCGCCCTGGGCCCGGAAGCCTTGCAGCGGACGATCGCCGGCGGGCCCGGGCGGCCGCGGGTCAGCGACCCGCCGTGGACCGACGCGCGCTACCGCGAGGTCTTTGGCCAGATCCGCCTGCTGCGCGACCGCGGCTGCTTCGACAAGGCTTTCGCCGGGTCGGCCTGGCCGGCCGCCCAGCGCGCCTTCGCCTCCGGCAGCGCCGCGATGATGCTCAACGGCTCCTGGCTGGTGCAGGAACTGGGCGGCTACGAGGAAGCGGCCAGCGCCCGGGCGTTCAAGCTGAGCTGCTTCAGTTTCCCGCAGTGGCCCGGCGGCCGGCCGCAGGACCAGACCGCCGCTGTTGCCGGCACGGGCGGCGTGATGGTCTGCCGCCAGGGCCAGGCCACCCGCCACGCGATCGAGCTCGTCAAGTACCTCTCGGCCAGGGACCACCCGGACATGGTCCACGAGAACGCCCAGATCTCCTGCATGAAGGATGCCGACTTCCCGCCCGCGCTGGCCGGCGTGGCCGACGACTTCCTGAGCGCCCCGATCGTGTACACGGGCGACCCCCGGGACTACGCCCCGCGGTTCTGTGCCGACGTGCTGCTGCCGACCTACGTGGAGTTCTTCCTGGCGGAGTCGGCCTCGGTGGACGGGTTTCTGGGGCGGCTCGAGAGAAAGAGCGCCGCCTACCTCGAGAACGGCGGGGAGCGAGGCTACGAATGATCGTCAGCAAACCCCGGCGTCTGGGCGGCTGGTGGGGAGCGCCGGCGCTGTTCCTGGCGCCGGCCCTGGTCCTGTTCGTGGTGCTGTTCGCCTTCCCGGCCGCCAGTTCGCTCTATGTGTCCATGTGCCGATGGTCGGGCTTCACCCCGCACATGGAGTTCGTGGGGCTGCACACGTTCGGCAGGCTGGCGGCCGACATGAAGTTCTGGAACGCCCTGCGCAACAACTTCTGGATCATGGGGGCGGGCGGCGTGGTGTTCTTCGGCTTCGCGCTCGTTTTCGCGGCCGCCCTGAACGACCGGAACCTGCGCGGGCGGAAGTTCTTCCAGACCCTGATCTTCTTCCCGTCGTTCATCTCGGCCGTGGGCGTGGCCACCTTCTGGAAACTGCTCTACGACTCCAAGAGCGGCCTGCTGAACCTGTCGCTGGAGGGCCTGGGCGCCTCGCCGGTGCAGTGGCTCGCGTCGGACAACGCGATCAACGCGGCCGTCATCATGCTCGTCTGGGCCGAGGTGGGCGGCATGATGATCCTGCTCCTGGCGGGGATGCGGCGGATTCCCAAGGACTACTACGAGGCCGCCGAGATCGACGGCGCCTCGGGCGGCCAGCGGTTCCTCTACGTCACGGTGCCCATGATGCGCGAGGTGATGCTGATCGCGCTGTCGCTCTGGATGATCGGCTCGATGAAGGTCTTCGGCTTCATCCAGGGGCTGCTGGCGCCGGACATCAACGACAATTGCCAGGTCGTTTCGACCCTACAGTATGACTATGCCTTCAACAACCGTCGCTGCATCTTCCTGATGGGCGAGGCGACGGCCATGGCCGTCGTGCAGGTGGCCATCGTGCTGGTCCTGGTGGGCATCGTGCGGCTCTTGAGGGAGAAGAAGAGCGTCGAGTACTGACGCGACGGGGCCAAGCGCGGCGGCACCTCATGCTTGGCAAGAAGAAACAGCTTGAACCACAGAGATCACAGAGAACGGACAGAGAAGGAAGGTTGTCTCTTAGAAAAAAAAGCCTTGGCCTTTCTCCGTGCTCTCTGTGATCTCTGTGGTGAAAGCCGTTGCCTTCTTGAACCACAGAGCGCGTTCTGGGAGAGAAGCGACATGCCGGCGGAGGTCCAGGCTTCAGCGGGGCGGATCATGCAGATCGTCACGATCTGCGTGGTCGCTTACTGCCTGGTCTCGGTCGGCATTCTGTGGGCCTACGCACGCACCCGCCTGTACCTGCTGTACCTCGTGAAGATCGCCTGGGTGGGCCTGACCATCGTTGGTTTCCTCTGGATCATCTCCATGTCTCTGGCCGACCCCGGTCCCCAGCACGGCGGCGTGGCGTCGGAGTTCATGAAGAACCCGGCCGGCCCGTTTGTGGTCCTGGCCGATTACCCGGGTTGGGCGGAGCGCTTCTACGCCGCGCGGCCGTCGTGGATGTTCATGCTGGCCGGCCTGCTGCTCCTGTGGCGGGGGCTCTGCGGTCACGGCCTGGCCGACCGCGACAGCCCGCGGCGACGGACCTTCCGGCGGGCGTTCCTGGCCCTCACGGCGGTGGGCATGGGCGCCCTGCTGCTGGTCATCGACCACGGCGGCGAGCCGGCGCACCTGTCTTACACGGGCGGCGCCTACTTTGCCGCACTGTGCGTGCTATGGGCGGTGCTGCCGTTGGCGCGGCGGCGGAAACTCATCACGCCGGTGCTGGCGGTGCTGGCCGTGCTGCTGGCCGCGCCCCTGGCGGCGGCGCTGGCGCACTTCGACTGGCGGTGCTACACGTACGCGGCCTCTAACTATGCCTATGCCTGGACGACCGCCCGCATGGGGCACTATGCGCTCAACAGCCTGCTGGTGTCGGTGCTGACGGTGGCCGTGACGTCGGTGCTGGCGTCAATGGCCGCCTACGCCCTGACCCGGCTGGAGTTCGTGGGCCGGGGCGCCGCGCTCTTTCTCTTTATCGGGGCGATGGTCATTCCGGCCGAGTTGTACATCGTGCCGCTGTTCCTGATGGTGCAGGACTGGCACGTGTCGGCGGGCGGGGTGGGCTTCAACTTCATGGACTCTCGGCTGGGGCTGAGCCTGATCTACGCCGCCGGCGGGCTGCCCTTTGCCGTGTTCCTTCTGACGGGTTTTTACCGCACCTTGCCGGGCACGCTGCGCGAGGCGGCCGCGATTGACGGCTGCGGCGAATGGAAGATGTTCACCGACGTGTTCTTCCCGTTGGCCGTGCCGGGGCTGGCCACGGCGGCCATCTTCCAGTTCCTGGGCGTGTGGAACGAGTATCAGTTCGCCCTGGTCTTTCTGACCAACGACAAGCTGAAGACGCTGCCCGTGGGGCTGTACAACCTGTCGGTCAGCCAGCAGTACGCGGCCAACTGGTCGGCGCTGTTCGCGGGAGTGACCCTTCTGTGCGTGCCCACGTTCCTCATCTTTGTCCTGTTGCAGGAACGCATCGTGGCCGGCCTGACGGTCGGCGGCGTGAAGGAATGACGGACCGGGTCAGCAGGCGCAAATGCTGGTGGCGTGACGGCGTCGGCAGTACAATCCGGGTCGGCCGCGCAGCGCCTTGGGCAGCCGCCGCCCGGCGCGGGAGACGCAAGAGGTCCTGGCCGGGAGAAAGGAGAAGAGACTTGGAGACATGGAGCGTATCAGACTACCTCGTTCTGATAGTCGTGATTGTCTTTCTTGACTTGACAGTGTGCTGGGTGCCGGGATGGATTGCGGCTAGGCGGGGACACGAGAACGCGAAGGCCATCCGAATCTGCGGATGGCTGGGTCTTGCAGTGCCCATCCTTTGGTGTGTGGCTCTTGTCTGGGCTTACACAGGAAAGGACCGAGGTCGGCCGTACGGCGAACCCGACTACCACCTCGGCCTTCACCGCCCGGATACGGGCGGCGCGAAGGTGAGCGATCCTGGCGAAATGCCTCAGGCCCTTTCGCGCCGGGAGCGCCGGGAGATTCGGTAGAAAGGAGAAGCAGCATGAAAACCTGCAAGCGGTGCGGAGGTAGGATGACTCTTTCACCGACGTGCGGCGTTTACGGCTGCGCGGACTGGGGCGGGCACCATAGGCTGGTGCGCTGCTACTGCGGCTGGTCGGAGATTGGGCTAAGGGCTACCGCGAACTGCTCGAAATGGGCGAGATGATTGAGCCTACCGATGACCGTGCGGGTTGAGGAAGTTGGTGACCCGCTGTTCTGCATCAGTCCATGAAAGGGAGAGGCACACCATGACGCGCAAGTGCGATTGTTCGGGTGGATGCGGATCGCAGGATGGCGACCTCACGCGGCGGGAGTTCATCGGGGTTGTCGGGGCCGGCGCGGCGGGGGCCGCGCTCGGTGCCTCGGCCTGGGCTGCCGGGGCGGCGACGCCAGAATCTTCCGCAGACCTCGACCGCTGGAAACGGGCCTTGCTCCAGCCTTCGCCCCCGCGCGTCTACCGCTCCGACGTCAACACCGATGCCCGCATGCACCTCGGCGGCATCGGCACGGGGAACATCGAGATCGGCGTCGACGGGCAGCTCACCACGTGGCAACTGTTCAATACGCTGCGCGACGGCCAGGTGCCGCTTCACTTCCTGGTGAAGGCGGGCAAGACGGCCAAGCTCCTCCAGACCAAGGGCGGGCCGAACTGGCCCCAGGTCAAGCAGATTGAGATGACCGGCGAGTATCCGCTGGCCATCCTCCGCTTCCGCGACCCCGACCTGCCGGTCCAGGTGGAGCTGACGGCCTTCAGCCCGTTCGCGCCGTTGGACACGAAGCTCTCCTCCGTGCCGCTCGCGGCCTTCGTGTTCCGCATCCACAATCCGACCGGCCAGGCCCAGACGGTTTCGCTGGCGGCGGTGATGCCGAACCCGGTCGGCTACGACGCCGCCGGCCAGATTGAGGGCGTCTCACATCCCAACTTCGGCGGCAACGTGAACGAGGTCTTCCGCGACGGCCCCGCCACGGGCCTCGTGATGCGGGCGGCGGCGGGCAAGGAACCGACCATCGACAAGCCCGTGACCATCTACACGCCGGCCGGTCGGCGCGGCCCGAGGTTGCCGGCGGCCGATCGCCCGAAGGACTTGCACGTCGAGACCCTGGAGAATCCGCCCGCGACGGACAGGCTGGCCGACCCGCCGCACACGGTGGTCTGGCTGGAGGAGGCGCCGGCCGACCTGGCGGTCTCGTGGCTGCGGGCGGCCCGTGAGGCGGTCACGGCAGGGGCCACGCTGGTGTTTGCCGGCAAGAGCATGCCGCTCCTGAAGCGCTACGCCGAGGCCACCGGCGGCAAGCCGCTCGCCCAGGCGTCCGCCCGGCCCGACATCCTCTTTGAGGACTTCGAGCACGGCTACGAGAAGTGGAAGGCCGAAGGCGACGCGTTCGGCGAAGAGCCGGCCCGCGGCACGCTGTCGAGTCAGCAGCCCGTCACCGGCTTCGTCGGCAAAGGGCTCGTCAACACGTTCCTCGGAGGCGACGACGCCACCGGGCGGCTCGCGAGCAAGCCCTTCACCATCGAGCGGAACGTCATCCGCTTCCTGGTGGGCGGCGGGTCGCATCCCACCACGCAGATCCGGCTGATCGTCGACGGCAAGACGGTGCGCGCCACCTCCGGCCGCAACGACGAGCGGCTGCTGCCCGCCTCCTGGGATGTCCGGCAGTACCAGGGCCAGACCGCCCACATCGAGATCGTCGACGAGCAGCAGGGCGCCTGGGGCCACATCAACGTGGACCAGATCGAGTTTTCGGACCAGGCCGGCGAATCCCTGGCGATGCTCGACGAACTGCTGCCCGCCCGCTTCAGCGACGTGCGTGCCCAGCCGCCCGCCCGGCCGGGCGACCCGGGCGTCGTGGAACTCGCAAACCTGGAGCTCAAGCCCGAGGCGAAGCGATCCGCGCTGCGCAGCGGCTTGGGCGTGATCACTCGGCCGCTGGGCAAGGGACAGGTGGTCGTGGCCCTTGGCTCGATCCTCGATCCAAGCGACGCCGAGGTGTCCGGGGCGCGACAGCGGGCCTATGCCGTGCTCTGCGAGCTGGTGGGGGTCAATTACACGGCGGCCGAGGGCGCTCAGCCCAAGGCGCCGGGCTTCGGCACGCTCGCGCTCGCCACGCTGGCCGAGAAGGCGACCGTTCTGCCCGCCTTCGAGGACCTGAAAGACGCCTGGGAAGCCTTTGCGGCGACGGGCCGGTTCGGCCCGGCCGACCAGGCCAAGCCCAACCCGCCCACGAAGTCGGGCCGGACCGTCAACGGGGCGGTGGCGGCCGGCGTGACGGTGGCCGCCGGCGCGACCGTGGAGGTCCCCTTCCTGCTCTCGTGGCATTATCCAAATAAGTACAACGCGGCAGGCGTGTGGATGGGCTGCCACTACGCCACGCTCTGGCCCGACGCCGCGGCCGTGATGCGCGACGTCGCGGGCCGTTTCGCCAAGCTCCGCGAGAAGACCGAGCGGTTCCACAAGACCCTGTACGACAGCACGCTGCCGTACTGGCTGCTCGACTGCCTGACCTCTCAGGCCGCCATCATCCGGCACATCGGCGTGGTGTTCCGCATCGCCAACGGCGACGTCTACGGCTGGGAAGGGTCCAACGGCTGCTGCCAGCCCACCTGCACGCACGTGTGGGGCTACGAGCAGACGCTCTCGCGGGTCTTCCCCGACCTGGAGAGGGACATGCGCCGCATCGACTTCAAGCACCAGCAGCGACCGGACGGCGGCGTGAACAACCGCACGGACGTTCCGTCGCCGCCGCGGCCCACGGGCGAGCAGCCCTTCGCCGACGGTCACGCCAGTTGCATCCTCAAGGCCTATCGCGAGGCGCTCAATTCGCCGGACGACGCGTTCCTCAAGGAGTACTGGCCGCCCATCAAGCGGGCGGTGGAGTACCTGATCGGCCGCGATGCCGCCGGCGCGGGCGGCCAGCCCGAGGGCATCCTCCGCGACGACCAGTGGAACACCTACGACGAGGCCCTGCACGGCGTCACCACCTTCATCAGCGGCTACTACCTGGCGGCGCTGCGGGCCGGCGAGGAGTGGGCCCGCCGCATGGGCGACGCGGCGGCCGCCGACCGCTTCCACGCCGTCTTCCTCAAAGGGCAGGAGAACCTGCTCAAACTTTGCTGGAACGGCGAGTACTTCGAGCAGAAACTCGACGACTATCTCAAACGTCCGGGCGAGGTCGGCCCCGGCTGCATGGCCGACCAGCTCATCGGCCAGTGGTGGGCGCACCAGCTCGGCCTCGGCTACCTGCTGCCCAAGGAGCGGGTGCAGGCGGCGCTGCGGTCGGTCTTCAAGTACTGCTGGATGCCCGACCTGACCGGCTGGAAGCACGCCCCCCGGGCCTTCGCCGGGGCCAAGGACAAGGGCCTCATCATCTGCACCTGGCCGAAGGGCGGCCGCCCCGCCAAAGTGATGCTCTATTCCGACGAGGTCTGGACCGGCATCGAGTACCAGGTGGCGGCCCACATGATCTACGAAGGGATGATCGAGGAAGGCTTCGCCATCGTCAAGGGCGCCCGCGACCGCTACGACGGCGTCCCGCGCCCCCCTATTGGGCGCAACCCGTGGAATGAGATCGAGTGCGGCGGACACTACGCCCGGGCGATGTCGTCATGGTCGCTCTTGCTCGCGGCATCGGGCTATGAGTACGACGGGCCGGCCAAGGCGCTGCGGTTTGCGCCCTACATCACGCCGGAGAACTTCAAGGCCTTCTTCTGCGGACCGGAAGGCTGGGGCAGCCTGCGGCAGAGCCGCGACGGCGGGACGCAGCGCAACGAGGTCGCCGTGGTCGAAGGGCAACTGGGCGTGGCGCAGGTCCGCCTGGTCCCCGGCGGCCAGGCGCAGAAGGTCGCGGTTACACTCGGCGGCGCCCCCGTGCAGGCCAAGTTCCAGCCCGCGGCCGATGGCGTGCTGGTCACGCTGGCGACGCCCGTGGTGGTCAAGGCCGGCGACACGCTGGCGATAACGCTCTCGTGAAGCGCGGCATGGGGCGGCGGGTCAGGTGACCCGCCGCGCACGGGGTCAAGTGGCGCTCTGGTGTCAATCTCCGCAGGTCCGTTCCGACTTGATCGCGACCGCCTTGCCTGCGCCGGCGACGGAGAGCGTCAAGATTGAACGTAAGTCGCGCTCGCAAAACGTGACTTACGTTTCTTGACCCCCGAAAACCCCCCCCGGTGGGCCCGCTCGAGGCCCCGAGTGGCGGGGGGGGGGGCGGCAGGGGCGGTGGTGGCGGGGGATGGGGAGTGG
>Ga0315273_10012513_pt1 | contig 10886 bp, 10 predicted proteins | sample YL17G02_0_MG_FD_205753 | JGI IMG/M metagenome (GOLD analysis project Ga0315273, IMG submission 205753) | Sediment microbial communities from Yellowstone Lake, YNP, Wyoming, USA - YL17G02_0 | ecosystem: Environmental > Aquatic > Freshwater > Lake > Sediment | place: USA: Wyoming | collected... | reverse complement strand
CATGGAAGAGGCGATCGTCTCGGTAAAATGTATGAGACCGGTCAAGACACAAATAAACATCAATGGGGTCATTCTATTCTCCCTGGAGCCTGAGACTGAACGTCTCGGCTCCTCATCATGGAACCGCGACAGCCTGTCCCGACTTCATGTCGGGATTTAGTCGCAGGTTCCTGAAACCTTTCTCCCTTATCTTACAGCTATCGCAAACTCCGCATGGCCTTTTCCCGCCCTTGTAACATGACCATGTAAGATTATACGGCACGCCGAGCTTTAATCCAAGCCTGATGATAGCCGATTTCTTCATATAGATCAGCGGGGTGATAACTCTGATGTTTCTAGATTTTGTTCCTTCGCTTATCACTTTATTAAAAGCTTTGTAATAGTCCGGCCTGCAGTCCGGATAACCGCTGTAATCGATGGCATTGGCCCCGATAAATATCGCCGATGCCCCTATCGTTTCCGCGTAAGACATCGCGAAGCTCAGGAATATGGTATTGCGCCCGGGAACATAAGTTGAAGGAATAGCTGAACCGATCGACCGATTTTCAGGGATCCATTTTTTTTTGTCCAGTAATGATGACCCTTTCCACGGCAGGTTGATCTTAATAATCTGATATGGGACTTTTGCTGATCTGGCGATCGCGATAGCTGAACGTATCTCCCTCCTATGCCTTTGACCATAATCAAAGATCAACGCATGACATTTAAACCCAAGAGCTTTCGCGTAATAAAGGGTCGTGGAAGAATCTATGCCGCCGGAAAGAAGGACCACACACTTTTTAGCCATTAAATATTGATTATCTGGCCGCGCTCGGCACCGGTGGAGACAAGCGTAATTTTCGCCTCGGCTATCTCGGCGATCTTGTCCAGGTAGATCTTCGCGTTCTTCGGCAGATCCTTGTAATTCTTCACATCCTCAAGGCTTTGTTTCCATCCGGGGAACTCTTCGTATATTGGCTTACACTTTTCAAGCTTGGTCAGGTCGGTCGGGAAATCATTTATCTTCTTGCCTTCATACTCGTATGCGGTGCAGACATTGATCTTATCCAGCCCGTCAAGCACGTCGATCTTAGTTATCGCCAGAGCTGTTAAACCGTTGATCCTTGACGCATGTCTCATAACAACGCCGTCGAACCAGCCGCAGCGCCTTGGCCTGCCGGTGGTCGAACCATATTCCTTGCCGATCTCTCTTAGTTTATCGCCGGTTGCCCCTTCGATCTCGGTCGGGAACGGCCCTCCTCCGACCCTGGTAACATAGGCCTTCACAACTCCCATAACTTCATCAATAGCTCCGGGGCCAACTCCCACCCCTGTGCAGGCGCCCCCCGCGATAGGATTGGATGAAGTAACGAAGGGATACGTCCCATGGTCAACATCCAGCATAGTGCCCTGGGCACCTTCAAGCAATATTTTCTTTTTAGCTTTTATAGCCTCGCCGACAAGCGCGGAAGAATTATCAACTACCAGTTTCTTGATCGCGTGAGCGTATCCTAAATATTCATTGAAGATCTTATTGATATCCAGCTCAACAGGCATCCTGTAAAAGTTCTCTATCTGGAATTTTTTCTCGGCAACGTTCCACTCCAGCTTTTCTCTGAAAACCCTCTCATTGAAAAGGTCTTCTATCCTTATCCCTCTCCTGTTGAACTTGTCAACATAACAAGGACCAATGCCCCGGCATGTTGTGCCAATCCGGCCGGCTTCCCTTTTTTCTTCCTGGGCTTTATCAAGCAATTTATGGTACGGGAGTATCACGTGGGCCTGGCTGCTTACTTTTAAATTATTGCAATCGCAACCTTTTGCCTTTAGCGTCTCGATCTCTTCGATCAGCACCGCCGGATCGATCACAACTCCGTTGCCGATAACACAAGTTACGTTCGGATAAAATATGCCGGAAGGTATCAAGTGAAGCTTAAATACGTCTGATTTAATAACGACAGTATGGCCCGCGTTGTTGCCGCCCTGGTAGCGGACAACCATGTCCAGGTTCTTGGCCAGAAGATCGGTGATCTTCCCCTTACCTTCGTCTCCCCATTGCGTTCCTACTATTACTGTTACTGACATAATAAAACCCCACCATGTTTCACTCACGGTCGGGCGGAACTCATTATACAAAACAAAAAGGGCTATAACAAGTGTGCTACAGCCCTTTTATAAAAAACTAAGATCCGCGGATTACATCATGTCCCCGCCGTACCCGCCGGGTCCCGGCATTTGCGGCATATCTTTTTTCACTTCCGGTTTTTCCGCGATAAGCGCTTCTGTGGTCAGAAGCATTGCCGCGATACTTGCCGCGTTCTGCAGCGCCGATCTTGTGACTTTGACCGGGTCAACTATACCAGCTTTGATCATGTCATCGCAGTATTCAAGCTTCTGCGCGTCAAAACCAACACCAACCTTCTTTTTCCTGATATAGTCCACAACCACAGAGCCTTCCCAGCCCGCGTTATTCGCTATCTGCTTTAGCGGCTCTTCCAGTGACTTTCTGACAATGGACGCGCCCACTTTCTCGTCGCCGGAAAGCGTGCTCTCCAGCTTTTCTAGCGCGGGTGTTAGATGGATCAACGAGCTTCCACCTCCAGGAATAATCCCCTCTTCAATGGCCGCCCTGGTGGCTGACAGAGCATCTTCTATCCTGTGCTTTTTTTCTTTCAGCTCCGTTTCCGTGGCAGCGCCGGCCTTTATGATGCCGACCCCGCCGGAAAGTTTTGCCAGTCTCTCCTGGAGCTTTTCTTTGTCATAGGATGAATCCGATGTTTCTATCTCTTTCTTTATCTGCGCGACCCTTGCCTTAAGGGCTTCTTTTATCCCGGCACCCTCGATAATGGTCGTCTTTTCTTTTTCGATAATGACCTTCTTGGCCTTTCCAAAGAAAGTATCCTGTATGGTCTCAAGAGTAAAACCTTTTTCATCGGAGACGACCTCGCCGCCGGTAATTACCGCGATATCATCCAGCATGGCTTTGCGCCTGTCGCCGAATCCCGGAGCTTTTACAGCCACGCAATTAAGCGTGCCCCTCAATTTATTCACAACTATGGTGGCAAGAGCTTCGCCTTCTATTTCGTCCGCGATTATGAGCAACGGCTTACTTGCCTGCACGACCTTTTCAAGTGTCGGGAGCAGGTCCTTTACCGCGCTTATTTTTTTGTCCGTGATAAGTATGAAGCAGTCTTCAAGCACCGCTTCCATCCTTTCGCGGTCCGTTATCATGTACGGGGAAGCATATCCCTTATCGAACTGCATACCTTCCACTACATCCAGCTCGTTCTCTATGCCTTTTGATTCTTCAACGGTGATGACCCCGTCCTTGCCGACCTTCTCCATCGCGTCCGCGATAAGCTTGCCGATCTCGGGATCGTTGTTCGCCGATATTGTGGCGACATCCGCGATCTCTTTTTTATCTTCAACGGGCGTGCTCAGTTTCTTGAGCTCCGCTACCGATGCTTTAACGGCTTTCTCGATGCCTCTTTTTAAGGCCATCGGATTAGCACCTGAAACAACGTTCTTTAGCCCTTCTTTGAATATCGCGTATCCCAGAACAGTTGCCGTGGTCGTCCCGTCCCCCGCGATATCATTGGTCTTGGAAGCAACTTCTTTTAAAAGCTGCGCTCCCATGTTCTCAAAAGGATCTTCCAGGTCGATCTCTTTTGCGATAGTCACCCCGTCATTCGTGATCGTGGGTGATCCCCATTTTTTCTCAAGGACCACATTTTTACCTCTTGGTCCAAGCGTGGCCCTTACCGCGTGCGCCACCTTGTTCACACCCCGTTCCAGCGCCCTCCATGCCTCATCATTAAATAACATTTGTTTTGCCGTCATTTTTATTGTTCCTCCTTGCCCCGAGCTTGTCGAGGGGCTTAACCTTTGACCGCGAGAATATCTCTCTCGCTTAATATCACATATTCTTCGTTATCCACTTTTACTTCTGTCCCGCCGTACTTGGAATATATGACCTTGTCCCCTACTTTCACTTCCAGCGGAAACCTCTGCCCGTTGCTTATCTCTCCCGTCCCTACCGCGATCACGGTACCTTCCACTGGCTTTTCTTTTGCCGAGTCAGGAAGAACGATGCCTGATTTTGTCTTTTCTTCCGCCGGCGCCGGTTTTACTATCACCTTATCCCTTAATGGAGTCAATTTCTTTACCAAATAAATCCCTCCTTTCGACCCTTTCTTTATTATATTTTAGCAGTCTCACTGCACGAGTGCTAATTCTACATGCCGCGGCAATTCTTGTCAAGAGGATATTTTGAAGCCTGCGACTAAACGTCGCGGCTTCACTTTAAGATAGGAACCGCGAAGTTCATTCGCAGGTTCCTATGTTGTTATGATATAATATTTACATGATAATAGGCATTGACCTTGGAGGGACAAAGATCCTCACGGCTGTGGCAGATAAAAATGGCAGGATCATCTCGTCAGTCAAAGTGGACACGCAGGCAAAACTCGGGCCAAAAAGGGTCATAGAGAACGTTATCAGGTCGACCAATCTCGCGCTTGTAAAGGCAAAAGTCCCTTTGTCCAAAATATCCAGGATCGGCTTGGGCGCTCCCGGGCCGGTCATCAACGGCTCGACAATAGTGTCCCCTCCCAACCTCCCCGGATGGCACAAAGTGAACATCAAACAAATACTTGGAAAAATCCTTAAAAAAGAAGTCATTGTCGAGAATGACGCGAATGCGGCAGCACTGGCTGAATACCGTTTTGGAGCAGGGAAAGGCTCAAAAAACATGATCTACATGACAATAAGCACTGGGATTGGCGGGGGGATAATAATCGACGGGAAGCTATACAAGGGCTCTACAGGCACGGCCGGGGAAGTTGGCCACATGGTGATCGACCCAAAGGGCCCCAGGTGCGGATGCGGCAATTACGGTTGCCTGGAAGCTTTGTCTTCCGGCCCGGCAATAGCAAGGGTAGCCGGCACCAAAGATGCCCTGGAAGCGGAAAAAGAGGCCAGAAAAGGCGACAAAAGGGCCCGGAATGCCATTAAACTGGCCGCCTGGTACCTTGGCATAGGGATATCCGATCTTGTCAACCTGTTAAACCCGGATAAAGTCATACTTGGAGGCGGCGTATCCAATATGGGGGACCTTTTATTTAAGCCCGTACGGCAATGGGTTGCGAAATATTCAATGGATACACCAGGAAAACACGTAAAAATCGTTCCCGCGAAGCTAAAAAGTAATGTTGGGGTAATAGGCGCGATCGCTATATGTCTGAGTAGGTGATGATATAGGTTATGATTACAATTATTGACTATGGCATGGGCAACCTGAGGAGCGTGGAGAAGGCTCTCAAGAAACTTGGGCACTCAGCAATCATCACCAAGGATAAGAACGTGATCAAAAGCTCAAAAGGAGTGATCCTGCCGGGAGTAGGAGCCTTTGATGCCGCCATAGATGAGCTCAGGTCAACCAACCTTGAAGGCACAATAATGGAAGAGATCGCCATTGGGAAGCCATTCCTGGGCATTTGCCTTGGATTGCAGCTGCTTTTTAATGAAAGCGAGGAAGGTTCACTAAAAGGCCTCGGGATAATCCCAGGAAAGGTCAAAAAGTTCAACTTTAAGGGATACCCGGCAAAGCTGTGGGTTCCACAGATGGGTTGGAATTCGATAAAGATCAAGAAACAGGCGCCGTATTACGAGAATATCGAGAACGGTTCGATGATGTATTTTGTCCACTCGTATTACGCTGTGCCGGAGGATGCTTCCGTTATCGCTACAACGACCGAATACGGCATTGATTTCTGCTCGTCGATAGTTAAAGACAATATCTTTGGCGTCCAGTTCCATATTGAGAAAAGCGGGGATACGGGACTTAAAGTTCTGAGTAATTTTGCGAAATTATGCAAGTAGACATTGGAACCTGAGACTAAAGTCTCGGTTCCAGTGAAGGTGCAGATGTAGAATTAATTCTACATCTGCAAGAAAGGAACCGCGAATTCATTCGCGGGACAAATTATGTTCGACATCATTCCGGCAGTAGATATACTCGGCGGCAAATGCGTAAGGCTTTTCCAGGGCAGGTTTGACGCTGAAACCGTGTATTCGGAGGATCCCCTGGAAGCGGCTGAAAAATGGGTCGAGCTTGGCGCTAAATGGATGCACCTGGTCGACCTGGACGGCGCGAAAACGGGCATACAGGAGAACCTGGAAATAATCAGGGAGATCATCGAGGAGTTCAAGATCAATTTTGAAGTGAGCGGCGGGGTAAGAACAGTGGAAACTATCGAGTTCCTTCTTGCCTGCGGAGCCAAGAGGGTGATCGTAGGCACCAGATCTGTCATCGATAAAGAATTCATAAAAAGCATCGTGTTGCGGTTCGGGGATAAAATAGCCGTGGGTGTGGATGCTTCCGGCGGGAAGGTGGCGACAGATGGCTGGGTAAAAGTAACTGATATTGACGCGAAGGTTTTCGCCAAAGAAATTGAAAGTATCGGAGTGAAAAGGATAATATTCACGGACACAAAAAGGGACGGCGCAATGGCCGGGCCGAATATCAAAGCGATCAAAGAAATGGTGCAAACGATAAGCATACCGGTCATAGCTTCCGGCGGCGTTTCATCGATCTCTGATATTAAGAAGCTAAAAGAAATTGCCGGTGTTGAAGGCTGCATTATCGGCAAAGCGCTCTACGAAGGCAAAATCACTCTTGAAGAAGCCCTGAAAATATAGTATATTTTCCTCTTAACATGGTAAAGCAGGATCTAGCGACTAAACATCAAGAACTTATCAAATGGACAAGGCAAATGTCCGCGCTCTGCCACCCGGATAAGATAGTCTGGATAGACGGAAGCGAAGAGCAAAAACAAAGACTTACAAGAGAAGCTATCGCGACCGGAGAAGTAATAGAGCTTGATCCGGAAAAGCTTCCCGGTTGCCTTTACCACCGCACCGCGCTGAACGATGTCGCGAGGACCGAGCATCTTACCTATATCTGCACGAAAAAGCAAAAGGACGCCGGACCGAACAACAACTGGATGCCACCAAAAGAAGGTTACGCGAAAGCAAGGCATTATTTCAGGGGCGCGATGAAGGGCCGCACGATGTACGTTATCCCCTTCTCCATGGGTCCCGTGGGTTCGCCATTCAGCAAGATAGGGGTGGAACTTACCGACAGTATATATGTTGTTCTTAATATGCTGATCATGACAAGGGTGGGCAGCACTGTTCTTGAAAAACTGGGGACCAGAGGAGACTTCACAAAAGGCCTTCACAGCAAGGCTGACCTTGACGTGAATAAAAGATTGATCCTTCATTTCCCGGAAGACAATGCTATATGGAGCGTCGGCTCCGGCTACGGAGGCAACGTTCTTCTGGGGAAAAAATGCCTGGCGCTTCGCATAGCAAGTTTTATGGCAAAAGAAGAGAACTGGCTCGCGGAACACATGCTGATAATGGGAGTTGAAGATCCGAGCGGATACATCGGCTATGTTGCCGCTGCCTTCCCTTCCGCCTGCGGAAAAACCAACCTGGCGATGCTTATCCCGCCGGAAGGATTAAAAATTAAAGGTTACAGGATATGGACGGTCGGCGACGACATCGCGTGGATGAGGATCGATACGGACGGGTCTTTATGGGCCGTCAATCCTGAATCCGGATTTTTTGGCGTGGCGCCCGGGACTAACTCAAAAACAAACGCCAACGCGGTCGCGACGATCCAGAAAAACACGATATACACGAACGTCCTGCTTAAAAAGGACGGAACTGTCTGGTGGGAAGGCGCGGACGGCCCTGTCCCTTCGGAAGGAACGGACTGGACAGGAAAACCCTGGAAACCTGGGATGGTGGACGAAAGCGGGAATCATATACGAGGCGCGCACCCGAATTCAAGGTTCACAGCCCCGCTGTCACAATGCCCTTCGATAACCAACAGGCTTGAACACCACCACGGGGTGCCGATATCCGCGATAATTTTTGGCGGCAGGCGCGCGACAACAGCCCCTCTTGTTTACGAAGCTACCACGTGGCAGCACGGAGTATTTATCGGGGCAACGATGGCATCGGAAAGGACCGCCGCGCAGTACGGCAAACAGGGACAGATCAGAAGGGATCCCATGGCAATGCTCCCATTCTGCGGTTACAACATGGCAGATTATTTCGATCACTGGCTTCATATGGGAAAACTGATGACCCGCGTGCCAAAGATATTCCATGTTAACTGGTTCAGGACGGACGAGAAGGGCAATTTCATGTGGCCCGGGTTCAGTGAGAACCTTAGGGTGCTTGAATGGATCATAAACCGCTGCAGGTCAAAAGTAGACGTGGTAAGGACCCCTATCGGCTACATCCCCCACCTGGATGACATTGACATGACAGGGTTAAAGCTCCCCAAAGATACGTTAAAGAGACTTTTCGAGATAAAGAAGCAGGAATGGCTCGCGGAGCTTGAAGACCAGAAGAAATTTTTTGATACTTTCGGGAAAGCGCTGCCAAAAGAGATCTGGGCGGAGTATAAAGCCCTAGAGAAAAGGATCAAAGGAACCTGCGAATGAATTCGCGGTTCCAATTTTGTTGCCGATGTAGAATTAATTCCACATCGGCAAGATAGCAGGCAATAATTGAAGGGTGCGAGAATTTATTCTCGTGGGACCCAGAAAAGGAACCGAGAATTTATTCTCTGGTAGGTCCAATTAAAAGTATGCAGACAAAACTTTTCCTTCTCCGGCACGGTGAAACACAAGCCAATATCGAACAGCGCTACCAGGGACAGAATGAATCGGCTTTAAGCGAACTGGGACTTTCTGAGACAAAAGAGCTCTCAAAATTCCTGGCAAGGGAAAAATTCCGCGCGGTATATTCATCCACGTTGAGCAGATCATACGACACGGCAAAGATCATCGCCAGGCCTCATGGCATTGAAGTGCAGAAAGTGCCTGAATTGAACGAGCGCCATTATGGCGTGTGGGAAAACCTGACCTTTGAAGAGATCAAGAAACGGTTCAAAAAGAACTACGAGAACTGGTTGATGAACCCCGGCAAGACCGCTATCCCCAAAGCTGAAAAGTTAGCTGATCTGCAAAAACGAGGGGTATCAGCGATTGAAAAACTGGTTAAAATGCACAAGGGCAGAACTTTCTGCGTTGTCGGCCACGGCGGGATCAACAGGACGATACTTTTCCATTACATGAACATCGATCTGAACAATTTCTGGCGCATCAAGCAGGATAATTGCTGTGTCAATATAATCGAGTTTGACCGGCATCCTATGGTAACGCTTTTGAACAGCACATCATTTCTGGGTGAAAAAAGGATCAAAGGGAGCGGGTATTATTAAGCGACCTTTACGTTGGGGTTTGCCTTCAGTAGTTCGTCTTTTGTTTTTAAATTGTTTAATTTCACAAGTGCATTTCTTATGCCAACAGGATCCTTCGCTGCTATTGCGGCATCATATGCCCTGGCCGCCTGTACGAGTTCTGCCGCATTATCAAGTTTTTTCCTTAATGCTATTTTCTTATCGCTTACTTCCAACTCTGCCTTTTCGCGTGCAGATTTTTCATATGCCACGTCGTCAGCTATCTTGTTATTCTTATTCCTTTCTGCGATCATATCTAATATCGTCTGCGTAAGATCATTTTTAATTACAAAAACAGGCTGTTTTAAAACATCATCAATAAATACATTTGCGTATGAATAATCTGTCCCTGTTGGCCCTATTTTATCTGAAACCATACCCGCGATATCACTATTATGAGCATCGATCATTACCAAAAGGTCACCATTATCTTTTCCAGCAATTCCTTTCATTGAATCGGATATACTGGCGAGGGTCGCTGCTTTATCTTTTAATTGTTTCGGTGTCATAAGATCAATGATGGATTTTTCGTTCTTCATTGCTGCTTCAAGGATGGTTTTTCTCTGTTCTTTCCCTGGATTAGCCACATTCACTAATATTTTAAATTTGCCTAAGAGGGTTGACGTTTCTTCTAAGTCTTTCGCCGACAAAACCATTTTCGCAGCCGCATCCAACATTTTTACGGCCTCATCAACATTGATCTGAGCCGTCCCGTCAGCATTTACAATGACCAATCTCTTGATCTCCGCATCGGTAAATTTTTGATCCTTTAATTCATTGATTATTTGCTCTTTACCCTTAATGCCTTCTGCGCTTTTATCTAATGCCTTTTGCGCTTTATCCCCCACTATGGCCGCTTTTAGCTTTAGGTCATCGGCCGCTATTGAAAGCTTTTCTTTAGCAATTTCTTTTGCTTGATTAGCCAGCACCTGAGCATTTTTTGCAACATTCTTTGCGTCTTTCGCTGGAAGAGCTTTATTCCCGAATAGTTTATTTACACCATTTGAAATAAAACCGCCGATATTTTTCATAATATCTTTGGCTATATCGGCCGCAGATACGCTTTTTTTAGGGGCGGTTGTTTCTGTTGATCGATTGGATAGTATATCCTGCTGTGCTTCTTGACCTTTTTTGGATATGTAAAACTTGTCCTCTATTCCTACCTTAGTTCCCCCTCCACTTACCAATTCCGCACCAGGCATGCCGCTTAAATAATTCATTTTCACTGTTTTTATTGGAGGATTTTCTTTCGCCCCAACCTTTTTGGATGGTTCAGTTGTATCGGTTTTATCCAAACCCTTAACAGCTTTTAGAGTATTCCTGTTTGTGACAGCTGCCTGATTTGCTAACCTTGCTGAGGGATCTAAATACATTTCTCCCATTTATGCTCAATTTCTCCTTTATATACAATTTCCCTACACTATATTTATCGCAACAACATGGGTAAAACTTGCATCCTCACCCCAAAATAATTGGTGAGGTTACGCTCCTTCCTTTACCCTCTTCTGGCCGCTTTCGAACTTATTTAATATTTCGTCCAAATTCTCCCCAAGCTCATGCTGGAACCCCGATTCCTGCTTCAAACGGG
>Ga0315273_10012512_pt1 | contig 10886 bp, 7 predicted proteins | sample YL17G02_0_MG_FD_205753 | JGI IMG/M metagenome (GOLD analysis project Ga0315273, IMG submission 205753) | Sediment microbial communities from Yellowstone Lake, YNP, Wyoming, USA - YL17G02_0 | ecosystem: Environmental > Aquatic > Freshwater > Lake > Sediment | place: USA: Wyoming | collected... | reverse complement strand
CGCCGAGCAGGTAGACGGCGAATCCGTAGAAGCCGCCGCCGATGAACGTCCACACCGCGATGAGCAATGCGTCGTACTCGCTGCTGTCGAGCAGGCGGCCGGCCACCGGCGTCGCGAGCACGCCCGCCATGCCGGCGAGCAGCACGATCAGCAGCACGGGCTCCTGTCGCGCGTGGAGATCAGCGGGCTCGGTCTCGCGGAGATCGCCGAACACGCCGCGCGGAGCGTGGAGGACGCGAACGAGGTTGCTCCACCAGCGGCGCTCCGGGCTCACGGGGTGAGCCTAGCGGCAGGCTTTCGCGGGCGGCGTGCCTCGCATCCAGCCCGGAGCGACGAGGGGGAGGTGCCGGCGTGACCTGCGCAGGGTGCGGGACGGAGACCGAGACAGAGTGGGAGTCCTGCCGCGCGTGCGGCGCGCCGCGACCGCGCGCGACTCCGGCTGGCGGTGCGCGAGGCGCTCGAGCTCGTCCCCGCGTTGTCGGCTCGAGGCCCGCCTCTACCGCTCGGCCGGCACGAGCGCCTCGATTCCCAGCATTGCTGCAGCCTCGGCGAGGCGCACGTCCGAGACCACCATCACATCACCCTCGTCGAGGATCGCCTCCGCCGACGCGAGGTGGATGGCGTCGTAGCCGCGGAGAGCATGCGCCTCTGCGAGCTCAGCGGCCCGCCGGGCCAGAGCCTCGTTCAGCTCGATGCCGGAGATCTGGGCCCACAGGCGCTCGAATGTCTCCACCGCCTCTGCATGCCCCGGATCGTCGATGCGCCCGCCCCGCCGGGCAGCAGCGATGGCCGCGCGCCCTTCCGGCAGCAACGCAACCGAGGCCACTCGCGACGACGCGGCTCGCCAGGTTCGACGCGCGTGTTCCGCGCCCGGTTCGTCGAGCAGCAGCTTGACGAACGCCGAGCTGTCGTAGTAGACGCTCAGCCGCGCTGCTCGATCACGATGTCACTCACTGAGCCCCGCACCGGAATCAGCTTCTCCGGCAGCCATCCCGTGCGCGACCGCGCCGGGATCACGACGCCCTCGCGGATGAGCCGGTCGATCTTGCGCTCGCCGTTCATCGGCACGAGGCGGGCGACGGGCTTGCCGTGCTCGGTGACGACGATCTCCTCGCCCTGCTTCACCTGCTCGACGTAGCGGCTCAGACCCGCACGCAGCTCCCGGATGCCGACATCCATATCGGTCAGTGTAGCGCTTTCCTTGCATGCTTTGTAGTGTCTTTTCGGGACGTGCCCGTTTGCCCGTTCGTCCAGGTCGCCTCTGCCCGCGGTGCCCGCAGCAGTCATGCTGGGACGGCGCACGCTGCGCGCACCCCGAAACCGAGCCCGAGGAGACGTCATCAGCGACCTGCCGCCCATCGACTCGCCGGAGACGTTCGCCGGCTGGCACATGCCCTGGCCCCGGTTCGAGGTCGACTGGGAGCGTGCTGCCCTCGTCGTCGTCGACATGCAGAACTACGGCTGCAACCCGGACGTCGGCCTGATGCAGATGCTCTCGCAGCGGTATCCGGAGATCGCGCGCTACTACGTGCCGCGCCTCACGCAGACGGCCGTCCCGAACGTGCGGCGGCTGCTCGAGGGCTTCCGCGCGGCGCACCGCCGCGTCGTCTTCACCCGTCACGGGCCGCTGCTCGCCGACGGCACCGACATGATCGCGCGCCGCCGCCGCCGTGACGTCGAGGCGCTCGCGAGCACCAACGCACCGGCGCTGTGGCATCGCGGCACGTTCGAGCACGAGGTGATCGCAGCCCTGGCGCCGGCGGCCGGCGAGCTGGTGCTCGACAAGAACACCTCGAGCGCCTTCAACTCGACCGGCATCGAGTGGCTGCTGCGCAACATGGAGGTCGAGACGCTCGTGCTCGTCGGCATGGCGACCGACATGTGCGTCGAGACGACGGCGCGCGACGCCGCCGACCGCGGCTTCAACGTGATCGTCGCCGAGGATGCGACGGCGACGTTCTTCGAGCACCACCATCGCGCGGCGCTGAGCGGCTTCGCGCGGGTGTTCGGCCAGGTCTGGGACAGCGCACACGTGCTCGCCGCGCTCGAAGCGAGCCGCTGACCGCACCGCCTCGCGGTTGCGCCGGCGCCAGCGACCAGAACCGGCACGCATCGAATCGGAAAGGGGCCGTTCGAACGTCGTAAGACCACCAGCGAACCATCGTGACTCCTCATCGTGAGCCGAGGAACCGACCTCTACCAACCTCGCAGATCGAATCGCGTCTCCTTTGACGCGCGTGCCTGGCTTTCTACCGCGCGAACGTGGAGGATGTTCCTCATGTCCACGTGTCGTTCCGGAGGATCGAGAGCTGGACGACCATTGTGGAACGCTGCGACGGTCGTGTCGACGGACGTCGCGCTTCGTTGCTCGGCTCCGACGTGTCGAGCAGAAGCACCTCGCGGCCTGTCCATGGCGAAGGCCCGCGTCGCGTCATGACCGAATTCGACACGGTCTTCAGATCGGCCACCGGTTCCGAGCCATTCCCCTGGCAGCGAAGACATGCCACGGGTGAGGAACTGCCGGAGCTCGTACGGGTACCGACCGGGGCAGGAAAGACCGAGGCGGCAGCGCTGGGGTGGCTGTGGAGACGCCGCTTCGCCGAACCCACAACCCGGGCGAAGACGCCACGCCGGCTCGTCTACTGCCTCCCGATGCGGGTGCTCGTCGAGCAGACGGTGAGGCGCATTCGTGCACAGCTCGATTCGGTGGGGGCAAGCGACATCGCTGTCCACCAGCTCATGGGTGGATTCGTCAGTCGGGACTGGACACAGCGTCCCGAGGACGACGCCGTTATCGTCGGCACGCTCGACCAGCTCTTGTCTCGCGCGCTCATGCGTGGCTACGGCGTCTCACGCTACGCCTGGCCGATCCACTACGCGCTCCTTCACAACGACGCGCTGTGGGTGTTCGACGAGGTCCAGCTGATGGGCGAGGCCTTGGCGACCTCGGTGCAGCTCGATGGGTTGCGAGGAACGCTCGCCCCTTCGGTCGGACCCGTGCAGAGCGTCTGGATGTCGGCGACGGTGGATCCATCGTGGCTGCGCACTGTCGACCGCCCTGCCCCGGAACGAATCCTCACCGTCGACGACAGCGACCGCGCTGCCGGCCTGGGTCAGCGCCTCGCCGCCACCAAACAGCTCGAACGAGTCGAGCGGATCGATGCGGACTCCGTCGCGAAAGCGCACAAGCCCGGAACTTTGACACTCGTCACCGTCAACACGGTCGGCACTGCCCGCGACCTTGCCACGAGGCTACGCCGGCAGAAGGGCGTCGAGGCCGAGACGTTGCTGATCCACTCACGATTCCGGCCGGACGACCGGCGGGCTGCGGTAGAGGCGCTGATCCGACCGGTCGACCCAAACGGTCCGGGAAGAATCGCCGTGGCCACGCAGGTGGTCGAGGCGGGGGTCGACGTCAGCGCAGCAACGCTCTTCACGGAGGCGGCACCGTGGGCGAGCCTCGTGCAGCGCTTCGGCCGCTGTAACCGGCGGGGTGAGATCGAAGGTGCGCGCGTCTTCTGGACGTCACCCTCCAAGCACCTCCCTTACGAGCAGAGCGAGATCGCTATCGCAGAAAACCAGCTGTCGGAGATCGAAGGGGCGTCCGTAGGGCCGGACGCACTCGAGTCACTGGACGCACCGATGAATGCGCCGCCTCGACGGTTCGTCATCCGTCGCCGTGATTTCGTGGGGCTCTTCGACACGGCGCCGGACCTCTCCGGCCTCGACCTCGATGTCCAGCGTTACATCCGTGACGGAGACGACCTGACCGTCTCGCTCGCGTGGCGCGAGCTCGGCGCGGAGCGTCCGGCATCGGACATTCCGGAACTCGCCGCCGCCGAGCTCTGTCCTGTGCCGATCGGCGAGATGCGCGAGGTCATGAAGGTCATGCGAAAGGAAGGCCGCCCCGGGCGGCGCGTGTGGCGGTTCGACGCTGTGGACGGAGAATGGCGAGCGATCGACACAGGGGAGCTCCGGCCCGGCGATCGGCTGCTGGTGGACGTTGGCTTCGGACGCTACGAGCCGGCTCACGGCTTCGATCCCAAGCTCGGCCAGCCGGTCATGCCCTCGGTGCCGGACGACGATGACCCAGCGGAGGCCTCCGACGCCGACCCGTCATCGGAGGAGCGCGGCGTCTGGCTCTCGGTAGCGCAACACACGGACGGTGTCTGTGCGACCCTCGAGGTCTTGCTCGGCGAGCTGGGGACGCAGCTGTCGGAGAACGAAATCGCGGCGCTTCGGACTGCCGCCAGGTACCACGACTCCGGCAAGGCTCACCCGGTCTTCCAGAATGCGATGCAGTCGGGCGGCGTTCCAGAGGAGATCGCGGGAGAGGTGATCGCCAAGCGCATCGGGCGCGCTGCGCGATATGAGCGACGCGGATTCCGGCACGAGCTTGCATCACTGCTCTCGTACCTTCCGATCAACGCGGCCGATCCACTCGCGGCGTACCTGATCGCCTCGCACCACGGGCGCGTCAGGCTCGGAGCCCGCGCGCTGCCGGGCGAGCCGTGGCCGGACGACCGGCGCGCCTTCATGCTCGGGTGCTGGAACGGTGACGAGGTCCCCGACGTCTATGTCGGCGGCGGCGTCACTGTACCCGGCTGCTGCCTCGATCTCTCGCCGCTCGAACTCGGCTCGAACGACGGAGAGACCTACACGGACCTGGCGCTCACGCTCTTCGCGCGTCTCGGCCCGTACCGCCTGTCGTTCCTCGAGACGATCCTCAGAACAGCCGATCAGCGCACGAGCGCGCAGGAGGAGATTCCCGATGCCTGACCTGGGTCTGCAAGGGTGTCGTACGACGCCGCTCCTCTCGTACCTGAAGGCACTCGGCGTCTTCCGCCACGTCGCGAAGGAAGAACCCTCTGCACGTCTCTGGTGGGATCGCGAAGGGTTTGCCTGGCTGCGAAGCCGCTTCGACCAAGACGGCCTGGTCGACTTCTTCAGGGAGAAGTACGAGCCGTCTCCGATTACGAGCCCCTGGAACGGGGGTAGCGGCTACTACGTAGGGGACAACGCCCAGGCAATCACAGCCGTGGAAGGCTCCGAGCATCCGCGGCTCGTGTCCCTGCGCCAGGTCATCAGCGCCGCTCGGGACCTCGTCAGGAGCACGTCGACGACATCGGATGGAAAGATCCTCGACAAGGACGCCTTCCTCGAGACATGGCGTTCGTCATGTCCTGACTCAGCCCTCGCCTGGCTCGATGCAGCCATCGTCCTGACCGAGGTCGGGCCCTCGATGAATCCACTACTCGGCACCGGTGGCAACGACGGCCGGTTCGAGTTCTCGAACAACTTCCTTGCCCGGCTGATCGAGTGCCTCCCCCAACTCTTCGCAAAGCCGCCGACGGCGATGGACGTAGCACGCCTTCAGCTGCGAGGCGCGCTCTACAACGACCCCGTGCAGCTCACCGGAGCAGCGGTTGGGATGTTCGACCCGGGTGGCGCCGGACTCCCGAACTCGTCCAGCGCTCCCGCAGAAAATGCGATCGTGAACTGTTGGGACTTCGTCCTACTGCTCGAAGGTGCCCTGCTCTTCGGCGGAGGCGTCGCTCGCCGGCTCAGCACAGAACGCGCAACGTTCCCGTTCACCGTCAGGGAACCAGTTCGCATCGGGCACTCGCTGGAGATGGGCGCGGACGGGAAGACGCGAGGCGAGACATGGCTTCCGATCTGGCGTCACCCGGGAAGCCTTTCATCGATCGAGAGACTGTTCGCGGAGGGAAGGACACAGGATCGCAAGCACCAGGCTCGGAGTGGACGCGAGATGCTCCGAGCGGTCGCAGACGTCGGTGTTGATCGGGGAATCGCCTCCTTCGAGCGGGTCGTCTACGCGGAGCGCTTCGGACGGAATTACGTCGCCGTGCCCGCTGGTCGAGTGGACGTTCGCCCAGTTCAGTCCGTCGAACTGACGCGAGCCGCCGACCCGTGGCTCAGGAGGGTTCGGGGGATCGAGACCGCTCAGGTTCGCCGTAGCGTCGGCGCGCTCGACCGAGCAGCTGCGGAAGTAGCGTCCTCACCGGACGAACACGCGGCCCTCGAACGCTGGCTCATCGGGCTTGCCGAGACCCAGCTGGCGGTGGCCAGACGGCCGGCCAGCCGTGCCGTCTCCGAGCCCACGCACATACGGCCCCTGGGCGGCCTTGACCGCAGGATCGTCACGGGGCTCGCCGACTCGGCAGAGCACCGCCTGGCACGCGCGCTCGCAGCGGTCGGCCGGGGGCTCGGCGAGGTGGGTCTGCGCTCGCTCCTCGAGCCCGTCGCGCCGACCCGAGGCTGGGGATTCGCGTGGACGGGTGAGCGCGCCTCCGCCGACTTCAGCCTGCTGCGACCCGAGCCCCTACTGATCGCGCTTGCGCGTCAGAGCACCCAGGAGAGCGTCCCGGTGGAACGCCGCGCCCGACTCGCCGACGTATCCGCCTTCCTCGCGGGAGAGACCGATGACGAGCGACTCATCCGGCTCGCGTACGCGTTCACCCTCTGCGTTCCCTGCGACCAGCGAGGCGCTCAGGCACCTCGTCGCACCGCGGGGATCGATCGGCTCTACGCAGCCTGCCGGCTCGTCACCGGCGATGCGGTTGCCCAGCGGCCCGAAGGTCGCGAGCGTGAGGTACGACGCGCACCCGACGTGATCCCGATGCTCGCTGCCGGCAACGGCGCGCTTGCCGGCCGTACCGCGGCTCGCCGACTTCGGGCCGACGGGCTCGCGCCGGCGCGTGCCCTCGAATCGATCGATCGCACAGCCGCGGAAGCACGCCGGATCGCAGCGGCTCTCGCCTTTCCTCTCCATCCGGACGACCGCCGGCTCATCGAGCTTGCGGTCCTGACGCCGGAGTCCACCAACGAAGACATCCCGTCACCGGAAGGAGCCCTCGCATGACCGACCTCGCACACCTTCTCAAAGAGCCGCGGATCAAGATCGTCGCCGAGCTGGAGCCGATCGCCGGCACTCGCTTCCAACCCACCGGCTTCCCCGATCTCGGCCCCGCAACGTACGCCTCTCCCGTCGATGGTCGGAGGCTCCTTCTGGTCGAGTCGGCGCAGTCGATGGCGAACTGGCTGGAAGGTCGCCTCTGGGATGCGCGCAGCAACGAGCCGAGCGATGCCGTCGGCGCCTTTCCGTACGTTCGAGTGTTCGACGGAGGTGGCGAATACCTGACGTCCAGCAGGACGGAGTCGCATCGCCTGGCCTCCGCGTACGTCAAGGACGCGAAATTCGGTGAGACAACGGGCCTGGAGCTCATCAGAGAACGTCTGGGCCTGGCGAAGCAGCGTCCGATCGACCACGCCCGGGTCGCACGGGCGGTGTTCGACCTCGATCCGCTCTGCCTCCTGCACGGGATCTTCTTCGCCGACGAGAAGTGGCCGGGACAGCCGAAGATCGCCCGCGCCATCACGGCGTTCGTCGAGGCGGCCGGCGTGCAAGAGGCCTACTCCGGAGGCGTCAAGTTCGACCACGTCTCGAACGCCGGAGACAAGGAGGCGGGCAAGGCAGCGGAGCAGGGCTACGGGAACGTACCCTTCGCGCGGACGGAGTTCGTGGCCGAGTCGATCGAGGCGAGCTTCGTGGTGGACGTGTCGCAGATCCGGCGCTACGCGCTCCAGGATCGTGAGCGGGAGCTCCTCCTGGCGCTCGCTCTGTACGAGATCCGGAGCCTGCTCGACGAGGGCCTCCGCCTACGCACGGCGTGCGATCTTGCGGTCGGCACCGTTCGCGGTGAGCTTCCGACGGCGTTCGAGCTGCCCGATCTCGGCACGCTCGAGCAGGCGATCCGCGAGAGGGTGACCGAGCAGAGGCCGCCGCTCGACGGCGTCTACGGGGTGTAGTCGTGCTCACGCTGGCGATCGACCTCCTGGCGACCCGCTACCACGCGACTCCGTGGGGGCGTGCCGCGAACGAGGGCGAACCCGAGTGGCCACCGTCTCCGTGGCGCATCGGGCGAGCCATTGTTAGCGCGTGGTGGCGAATACCGCCGGGCGAGCGGCCCACGGAAGAGACCGTGGACAGGATCCTCGGGCGGCTCTCCTCAGCGCCGCGGTTCGTACTCCCGCGGGCGACCGCGGGGCACACGCGCCACTACATGCCCAAGCCGAACGCCAAATCGAGATCCGACACCGCGCTGGTGCTGGATCCCTTCGTTCGGACCGATGGCTCGTCGCTCCAGGTCGTCTGGGAGCACATCGATCTCGACGACGACGAGCGCGACGCCCTCTCCACGCTGCTCGAGGCCATCGGGTACATCGGTCGCGCCGAGAGCCCGGCGGTCATCCGTCTCGCCGGCGCGGGGCGAGACGGAGGTGTCGACGTCGCCCCGATCGAGCGAGGCGCCGACGAGGGCGAGGGCGACATCGTTCGCGTCCTCTGCCTTTCGGATAAGGCCAGCGTCGCGTTGCTCTCCGAGTCGACCGCCGAGCGGAGGCGCCGACGGCTCGTCTCACCGCCTGCCGGGAAGTGGATCAGCTACGTGCGTCCGCGCGAGGCTCTCGAACCTCCCCGCTTGCGGCGCTCTCCTCCGCGGGGGCGCGCCGTGGTGGCCCTCCGGTTCGCCCTCGAAGGTGCCGCTGTCCCACCGGTCACCGAGGCGCTCCGACTTGCCGAGCGCTACCGCGCCGCGGTGCTCAAGCGGGCGGACCGCAAGCCGCCCGACGTGATCGCACGGCTGCGTGGCCGCATCGACGGCGATGAGACCGCGCTCGTCGGCCACGTTCACGCCCACTACCTCCCGACCGACGAGGATGGGGACGGACGCCTCGACCACCTGACCGTCTGGTGCCCGGCAGGAATGCGAGCTGACGAGATCGATGCCCTCGATTTCACGACGCTCGCGAGCTGGGCGTTCGAGCACCCGCTCAGACTCTTCCTGCTGGGCACCACCGAGACCGACCGAATCGGCGCCGGGCCGCTCGCCTCCTCATGTCGGTGGATCTCACACACACCGTTTCTTCCTCCGCGCCATCCGAAGCGCCGAGCGGGCACCGTCGTCGACGGGTACGCCGATCAGCTGATGCTCGAGCTCGACCGCCGCGGCCTGCCGCCGCCCGTCGCAATCAGACCCGTCCGGGGCGGGCGACGACACTGGGGAGCCTTCCGCCGCGAGCGCGACAGGCGCGGCCACAGGTCTGACCTCCCCGCGCTCGGGTTCGAGCTCGATTTCGCCGAGCCGGTCCGCGGTCCGATCGCACTCGGACGCAACTCTCACTTCGGGATGGGCCTCTTCCTACCCGCGTGACCGGATCGGACCCCCGCTCCGTTCCCGATCTCGTCCCGGCGCGGATGCTGAACGAGTTCGTCTACTGCCCCCGGCTCTTCTACCTCGAATGGGTCGAGGGGCTCTGGGACGACAACGCCGATACGGCGACGGGGACGCTCGCGCACGGGCGCAGCGACCGCGGCGGCGGCCGCATGCCCGACGCGCCCGAGGCGGAGGCCGACGAGTGGAGCGGCGAGGCGCGCTCGGTGACGCTGGACGCGCCGGAGCTCGGCCTGATCGCGAAGATGGATCTCGTCGAAGGCGACGACGGAAGCGTGTCACCCGTCGACCACAAGAAGGGACGTCCGCGGGACGACGGAACGGCATGGGATCCGGAGCGGTTCCAGCTCGCGGCACAGGTGCTGGCGTTGCGGGAGAACGGGTTCCGCTCCGAGCGCGGCTACGTGAGTTTCCGGGAGACGCGAACGCGCGTAGCGGTCGAGGTCGACGACGAGCTCGAGCTGGGAGTTCGAGCGAAGCTGGCCGAGCTCCGGGAGACGGCGGCGCGGGAGCAGCCGCCCCCGCCCCTCGTCGACAGCCCGAAGTGCCCGCGCTGCTCGCTCGTCGGGATCTGCCTGCCGGACGAGACGAACGCCGTCCGGCTCGCCCGGGAACGGCGAGGAACGACGCGCAGGCTTCTTCCGACCCGTCCCGACGTCGCGCCGCTGTACGTTCAGGAGCCCGGGTCGGTCGTCCGGCTGACGCGAGGCAGGATCGAGGTGCGCAAGGATCGTGAGCTCGTTACGTCGATGCGGATCGTCGACGTGCTCGAGGTCGCTCTGCTCGGTGGGGCCTCGATCTCCGGGCCGGCGTTGCGGGAGCTCGTGACCGCCGGCGTCCCAGTCACGCACTTCACCCACGGTGGACGCTTCCAGGCGATCACGGTCGGGTTCGAGACGAGCAACGTCGACCTGCGAATCGCGCAGTTCCGCACAGCAGACGATCAGGGCGCATCCCTTGCCCTTGCACGATCTCTTGTCGGAGCGAAGATCCGCAACGGCCGCGTGCTCCTGCGACGGAACGGTGGAGACACGACAGCGGCGGCCGTCGGTGAGCTGATGCGGCTCGCTCGCCGTGCCGACCGGGCTCCGGCCGTGGAGTCTCTCCTCGGGATCGAGGGTGCGGCGGCGCGCGAGTACTACCGCGCCCTGGCCGGCCTGCTGGCAGGTCGCGGGCGTGGGATGACGTTCGACTTCGCGCGACGCTCACGCAGGCCACCCAGGGACCGCGTGAACGCCGTGCTCTCGTTTCTGTACGCGCTCCTCACCAAGGAGTGCGCGTTGGCCGCTCGACGTGTCGGATTCGACCCGCTGCTCGGCTTCTTCCACCGGCCACGGTTCGGACGCCCCGCCCTCGCGCTCGACCTGATGGAGGAGTTCCGCCCGCTGATCGCGGATTCGGTGCTTCTGACGCTCGTCAACGGAGGTCGCCTGACCCCCGGTGACTTCACCGAGCGAGCCGGCGGCGTAGCGCTCACCTCGTCCGGAAGACGCGCGGTCATCGGAGCGTACGAGCAGCGCCTGGCCACAACGCTGATCCACCCTACGTTCGGCTACAGCGTCGCCTATCGCAGGGCGATCGAGCTGCAGGCGCGGATGCTCGCGGCGGTGTTGCTAGGCGATGTCCCCGACT
>Ga0315273_10012511_pt1 | contig 10886 bp, 12 predicted proteins | sample YL17G02_0_MG_FD_205753 | JGI IMG/M metagenome (GOLD analysis project Ga0315273, IMG submission 205753) | Sediment microbial communities from Yellowstone Lake, YNP, Wyoming, USA - YL17G02_0 | ecosystem: Environmental > Aquatic > Freshwater > Lake > Sediment | place: USA: Wyoming | collected... | reverse complement strand
CTGGCGGCAACACGGCGATCGTGGAGGACGTCTACCGCAAGCTGATAGCCGTCCGCGTCCACATGCGGTCGAAGACGGTGGGCAACGTCCCCGCGGAGGAGGTTGCGCACGCTCTCGCCGACGGAAAGACGAACGCCGAGGAGGCAGAGGCGATCTTCAGGCTCACCTCGCTGCCGACCTTCAAGGAGCGCTTCGTGCTGCCGCCGATGGCCCGCGAGCTCGCGATCGAGGCGCGCGTCGACCCGTTCCAGCGCAAGCAGGAGAGCGGCTTCGGCCTGCGCAAGGAGACACCGGAGCGGAGGTTCTGAGCATGGCGATCTCGACGGCCGTGCTCAACCGCGCGCTGGTACTCGCCTTCGCCGACGTGCTCTCGTACCCGCACAGTCCGATCGACGACGAGATCCGGACGTGCGAGGAGCTCGCTCGCGACGAGAGCGAGGAGGCGGCAGCGCTGCTTCGCCGCTTCGGCGCCTTCGTCGAGGTGACACCCCTCGGAGAGTTGCAGGAGGCCTACACCCTGGCCTTCGACCTCGACTCTCTCTCGGAGTCCGAGCCCACCTGCTACCCGTACGTCGGTCACCATCTGTTCGAGGAGAACCACAAGCGCAGCGCCCTTATCCTCGGCCTGCTCGAGCGCTACCGGACCCACGGCTTCGATGGCGATCCGGACGAACTGCCCGACCATCTCGTCGTCGTCTTGCGGTTCATCGCCATGTGTGACGACGACGAGCTCGTGGCGGAGACCGTCGACGAGGCGCTCCTGCCGGCGCTCGCCCGGATGATGGGGACGGTGGGGAGCGAGGAGCCGGTAAACGGGCGCCAGCGGTACCAGCAGGTCGTGAATGCCCTTGCCATCGCGCTCCAGGCGCGGCGCCCGGCAGTCGCGTTCGACGAGATCGAGATGGCATGGAGCCGGCCCGGCGACAGTCTCGGCATCAGCCGGGACACCTGCGGCCACTGAGGAGGAGGCAGCGCTATGTGGAACATCTTTCTCTACGCGGTGATTCCCTATCTGGCAGTCGCCATCGCTGTCGTCGGGAGCATCTGGCGCTACAGGAACGACCGCTTCTCGTATTCGAGCCAGTCGTCGCAGTTCCTCGAGAGCCGCACGCTCTTCTGGGGCTCTGTGGCATGGCATTACGGCATCCTCTTCGTCCTCGGCGCCCATGTCATCGCGCTCATGTTCTGGGATCCCTGGGCGGTGCTCGTCAGCAACCCGACTCGCCTCTATACGCTCGAAGTGATCGGGCTGGCGCTCTCGCTGCTTGCTTTCCTCGGACTCGCGTTGCTCATCGTGCGGCGCCTCACCGTGAGGCGGGTCAAGGCCGTCACAACGCCGATGGACTGGGTGCTCCTCGTCGCTCTAGCCACCCAGGTCGCGCTCGGGATCTGGATCGCGCTCGGCTATCGCTGGGGATCGGAGTGGTACGTCCACACGGCCGTGCCCTGGCTGCACTCGCTGATCAAGCTCAACCCGAAGCCGGAGTACATGGTCTCGTTGCCGGCGATCGTGAAGCTGCACGCGGTCTTCGGTTTTCTGCTCATCGCCCTCTTCCCGTTCACCCGGCTCGTTCACATCGTGACCGTGCCCGTCACGTATCTCTGGCGTTCCTACCAGGTCGTCGTGTGGAACCGGCGGCCGGCGCGGTAGGCACGGCCGGCAGTCCGGAGCCCCGAGCCCGCGTACCGCTGACGGTCCTCGCCGGCTTCCTCGGCTCTGGCAAGACGACGCTGCTCAATCGCATCCTCGCGGGCGAGCACGGAATCAAGGTCGCCGTGATCGTCAACGACTTCGGCTCGATCAACATCGACAGCCGGCTCATCGTGAGCCGTGATGCAAACGTGATCACGCTCGAGAACGGCTGTATCTGCTGCTCCGTGCGTGCCGACCTCGTCGCGCAGTTGACCGCCCTCCTCGAGGGCCCGGCGAGCCCGGAGCACGTGCTCATCGAGACGAGCGGTGTGGCGGATCCGGGCCGGCTGCTGGTGGCGCTTCGCGATCCTCATCTCCGCGGCCTCGCGCGGATCGACGGCGTGATCACGCTGGTCGATGCAGCCGGTATCGAGGCGATCCCTCCGTCGTCGCTCGAGCTCGCGCGGCGCCAGCTTGCGAATGCCGATCTGATCGTCTTCAACAAGGCCGACCTCATCTCCGAGGCCGACCTCGTGGCGCTGCGGCAGCGGTTGACGTATCCGAAGGCGCGCGTCGTCGAGGCCAGCTACGGGGACGTGCCGCTCGAGGTCATGCTCGGGCTCGACGGCGGTCACGCCGAGCCGGGGGCAGACGAGCCCGCTGACACCCCGGCGCACACGCATAGCGACCTGTTCGCGACATGGACATGGGCGTCGTCCCGGCCGCTCTCGTATGGTCCCATCCGGTCGCTGCTGGGCTCGCTCCCGAGCGCCGTCTATCGGGCGAAGGGCTTTCTCTACCTCGCCGAGGCGCCCGAGCAGCGCGTCGTCGCGCATGTCGTCGGCAGGCGCGTCGACGTGCGGCCGCACGGCTCGTGGGACGGCGCGCCGCCCCGCTCGGAGCTCGTCTTCATCAGCCTCGAGGACGGTGTCGATGCTGCTGGGATTCGCTCTCGGCTCGCCGCGACGGTTGCTGCACCGACTAGCAAGAATTGATCACGCGACAGCGCCCTCGAAGCTCTACCCTTGTCAGAGGAACCGAGGCTCCCGGGAGGCTGTGCCCGCCGCACGTGATGCGTGCCCGACCTCCAGGGTGAGGACGTTCCAGCGTCGATGAGCGAGGGTGTACCGCCAGCGATTCCCCCGCGTACCGCTGTGCCCCCCGCAGCGAACGGCGGGTGCCCCCCGCTCGTCGTCGCTTGGGAAGAATGCCGGGCCCACTTCGAGGCGGCTCGCGCCGGTCTAGCGGGCTCCGTTGCTGGGCGCGTCGCGGCGCAGAAGACCGAGCCGGACGGCGGCCGCGACGGCCTGGAGCTGCGAGTGGCATCCCAGCTTGTGGAGGATCAGGCGAATGTGGTTTCTCACCGTAGCCTCGGCGATCCCGAGGGTCTTTGCGATTTCTCGGGCGGGCACGCCCTCCGCAAGGAGCTCGAGCACCTGCTGCTGCCGCGTGCTGAGCACCCCGCGTGTTTCGGGTGGCGACGACGCGGCGTGATCCGTCCCCTGAAGTGACGTTGCCTGTCGCTGTAGCATTGCGTACGAATCATCTACTCACACGGGTGTGTCTGGCATGACGAATTGTGATCAGTCTCTGAGAGTGGCCGATGGCGGCCGTTCGCGCCCTGCGACGCCCCGGAGGCTCGCGCGATGACCGATCCCGGCGCGTCCCGTTCCGAGCGCGAGATCCTCTCCGGTGCACCACTGTTCACATTCGACGCGAACATGCAGATCCGGTCGTGGAACACTGCGGCCGAGCGGCTTACCGGGATCCCCGCAGACGAGGTTGTCGGCCGCCCATGCTGGGAGGCGCTGTGCGCACATGACGAGGCAGGGGGCCTCGTCTGTCATACCGGCTGCTCCTTCCACCGCCTGCTGAGCGAGCGGTGGCCGGTCGCGCCGCCCACGCTCGTGATCAAGACGTCTACGGGACCGAGGCGCGCGTACGTTCCGATGGTCGTCATGGAGGACAGGACGCTATTCGCAGCCCTCCTGCTCGATCCCGGAGAGGCCGCTGTGCCGACCTCGCGTCCTGCCGACGGCGAGTCGCCTCCCACGCTCACGCCGCGACAGTTGACGGTACTGCGGATGCTTGCCGAGGGCAAACCCGCACGAACGATCGCCAACGAGCTCGGGCTTTCGGAGACGACGGTCCGCAACCACATCCGGGCGATCCTGCGAGGCTTCGATTGCAACTCGCAGCTCACCGCGACGGCCAAGGCCCGTCGCCTCGGGATCGTCTAGAAGCTCTCGCAGCCCTGAAGCGCAGCGCCTGTCTCACCCGGCGACCATGACATACTCGATTCAATGCGCACGCCAGATCGTGACTCGCTACCGGCCCCGGCGACCGTTCACCGCGATCGTGACGATTTCGCATTCCTGCCAATCTCCGCGGCGATCACCACCCGTGGCAAAGAGCTCGTAGTCGGGGACACCGTCGCGGCCGCGCGCCGGCTCTTCGCCCGTCACCCCGTCAGCGCGCTCCCCGTGCTCGACGGTACGGCGTACGTCGGCGTTGTGACCCAGGACGCGATCGGCGACGACGTCCCGGCCGCCGCACCCGTCCTCTCGTTCGCCTCTGGCGCTCTGCCGACCGTCGTCTGCGACACGCCGGCGCCCGAGGCGTTGGCCGTGCTCGACCGCTCCGGTGGCAAGCGTCTCGTCGTCCTCTGCACCGATAACGCCACCTACGTCGGGCTCGTCTGCATGCGGGGAGACCGCAGGCAGCTCTGCGTCGCCGCCGTGCCACTCGACCATCCGACACACCCGGTCGCGAAGGGACACCAGGCCTCGATTCCGAAGGCCTCGGGCCGCACTCGCCGCTGAAGCAGGTGTTCTTGGCGAACGCCGAATGTCGGGCACCGACGGCAATCGCGATGTCTCGGGCGTGAGATGATGCGTGGCGACTCTCCGGTGGCCCTTCCGCCGGCGTGAATCACAGGAGGTGGCATCATCAGCGGGCCGAGCTACGACGAGTTGTGTGCGTCCCATCGCTGGGATGTGCCGGCGCAGTACAACATCGCCGCCGATGTCTGCGACAGGCATCCGCGCGAGAAGAACGCGATGATCTGGGAGAGCTTCGACGGCTCCGTTCGCGAGCTCGACTGGGGAGCGCTGCAGGATCTTGCCAACCAGGCAGCCCACACGCTCGCTGCGCGGGGCGTGACGCGGGGAGACCGCGTTGCGGTGGTCCTGCCGGCGAGCCCGGAGGCGGCAGCGATCTTCTTCGGTGTCTGGAAGCTCGGCGCGATCCTGCTCTCGATGTCGGTGCTGTACGGCGACGACGGAATCGAGCACCGCCTCTCCGACTCCGGCGCCCGTCTCCTCGTCACCGACGCCGAGAATGCTCCGCGGTTCGACCGCCCCTGGGCGCCGGACGTCCTCGTGCTCGATCAGCACACGCTCAGCGGAGCATCGACCGACTTCATCTGCGCCGACACGTCGGCCGACGACCCTGCCCAGCTCTACTACACGTCAGGGACGACGGGTCACGCGAAGGGAGTCGTGCATGCGCACCGCTACATGCTCGCCCACGACGAGTTCCGCCACTGCCACGAGTTGGTCGACGGCGAGCGCTTCCACGGGATGGGCGAGTGGGCCTGGATCGCGGGCATCGCGCCGCTGCTCGGCCCGTGGCGCCTTGGTGCGGTGCAATGCGTCTACCGGCGCGAGGCCGGTTTCGACCCCCACAAGCAGCTCGCGTTCCTGAGCCGCCACCAGGTGACGAACGTCTTCACGACGCCGACGGCGATGCGCTCGATGATGGCGATCGACGACGCGGGGACGCGTTACCCGCAGTCATTCCGCCGGGTCTGCTCGGCCGGCGAACCGCTGAACCCGGAGGCGATCCGGTGGTTCCGCGAGCAGTATGGCGTCACCGTGCTCGACTACTACGGGCTCACCGAGTCGTATCCACTCGTGGCCAACTTCCCCTTCATGGAGGTACGCGAGGGGTCGATGGGGAAGCCGATGCCGGGCTGGGACGTGCGGATCCTCGACGAGGACGACCTGCCCGTCGCGCAGGGGGAGCGCGGTGAGATCTGCCTTCGCGCCCGCTCCAACCCGCACTATCCGCTCGGCTACTGGAGGAACGACGAGGCAGGCGAGGAGACGTTCGGGGGCGAGTGGTTCCACACGAAGGACGCCGCCGTCCAGGACGAAGACGGCTATTACTGGTACGTCGGGCGAGCCGACGACGTGATCATCGCGGCCGGCTACCGGATCGGCCCGTTCGAGGTCGAGTCCGCCTGCCTCGAGCACCCTGCGGTCCGGGAAGCGGCAGCGGTCGCCTCACCCGACGAGCTGCGTGGCAACGTCGTCAAGGCCTTCATCGTGCTCACCGAAGGCTACGCGCCGTCGGACGAGCTTGCCGGCGAGATCAAGGCCTTCGTCCGCGAGCGGCTCTCGGCCTATGCGTATCCGCGCCTGATCGAGTTCGTGTCCGACCTGCCGAAGACATTGACGGGGAAGATCCGCCGCATCGAGCTCCGGCAGCTCGAACTCGATCGTGCCGGCCCGGCCGGAGGTCCCTGATTCACCGCGTTACGACGTTGGTTCATACTCCACGGCAGATGAGCACGCCTGCCTTCTACTCTACGGGATCCTGGCTGCCGTTCTCCGGCCAGGAGGATCCGTTCCTCGACGCCTGGAAGGAGTTCGCGGGCTGGGCAGCCGGAAGCCCGGGCGCAGCCGGTGAAGCGCTGCTCGTGCGCGATCTGCGCGATCCCGAGCGGTTCGTCAGCTTTCTTCCCTGGGAGAGCCTCGAGGCCATCCAGGGCTGGAAGGCGCATCCCGAGTTCAAGGAGCGGATGAGCCGCGTGCAGCAATTCGTCGACGAGTTCGCGCCCACCGAGACCGAGGTCGTCGCCCGCGTGCAGGCCGAGTCGTGAGCGCCCGGACGCTCATCCTCGGGGGTGGGTTCGGTGGCATCGCTGCCGCGATCGAGCTCAAGGCTCTTCTCGGCGACGGCCACGAGGTCGTGCTCGTCGATCGCAAGCCGGAGTTCACGATGGGGCTGCGCAAGCTCTGGGAGCTCGTCGGCCACGGGACGATCGCCGAAGGCAGTCGACCGCGTGCGCTCCTGGCGGCGCACGGGATCCGCGTGGTCGCCGAGGAGATTCTCTCCATTGACCCGGCTTCCCGGTCAGCGGAGACCACCGGCGGGCTGCTCGACGGCGACCACCTGGTGATCGCACTCGGCGCGGTCTCGCGACCAGATCTGGTGCCCGGTCTCGCCGAGCACGGTCACGACGTCTGGGCCTTCGGCGGAGTGCCTGCGGCTGCTGAAGCGCTACAGAGCTTCGAGGGTGGCCGCCTGCTGATCCTGATCGCAGGGGCTCCCTATCCGTGCCCGCCGGCCCCGTATGAATGTGCCTTCCACCTCGACGAGCATCTGCGGACTCGTGGCCTGCGCGACGCCACTGACCTCGCCGTCGTCACGTTGCAGCCGATGCTGATGCCGAACGCCGGGTGGGCGGGCTCCGAGTGGATGGCCGGCCAGTTGGCCGAGCGGGGCATCTCCCAGAGGATTGGCGCGAAGGCCGAACGCGTCGAGGCCGGGCGGGTCGTGCTCGCCGACGGCGAGGAGCAGTTCGATCTCCTGTTCACGGTGCCGCCGCACCGGCCACCGGCGGTCGTCAGCGATAGCGGCCTCACCGGTGGCCACGGCTGGATCGCCGTCGACGCGGGCACACTCGCCACTTCCTACGAGGGCGTGTTCGCGGTCGGAGACGTGAACCTGATCCCACTCTCGAATGGGTTGCCGCTCCCGAAGGCCGGTGTGATGGCCGAGCTCCAGGGGCTTCGCGTCGCTCGCGCGATTGCGGCGGAGATCCGGGGCGAGGAGCTTCCCGAGCCGTTCGACGGCGCCGGCTTCTGCCCGATCGAGATCGGGAGTGGCTCGGCCGCGCTCGTCGAGGGCCACTGGTACGAGGAACCCGAACCGGTGGTCAGCATCGTCGGCCCGAGCGCCGAGCACGCGGCCGACAAGGCAGCTTTCGAAACGGATCACCTGCAGCGCTGGTTCGGCAGCTGAGCTCGGACGCTCGTTCGGCCGGCCCGGCCCCATGGGAGCCAGCAGGAGCTCTGGCGGATCGCATCGTCAGCCGGATGCCGCCGGAGGAACTCGTCGAAGACCCGCAGGTAGAGCCTGATCGTGTCCTTTTCACGCGGCAGGGCGGCCGCCTGCGGGGTGGAGACGATTCCACGGTGATCCGTGCCCTCAGCCGCCGCCCGACCGACGAGGATGCGGAAGTCGGGCCAGTCCTCGGTCACGATCGCGCGTCGCTCCGCCGGCATCAGAGCGAAGAGCCGCTCGTCCGACTGGCCGCGCAGATCCGGTCGTTCCGCGACGCAGGCCACGTCGTGACGGGCCAAGATCCGGGCGCCGAGGGGGACGGCGATGCCTGACGCCTCCGCCGCGGCCAGGCTCTTGGAGGCTCGGGCTACGCGCCCTTCCAGGTCGGCTGGCGCTTCTCGAGGAAGGCGCCGATCCCCTCCTGCGCATCGCCTGCGGTGGCGTTCATCGCCATCACCGTCTTCGCGAGGTCATAAGCTGCGTGCTCGTCGAGCTCGACCTGGGCGTAGAAGGCCTCCTTGCCGATCGCGACGGTGAACGGGCTCGAGCGCGCGATCTTCTCGACAAGCGCGGCGACTGCCTCGTCCAGCCCGTCCGGCTCGACCACCTGGTTGACGAGCCCCCAGTCGCGCGCGGTCGCCGCGTCGACGAAGTCGCCGGTGAGGAGCATCTCGAGCGAGCGCTTGCGCCCGATCGCCCGCGAGAGCGGCACCATCGGGGTGGAGCAGAAGAGACCGATCTTCACGCCGGGCGTTGCGAACCGCGCGTCGTCGGCCGCTACCGCGAGGTCGCAGGAGGCAACGAGCTGGCAGCCTGCCGCCGTCGCGATGCCGTGGACGCTCGCGATCACCGGCTGGGGCACCTTGTGGATCGTCTCCATCAGCTCGGTGCAAACGTCGAAGAGCCGCTGGTAGAAGGCGAGGTCCCGACCGACCATCTCGCCGAGATCGTGGCCTGCGGAGAAGACGGGGCCTGCGCCTGCGATCACGATCGCACGTACGTCAGGGTTCCCGCCGAGGGCGCAGAGGGCGCCGATCAGCTCCTCCATCAGCTCGAGTGAAAGCGCATTGCGCTTCTCCGGCCGGTTCAGCGTGACGCGCGTCACCGGCCCCTCGACCGTGAGGAGAAGCGAGCCGAGCTCGGTCGTCGTGCCCACCGTCACTGCCGCGTAGGCTAGTCGATTCAGAGATCGACGGGCACGTCGCGGATACCGACGCCGGCACCCCGGATGCGCGCGTGCTCGACGACGATGATGCCGCCGATGGTCGTTGCGATCCCGAGGCTCTGGAGCGCGGAGAGGCTCTGTCCAAGAAGCGCCCAGGCGAGCACGGCACCGAGCATCGGCTCGGCCATCCCGACGACGCTCGCCGCGCCGGCCCCGACCCGGCTCGTGCCGGCCACCCAGGAGGCGTAGACGCCGACCGAGCCGATCACGACGACGAACACGATCCCGGCCCAGACGGGCAGCGAAAAGCCGACGCGTCCGTCGAATGTCGTCGTCTGGCCGAGGAGATCGAACGGCAGGGTCCACGGCGGCACGATGGCGGTCCAGAAGAGCGCGGCGATGAGCAGGGCGGCTCCGGTGCGGGCAAGCGGGGGCAGAGCCGTGGGCAGCCGGGCGGCCATGATCAGAGCGACCGAGTAGGAGATCATCGTCAGCAGGGCGAGCACCAGTCCGACCAGTGAGAGCTCGCCGATGCCGCCGGCGCCGAGGATCGCCATGGCAAGGCCGGCGACGGCCACACCCATGGCCGCATAGGCGTAGTGCGGGAGCGTCTCGGCGTGGACGACCCGCTGGTAGACCGCGACCACGAGCGGCGCGGTGAAAACGACCACGAGCACGACGGCGATGTCGAGCCGGGAGATCGCCTGGAAGTACATCCCCTGGCCGAGCACGAGCAGGGTCACGGCGAACGCGACGAGCAGCGGGACGTCCCCGCGCCGCACGGCTCGCACGTGTGGGAGGAACGCGAACACGAGGATCAGCGCCGCTCCGTAGATCCGCACCGCGGACAGCTCGCGGGGGGAGAGACCCGCGTCGATCACGAGTCGGGCGACGACGCCGTTACCGGCCGCGAACGCCGCCGAGATCGCCACGAGGACGTAGCCGACCCCCGAGACGGTGGGGCCTGGCCTCACATCGGTCGTCTTCGACACCTGCGCACAATACGCCCGCCGCCGGCCTCGGTTCGCACCTCACCGCGCGCGCCCCTGACGTTGTCCCTTGAATCCACGATCGAGCCCGCGGTGCAGACGAGTCAGCGGGCTCAGTCGGCGGCTACGACTAGGTGAACACGCCATTCGCCCGGGACACTCTTGAGCACGCGGGGTCCACGCTTGGCGAACTCGATCCCCGAACCGGCGACGAGATCCTTGACAGTGCTCGAGACGAGTACCTCGTTCGCCTCCGCGAGAGCCGAGATGCGGGCGCCGAGGTGGACGGCGAGGCCTTCACGCCCGTCTCTGCGAGCTCGATCTCGCCCGTGTGGAGTCCCGCTCGGATCTCGAGGTCGAGTCCGCGAACCGCATCGCGGATCGCGCACGCGCACCGGACAGCGCGCGCGGGACCGTCGAACGTGGCCAGGAAGCCGTCGCCGGCGATCCGGATCTCCTTGCCGCGCAACCGTTCCAGCTGCTCCCGAACGAGCGCGTGGTGCTCGCTCAGGAGCGCCGTCTATCCTCGATCGCCGAGCTCGGCGGCGCGCTCGGTGGAGCCGACGATGTCCGTGAAGAGCACTGTCGCGAGCACGCGGTCCGGCTCGCGCCGGCTCCGCGTCCCTGTGAGGAATTCTTCGATCTCGTCGACGGCTTTTTCGGCGCCGATCGTGAACGGGAGATGATCGTCGCCGGTCAGTTCGACGTACTTTGCGTTTGGGATGTGATCGGCGAGGTAACGCCCGGCCTCGACCGGGATCACCCGGTCGCCCGCGCGGTGGATCACGAGGGTGGGCACACGGATTGCAGGCAAAACGTTTCGGACGTCGATCTCCATCGTGACGCGGAACCAGGCGAGTGCGGACGAGGGGGTACCGCCAAAGCGACAGGCCTGTGCGTACCAGTGAAGGAAACGCTCGTCTCCGAGAGTTGAGGGAGACAGGGAGCGCACACCGAAGTCCTCGCGACCCCAGCTCTTCTCGTATCCGAGGAGGATCGGCCACCACTGGTTCTGCTCGAGGTGCGA
>Ga0315273_10012510_pt1 | contig 10886 bp, 8 predicted proteins | sample YL17G02_0_MG_FD_205753 | JGI IMG/M metagenome (GOLD analysis project Ga0315273, IMG submission 205753) | Sediment microbial communities from Yellowstone Lake, YNP, Wyoming, USA - YL17G02_0 | ecosystem: Environmental > Aquatic > Freshwater > Lake > Sediment | place: USA: Wyoming | collected... | reverse complement strand
GGCGGCCACCGTGCGCGCCGCGTACTCCAGGAACGCTCGTCGATTCACCTGTTCGGCCACAAGGTCACCTCCCCCGTTGCGATCAGAACTTCCAGCCTTCGCGGTATTCCTTGGTAATGTACTGGTTGGCCTCGGGCAGGTTCGTGATGGTCATGGTCTTGGCGTCCCACTCAATCCGCCGCCCAACGCGCAACGCGATATTGCCCAGCAGGATAGCCTCGGTGAACGGCCCGGAGTACGCGAAGTTGGCCCGGGCGTAGTCCATGGGCTTTTCGCCCTTGCACGCCATGACCCATTCCTCCATCTGCCCCGGCGACCGCTCGAGCAACTGCTTGGGCTTGCCGATTCCCTTCATTTTGGACTCGGGAAAGATCCGCGGGCTCTCGCCGTACGCACCGGAAATCACGAGCGACGCCTTCGTACCGATGAACAAGTTCCCGTTGTCAGCGTACTTCCGGTTGGCCTCCAGGCCGGCCGGAAACGCCGGCTTCAACCCGCCGTCGTGCCAGTAGGCCAACAGCCCACGCCGCTTGCCCTTGGCCGGGAACTCCCATTTCACCACCGATGCCCTGGGAAACGTTTCCTTGTTCATGTCCGTCATCGTCACCGGTTCGATGGCCGTCGGAGCGCCGGGATCCAGCGCCCAGAACACCCCGTCCATCACGTGGCAGGCCATGTCGCCCAGCGCGCCGGCGCCGAAGTCCCACCACGCCCGCCACTTGAACGGGTGGTAGACTTCCTTCTTGAACGGCCGCTCCGGCGCCGGGCCGAGCCACACGTCCCAGTTGAGATTCGATGGAACCGGGTCCTCGCCGGCCGGGCGGTCCTGCCCTTGCGGCCAGATCGGCCGATCGGTCCACGAATGTGCCTCGGTGATGTCTCCGAGGGCGCCGCTGTGGATCCACTCGTAGACGAGCCGCCAGCCCTCCATGGAGTGCCCCTGGTTTCCCATCTGGGTGACCACTTTGTATTTCTGCGCGGCCTCGGTGAGCTTCCGGGCTTCCCAGGGGGTGTGGGTCAGCGGCTTCTGCGTGTAGACGTGCTTTCCAAGCTGCATGGCGATGATCGTCGCCGGGTAGTGCTGGTGATCCGGAATGCCGATCATCACCGCGTCGAAGTTCTTGTGCTCCTTGTCGAACATCTCGCGGTAGTCCTGGTAGCGGGCGGCCTTCGGGAATCGCTTGGCCGCCTCTTCCATGCGCCCGGTGTCGACGTCGCAGAAGCAGGGGCAGTCCACGCCGATCTCGCTCGTGTGGATCACGTGGCTCCCGCCGATGCCGCCGGTGCCGATGTAGGCCACCCGCAGCTTCTCGCGCCGCGGCGCGATTCCCGCCGGCGCAACGGCCACCTTCGGCCCCGCAGGCGGCGCCGCGCATCCGCCCGCGCCGGCGGCCAGAGCCGCCCCCGCGGCCGCCATGCCCTTGATGAACGTGCGACGAGTGGTGGCCTTCGTTTCGTCCGAGCCTTCACGGATCGGGGGATTCCTGTCGCTCATGGATCGCATCTTCCTTTTCTGCAAGTTAGCCGCAAGGCTGCTCACGCCCCGATCGCCGACCTGCGGACGGGCGTCGGGAATCCACGTTTCACGGCGGCGAATTGTACTGTTCCCACGCGTTCTTTCCATCTCGCGTTACGTTTCGCCGTCCCTCGCTGGTGGGTCGGCGTTCGCGGCCGCACGCTCGTGCGCCGTCGTGTGAACGGTGAATCCGCCTTGGCCGGCGGGGGCGCGGCCTTTCCAGTGTGGCTTCATGTCTCTCGAAATGGCTTCGTTTTGTAATTTCACATCGAACCCCAGTCAAACAATAGGTTACGCATCGTCTGGCGTGCCGTCCTTGTACAGTGTAGCTGGATACACCCCTTCTGGTGCTCCGCGATCCGCCGGGGCCGGTCCGTACGCGGACCGGGCGCTTTCCATGTGGATAACATACCGGGTGATCGCTTCGCAGAAAGTCGAAGCCTCGAAAGATCAAAAGGCCAAAACCGAGGGACGCGGGGACGGAGAAGCGGACCTTGGCCGAATGTTGCGGCGCTGGGCGACGGATCACGACTCGTCGTACCGCAGATAAAGAACGGAGAACTCTCCTTGCCGGGCCGGGGCCGTGTATGTCCCCGTGCCCTCAAGACGCACGCCTCGGTACGTGGTGTCGAGTCCGGTTTCCCAGCAGTGCGTGGCGGTTCCCGAGAAGTTCACGGTGACAACCTCCCCTGTAGGGGTTCCGCTGTCGTCCACCAGCCTCAACTCGACCTGCGCGGTGATCGACTGGCTGTCGAAGCTGACCGTCGCCGAGACCGTTGCGTCGCCCGAGGCGACGTAGCGGAGCGGTTCCTGTCCGTCACTCTCCGCGGGGAGCAGAAGCGCGGCGCGGATGTCACCCTCGCGAACGATTCCGATGAACAAGCCTCCGAACACGTCCGGCGTCATGGCGTCGGCGGCGTCCGGTGCGACGCTGCCCTCCGGCTGGACCGGGAACGTGTATAACGCCCATGACTCGTCATCGCCCAGCGCCCGCGGATCCTCGCAGCGGTCCGACCTTTGCAGCACCAGATCGGCCATTGCAAGTTCGGTGCCGTCGATGGTCGTTTCTCCCTGGCCCGAGAACAGACACCAGAACGGGTATTGTTCAGGACACTGATCGAGTCGGCTCGTCAGATCCACGGCGTACTGGTGTACGTTCTGGTCGCCGGCAAACTGCGTCGCGAGGGCAAGCGTGCTGCCGTCGAAGTCCACGGTTCCGCCCGGCCGATAGACAGCGGCCCCATCCTCCAGCGTCAGCGTATCGGTCAGAGGATGCACGGAGACCCATTCGATGGTGCTGCCGAAGCCGAAGACCACAACGTCGACCGGTCGATCGACCGGGGCGTTCGGGTCGGACGCCATTCTATGCGGCCGGGGTGCGCAAGTGAAGGATCGAGGGAAATGCAGGAACGCAACAAGGCACGGACGAGTTGCATTCCCCTTTCACACGCTGTTGACGAGCCGGCCGCTACCGCCGATTCACGAGGAGGGTGTGAGTTTCGGAGCCTTGTCGGCGCCGAGCGCAACGTGGCAGGCCCCGCAGGCGCGGGTCAGATCGGCGAAGGCGCGGCGGGCCTGGTCGGCGTGGCCAGCGTCCCAGGCGTGCTCGAGCATGGAGCCGCGGCGCATCAGCTCCGCGCCAAGCCCGCCAAAACGCGGGTCCTTGCCTCGCGGGTCGTCCGTGAATACGGCAAAGACGTCCTGGGCCGTCTGGGCCAGTCCCTCCATCTCGACGAGGTCCTTGGGGAGAGGACCGGATCGCGCCACCACCGCGCCGGTGGTCCCGTGAAGCTTCTGGAGTTTTTCCATATAGGGGCGGACGCCGCCGTACAATCCGGCGCTTCGACGAGTCCACGCGTACCAGCCGACGCCCGCCACGAGTGCCGCGCCCGCCAGCGCCCACAGCAGGGGCGCCCGCCGGGCCATCAGGAGGGCTCCCAGGGGAAGGTCAGGTTTCGCCAATCGACCTTATGAGCGGTGATGTCCCGGACGGCGTGACCGTCGGCGAACAGATAGGTCGAACTTCCCCGGTGGCGGAGCGGATTCACTTCGTTGTTGTCCAGGTGCAGTTGAGTCTCGCGCACATACTCGCGAGAACTGAGGCCGCCCAACGTCGTGAAGGCCTCGCCCATCCAGATCAGCCGTGGATCCTCATAGAAGCGCCGGGCGCGGTAGACCCCCGCCACGGGGAGCGAATTCTCGTGCCCGGTCACCACGTAGTCGGCGCGATAGGATACCGGCTCGGAAGCCACCTCGCCCCACAAGTGCTCCCGCTGCGAGGGGCATTGAAAAACGCGGCTGCGTTGGCTCAACATCCCCGCCAGGTAAACCCCCAGCGGCCCCACCGGCCGGCCCGGGCTGGGGATCATGTCCGCGTTGACCTCGCAGGACAGGTAGCGACCCTTCACCAGGAAGTCGCTCCAGGAATACGCCCAATTCTCCCCGCGCAGGGTTATGGCGTCGTCGAAGTACGGCGGGAAGTTGTTGGCCACCAGATAGCCGGCCGATCCCTGGCCGACCGAGTGCAGATTCGCCAGGCAAACGGTCGTCCTTGCCGATTCCCGCGCCGATCGCAGCGCGGGCAGGAGAATGGCCGACAGCAGCGCGATCAGGCTGACCACGACCAGAATCTCAACTAACGTGAACGCGGAACGTCGCAACATCCTGTGCCTCCCGGCCATTATGCGTATTGTAGGGCGAAGTGGCCCCGGCTTCCACGCATTCGGACGCCGGAACCGGTTATCTCGAGTTGCCGACCCAGGCGAGTCGGCCGGACGGGCCCGTTTGCGTAACAAACCCGTAACCACTGGAACCGGCGGCCCGTGCCGAGCGTCCAATTACGCGGAGACGCATAGACCTTCACAAAGGAGTGCCCCGATGAAACGCTTCCGTGCCTTCGCCTGCGTCCTGATTTGCTGCGTGTTCGTTCCGTCCGTTCTTGCGGACGGTTTCATTGTCGTTCACGATCTGCCGCCGGGGCACGTACACCCGCCCCACCACTACCCGTTCGCGCCCCTGGAAGTGAAGTTTCACCACGTTACGGTGAAGATTATGGACCAGGTCGCCGTGACGGAGGTGGACCAGACCTTCTTCAACCCCAACCCCGGCCGGCTCGAGGGCACTTACCTGTTCCCCGTTCCGAAAGGCGCCCAGATCGACAAGTTCACGATGGACATCAACGGAACGCAGGTCGAGGCCGAACTGCTGGACGCCGAGAAAGCCCGCAAGATCTACGAGGATATCGTCCGCAAAGCGCGTGATCCGGCGCTCCTGGAATATGTCGGGCAAGACCTGTTCCGCGCGCGGATTTTCCCGATCGAACCACGAAGCGACAAGCGCATCCGGCTCAAGTACACGCAGCTTCTCCGCAGCGACGGCGGACTCATCGAGTACCTCTATCCCCTTAACACGGAGAAGTTCTCGGCCGCCCCGCTCAAGAGCGTCTCGGTCAAGGTGGACCTGGAATGCTCCCGCGGGCTCCGATCGGTCTACTCGCCGAGCCACACGGTGGACGTCAAGCGGCACGGCGACAACCAGGCGGTCGTCGGCTATGAAGCCGCCAACGTGAAGCCCGACACGGATTTCCAGCTTCTCTACGCCCCTGCGGCCCAGTCGGCGGTTGGCATTGACCTCCTGACGTATCACGACGGGGCCGACGCGGAGGGCGGCTACTTCCTGCTGCTGGCGTCGCCCAACGCGGGGCTGGCCGCGGATCAGGTGGCCGCCAAGGACGTCGTTTTCGTGCTGGACACCTCCGGCTCGATGGCCGACAACAACAAGATCGACCAGGCCAAACGGGCCTTGCGGTTCTGCCTCAAGAACCTCAACGCGCGCGACCGGTTCGAGATCGTACGGTTCTCCACCGAAACCCAGCCTCTCTTCGACCGTCTCGTGGACGCCGGCGACGCGAATCTCACCAAGGCCCAGGAGTTCGTCGACGCGCTCAAGCCCACCGGCGGCACGGCCATCGAGGAAGCGCTGGTCAAGTCGGTGGGGCCGGCCAAGGCGCTGCCGGAGCGCGACCGCCCGTACTTCGTCGTGTTCCTCACGGACGGACTGCCGACCGTCGGGAATACCGGCGAAGATCAGATTCTGGCCACCGTCACGAAAGCCATCGGCGACCGGTCGATCCGGATTTTCTGCTTCGGCATCGGCACCGACGTGAATACGCACCTGCTCGACAAGGTCGCCGAGAAGACCCGCGCGGTCAGCCAGTATGTGCTGCCCGACGAGGATCTGGAGATCAAGCTGTCCAACTTCTACGCCAAGATCAGCCAGCCGGTCCTGGCAAACTTGAAGCTTACCGTGACCGACGGCATTCGTGTGGCCAAGATGCACCCGTCGGCCCTGCCCGACCTGTTCAAGGGCGAGCAGTTGACAGTTTTCGGGCGTTATACGGGCTCAGGCAGCGTTCGCATCAGTCTGGAGGGCACGGTCAACGGGCAGCCTCGCAACTTCGCCTGTGACGCGAGTTTCCCAGGCCGGGCCACGGACCGCACGTTCATTCCGCGTCTCTGGGCCACGCGTCGCGTCGGGTTCCTGCTGGACCAGATCCGCCTCCACGGCGAAAACAAGGAACTGCGCGACGAGGTCACCGCGCTGGCCCGTGCGTTCGGCATCGTCACGCCCTATACCGCCTATCTGATTCTGGAGGACGAGGGGCGCCGCAACGTCCCCATGCTGAGCCGCACCCTGCAGCAGTTCGACCGCGACGACGCCGCCCACAAAGAGGTCTCGCGCATGTACGGAGAGGCCAACCGTGAACGCAGCGGCGATGCGGCCGTCGGCGGAGCGCAGGCCATGAGCGCTCTGCGCGACGCCACTGTCCTGGCCGCTCCCGAAGCCGCCAACCTGTATGCCCAGCGAGGCCAGACCGGCTCGTCGGCGGAAGGCGGCCGGCTCGTGCAGCAAACCATCGCGTCGCAGCAGAACCGCTTCGTTCGCGGCCGGACGTTCTACCAGAACGGTCGGCAGTGGGTGGACGCGAACGCCCAGGCCAAGGCCGACGCTCGGCGCGTGCAGGTGAAGTTCGGTTCCGACGAGTATTTCGACCTGACCCGGCGGCACCCGGACGCGGCCCAATGGCTGGCCCTGGGGACGAACGTGCAGGTGCTGCTCGACGACACCATCTACGAGATCGAGGAATAGGCCCAGCGCAAGGGAGTTGTCTACGCCGACACGCAGGCCACTCCACCGGCAGACCGGTGACCCACGTCCCGGGCAAGCGATAACAATCCGATTTGCCTGTTGCGTGGAAGATGGCCAACGCTCATAATGCGCGACCCGTTGTCCACCGTGACGTGAGGATCGGATGAACATACTGCTCGTTTCCCCGGCGGCGCCCGACACCTTCTGGAGCTTTCGACACGTTGTACACTTCCTTGGGAAGAAGGCGGCGTACCCCCCACTGGGACTGCTGACGGTGGCCGCCATGCTGCCGCGGGAATGGTCGATCCGGCTCGTGGACCTGAACGTGACGAGCCTACGCGACGCCGACCTGGCCTGGGCCGATTACGTGATGCTGTCCGCCATGATCGTCCACGAGGAATCGGCCCGGAAAATCGTGGCCCGGTGCCGCCGGAACGACAAGCCGGTCATCGCGGGCGGACCGCTGTTCACCACGGGCCACGAACGTTTCCCCGAAATCACGCACTTCGTGCTCGGCGAGGCGGAGAACATCATGCCCGCGCTCGTGGCCGACATGCGAACCGGCCGCGTACAACCGCTGTACCAGAATGCGTACAAGCCCAACCTGAACATAACACCGGTGCCGCGATGGGATCTCATCCGACTCGCCGATTACGTGACGATGGCCGTTCAATTCTCGCGCGGCTGCCCGTTCGACTGCGAATTCTGCGACATCGTGGCGGTGTACGGCCGGGTCCCGCGGGTGAAGGGGCTGGACCAGTTCCTCGGCGAGTTGGACGCCCTGTGGACGGCGGGCTGGCGCGACACGGTCTTCGTGGTCGACGACAACTTCATCGGCCACAAGAGCAAGGCCAAGGCGCTGCTCCGCGAACTCGTGGCCTGGCAGGCCCGCCACGCGCGTCCACTGCCGATGCTCACCGAAGCATCACTGAACCTCGCCGATGATGCGGAGTTGCTCGACCTGATGGTGAGCGCCGGCTTCAAGAAGGTGTTCATCGGCGTGGAGACGCCGGACGAGGCAAGCCTGGCGGAATGCGGGAAGGTGCAGAACACGCGCCGCGATATGCTCGACGCCGTCCGGACGATCCAGCGCGCGGGCCTGGAGGTCATGGGCGGTTTCATCCTGGGCTTCGACAACGACCGGCACGGCGTTTTCGAACGACAGCGCCGCTTCATTCAGGAAGCCGGAGTGGTGACGGCCATGGTCGGCCTGCTGACCGCCCTGCCGCGGACGCGGCTGTTTGCGCGACTGAGGGACGAGGGGCGGCTGCTGGGCGAAAGCACCGGCAATAACCTGGACGCCGTGCTCAACTTCGTGCCCCGAATGGACCGCGAGACGCTCGTCTCGGGCTACCGCCGCCTCGTGCAGCGTCTGTACGCCCCCAACGCCTATTATCGCCGCGCGCTCACGTTCCTGAGGACCTACCGGCCGCACGGCCCGCGGGCACCACTGACCCGCCCTCAAATGTGGGCGTTCCTGCGGTCGCTCTGGGTGCTGGGCGTGCGCACCCGCGGTCGCCTGGCGTACTGGCATTACTTCGTGCGCTCGCTCGTTTTTCACCCGCGTGCCTTCGCCCAAGCCATGGAACTGGCCATCATGGGTTACCACTTCCGAAAAATCGTCGCCCAGATCTGATGCGCCGGAAACGACATCGGGAGGACGTGACGAGACTACCACCGCCCGACGCGGGCGGGTACGCTGTAAATCAAGCGTTCGGCATGACTTACGGATATCGGGGCGAGAGGATTCGAACCTCCGGCCTCTTGGTCCCGAACCAAGCGCTCTAGCCAGGCTGAGCTACGCCCCGGCGGGGTCGGCCGATAACCGGACCTGACCCCTCTCGGTCGGGTGATGCTAGACGCCGCAAGCACCCATGTCAATCGACCGAAAACATCCGAAACGGCGGGACGGCAGCCGCCCACAAGACGGGGCACGGCATCGAACCCGGTCAGAACCTGCGCCGCTGGCGCGCGGACGGGATGTCCAGTTGCTGGCGGTACTTGGCCACGGTGCGGCGGGAGATGTCGATGCCCTCCTTGCGCAGCGCCGCGGCGATCTGGTCGTCATTCAGCGGGTTCGACGCATCCTCTTTCTCGACGATCTCCTTCACGCGGACCTTCACGCTGTCCCAACTCATGCTCGTCCCGTCATCCGTTTCCGTTCCGCCGGTGAAGAAATACCGCAGCGGGAAGATCCCACGCGGAGTCTGCATGTACTTATCGGCCACGGTACGGCTGATCGTGGACGGGTCGCAACCGAGCCGTTCGGCCAGCTCGCTCATCCGCAGGAGCTTGAGCCCCTGTGGCCCCACGTCGAAGAAATCACGCTGGCGCTCGACGATGGCCTCCGCCACGGCCCCCATGCGCCCGCGTCGGTAGCGGATGGCGTCGATCAGTGCGTTGGCGGCCTCGACGTGCTTGCGCACGAAGTCCCGTACGTCCCTGCCGTTCTCGCGCGAGCGGAGCATCTCCGCATACTTCCTCGAAACCCCCAGCCGCGGGGTGTTTCCGTCGGCCAGGCGCACCTCCAGCTCCCCGTTACGATCGGAGTAGTCCACAATCACATCCGGGTAAATGCGCGGCACCTGCCGGTCCACCACCAGGTACCCCGGGTGCAGCACCAGCGTCGACGTGATCGCCTTGATCGCCTCCTGAATCTCGCCGATCGCGTACCCCGTCGCCTTGACAATCGCCGGGTAACGGTTCTTCTCGATATCGTGCAGGTGGTTCTGGATGAGCACCCGTTCAATCCGGTTATCGCCCGGCAGCGCGTCAAGCTGGAGCAGCAGACACTCCTGATAGTCGCGAGCCCCGACGCCGACGGGTTCCAGCCCCTGGACGAGCTGCAGCGCGCGTTCGAGCGTTTCCATCGGAATGGGCGGCCGGGTCGAGTCGGCGATTTCGTCCAGCCGCGTCCTGAGATACCCGTCCTCCTCCAGGTGACAGATAATGGCATCGCCCGCCCGGCGAGTCTCCGGATCCGTCTCCAGGACGCGCCACTGGGACAGCAGGTACTCATCCAGCCCGGCGGGGCGGGAGGCGGTGTTGGCCATCGCCTCCATCTTCGGGTCCCGATCGCCCGCCGGCGCCGCTCGCCGCGGCACGTAGGCCGCGTCGACGACGTCCAGATCGTACTCGCGCGCGAACCGGTCGAGACGGTTGAAGCTGTCGGCGTCCGTTACCGCATGACGATCGTCGCGGGCGCCATCGGCCGGCGCGGTGCGCTCCGGCTCCTCGACCTCCAGCGCGATGTTCCGCTCGAGCTCCTCGGCCACCCGATTCTCCAGCGCCATCATGTTAAGCTGGAGGATGTCCATGGACTGGATCAGTTGCGGAGTGAGCCGCTGCTCCATCCGCATGTATTGACCCATGACCTGGGACAGTGACTGAGACATCACTGCTATTATACCATGCAGCCGGCGAATGAACGAAAGCAGGAGAAGGAATTGCGAGGGAACGCCACCGGCAACACCGGGAGCGGATCAGCCAGTCATCGGGCCGCGCCCGCGAATCGCCGACGCGATCATCGCGACCGACGCATACTCCAACTGGGACCCGACCGGTAGACCGCGCGCCGGCCGCGTGATCCGCACGCCGGTGTCGGACAGCAGACTCTCGATGTGCAGAGCCGTCCCATCCCCTTCAAGTGTCGGGTTCGTCGCGAGAACCACCTCGCCGGCGCCGGCCGACTTCACCCGCCGCACCAGCGCGTCAATCGTCAGGTCTCCCGGACCGATCTTCTCCAGCGGTGCGACGTGTCCCATTAGAACATGGTACACGCCACGAATCAAGCCGGTCGCCTCCAGCGCGAGCAGATCCTTGGGCTGTTCCACAACCCAGATTTCCGCCTGATCGCGCCCGGGGTCGCTGCAGATCGAACACGGGTCGGCTTCGGTCAGATTGAAGCAGACCCCGCAGTGAATGACGTTATCCTTAACGGCCACAATGGCCTTGGCCAAGGCGACGGCGGCCTCCCGCGGCTCCCGCAGGACGTAAAACGCCAGGCGATCGGCGCTGCGAGGCCCGATCCCCGGGAGCTTGAGGAACTCCTCCTTCAGGCGCTCGATAGACTCGATCGAACCCGAACTCATGTCAACTCGCGCCGAACATCTCGCCCAGGCCCGGGATATTCAGGCCGCCCGTCAGGCGGGCCAGTTCCTGCTGCATGGCCTCCTGCGCCCTGGTCACCGCCGCGCAGACCGCCGCCTTGACCAGATCCTCC
>Ga0315273_10012509_pt1 | contig 10886 bp, 8 predicted proteins | sample YL17G02_0_MG_FD_205753 | JGI IMG/M metagenome (GOLD analysis project Ga0315273, IMG submission 205753) | Sediment microbial communities from Yellowstone Lake, YNP, Wyoming, USA - YL17G02_0 | ecosystem: Environmental > Aquatic > Freshwater > Lake > Sediment | place: USA: Wyoming | collected... | reverse complement strand
CCTCCCATCAGATGCCGCTGTATCCAGGGACCGGCTACGCCACGGAGCGCGGCACGGGGCGAGGCGTCGGAGCGACGATGAACGTGCCGCTTCGCCCCGGGGACGGCGACGACCCTTTCCTCGCGGGGCTCACGGAGGCCCTGGTCCCGGCGATGGATGATTTCCGGCCGGAGTTCGTCCTGGTGTCGGCGGGCTTCGACGCGCACCGCGCCGATCCCTTGGGGAGCTTGCGGGTTTCGACCGAAGCCTTCGCCGACGCGACGCGGATCGTGCGCGGGATCGCGGATCGCTTCGCGTCGGGGCGCATCGTTTCGACGCTCGAAGGAGGCTACGATCTCGAGGCGCTGGCGGCGTCGACCGCGATCCACCTCGAAGCGCTGCTCTAAGAGAGGACAAGCCTCGCGCTCCGAATCGTCCCGCCGTCGTCGACTGCAAGCTCAGTGACACCTGCCGTCAGCTCGCGCGACTTGACGTAGGCAAGCGCGACCGGCCTCAATTGACCCGGCGGGAGTATCGCGCTCGTCACGACTCCGACCGTGTTGCCGGCGTGGAGGACGGCCGCGCCCGGCGCGGGGACCGGGGCGCCGGGTTCAAGCTCCAGTCGCGCGAGGACGCGCGAGACTTTTCCGTAGGTGTTCAGTCGCGCGACCACCTCTTGCCCCACGTAGCAGCCCTTCGTGAAACTCACCGCGTCGCGTAGGCCGGCCTCGAGGGGATTGTGGTCTTCGGTCAGCTCGTGTCCGGGCGCGGGGAGGCCGCTCAGGATGCGCCACGCCTCGAGAGCGTCGGCCTCGATCGCTCCTCCACCAAGGGCTGCGGCCGCATCGACCAGCGCGTCGCGGACGCACCCGGCGCCATCCCGCGGGCCGATCACGAGGACGCCGTTGGCGTCGAATCCGTTGGTACGTGTCGCGTGGACCCGTGTCCCCGCGATGGTGCACGCCGCCGAGCCGTAAGGCCCGAGCTCCGGAATCCCCACCGCGCGTGCGGCCGCCGCCCACCGCGGGCCGAGCAGCGCAAACGCGAACGTCGCCGCCGTCACGTCCGAAAGGCCGGTGTTCTCGGCAAAGGTGAACTTGTGCAGATGCGCCTGGACGCGCTGTGCGCCTTCCGGCCCGGCGACGAGGAGCACGCCGTCATCACCCAGGTTGTGGACGAAGAGACGTTCGACGATGCGTCCTTTTGCGTTGGTGACGACCGTCTCACGCCCCTCGCCAGGGCGCAGGTCCTTGACGTCGCCGGTGCTCAGCCGGTGGAGGAGGCCGAGCAGATCGGGACCGGTTGCGACCAATCGCGAGAGACTCGATCGATCCGCGACCGCGCAGGAGGCAAGAGCGGCGTCGAAGCCGCTCACGACACGAACGTGACGGGGCCGACTGGCGGGACGATTCCCGCGGCGGTCCCTTCGTCGAGGAAGAGCTGGATCGAGCGCCGGCCGCGCTCTCCGTAGTCCAGCGTCAGGTCGTTGACGTACATCCCGACGAACCGATCGTTCAATCCATCGTCCAGGCCGCGTCCGAAGTCCTTCGCGTAGGCGAGTGCCTCGGCGCGATTCGCGAGGCCGAATGCGATCGAGTCCCTGTACATGTTCGTGAGCGCGCGCATGGTGGCCGGCCCGAGGTCCCTCCGTACGGCATTCCCGCCGAGCGGTAGCGGCAGTCCTCCGGTCTTCGCGCCCCACCAGACGCCGAGATCCACGATCTTCGCCAAGCCCAGTGCCTCGTAGGTGAGCTGGCCTTCGTGGATGATCAATCCGGCGTCGGCGCGTCCGGCCGCGACCACCTCGAGGATCTCGTCGAACGGCACGACGACGAAGGGGAAGGCGTCTCCGAGATAGAGGCGCAGCGCCAGATACGCGGACGTCAGCGTTCCGGGGATCGCGATCGTCTTCCCGCCGAGTCCGCCGGCTGCTAGCGCCTCCCTGGCGACGACGATCGGCCCGTAACCGTCCCCCATGCTCGCCCCACAGGCCATCAGGGCATACCGGTCGGCGAGGTGGGCGTAGGCGTGGATCGATATCGCGGTGACCTCCAACTCGCCTGCCAACGCGCGCCGATTGAGGCTCTCGATGTCCTCTAGGACCTGCTCCACGGCGTACCCGGAGGTGTCGACCTTCCCTTTGGCGATCGCGTAGTACATGAATGCGTCGTCCGGATCGGGGGAGTGGCCGATGCGGATGCGGCGGACGTCGGTCATGCTCACGCGAATTCCCTCACGGTGAAAGTGGAGAAGGGCGGTCGATTATAGAATGCGAGCGCGAAAGGGGACACCCATGGCCGACGACCTGAAGCGCCGCGTCGCAGATCTTACGGGGTCGCTCGTGGCCTGGCGCCGCGCGCTCCACAAGAGGCCCGAGCTGGGGTTTGCGGAGCACGAGACGGCTGCCTTCGTGGCCGCGCGTCTGCGCGAGCTCGAAATTGACGTCAAGACCGGCGTTGCCAAGACGGGTGTCGTGGGCGTCTTGCGCGCGAAAGCGTCGTCGCGGCCGCCGGTGCTCCTGCGCGCCGACATGGACGCGCTCCCCATCGTTGAAACTCCCGGCCGTTCCTATGGGTCGGAGGTTGCCGGGAGGATGCACGCGTGCGGTCACGATGGACACATGGCGATGCTGCTCGGCGCGGCGTCGGTTCTCTCAGCCGTGCGCGAGCGGATCAACCGCGATGTGGTGTTCTGCTTCCAGCCCGGTGAGGAGGGCTTCGGCGGTGCCGACGCGATGATCCGAGAGGGGGTGCTTTCCGAGCACGGGGTGGCCGAGGTCTACGGTCTCCACCTCTGGTCGCTGTTTCCGGTCGGGACCGTGCAGGTCCGCTCGGGACCTACGATGGCCGCTCAGGATGAGTTCGTCGCCACGTTGGTCGGGAAGGCCGGGCACGGTGCGATGCCTCATGAGGCGCTCGATCCTGTCGTCGCCGCGGCACAGGCCGTAGTCGCCCTCCAGTCCGTGGTCGCGCGCTCGATCGACCCGATCCATCCGGCGGTCGTCTCGGTCGGCTCGCTGCACGCGGGAACCGCCCCGAACGTGATTCCCGAGGCGGCCACGATGCAGGGGACCTTGCGGAGTTTCGACGAGGGGGTGCGGGAGATCTTGCGACGCCGCGTCCGCGAGGTTCTCCAAGGGACGGCCGCCGCAGCGGGTTGCCGCCTCGACTACACCCTCTCGCCGGGATACCCGGCCGTCGTCAACGATCCGGAGGCCGTCTCACGGGTTCGCCGCCACGCGGCCGTCGTCGTGGGCGCGGCGAATGTCGTGGAGCCCGCGCCCATGGCGGCCGCGGAGGATTTTTCCTACTTTCTGCGTCAGGTCCCGGGGGCCTTTGCCTTCATCGGCGCGGGAAATGTCGCGCGCGGCATCACCGCACCGCATCATGCGCCGCAGTTCGACATCGACGAATCCGCGCTGCCGATCGGAACGGAGCTCCTGGCGCGGATCGCGCTGGGGAAATAGGGGACAGTCCCCTTTTACTTACAAATCTCCGCGGATACCGATTTGATAAGAAAAAGGGGACTGTCCCCTATTCCCCGTCACGACGCCGGCGCGGCACGGCGGAGGCCCGGCGGGCGCGGCAGGCCCAGCGCGAGATACACGCCGGCGAAGATGAGCAGTGCGCCCGCGACCGTGCGCATCGTGAGCGTCTCGTTTTGGAAGGCCATCCCGAGGATCGTCGCGATCACGGGCTGCATGTAGACGAACAGGGCGACCAGCGAAGCCTCGGCGCGGGCGAGCGTCCAAGAAATCAGCACATAGGCCCCCGCCGTGGGGAAAACGACGATGAACGCGGCCCAACACCAGGCGATCCCCGATACCGAACTGAAGTCGATCTGGGCCACGGCGGATCCGCCGAACAGCGCGATGGGAACGGCGCCGAAGGTGAACATCAGCGCCGTCGCGGCGAGCGCGTCCACCCGGTGCATTGTTCGCTTCGAGACGACGAGGAAGAAGGAATACGACATCGAGTTCATCATCGTCAGCAAGTCGCCCACAAACGTTGCCGAGGAAAACGACGCGCGCTCCGGCCGGATCACGAGAAGAACACCGGCGACGGCGAGGACGAGAGAGGCTGCCTTTCGCGCCGTCGGCGACTCGCGACCGAGGACCACCGCGAAGAAGAGCGTCCAGGCCGGAATCAGCGTGTTGATGATCGCGGAGTGGATCGCCGTCGTTCTCGACAACCCTTCGACGAAGCAAACCTGGTTCACCGCCACGCCGAAAAACGAGAACACGGCCAGCAGAGCGAGGTCGCGGGGTGCCCGGGGAAAACGCCGACCGAGCGCGCGAACCAGGGCGAGCAGCAGCAGCGCCGCTCCGGCGACCCGGAGCACCGCCCAGGCCCGCGGCGGAATCTCTCGGAGGACGATCTTGCCGGCGAGGTAATGAACTCCGAAGAAGACCTGGATCAGCGTGAGAGCCGCGATGACGCGGATTCGCTCGGCACGTGCGGCCTCGGGGCTCACGGAGGCTCCAAAAAAAACCCGGCCCCAAGGGGGCCGGGTTTTGAGTCTATGTCAACGGGCGTGGAAACCGCCCGAACGGGTCGATCAGAAATCGCCGCCCATTCCGCCGCCGCCACCCATGCCCTGGCCGCCTGCGGCCTTCTTCTCTTCCGGAATCTCGCTGACAACGGCCTCGGTGGTGAGCATGAGGCTCGCGATCGATGCGGCATTCTGGAGCGCGGAGCGCACGACCTTAGTCGGATCGATGATGCCCGCCTCGTGCATGTTGACGAACTTCTCGTTCTGCGCGTCGAAGCCCTTATCGTTTTCGAGGGCCTTGACCTGGTTGACGATGACCGAACCCTCGCACCCGGCGTTGTTCGCGATCTGGCGGATGGGCTCTTCCATCGCGCGCTTCACGATCCGGATCCCGACGGCCATGTCTTCGTTCTTTTCCTTCTTGATCATCTCGTCGAGGCCGGGGATGCAACGAATCAGCGCGACGCCGCCACCGGGGACGATGCCCTCCTCTACGGCCGCCTTGGTGGCGTGCATCGCGTCCTCGACGCGGGCCTTCTTTTCTTTCATTTCGGACTCGGTCGCCGCGCCAACCTTAATCACCGCGACGCCGCCGACGAGCTTGGCGAGGCGCTCCTGGAGCTTCTCGCGGTCGTAGTCGGAGGTGGTCTCGTCAATCTGGTTGCGCAGCTGCTTCACGCGACCCTCGATGGTCTTCGACTTCCCGGCCCCTTCGATGATCGTGGTGTTTTCCTTGTCGATGACGATCTTCTTGGCGCGGCCGAGGTCTTCCAGCTTGACGTTTTCGAGCCGGATGCCGAGGTCCTCGGTGATGCACTTGCCGTTGGTCAGGATCGCGAGGTCCTCGAGCATCGCCTTACGGCGGTCGCCGAAGCCCGGCGCCTTGACGGCGGCGGTGTGGAGCGTGCCCCGCAGCTTGTTCACGACGAGGGTCGCGAGCGCTTCGCCCTCGACGTCCTCGGCGACGATGACGAGCGGCTTACCGGACTTCGCGGTGAGCTCGAGGACGGGGAGGAGATCTTTCATCGAGGAGATCTTCTTCTCGTGGATCAGGATGTAGGCGTCTTCGAGGACGACTTCCATCCGCTCGGCGTCGGTGACGAAGTAGGGCGAAAGGTAGCCGCGATCGAACTGCATGCCCTCGACGACCTCGAGCGAGGTCTCGAGCCCGCGGGCCTCTTCGACCGTGATGACGCCGTCCTTGCCGACCTTCTCCATCGCCTCGGCGATAATCTGGCCGATCGACAGGTCGTTGTTCGCCGAGATCGTTCCGACCTGCCTGATCGCCTTGCCGACGACCGGACGCGAGAGCTTCTTGATCTCGCCCGAAGCGTACTCGACGGCCTTCTCGATGCCGCGCTTGACGTCCATCGGGTTCGCGCCCGCCGTGACGGCCTTCACGCCTTCGCGGAAGATGGCCTGGGCGAGAATCGTCGCCGTCGTCGTGCCGTCGCCGGCGACATCCGACGTCTTGGATGCGACCTCGCGGACGAGCTGGGCTCCCATGTTCTCGCGGGGGTCTTCGAGCTCGATTTCCTTCGCCACGGACACACCGTCCTTGGTGGACAGCGGCGAACCGAACTTCTTCTCCAAGACGACGTTGCGACCCTTGGGGCCGAGTGTGATCTTGACGGCATCGGCAAGCTTGTTGACGCCGCGGAGCATCGCCTGGCGGGCGTCCTCGGCGTAAGTGATGTTCTTTGCAGACATTGTTCTTAGTCCTCCAAATGAAAGATGGGCAAATGACGTCGCCGGAAAAATGGTGCGGGCGTTACTCGAGGATGCCGAGGACTTCGTCCTCGCGCAGGATCACGTGCTCCTGATCGTCGATCTTGATCTCGGTGCCCGCGTACTTACCGAACAGCACGCGATCGCCGACCTTGACCTCGAGCGGGGTCCGTTTCCCTTCTTTGTTCACCGCGCCGGCACCCACCGCGACGACTTTGCCCTCCATCGGCTTTTCCTTCGCGGTGTCGGGGATAATGATCGTCCCTTTCTTCTGTTCCTTTTCTTCGATCCTCTTGATCAGAACCCTGTCGTAGAGCGGCTTCATCTTCATGGTCACGAACCTCCGTGAATCAGATAAGTTCCCTTGTTTTCTTTCGTTTACGGGCTCTTGTTAGCACTCGCAGCTCACGAGTGCCAGCAGTTTAGGACCGGCCAGCTGGCCTGTCAAGGGGATGAGCCCTTGGCGCCAGACAATCCCATCGATTCTGTCGGGTCGGTAGCGCTGGCGTTCTGGGGCACCTCTCGCTTGGAGGGGTGACACTCCCCGTCGCGGTGCCGGCGCCGCTACCGACCTTAAAGTCACTGTAGAAAGAGGTTGCGCGGTCACCCTGTCGGTGGCACATGCATTGTACGCGTTCGGTACGGCGCCTTCCGCGCGACCAAGGGAGCGGCATGGGCGAGGACTCGGCAAACGGACCGAAACGGACGATCGAAGCGTTCGACGCCGATACGCTCGAGGTGCGGTTGCGGGAGTCCGCCCGACTCCTTGCGGGGGCGTACGGAGTGGACGGGCTCGAGTTGAAACACCTCGTGCGGGTGCTCACGGGATGCTCGCTGCTGCTGACCGACGTCTACACGGACGATCGCATCGCCCGAATCATGCAGTCCGACCGCCTTTTGCTGTCGTCCCTCGTCGGCCAGCTCATCGAAGAGCAGCGTCGCGGCGGAGGCGAGGTCTTCTACAAGATCCGCCGTCTGCCGGACGATGTTCGTGTCATCGGCGACAAGGCGCTCTTCGATTTCGGGTTCCTTGGTCTTCGCAGGGTCAAAGGATACGAGCTGGGCGAGCTGGGCGCGCGCGCCTATCGTGCCGCCGGAGAGGCGTTGGAGCTCCTCGCCGAGGATCGCCGTCTTCGCGAGTTCTTCCGTCTCAACAAGCTGCTGATGCTGCCTCTCGAGGACGAAGTCGGGTTCCTTCGTCAGTGCGCCGACCGCTTCCCGCTGTACGCCGACATTCTGCGCACGATGCACGCCGATGCCGCTCCGCACGCGCCGGCTGGACACGACCTTCAGACGCGCGTCCCGCTCATGGCCGCCGTCGCCGACGCGGTCGTCGCCGACGCGGAACTGCCGGAAGCGCCTCCGGCTTCCGACTATCTCGAGGCCGCGCGTGGCGATGCCGATCGCGGATCGCTCTTTTCGCGCGACGAACTGCTTTCCGCGTACGAGCGGATGGTGCTGTTCGCCACGCTCGACATCGACCGGCTCCGCGGAGCCCTGAACGCGATCATCGTCGACCAGGAGCCGGCAGTGGCCGCGTTGTGCGACGAGTTCATGCTCTGCGCCTCCGGGACCAGGGACCTTCGAAAACCGCCGGGGTATTTCTTGGTCGGACCAACGGGGGTCGGGAAGAACCACCTCGTCGAGAGCCTGGGGCGGGTCCTCGAAACCCTCTGGCAGGTCGAGATTCCGATGCTGACGATCGAAGGGCCGAACTACACGTACCCCTCGGATATCAACGAACTGCGCGGAGCAACCCGCGGGTTCATCCGTTCGGACGAAGAGGGGCTGCTCTCGGCATTCCAGGAGAGGGCGTCAAAGGCGCCCGTCTCGATCATCCTGGTGGACGAGGTTGAAAAGGCCCACCCCCAGCTCCGGACGTTCTTCCTCTCGATCCTCGATCGCGGGACCACAACCGACAACAGAGGGCGCGTGCTGAATCTCGCGAATGCGATCGTGTTTTTCACCTCGAACCTGGGATACAGCGACCTCCAACAGCGGGCGGCGCCGATCGGGTACGGGGACGAGGCCGCGCGCTGGGCCGGTGCCGACGCCGATGTCCGATCCGACCTGCGGCGCGCCCTCTCTCCGGAGTTCATGAATCGGATTCGGATGATCCATTTCGGCCGCCTGACTGCGACGAGCGCAGAGCGGATACTGGATCTCGAGTTCGAACGGATCGCCCGGCGTTATCGCGAGGTTCATGATCTCGAGCTCGTGCTCGATCCGGTCGCGCGCCGCGAGCTCCTCGCCCGCGGTTTCTCGCCGGCGTTCGGCGCCCGGCGTCTGGCCGCAACGCTCGAAGGCGTCTGTAACGTCGCGATCTCGCATCGCATTCGCCTCGACGATCGCCGCGGGCCCAAAGACAGCGATGCCATCGTCGCGTGGCTTCGGGATTTGCGACAGGGTGCGCGCCCCTTCGATCCGAACGAAGTTCGGCGCGAAGTGCTGGCGCAAGTGCGTGCGCGACTCGACTACACGGTCTTGCGGATCTCCTTTAGAGACGGCGCGTTCGCCTACGATCCCGAGGGCTCGCGCGCGTGATCCGAGAGCCCCTCCTCGTCGCGCTGTACGGACTCCTGCGGAGAACGTACGCCCTTGGGGCTCCGCTTTTTCCCATCGGCCGCTATGTGATCGGTGATGCGGGGCTGCGCGCGCTCTACCCGAAAGGCGAACACGAGGTGCGCTCGGAATCAGGGGCGGGGGCGCGACTCCTCGTCCGCGACACCGGCGCGGGCGTGCGCGCCTGCATCTACTACCCCGACGCGATGATCCGGCACCTCGAGGACAAGCCTCCGCAGCGTGGTCTCGACGAGGACAACGTCGACGCGTTCGCCGTTCTCGTTGAAGAGCTCGACCACCTGCTCGTGGCCGCAGAGCGGGCGCACGCCGGACGCGGCGTTTCGCTCCTCGAGATGGAGGTTCAGGCCAACGTCAGCAAGGACCTCGTGCTCTCGAGGTTCCTGGCCCGACGGGGACGGAACCTGGACCGGAGCCGGCGGGAATGGCTTCGTCACCACCTGTTCCACGGGCGCACGTACTGCGACAAAGATCCCGAAGTCCGCAGTCGGTACGATGCCGCCTCGCGCTTGGCGTTACGGTTCCTTCAGTCGCTGGAGCTTTTGCCTCGAGCGCGACGGGTGGAGACCCTGCGTCGGTTTCACCGGGCGTCACTGGTGGGAAAGACGGAGATGAGCGACGGCCACTGACGCGAACGTCCGAGGTCAACTCGCCGGTGCTGCCGCCTTCAGGTCCGTGCTCTTGGCACCTTTCCCGTCGCTGTCGTGTCGCGCGAGCTTGCCCGCCGCCGCCAGCTTGGCCGCTTCGTCGAAGAGCGTCAACGCCTTTTGCACTTGGACGTCACCCTCGACGAGAATCTTGCTCTCCGTCTCGGCGCCCCACTTCACACGGCCGATCTGGGAGCGCAGGCGCAGGTCGATACCCTTGCGCGAGCTCTCGAAGGCCTCGGCGTCGTATTTGAATTTGCGCGATGCGAGAAACGCTTGAAAATCCTTGATCCCCTCGTCACCGACAACGAATCCAGGCTTCAGGTTGGGATGCGCGGCGACGTGGCGAACCGCAAAGTCAAACATGATGTTTTCGCGGCGGAGGCGTGAGAGGAAGGCGGACTCGCGCTCGGCGTGAATGACGTGGTCCGGCGTGATCCCCCCACCACCGTACACCGCACGCCCGGAATCGGTCCGGCGCACTTCGTGACCCGTTGATTCCGGATCGACCGCGACGGGCGCGTCGTCATCTTCGAGCTCGGCGTCGAGGAAGTAATCATCGAGGTCGGAATAGTCGCGCTGGATCAGGCGGCCCGACGGGGTGTAGTACTTGGCCGTCGTGAGGGCCAGAGCGCCGCCGTCACGCAACGGGATCACGCGCTGCACGAGCCCCTTGCCGAACGTCGTTTCTCCGACGACGAGGCCGCAGTCGTGGTCCTGGATGGCCCCCGACACGATTTCGCTCGCCGAGGCGGAGTTGTGGTCGACCAGCACGATCAAAGCGGCGTTCGTCCGCTCATCGCCTTTGGCGGTGTAGTCCTGATCGGAGCCGGCGATGCGGCCGCGCGTGTAAACGACGAGCTTCCCCTCCGGGATGAAACGGCTCGCGACGCCCACCGCCTGATCGAGGAGGCCGCCGGGGTTGCTGCGAAGGTCGAGGACCAACCGTTCCATCCCCTGGCCCTTCAGCTTTTGGAGCGCCTCGTCCAACTCGTTCGTCGTCGTGCTCGTGAAGCTCGAGATGCGAACCAGGCCGATGCCCGGTTGAACCATGAAAGCGTGCGCCACGCTGTGGGTCGGAATCTCGTCGCGGACGAGGGTGACGTCAAAGCTCGCGTTTTCTCCGGCGCGCTGGATCGTGATCGTGACCTTCGTGCCCTTTTCGCCCTTCAACTTCCGGACGGCGTCCTGGACGTTGAGCCCCAGGGTGTCCTGACCCTCGATCTTCGAAATGACGTCGCCGGGCTGCAGTCCGGCCTTCGCCGCGGGCGTGCCGTCGATCGGAGCGATGATGGTGAGCGGCTGATCCGGGCCACGCTTGTTGATCTGGATCCCCAGGCCGTAGAACATCCCGCGCTGCTCGTCCCTCATCTCCGTGAACGACTCCCGATTGAGGTAGTTACTGTGCGGGTCGAGCGTGTGCAGCATGCCCTGGATGGCGTCCTCGACGAGACTCTCGGA
>Ga0315273_10012505_pt1 | contig 10888 bp, 21 predicted proteins | sample YL17G02_0_MG_FD_205753 | JGI IMG/M metagenome (GOLD analysis project Ga0315273, IMG submission 205753) | Sediment microbial communities from Yellowstone Lake, YNP, Wyoming, USA - YL17G02_0 | ecosystem: Environmental > Aquatic > Freshwater > Lake > Sediment | place: USA: Wyoming | collected... | reverse complement strand
TTCGCTCGAGCACGCCAAGGCCAGCTCCAGAGCCGGGAGTCTGGAGTCAGTTCATGGAGGAGCGGGAGATGGGAACGAAACGAGTGGACAACTGGGGCCGTGTCCCGCGGGAGCGGGCGGCGTGGGCGAGCTTCCTGCGTGGCTTTGCGCTGCTCCTGGCGCTGGTCCCCTGGCCGGCGAGCGCCGCCTGCCCCGGCCATCAGCAGGCGATCGTGGCGACGCCCGAGGGCACGTTCAAGCTCTGCCCTCAGACGATGGACGCCGGAACACCGCCGCAGCCTGTCTCGCTCGGCTTCTACTCCCACTGTGACGTTACGGGCATCTGGAGCGGCGGCAGCGCCGTGGTGACGGTGACCAACCCGGCGCCTGGCGTTCCGGTCGTGGTCGGCTTCCCGGCTGCGACGGGCGCCGGCGGCGCGACGGCCTCCTGCACGAACACGAACGGGGCCACCTCCCCGATCAATGCCTCGGCGATCACGTTCAAGCCAGCGCAGCTCGGGCCGCCGAAGCCGCCGGAGATGGCGCCGTGACGCGCTGGGCTCTCGCGCTCCTCGTGCTCCTGGCCGCCGGCCCCGCGCTGGCCGTGGATGTTTACGGTACGAGCGCAACGCTGGGATGGACCGCTGCCTCGGGCGCCCCGACCGGATACGAGTGCTGGACCTCGAGGAACGCCGCGGCCTCAACGCTTCAGGGGACCGGGCCGGGCCTGACCTGCACGATCACGGGCGTCGTCGGGGAGAGCATCGTGGTGAAGGTCCGCGCGATCACGACCGATCCCACCTACGACTCTCCAGGGCCATTCAGCCCGGACTCGCTGCCGGTGGTGTTCCGCGCGAAGAAGCAGCTCGGTGCGCCAGGGATCCCGGCGCTCACGCCCTAGCGGCAGAGGCATCCGGGCACGATCGGGCCGCACATCGACGACTCGGCGCAGCACGTTCCGCCGTAGATCGTCTCGCAGCAGCACGTAACGGCCGCGGGGCAGGTGCTCGAGGCTGGCTTCTCGTAGCGCGTGACGTTCGGGCCTCCCGTGAGCAGGTACGCGACGGCCAGGCCGAGAGAGATGGCGACGATCATCCTCATGTTACGGGCTCCTCAAAAGGCGGAGGGCAGTCCTCGATCGGCCTGTCCTCGCGCGGGATCGGAACGGTCGGATCGTGAAGGCGTAGCAGGTGACACTTCTCGGCGAGCGCCAGCGGCAAGCGGAAGCCCTTCGAGGTCGGCGTCTGGGCGCGCGTGAAGCGGTAGCTCTGCGAGTTCTTGTGCCGAGCTTGCTCCATCTCCCGAAGCCAGCGCGTCGAGAGGATCCAGAGGTCGCGCTCGTCGCCGGTGATGAACAGCCACGAGTTGTCGCAGCGGTATATCCCGCTGCGCGAGAAGTTGGGCCGGTCGGGGTGGCTCTTCTCGTCCGTCTCGATGTAGAGCGTCTGGAGCGTGCGAAACTTCGTTGCCCGCTTGATCTCGGCGCCCACGATGTTTTCCCCGACCTGATACTGGAAGGCCTGGCTTGCGAAGTTGAGCAGGATCAGCCCCCGGTGGTAGAGCCAGCGCGTCACGTAGTCGGCGAAGGTCCGCCCCTGCTCGAGCATCTTGCCGCGATAAACTTCGTAGGAGTCGCCGCCATAGTCGGGGACGCGCTTCGGAAAAGCGTCGTTGACGTTCACGGCGACGGTCATGGTTCAACCCTCATGGTGGTAGTACACAGATGCCCCTCGTCGCCGACGTGACAGCGCGGGCAGCGTCCGGGCGCTCCCGGGGCTTCTTCGGGGACCGGGGGAACCTTCATGAGCTTCTCGAGGTAGTCGCGGAGGCCCCAGTAGGCCCGACCCCAGTAGTCTCGAGCGCCCTCGAGTTCCTGCACTCGCCCGAAGGCGCCTTCGCGCTCGTTCTCGACCTCATCCACGCGCGAGAGCGCCATATCCCGCGTGTGCTCGGCGTCGGTGAGGAGGTCGCGGGCGGCGTCGCGCTCGCTCTCCGCATCCTCAGCCCGTTGGCGCGCGAGATCGCCCAGCTCACTGCTACGCTCCCAGAGTTGCGTCACACGCTCTAGCTTCGCGGCGAGGGCGGCGAGCTGGGCATCCACGGCATGAACCATCTCGGCTCGATGCTCTGCCAGCATCTTCCAGTCGTGACGTTCAGTCTCGCAGGTTGCGAGCGCGACAGTAAGGGCGTCGCGCTCAGCCGTCATCGCGACGAGCTGCCGGAGTGCCGAGTCGCAGTTGCCGGCGCACTCCCCGTCGATCTCGGCGCGCAGGCGGGCGTTCTCGTTGCGTAGCTGAATGAGGGCAGTGTTATCTCCCGCGCGCAGTTCTCGCACCGTGGCGAGCTGGTCCTTGGCCTCGCGCAGCTCCGTCTCCAGCTCGCACACGTGGCACTGGCGGGCGAGGGAGCCGTGGGAGCAGATGTCTGGCGGTCCCGTGATAACGGCTCCGGACTGCGCGTAGACTCTCGGCCCCTGCCGCCACTCGCTGCGCTTCTCCAGCGCGTCCATGCGGCGCTCGAGGCTCTCGAGGCGCGCGGTATGCCCGAGCAGCGCGAGCCAGTCCTGGGCCTGCCTTGACTTCAGCTTTGCCACCTCGTCGCGGATCCACTTCACCAAAAGCCGATCTTCCATCTCAGCCATGCAACCCCCTTGGCGACGGTTCTACCGTAACGGTATGGTGCGCGCCATGAAGAAACCGAAGAGAACGACCCTCGAGGTCGATGCCTGGGCGATCTCGTGCGACAACTGCGGAGAAACCTTCACCGCGCGCCGCATCGATGCCCGGAGCTGCTCGAAACGGTGCCGGCAGCGGTCCTACCGTGCCCGGCTCAAGAAAGCCGCTCCTGCGCGATCCTCGAGGGCCTAGCCTCATTTGATCGACAGCGTGTTCCGGTGCTCGAGGCGGGCGCCGGGCACCTCGTCTCCGGCCTTGAGCGCCTCGGCGATCATGGGCCGATCGGGGGTGCGCTCCGTCCGCACCTTCACGCGCCAGAACAGTTCCGGCAGCGCCTCGGGGTCGGTCACATCCACGCCGGTAGACTTGCGCCACACGATCTGAGATCGCGCGTCCGAGAGCTTCTCTCCTTCGGGGACGTTCATCTGAAGCCACCGCTCGAGGCGGTCGGCGTGGCGCTCGTGCTTCTCGGCCCGCGCCACCTGGGCGGCGGCCACCGCGCGCACGGCGCCGGCCTCGGCGCGCTGCCCCTTCACATAAGCCGCCGCCGCGAGGTAGACGTCGTGCTTCTCGCCCTCGAGGACGTAGAGCGCGGCCATGCCCTCCTCGCTGATCTCGCCCGTCTCCGGGTCAACGGTCGCGTTGAGGACAGCCTCTAGGTGCTGTTCGATCGAGTAGATGGAGCGCACGGCTAGAAGTCTTCCGGCGAGAGGCTCATATCCGGCTCGGGCGGGGGCTCGATCCCCATGCCGGGCGGGATCTTGCTCTCGATCTTGTCGATGCAGACGCCGGCCTTCTTCGCCCAGTCCCCGGTCGGATACTTCTTGAGCGTCCGCACGAGGTAGTCGTGCTCGGGCGTGGCGGGCTCGGCGCTCCAGAACCGGCGCCAGGTAATGTCGGGGCGCTGCTCGTTCGTTGCCGTGTCGAGCCAGGCGGGTTCTCCGTGGGGCTGCGCCGCGGGCGCCGGCGGTGTCGCTGTGGAGGGCTTCGCCTCGAGCGGGGGCTCGGCCTTCGGGAGCTTCGCCGCGCTCGAGGCTTTCGGAGCCGGCGTCGGCCTCGAGGGCTTCGGCACCGGCGTCGGGCTCGAGGCCCTCGGCGCGGGCTCGATCTCGGCCTGGCCCATCTCCTCCTCGGAGTAGAGCCCGGACAGCTCGGCCGGAAACGCTCGCCTCAAGGCCAGCGCCTCGGCGCACTTCGCCAGCATGAGGTCCGGCATCTTGCGCCACATGCTCGTAACCTCGCCTTCCTGCGTGCGCTGCGCGTAGCTGGCCCAGACCGCGACCGCCCAGGTCGGCTCACGAAAGCCTCGGCGCCAGACGCCGACCTTCGCCGCCGCCGGCGGGGCCGTCAGGTTCAGCCAAACATCGACCCACTGGCCGTCGTTGTCGCACCAGAAGGGGCCGACCTGGCCCTCATACTCGCCCGACCTCTGCGCCGTCAACCGGATCCCGTCGATCGAGGTCTGGACGCCCATCACCTCGCGCTGCTCTCGCTTGTCGTAGCGTTTGATCGCGTATATTTGGCGCGCGAACGGATCGAGCTGCGTGCGCTTGCAGACCGCGACGAACAGCTCCAGCTCGTCGTCGTCGGCGCCTCGGCAGATCGTCCGCTTCAGGAGGTCGATCTTCTCTCGGCTCCAGTCCTCGAGCGGCACCACGGCCCCAGGCGGCTGCTTTGCGAGCTGCCAGTCCCCGGATGCCACCTTCGCAACTTCGTTGCCCTCTTGCATCGTTTCCCCTTCGTGTGCGCCCCGTGGCGCGGTTAGATCGCCCAGACCAGAAGCCGTACCGCGAGCGCCAGGGCGCCGAGGAGAAGCCCGCGCTGAAGCCAGACCTCGACCGGCGAGAGCTGGCTGGCGTAGAGCCAGCGCGTGTCACGCTCGCGGCGCTCCTCGATCGGATACGCCACGCGGCGCAGGCCCTCGGCCTTCCAGTAGTCGTCGGCCTCGAACGGATCTCTAGGAAGCGTCCAGATCCCATCGTTGAGCGCGCTTCTCCGCTGGCGCTCGAGGCTATCGACCTGGCGCTGGAGAAGGTCGGCGAGGTATCCCGTCGCCTCGGCGGCCTCGAGCTGCTCGCGCCAGTCCGGGGCGTCGAAGTCGATGGTGGGCGTCATACCTTGATCTCGGAAACACGGCGGCGTTTAGACTTCGCCGTCATGCGAACGCCCTCCACTTCCGAGGAAGCTCGAGCGCGGCGGTTCGCAGCGCGACGCCCAGGCGCTCGATCTCGTCGTAAGGCTCGCCGCCCCAGATGGCAACGGAGATGATCGCGTGAGCGAGCCAGAGGGCGCCGCTCCAGTTTCCGTGCGAGAGCTGCACGAGCCCGCTCTCGAGCAGTCCCCCGACCAGCCGGGGAGCGTCTACCTGGCGCATCCTTCAACCTCCTCTCGCAGCGCGCAGGGCCGCGTGAAGTCGCGGCTCCCGCACTGGCAAGCGTGAAAAGCCTCTTCGGTCTGCTCGCAGCGCGGGCAGAGCTGGACGACCTCGCCCGCCTCGTAGCCTCGGCAGAACGCCGGCGCCCCACAGTGCAGGCACGGCACCTCGCCGAAGCCGAGCGGCGCCTTAGTAGTCATAGCGGGCCTCGGAAGCGCGCTCGGCGGCGGCCTCGGCCTGATCCAGCTCGTGCGCCTCGACGGCCTTGAGCTGCTCGGGCGTGCAGCGTTCCCGATCGACCTCGAGCACGGTCGTCCGGCCTCCGCAGCGGCAACACGAAACGTCCCAGAGGCCGCGCCTGTAGGCCTCGCGGCTCTCGTCATCCCAGTCGGGGCCGTTCCACTCCTCGGCGCCGATCCCGTGACCGTCGATGGCCGGGTTAGAGTGCTGGCCGCGGCCATCGCAGCGCGGGCACACGACCCAGCGCGCCGGCACGTCGATGCTCTCGTCGTTGCCGCAGGGGATCTCGAGCTTCTCTCTCATCGGTCGCTCTCCTCGAGGCCTTCTCGGGCGTCCTCGAGCGCGGCCTCGGCGCTCGGGAACGGGCCGAACGGGGGACCGTCCGGCAGGCAGCCAGGCAAACACGCGCGCCAGTACCAGCCGGCGCCGTCTCCGTACTCCGACACGACCCACGCCAGAGCCTTCTCGCGGGCGTGGAAGTTCATGTTTGCCAGCGGGAAGCGTTTGCAGGCTTCGGCGGTGGCGTCCTCGTCGAGCATGGCCGCCTCTTCGCTGGTGAGCTGAAAGACCTCGAGGTCCGGCAGCGCGTGGGGATCCGAGGCCCGAGCGGGGTCGCGGTAGGCCTGCATCATCGGCCCGCGAAGGCGATGGCCTGGCTCAAGTTCCGCCAGAAGGAGCCCGGGAAATAGTCCGTCATGGGGTCGCTCTCGAGGCCCTCGGGGCAGGTCTGGAAGCAGCACGCCGAGGCGCCCGGCTCCTCCCGTCCGTTGACGCTGAAGCTCACGACGTAGCGCCGGCCGCCAAGGGTTCCGGGGATCACGCCACGGTACTCCTGGCCGACCTTCTCGAAGGTGCCGGGCAGCACGGCCGCCTCGAGCTTCTTGATCGCGTTCACAACCAGCATCTCATTACCCCCTTGCGTCTTCGGTTTCTCTCGCCGCTCTCGAGGTCTGCGCCTCGTGAAAGAGCAGCACGCACGCCGCGCCGCAGAACGGCTCCGAAACGGAAGCCGCCCAGTGGATCGGCGCGCCCTCGTCGAACGGGAAGCCGCACCAGGCGCACTCCTCGTCCGCGGTCGCCTTGAGAACAACAGTCGCCATTGGATCTCCTAAGTCGTTACAGTTCACAAGCTACTTCAGGGAAAAGGGGAGCGCAAGGGGTTGATCTTTGGAGGCTCGAGAGGAGCCGCTTGACGCCGCTCGAGGTCTAAGGCATAAGGGGTGGATGGAACACCCGCTACAGACGTGGATCGAGCGCAAGGGCATCGGCCGCAAGGAGTTCGGGCGCCGGGTTCCGTGCGTCGAGCAGACGCTCTCCGAGGTCTTTCGGGGCCTGGCTTACTTCGGCCGGAAGAAGGCGCTTCAGGTGGTACTACTGACCGGCGGGGAGGTGACGCTTGCCGATCTCTATACTTGGGAGCCCCCCCTTCTCGACGCCCCCGGAGCTTCCCCTCCGCCATTCGATCCGCCGGATGATCGCCAGGGCGCGGAAGGTGATCCGCAGGGAGCTGGATCCGGGCGGAACGGGGGAGATCCAACGGTGCCGAGTGTGCCAAGAGTGGTTCAAGTGGGAACCGAAGCTCGAGCCGGTCGAGTGGGCGCGAGCGTGCCAGGACTGCCGCGGATCCGGGCGAACGCCCGAGGACGCGGAGAGGGAACGGCGCCCCGTTGCGCGCCTCGAAAGGAGCCCCGTGGCGAAGAAGAAGAGCAAGAAGGGCGGCGGGAAGGGCTGCTAGGCCCCGACCGCTAAGGCGGGGCCGGCTGTTCTGGTTTCGAGGAGGATCCTTGACACCGGGAGGGTGCGGCCGGTCCCGTCGTTCCGATCAAGCAACCGTCAAGCAACGTGGGGGGGGGTGACGTGGAAGGCATGGACACAGACGTTTTTGAGGCTGCGGCCGATCGGGTGGTAAGGGCCAGGGGGAAGACCCCAGGACCGCCGCCGCCGGTCCCGACGATCGAGAAGCTCCTGCTCGACGTGGGGCGCGTGCTCGAGGAGTCGCTGCCGCCGTTCGAGGCCGCGCTCGGATGCACGCTCTGGGAGCTTGCGGCCTCGATCACGATCAAGATCGCGTTCAAGCCGGCTACTGAAGGCACCGACATGAAGGCCGGCAAGGCCGCACAGGTAGTCGTCAGCGGGAAGGTGTCGCTTCCCACGACCGAGCACGAACACGACGCGCATCCGAGCGACGGGCAACTGACGCTGTTCGGATAGGCCGGTGGCAACGCCTCGGAAACGCTTCGCAGCGATCGAGACGACGCTGCTCCGCGAGGAGTGGCCGGACGCTCTGAAGCTGACGCTCGTCCTTCTGACGCTCCACATGACCGAACGCTGGGCGATGGAAAGGCTCACCGCCGACCAGGCAAAGCGGTGTCGTCTTTCCCAGGGCGACGCCCTCAACGTGACCTCGTGTCGGTCGCTCAAGAAGGCCCGCGAGCGCCTGCGCCAGCTCTCCCAAGTCGTCACTCTCGAGCTGTTTTTTCGCGGCAAAATGACAGAAGTCGTCTGGGAGAAGCTACCGAGCGTGCAAGGGTGGTGCGAGATAGACAGGCGCAGGGAAGCCTCAACTACTGGAAAACACTCAGAACAGGATGCCCGAAACCAGGGCGCACGAGAGCCCGAGCAACGCCCTCTCTCTACTCTTCTCTTCTCTTCTGTAAGAGAAGACTCTGAGGAGCCGTCGAAGACTCCGGCTCCTGACCCCCCCGCTCCCGCTAACGCGGTCGCGGTCCCCCCCGCGTTTTCCCCGCCTGCGGCGCCCTCGAACGGAGCCGAGAAGAAGCCCATGAAGCTCGCCAAGCGCGCCGCCCCCGAGGCCTTCAGCCGGGAGGAGCAGGCCGCGCTCTCGACGTGGTGCGAGAAGGCTTATCCCTCGATGGTCAGCCAGCTCCCGATCATCGCCGCAAAGATCCTCGACTGGGGACGCGGGCGCGGGGAGATCCGAGCCGACTGGGTAGCCACTGTCCGCAACGCCGTGCGCTCCGATGCCGAGCGCCGCGCCCTGGCCCCCGCCGATCGACCTACCTACGCCCGGAGGACACATTGACCGAGATCGCCGAACACCGACCCGAGTTCCGCGGTAAGCGTGACGGCGAGGACTTCCGCCAGGACGCTGAACGCTGGGACCGGTGCCGCCAGGAGGTCGAGCGCCGCATCGACGCCGAGCACGCCGCCCAGGCCCTCCGCGATCGCCTCCAATGCCTCAAGCTCCTACACCGAGCCCGAGCCCTCGAGGCCGAGGGCCTCCGCTGCCCTCGCCCCGTCCCCGGTCGCATCGGCCACGTCGTCGGCCTCGGCTGGTTCGCCGCCTGCGTCGAAGCCCGCGCCCACGTCAGCGTCGATCGCACCGCCCGCCCCGTGCTCGAGGCCCAGCTCGTCGATCACGAGATGACGACCGCCGGCGCCGAGGTCAACTGGTGGCACTCCCTCGACGGCCACGACTTCGACCTCGATGACCCCCTGGGACGCTGCTCCTGCGGCGCCCGCGTCGGCATCGTTCGCTCGAGCGCCGAAGTGGCCCACGAGGCCCGGAAACTGTGGAACGAGGGCTTCGGTCAAAAGCTCGTGCCTTACGGCGCCCGCGGGGACTGGGACGCGGCACGATGAACGAGAAGCAGACGACCGTGAACGCTCCGGCGTTCGAGTGGACGGAGTTCCGCTGCGAGGTCTGCGGGTTCAAGACCCCGATCTGGCAGGCGAAAGATCCCGCGGCCAGGCCCTCGAGCTGGCACCGGCGCCGCTTCTGCTCGTCGTGCTTGGTGAAGCTGTTCCCGATGCGTACCCGGTGATCCTCGAGGTGGTCCGCGAGATCGGGCCTCGAGGATATGCCCGGATCCACCGGCAAGGGCACCAGTGCGGTGCCGATATGAGGTGTTCAAGATGCGGCTCAGAGTTCCCGTGGGGCGAGGCCCCGTGTGTGACGGACGCGGAGATGTTCTCAGCGGCGAGGGTCAAGGAGGTGAACCGGCTCGAGGATCAGGAGGCCAGGCGCCGGAAGGTGGCCCTCGAGGCGAGCTTCTCGAGCGAGGAGAGAGCCCTGCGTCGCCGGAGGCCGAAGCCCGGCGAGAGGCACTCATGAACGCGATCGAGTCGGTGGCGCCCAAAGCCGTGCGGAAGCCGTTCGAGTTCTTCGTCCCGGGCGTCCCGCAGCCGAAGGGCTCTCCCTCGATCATGCGCCACCGCGGGACGGGCCGGCCGTTCGTCCTCGAGAACGAGCCGAGCCGCGCCTGGGCGTCCCACGTCAACCTCGAGGCGATCCGCAAGGTGAACCAGCGCGGCGCCTGGGATCCGTCCGGGGGCTTCTCCGTGTTCCTGGCGTTCCAGTTCCTTCGGCCGCGAACATCGAAGCGCCCGCATCCGACCGTCAAGCCGGATCTCGACAAGCTCGCGCGGAACGTCCTCGACGCGCTGACCGGCGCGCTCTGGACCGATGACGCCCAGGTGCTCCAGATCGTGACCGTAAAGTTCTATCGCGGGATGCCCGGCGTTTGGATCCGCGTAGCGAACATCCTCGAGTCTGATCCTACGCCGCCACGCCTCCGAGGATCGCGCAGGCGCCCCGATCTCGAGCCGGGGCTCTCCCGGTGAAGGGCGAGTGTTATCTATGCCGCCTCGAGCGAAGAGGGCGCGTCGATGCCGACCTGGCCGCCGGCATGAGCAACCGGAAGGCGGCGGCGAAGTACGGCGCCAGCTCGAGCACGGTGCACCGGCACCGAAGCCATGATCCGCGCCAGGCCGCCGTGAACGCGGGGCTCATTGTGGCGGTGGCCGAGTCGATCGACGACTCGATCATGGGCGACACGATCCTCGAGCGCGTGCGCTGGACGAACCGCGAGGCCCTGGCCGTGCTCGAGATCGCCAAGGGCCTCGGCAACCACGGCGCCGTCCTGAGTGCGATCGACCGCGTGACAAAGCTGCTCGTGCTCGAGGCGGCAGCCCTCGACCGGGAAGGCCCGACCGATCGCTTCATGGTCATGACCTGGGAGGATCCCGAGCCGAAGCCATGCCCGAGCTGCGGCTTCATGCCGTGAGCTTCCTCGATCTCTACCTCATCGAAGGCACCCCGCTGCGTAAGGTATGGGCTGAAGCGGGGCATCTCGTTACGCCCACGCCTCGGGCCGTTCTGGCGGCCCGGATCCGAGCCCCTCGATCCCCTATTCACGAAGTTCTCGCGGCGCTCGAGGCCGAGGGCTTCGCCTTCAATGAGAGCGAGTTTCGCTCCGAGATCGACGCCGGTCTGGCCGAGCTTGGCGATGCCTGGCGGGCGCTCGCGCGCAGGGCGGTGGACGAGGCTTTCGCCCACCGCTGGCAGCTCCCGCCGCCGAGCCCGGAGGCCCTCGAGCTGGGACGACTCCATCGGGAAGCGGAGCGCGAGATCGAAGCCGCTCGAGAAGCGCGCAAGCGCGCCCGCGCAGCGGCCAGGCGTCGGGCTCGAGGCGTCCCCGAACGCGGCTCCCGAGATCATTCTCGGATGGATCCCACGATGGTAGAGACGGCGCGGTGCGCTTGGGAAGCGATCTTCGAGTCGATGGCCGACCAGCGAGCCTATGACTACCTGAAGCCCGAGACGATCTTCGACGCGGTAGGAGATGACGACCTCGACGCCGTGCCGGGGCTACACCAT
>Ga0315273_10012504_pt1 | contig 10889 bp, 9 predicted proteins | sample YL17G02_0_MG_FD_205753 | JGI IMG/M metagenome (GOLD analysis project Ga0315273, IMG submission 205753) | Sediment microbial communities from Yellowstone Lake, YNP, Wyoming, USA - YL17G02_0 | ecosystem: Environmental > Aquatic > Freshwater > Lake > Sediment | place: USA: Wyoming | collected... | reverse complement strand
TGCTGCCCCGTTGATGCAGATTGTTCCGCTGCCGCGGGGGCCTTCCATCACGTAGGTCTCGAAACGATCCCCGTTGGCCAGATCGGCCACTAGGACGCACTCCCCGGCCTTGATGGCCGCGGCGTCCATCAAGTCGCGGTCGATTGTGATGGACCCGACATAATCCACGCAAGCGTCAGTGATCGTCGCGCGGTGTATCTTGGCACGCAATATCTTCAGGAACATCGGCGTAATGACCTTTCCCTAAACCGGTTCGCTCGCCTCCGCGGGGACCGTCGCATCTTACGGGCCGACCAGCACATTGTCTATCAGCCGGGTCGTCCCAAACTTTACCGCCAACGCCACCAGGACCGCTCTCTTGGTAGTTCGTATGTCCGTCAAGTCCTTGGGATCCACGATCTGGATATAGTCGATGGCGCCTTGGGGGGCATGATTGGCGAGATGTTCCCGCATGATCGAGACGATCTCCTCGGCCGGCGGGCGGCGGCGGCGTATGAGCTGCGCCGCCAGCTCCAGCGCTCCATGCACCGAGGGGGCCTGCTTGCGATGCTCCGGGGACAGATAGATGTTCCGGCTGGAGACCGCCAGACCGTCGGAGTGGCGGGCCGTCGGGCAGACGATAATCTCCACGGGAAAGTTCAGGTCCGCCGCCATCCGACGTACCACCACCGTCTGCTGGTAATCCTTGGCGCCGAAAAACGCCTTGTCGGGACCGACGATGTTGAACAGCTTGGCCACCACGGTGGCCACACCGGCGAAATGCCCCGGGCGGCTCCTCCCGCAGAGCCTGGAATCCAGTTCCCTGACGGTCATCTCCGTCAACCGGCCCGGTGGATACATCTCCTCCTCGTCGGGCGTGAAGACAGCACAGACGCCGTGCTCTCGGCAGAGGGCCAAGTCGCCAGGAAGATTGCGCGGATATTGTGCGAAGTCCTCCCCCTCTCCGAACTGCGTGAGATTAACAAAGATGCTGACTATCACAAGGTCGCAGGCTGCCGCGGCGGCTTCAAACAGGCTGACGTGTCCCTCGTGCAGCGCGCCCATCGTCGGGACAAACCCGATCGTCTTGCCCTCCCTGTGGGACGAGCAGGCAAACTGACGAATCTCTTCGATTGTCTTGGCCACCAGCATAGTCGCACCTTGCGCCATGCCCCGGCGAAGTCGAGTGGGTTCTCTCAGCTTCGCGCGGGGAGCCTCCGCCGTATTTCCGCCAGCAAGGCCCCACGGGCCTCGGCCCTTCGCAGGTCCGTCCGGCCACAATCCACGGTCACCACGGGACAACCCGCCGAACGGGCGACCCCATTGTACGCCTTTCGCATGGCCGCCAGGAAGTCCGCGGTCATCGTCCTCTCAAACGTCCTGCCGCGCTGGGCAATGCGCGCCAACAACACTTCCTCCGCGGCATCGAGACCAATCAGCAAGTCCGGAAGACGAACCATCTCCTCCATTCGCTTGGCCAGAAGATCGTAAAGCCTCCAGTCCTCACTGGAGAGTCGCAGGCCGGCGTAGATGCGGTCCTGGCAGAACCCGTAGTCGCTGACAAATATCCCCTCTTGCGGCCAGGAGGCTTCGCGAAACTGCGCCACGCGCGATAGCAGAAAATACAGTTGTGCCGGCAGGTGCGCCTCGGCTCGCCCGGCGTACGAGTCGGCCAGGAAGGGGTTACCCGCGTAGTCCTCGATAATCAGTCCGGCGGGCAGTTCGGCCGCCAGGTGGTGCGCGAGGGTGGTCTTTCCCACCGCCGGTGGTCCGATGATGCTGACCAGCGCCGCGCTCACGGCTTGCCCTCCGCCTCGGACAGCAATCGAGCGACGGTCTTGTGCAGGAGGGGGTGCACAACATCGGGCGCGATCTGCGCTAGCGGGCGAAGCACAAAGAGCCGCCGGTGCATCCGAGGATGTGGAATCGTCAGTCGCGGACCGTCCATGACCACCTTCCCCATCAGCAGGATGTCCAGGTCGCAGGTCCGCGGTCCCCATCGCTGCTCCTGGGTGCGGTTGCGTCCAAGTTCCGTTTCGATCTCCCCAAGAGCGTCAAGCAGCTCCAGCGGCAGCAGGTCCGTCTCAACTTCAACGGCTGCATTGAGATACAGGCCCTGACCTGGCGGGCCGCCCTGGGGTGGCGTCTCGATGAACTCCGACACCTGCCTGATGAGGATTCCGCCGTGCCGGCCCAAGGTCTCGACGGCCCGGCGCAGCGTCGCCGCCCGGTCGCCGAGGTTGCTGCCCAGCGCGATGTAGGCGGTGGTCCTGGCCATCGGGGGCCGCTCACGGCCCCTTGGGGGGAGCCTGCTGTCTGACCAGAAGCCCCGAAGCGACACCCACGTAGGCGTAGGCACGTCCCGTGGGGTTGGACACCATCGGTAGCCAATTGGCCAGTTCCTGGGTCCTGCCCGCCTCCGATAACGACAGGCCGACAAGGTAGCAGTCCATCCCGGCGTAATCACCGTCGGGCGTCTTAGCCATCGCCAGAGCTTCCTGGATATCACCCAGTTTCAATCGCAGGCCGACCAGCGCCGGTCTACCGGAGGCGTAGAAACTGCCCACCTCAAGCCGAAACCCTTCTGTGTCGTTGGGATTGGCCTTCAGGGCATCCTGTATGCTCTTCTTGGCGCCTTCGGTATCGCCTATCTTCATTCTCGCCGCGGCTGTGGCGCCGAAGGCGATAGCCTTGGCCAAGGCGTCCGTGTCCTGCTCGGCGGCTTCCTGGGCCAGTCCAAACGCCTTGTCCGCCCCGGCCTTGTCGTTGCCTTCCGCCTTCCGTTCCGCAATGGCGGTGTAGGCCAGTGAACGCTGGACGCAAGACTCCTGCCTACCCGCGAATTTCATGGCCTCCTCCAAATGGCCATCCCGTGCCCTGGCAGCGGCCAGGCCGGTGAGTATCTCCTGCACCGAATCCGTCTCTGAATTATCTTCGGGTCTGTCTGTTACTGTTTTGGAGGCGGCCAAGCTCTCGATCTTGGCAATGGCAGCAGGCATATAGCCTCGGAATCTCTCCTCGCTCACCAGTTGCACGGTGGCCTTGGCTTCGTCCATATGTCCCGAAAGAGCCTGCTTCTTGGCGATCAGGCAATACGATCTGCTGCGAAGTACTTTGTCGGTAATGACCGAAGCGATCTGGTTTGCCTCGGCCAGACGGCCCTTGTCACACAAGACGGAGACGGCGCGATAGACCGCGTTGTCGTGGACCCGTCCATCGGGAATTCTTTCCGCGACGGCCTTGATCTCGGCGACGTTTCCGTTCTTGGCCTCTGCCAGGATGACCGAAGAGAGTATCTCACCGCGTTGATCTTCCCCCACTTTGTCAGCCTGCGCGACGGCGCCTTTGAGATCGCCGGCATCTGCGCGGGCAATGCCCATCAACTTGCTCAGTTCGTCGCGAGCATCCTGGTCCGGAAGCGCGTCCATCTGCCCGGCGGCCAGGGCAAACCAGTAGTCGGGGGAATTGGCGTCGCCGGGCGGCAGCTTGGCCGGACTCGTCGCCGGCTGGGAGGCCGCACCGCCGCAACAGCACAACCCGCAGGCGTCTGCCGTTGTCGGCTGGCTAGATGAACAACAACCGGTTGCCGGTTTCGTCGACAAGCAACCAACCGGTCCGCTGGCTGCCGTACCGTCACCACAGGCGGAAGTCAGCGCCTCGCCGGACGGGGGCGTGATGCCCCGCGTTAGTGGGTCTGACGCGCCACGATCGACCGCCCAGGCCGCAACGACAACCGCCAACACTCCCAACGTCGCTAGAGATGCCTTGTTCATGCTCTTTCCTTCTCCAGTCGCCCCTCGATATTACCTTAAGCCTTCATCTTCACGATCCGGTTCATCGCTTCCGCCAACACGGTGTCGGGATAAGTCAGCGAAATGCGGAAGAAGCCCTCGCCCCACTGCCCGTAGCCCAGCCCAGGGGTGACGATCACACCGGTCTTTTCCAACAGCTCGGCCGCAAAAGTGGCGCTGGATCCGCGGTATTCTTCCGGCACCGGCGCCCAGACGTAAATGGTCGCCTTGGGCTTTTCCAGGCTCCATCCGCTGGTATTCAGCGCCTCGATCACCATATCGCGCCGCCGCTGGTAGGTGGCGTTGATCGGCGGGACGATCTGCTCGAAGGAGTCCAAGGCCTTGGCGGCGGCGAATTGGATCGCCCGTAGCGTGCCGTTGTCGGTGTTTTCCTTGACGGTCCGCAGGCCCCGCACAGCCGATGCGTTGCCGGCTATGAAACCCACCCGCCAGCCGGTCATGTTGAATGCCTTGGACAGCGAGAAGAACTCGACGGCCACCTCCTCGGCGCCCTCCACCTGCAAAATACTGGGGGCCTTGTAGCCGTCGTAGGTGTTCTGGCCGTAGGCGTTGTCATGGCAAATGAGAATGTTGTTTTTCCGGCCGAATTCCACCGCCGCCCGAAAGAAGTCCAGGTCTGCCAACGCCGTCGTCGGATTGTTGGGGTAATTCAGCCAAAGGACCTTGGCCAAGCGGCGCACTTCGGGGGGAATGGCGTCGAAGTCCACCAGGAAACCGTTTGCCTGTAGCAGCGGGGCATAGTGCGTCGTCGCTCCGGCAAAGACGTGCCCGATGTTGTAGGTCGGGTAACCCGGGCTGGGGGCGATGGCCAGGTCGCCTGGGTTCAGCACGACCATGGCGAACTGCGCGATGGCGTCCTTGCTGCCGGAGGTTGTGACAAGCTGATCTTCTCGCAAGTTGACCCCGTAGCGCCGTTTGTAGAAGTTCCGCGCAGCATGGGGGAGTTGCTCCACCGGTACGTCACAACCATAGCGGTGGCGGTTGGGGTCGGCGGCATCCCGCACGGCCCGGCAAAGCTCCTCGACAACCGGGTCGGGCGTGGGATTGTCCGGGTCGCCGATGGCGATGCGAATGACCTTGACACCCCTGGCCCGCGCCTCGGCCTCCACACGCCGCAGGTCCGCGAACAGATACGGCGGCAGCTTCTTGAGGCGCCCTGACAGCTCGATGTCCATTTGCCGGCCTTTCAAGGGTAGCGGGCATTGTATCAGGTGCCGCTTACGGGGCAATGCCTGGCAGGACCGGCGGGAACGCGCATGTGACTGCGTGCTGTCAGTAAACCGCTACGGCTCGACTGCGGCCCGCCAAGACGCAGATTGGACATGGCACCGATTCTGGACTGTTTTCAACAGAGCAATAGAGGCTCCAAGATCGCCGTCATACAAGCCCAAGGCAGGGATTACCCCGATAGGGTCGCACCGGTCACCTGGACGTCCGCGCCGAACACCGCCAGTTCCCCCAGCCTGTTGGCAGGGAATTCCGCCTCGATGAGAGCATGGGAGTCGGTGTATTTCTCACTGCGTACGCGGGCGTAACGGGCAATGAATTGCATCAGCCGCCCGTTGGCGCAATTCGCGCGAAGGACGACCGGTACGATCGCCCCGCCACATCGCAAGGCCACTTCCTCGGTCAGATCGGCCGCCCCTTGTCCGCTGGCCGCCGAGATGAACACCGCCTTGGGGCACCGGCGGGCCAGGACCGCCCGAACGGTCGGGTCATTGATCCGGTCGATCTTGTTGAGGACCAGGAGCTGCCGCGAGGGGTCGCAGTCCAACTCCGCCAGCACGCCCTCGACGGCGGCGATCTGGTGTTCCACGCGGGGATGGCTGGCGTCGGCGACGTGGAGCAGCAGGTTGGCGTGGATGGCTTCTTCCAGGGTGGCGCGGAAACTGGCCACCAGGTGGTGGGGCAGGTTGCGGATGAAACCCACCGTGTCCGACAGCAGCACCGATTGTCCGTTGCCGAGATTCCAGCGGCAAGTCTTGGTGTCCAGCGTGGCAAAGAGCCTGTCCGCGACGTAGGTCCCCGCGCCGGTTAGGAGGTTCATCAGCGTGCTCTTTCCGGCGTTGGTGTAGCCCACCAGGCAGACGCCGTACGCCGCCTTGCGCGCGACGACCTGGCGGACCTTCCGGCGGTCGATGTCGGCGATGCACCGCTTCAGGAAGGAAACGCGCTTCTGGACCAGCCGGCGGTCGGTCTCAAGCTGTTTCTCGCCAGGCCCGCGCGTGCCGATGCCCCCCACCGCCGCCGCGGCAGTGGCGGCGCCGCCGGCCATGCGCTCCAGGTGCGTCCACATGTGCCGCAGACGCGGGTAGGTGTATTCCAACTGCGCCAACTCCACCTGCAAGGCGCTTTCAGCCGTGCGGGCGTGAGCGGCGAAGATGTCCAGGATCAGCTCGCTGCGGTCCAGGACCTTGCGCTGGGTAATGGCCTCCAGGTCGCGGATCTGGGCGGGCGACAGATCGTTGTCGAAGATGATCACGTCGGCCTGGTTGGCCTCGGCGCGGGCGGCGATTTCCTCGGCCTTGCCGCTGCCGACGTATAGGCCGGGGTTGATCGTCCGCCGGCGGACCAGCATCTCATCGACGACGACCGCCCCAGCCGTCCGCGCCAGGCTGCGAAGCTCGCCCACCGGGTCCATCGGGTCGGCGGGCGAACCCGGCAGCATCACCGTCACCAGCAGCGCCCGCTCGGCCTGGACCGACAATTCCGTGCGTTTGGTTTCCTGCATCGGTTGACCCAGTGCCTTTAAGAAGCATTATAGACTGCCGAGTGCGGCAAACATCGGGAGTATTCGGCCCAGGCCGACGCACTACGCCGCGGATACGGCATTGTGGTAGGGACAACCATAGCCTATGCGATAGGATGCTGGTTCGCGGCGGTTCACAGCGGCAACTTTCCCGCCCCGGACACAGCGCGGGTGGCGAAGATGGGACAGGCTCGGCCGAACCGGTCGCGGAATGACTGCTGGACGGCGCGGGTAATCGAATCGGCCTGTTTGGCCTCGGCCAGGATGATCGCGCAGCCGCCGAACCCGCCGCCGGTCATGCGGGCACCGTGAACGCCGGGGCATCCCCTGGCGGCCTCGACAATCGCGTCCAACTCCTCGCAGGAGACTTCGTAGTCGTCCCGCAGCGAGGCGTGTGAGGCGTACATCAGCTCCCCGAATCGCCGGTAATCGCCGGCGGAGAGGGCCTCGCAGGCCGTCTGCGCGCGGGCGATCTCCCCGACGACGTGCCGGGCGCGCATCAGCTCCTTGCCTTCCAGCGCCCCCTGCCGGCCCGCGGCGGCGACCCGCGCCTCGTCGGCGTCCCGCAGCGCCGGAACGCCCAGACGAGCGGCGGCGGAATGGCACTGCTGCCGTCTGGCGGCGTATCCGCCGTCGGAGATGTCGTGCTTGACCTGCGTGTCGGCCACCAGCAGGACCACGCCGGGGTCGTCGAAGGGAACCTGACGCACCTGGCCGCTACGGCAGTCCAGCAGCATGGCTCGTCCGGCCTGGCCCAAGATCGCGATGGACTGGTCCATGATGCCGCAAGGCGCGCCGGCGAATTCGTGCTCGGCCTTTTGACACAGCAGGGCCAAGTCCCTGCCGCTAACTGCCCCGCCGGCACCGGCGGCCTCCAGCAGCGCCAAGGCGGTGGCCACCTCGATTGCGGCGGAACTGCTCAACCCGCCGCCCAGCGGCACGTTGCCGTCCAGCAACACGTCGCAGCCTGTCAGCGGCACGGAGGCGCGTAGCAGCCCGGCTGTCACGCCGCGACAGTAGTTGGCCCAGTTCGGCGAGCCAGGCTCGATGGGCGAGTCCAGGTTCACGGAGACGGTCCCGTCGGCCTGGAGCGACCGGAACGTAATCAACCGGTCCTCGCGCGGGGCGAACAGCGCCACCACGTGCCGGTCGATGGCGATGGGCAGGACAAAACCGTCGTTGTAGTCGGTGTGCTCCCCGATGAGGTTGACCCGTCCGGGCGCTTGGACCGCCCCGGCGGCGGGTCGCCGATAGAAGCCGCGAAATGAGTCCAAGAGCGACGGCAGGTCCATGCGGGACAGGCTATCGGCCCTGCGGAATACTGTCAAGGCTGGCCTGGAGAAAAACCAAAGCTGTAACTAATTACCAATAATGAACATACAAATACGGAGCAATCGAAGCGTCAATCCCTTTGGCCCATCTGGCGAAGTCCATACGTCGAACACAATAGGAAATACCAGACAAATTAACATGTATTCCCCAGTTTGCCCCGATCAGCACCTGAATCGTAGTCTTCATGGTAGCGGAAGCGGTAGCGCCCAAAAGGCGCCTGCGGAGTAAGCACAATGTTCACTATTGCCATCGTTAATGAGAAGGGTGGAACGGGCAAGACGACGACGGCCGTCAACCTTGCCGCAGCGCTGGGGGAGCGCGGGCTGAAGGTTCTCCTTGTGGACCTTGACGGACAGGCGGCGTCCTCCCGCTGGTTGGGCGTGGAGGACGACACCCGGTTTGCCGACGCGATTTGGCGCGGCAGCAAGCTGGAGCCGCTGGCGGACGTGATGCCGGGGGTGGCCCTGGCGCCGGGTCACGGCAAGCTGGATGCGGTGGCCCACGACTTGCGGCCGACCCAAGGCGGCCAACTCCGCAAACTCCTGTCTGAGGTGACGGGCTTCGACTACATCATCATCGACTGCCCGCCCAGCCTGGGTAACCGGCTCATAGGGAATGCCTTGCTGGCTGCCAGTCACGCGGTCGTACCCGTCGAGACGTCGATCCTGGCCTTGGACGGCCTGAAGATACTGCTGACCACGCTGGAGGACGTTCGCGAAGGCTTCGGCCATCACATCATCCTGGCGGGGGTGCTGGCCTGCCGGTTTGACTCGCGTACCAGGTTGAGTCACCTGGTGCTGGAGGAGCTGAAGCGAGCATTGCCGGGCAAGGTGTTCAAGACGGTCATCCGCGAGAACGTCCGCATGCGAGAATGCCCGGCATCGGGCAAGAGCATCCTGGCTTATGCCCCCGACTGCCACGCAGCAGCAGACTACCGCGCCTTGGCGGAAGAGCTGGTGGCCGTTCTGAACACGGAGGCTTCCGGCCAGACCGGAACGTCATCGGGTGAACCTACTGCCGCGGTGGCGGACTCCTGGAAGGAGATCGGTCAGTTGCTCAGCCAGGCGACCGGGAAGATCAGCGCCGCGCTGCCAGGCGAGGAAACGCCACAGGCCGCCCCGTCGCCGGCCGAGGCGGCCACCGACGGAGGGACCGAAGGAGAACAGTTGCTCCGTGAATTGCAGCAGGTCTGCCAGAAGGCCGGACCTGATTCTGAGCCTACGGCCCAGGCGGACGAAGCGAGCGTCGTATCGATCGCGACCCCCGCGCTGCCGGAAGGACCTCCAGGCGAGGCCCCGGCCCCGGTGGTGAATGCTCCAGAGCCAACGGTCGTGGGGACGCCGACGGAGGCCGTGCCGATGGCACCGGAGAACCCCCCGGCCGAAGCGCCACCCGTGGTTGCCGCCGAAGCCCCCCCGCCAGAGGACCATCCCCTTGGCGGCGTGCCGGCTCCCGAACCGGAGCAGTTCGGCAGCCTCGACGAAGTGCTGTCCGAGCCGACCCAGGCCGAGGCGGTGGAAGAGAGGTTTCCAGCCCTGGAGGCCATGCTTCGCAAGAAGGTCGTCGGGGTCGAGCCGACGGGTGCCAATGAACACCAGGATGACAAGAAGCGGCCGTCATGGCTGCGGATTCTGGAACGCGTGGGGGGGATGAAGTAGCTGAATAGCGCGTCACGGAAGCGATATGGATCGGTTGGAGCCTAAGAGATGAAGCAACAGGGCATAAGTTTGGCCGGGCGATTGGACAGGAACCAGGCTCCCGCGTGCGACGACGCGGTGGCGAGTTCCAGAAACGCCGGCTATGGCGTGCAGCGGCTTGGAATCGCCTCCATCGAACCGCCGGGGATCGGCCCCTGCTTCCAGGCGGATTCCCCTCCGACGGCTATGGCGGCGATCTCGGCCGTCGCTCTGGACGCCGCGCAGGTGGCGGGTCTGCCGATTGAGCCGATTGGATACGAATACGCGCAGGCCCCATCCTCCTTGGAGGCTCTGCGTGCCGCGGCGGGGCGAACCTGGCAACTGGCCGTCAGGAAGGCCGGCGGAAGCAGGCGGCTGGTGTTGGCCGGTGCGGGCTGCTGCCTTGGCCTTGTCGTGCTCCTGCTGGTGTTGTCTCGAGGCGGCGACAACCCGCTACGTCCCCAGGCGGCCCGCGCCGCACAACGCGGTCAACCGGTGACCGGTTTGGATATCGCCCGCCGGACGGACCGTCCCAATGCCGCCAAGACCGACAAAGGTCTCACCGGCGTGGAGTTCGAATCCACCAAGGCCGCCAGGACCTCCCTGCTGTTTGGAGACGATAGCGATGGCGGGAGGGAACTTGTGATTCAGCCGCGCATGGCACCGTCGACGGAGGCTGCAATCGCCTCCGCCGTTGGAAGCCAGTTGGCCAACCGACATGCGACAGCCGGCGCAGAAACCTCCGCATCGGCGCCGGGGACGGCTCAAGGCCCCTCCGACGCAGGCGACGAAAGACAGTACCGAACCTGCCCGCCGGGATTCGTGCTCCACGGCGTGGTGCGGTGCCCCGAGGGCATGCTGGCCAATATCAGCGGCCAATTCGTGCCCGTGGGGGGCACGGTCAACAACGCCATCGTCGTGGACATCAAGGATTACTCCGTCGAAATGGAGATCGAAGGACGGCGGTTCCTGCTGGGGATCAACGCCCCCGCGCCACCGCCACCCAAACAGACCGAGCAGACCGAGGCGGAAGACGAATCCAAGGCGGCAGACAAGAAACCCGACGACGCACAGGCCGCCAAGACCGACGAGGAAAAACCCAAGCCCGCCAATTCTTCCAGTTCCCCTTCAGGGAAGTCCGAATCGTACAGCAAACGGTACACACCGGCTGGGTCGCATTGACGGTCGTTCCGCCGTCAGCGAGCCGGCCAAAATGAGGGATAACCGGGTACATGGTATCCCCTAAGGGACAGTTCGTCACGGGTGATGTAGTCTGGCCCCAACCAGTCGAGCATGAGGGGCGGAAGTCTAGCCAAAGCCGGGCGGGTTTTGGGGCGAAGG
>Ga0315273_10012503_pt1 | contig 10889 bp, 10 predicted proteins | sample YL17G02_0_MG_FD_205753 | JGI IMG/M metagenome (GOLD analysis project Ga0315273, IMG submission 205753) | Sediment microbial communities from Yellowstone Lake, YNP, Wyoming, USA - YL17G02_0 | ecosystem: Environmental > Aquatic > Freshwater > Lake > Sediment | place: USA: Wyoming | collected... | reverse complement strand
GGCAAAGTCCTAATTATTAGAAGGACATTTTAATATGGAAAAACAAGAATACCTTGATCTATTTCATCAAATGGTGTTAATCCGCCGCGTGGAAGAAGAGGCTGCCCAGTTATACCAGCAGGGGAAGATCGGTGGATTTCTCCACCTTTACATCGGCCAGGAGGCGGTCAGCACCGGGCTGATCTCGGCTCGTAAGCCTCAGGATCGTGTCATCACTGCCTATCGCGATCATGGCGTAGCCCTTAATGCAGGGATCCCTGCTACGGCGGTGATTGCCGAGCTTTTGGGTAAGGCGACCGGCGTCTCAAAAGGCAGAGGCGGGTCGATGCATATGGCAGATGTGAATAAGAATTTCTGGGGGGGGCATGCTGTGGTGGGCGCTCACCTGCCGATTGCCGCTGGCCTGGCCCTGGGTGACCATTACCGGGGGACGGATGGCGTCACCATTTGTATGTTTGGCGATGGCGCCACCAACATTGGGTTCTTCCATGAGGCTGTAAACCTATCCAAAGTTTGGAATTTGCCGGTGCTGTGGGTGTGTGAGAACAACCAGTATGGGATGGGCACCACGGTTGAGCGCGCCTCGGCTGTCATAGAGATTCGCCAGAAGGCGGAAGGGTATTGTATACCAAACAGTCGCGTGGATGGGATGGACGTCCTGGCGGTACGCAAAGCGGCTGAAGAAGCCATCGCCCAGGTGCGCAACGGAAACGGGCCATACTTCCTTGAAGTGATGACGTACCGTTATCGCGGTCATTCGATGGGAGATCCCGAGCGCTACCGGTCATCAGCCGAGGTAAAAAAGTGGCAGGAAGATGACCCGATTGGCTTTTATCACCGTTACTTGATAGCGCAGAAAATTGCTACCGAGGCGGAGTTGGATGACATTGACCAGGGCGTCGTGCAGGAGGTTCAGGCGGCAGTCCAGTTCGCTGAGAGCAGTCCAGAACCAGCTTTAGAGACCTTGTTTGATGACATATATGCAGATGATTAAGAAAATAGGAATCAATGATGAGTGATCAATGATTAGGGATCAGGGGTCAGTTACAGAACGATCCCAATTCCCAATCACCAATCCCCAATCATTAGTCCTTGAGGAAAAACCTATGGCACGAATTACTATGCGCGAAGCTATCTCACAGGCGTTGTGGGAAGAAATGGAACGGGATACGGATGTGTTCATTTTGGGGGAAGAAGTAGGTGTGTGGGGTGGCACATACGCAGTTACCAAGGGTTTTTATGACCACTTCGGCCCCAAACGAGTGATGGATACCCCAATATCCGAATCGGCAATTATAGGCGCAGGAATTGGGGCGGCGATGACCGGACTGCGACCAGTAGCCGAATTGATGACGATAAACTTTGCTTTTGCTACCTTTGACCATATCGTCAACGAAGCTGCCAAGCTGCATTACATGTTCGGCGGGCAGTTTAAAATCCCTTTGGTCATCCGAACTGTCGGTGGAGGTGGGCGCCAGCTTGGCGCGACCCACTCTCAGACTCCAGATGCGATTTTTGCCCATTTCCCCGGGCTCAAAGTGGTTGCCCCGGGCACACCGGCCGATGCCAAAGGGTTGCTCAAAACCTCAATCCGTTCTAACGACCCAATTTTGTTTATTGAACATGCCACCCTTTACCAGGTACGCGGCGAAGTGCCGGAAGGCGATTTCACGATCCCCATTGGGGTGTCCAAGGTACAGCGTCCCGGCAGAGACGTGACGATCGTCACATACAGCAAGATGCTGGAAATCTCTACAAAAGCGGCTGAGCAGTTATCTAAGGAAGGCATTGAAGCTGAGATTGTAGATCTACGCAGCTTGCGACCATTGGATATGGGGCCGGTCATCGAATCCTTCAAGAAAACCAACCGGGCTGTGATCGTGGAAGAGGGTTGGAAGTCCTTTGGGGTAGGATCCGAGGTGGTCTCACGTATTTATGAAGAGGCTTTTGACTATGTGGATGCCCCCATCAAACGTGTAGCCCAGAAGGAGGTTCCATTGCCTTACAACCGGGATCTGGAACAATCGGCTATCCCTCAGGTCGAGGATGTGGTGCGGGCTGTTAAGGAGGTGTTGTAATGGCAGAGACGGTATCAATGCCCAAGCTAGGTTTTGATATGGCCGAAGGCACCCTGGTGCGCTGGGTAATTGCTGAAGGCGAGACGGTCGCCAAAGGCGCAGTACTGGCTGAGATCGAAACCGATAAGGCCACAGTCGAGGTTGAATCAGGTTATGATGGGGTGGTACGCCGTCATTTGGTGGAACAGGGTAGCGTGGTTCCGGTTGGTACTCCCATTGCCATCATTGGCGGTGAAAACGAAAAGATCGAAGAAATTCCGGTTCCTCAGGCAGTTATTACAGCAGGCGTCCAGGCTGGCCCCTCTCTCGGACAGACACAGCCAGGGATGGTTATGGCGCCGGTTCAAGAGGCCGCAGAGGGAGGCGAATTCCCGGTTGGGGTGCGTGTTTCGCCCCTGGCGCGTCGCCTGGCGGAAGAGAAGGGCATCGATCTGAAAACGGTGAATGGCAGCGGCCCTCAGGGGCGGATTGTAAAACGTGATATCGAGGCCTTCCTCGCCAGGCCAGCAGTAGCCCCTATACCTGCAACAGCTGCGGTTCCGGCCCGCCTGCCAGTTCTCCAGAAGAAGGCGGCTTTGCCAGCTCCTGACCTGTTTGCTCCTCCACTTCCAGATGAGGTAATTAAACGCAGTCGCTTGCGGGTCGCCATCGGCCGGCGTATGACTGAAGCAAAGCAACAGGTGCCTCACTTTTATGTCACCCACGAGTACGATGTGGCGCCCTTATTGGTATTGCGCAAGCAAGTTAACACTCTCCTGGATGAGAGCGAGAAAGTCTCGGTCAATGACTTTATCGTTAAGGCTGCTGCCCTGACTTTGCGCCAGTTCCCGAACCTGAACGCCTCTCTGGATGGCGACCAGGTTCTCCGCCATGGGCAGGTCAACGTGGGTGTGGCGGTAGCGGTAGAAGGCGGGCTGTTGACAGTGGTTTGTCGCGATACTGACCGTAAGCCTCTAAGGCAGATCGCAAACGAAGTGCGTACTATGGTTGGGAGGGCACGCGATGGTAAAGTGCGCCCGGATGATATTGAAGGGTCGACTTTCTCAATCAGCAACCTGGGCATGTACGATGTAGAACATTTCATCGCCATTATTAATCCCCCTGAAGCTGCGATCCTGGCTGTGGGTTCTGCCCGCGAAGTGCCTGTAGTTATAAATGGCGAGATCAAACCTGGGGTGCGTATGAAAGTCACTATTTCAGTAGACCATCGCGTCAGTGATGGCGCCGAGGCAGCCCAATTCTTACAAGCCCTGGCACTTTACATTGAAGAACCGCTGCGGTTGTTAGTATAGAAATCTAATTTCGATAGATCAATCGGCTATGTAACGCACCTGGTTTTTACTAAAGAAGAATTTTATGCCCTCTGCTGAGTATGACCTTCGGTATATACAAGCCGGGTTGCCAGTACTGGAAGAGTACCTCCTTGCGAATGACCTGTACTGGCCAGCGGGGGTGAGCGCCCAATTTGGAGAACCGCCCTATCCTCAGCTCACCCTGGGTGGTTTAATGCTGGCCACGGCCCGCACCCAGGCCCGTTCGCTGACAGCGACTCAGAGCGCACAGTTAGATAGCCTAACCAGTCAAATCGATGCTATTCGGTCCCGATGGCGCACAGCCTGGGGCAAAAAAGCCAGGGCAGAATTTCATTGGCGGCTGAACCTGTGGCGAGATTTCTTGGCGGAATATCGAGAGTCCCCCGGGGAAAATTTCGATCGTTACACTTATGAAGTGACCCGGCGCGCGCAATTGCATCTTTTGAGACGGGAGGCGGAGGGGATTCCTTCCGAAGAGATTAAGCTGTTGGATAGCCTGGACAGATTGCTTAATGCGCATTTCCAGCCGGGTGAATTCGTCTGGGAGCCGGATATGATTTCCGGCTTTCCATCTCAGGTATTCTGGTATCTGTACGGTAAAGTAAAGAAATAGCCGCTGGAAACCATTTATCTGGCAGTAGTAGCCCACAGTAAATGTTTAAAATTCAGCCAGGTTGCTGTAGGATGGGGGGATGAACCGCAAAAAAGTCTCTGTAGCCAAAGCCAGGTCTGAATATAGGCCATGGTATTTTGGAGGCAACATTGCGGCGATCTGATACATGATTTCATCTGCGATTTGCTGGCGTACCTCATGGGACACTTTCATTCCGGCGGTGTGTACATAAAAAGGCCGGCCAACCGCGATGTGGAAATCTGTCCGCCGTAACCGTTTGAGGTTTTCATTAACCCTCTCCCCACCGTAAAACACCAACGGCATCACCGGCGCACCGCTGCGTAAAGCTAACAGCACAGTGCCCGGCCGGCCGCGTTGCAAAAGACCATTAAAGCTGCGGGTGCCTTCGGGAGCGACTCCCAGGATTTTCCCAGCCTCAAGCGCCTCAAGCGCCTGGCGGATAGCCTCCACGTCAGCTTCTCCGCGGCGCAGCGGGATCCCACCCCACAAGTCGAACAGATATCCCATAAAAGGGTTTTCCCACGTCTCGGCCTTGACGAAACCTGTAACTGGGCGGGGTTGGAGGTGGGCATAAAGCAGCGGAACTTCCAGAGAAGTGACATGATTGGTGACCAGGATCAGCGGTCCTTTCTGGGGGACTTGGGCCAGTTGGATCGCGTCGATTCGGCAAACCAAATGCGTCCACACTTTGACGGCAGTGTTGACTATGCGGGTGGCAATTGTCATTTAAATGCCTCTGCCGACTGAGAAATCATTTCAATCTGGGAGGCCAACAGTTCGATTGTAAGCTGTTGGCCGGCAGTACATATCGTCTCGCCATCCGCATGGGCAGGCAGGTTGCCCTGGACAGCATTAACTCTTAAGCGGGAGGCTTGAAAGTTCATAATCTCAGGCTGGGAGGCTTGAGTGCCGCGCAGGAAATGCGGGATCAGACCAAAGATCCGACTCCGGCTTACCTGGGTAGCAATACATACGTCGAACAGACCGTCGCCCGGATTAGCCCGAGGCGCCATCATAAATCCACCACCCATACGCTGCCCATTCATCACCGAGATCATCAAAGTGGCGAGCTGGATGGTTTTTTGATCATATTCAATCTGCACCAGTGGAGCCTGGTAATACAGGTAGATGGTCTTTATTGCTGCAACAAGATAGGACAAAAGACCCCGAATATGAAGCATTTTGGCTGCTTCAAAGCCGACTACGGCATCGAACCCGATGCCAACCCCATTGCCAAAAAATCGACCGTTGGGGTAATCGCCCCCGAACAGCCGCCCAACATCGATCAACCGTCGACGACCTTGAGCCAGGGTCTGGCAGCCTTTCTCTAAATTTTTAGGAACACCAACGCCAAAAGCAAAGTCGTTGCCTCGGCCGACGCTCAACATGCCCATGGCGCAAGTCTTGCCTGATGTTTCCTTGGCCATCATCAGGCCATTGAGTACTTCGTTCGCTGTGCCGTCTCCGCCAACAGCCACCACGACATCGTATCCATCCGCTGCCGCCTGTAAAGCTAATTGGGCGGCGTGCCAGGGGCGCTCGGTGCGCGCAAGGTCATATTCGAGACCCAGGTGGCCAAAAAGTTCTTCGATTTGTGGGACAGAGCGTTCGCCGAGCCCCCAGCCGGAGACAGGGTTAACGAGGATTTTATAACGTATCATAAGCGTCTCCAATTCACCGTCGATAATTTTTTCTCAGCTCATCCTGGCCGGCCCCACTTTGCAGGCAGGCAAGGAAGCGGCGCGCCGCACCCTTGGGTTCGGCCATTGCCAAGGCCAGTACCGGCTGGCGTAATAAGGCGCGCAGGTCCGGCGCTAATTCCAGAGCCCGCACCTGATCGGTAAGCCAGGCGCCTGGCACATAACCGATGGCGCCCGGATTGGCAGCGACCTCTCGAATCATTTGAGTCGGGTCTGAGGCCAGCATGGCTTCTGATGCTAGAGATCCGCTTGCCAGGATTGCACTATCGAAGACCTGGCGGGCATCATCGTTTTCTGGGAAGGTCCATATCTGTAATCCCTGCTTTGGACCACCCACTGCAGCCCAGGAGTCCGCATGACCAGTGAACAGCACTCGCAGCTGGGTCTGATCAAGAGCTCTGATCGGATTGTCAGGGTGCACAATGATAGCGATTTTTTCCCAGGCCACCGAGGCTGCATACCCCGAAATCTTAAATGGCTCACTAAACCGCAATGCCAGATCTGCTGTGGCACTATCGAGATAGGGTGCCGGGAGCTCGTTCAATACCAGGGCAACCTCCGGTTGTGCAACTGCACAGCGATGCACAGCCTCTTGCAAAGGCCACACTGCGGGCGTAATGGCGATGGTTAATGGTTGGAGGGTTGGCAGGGGCGTGGTTGTCTGCGTGCCGTTGCAACCAGCCAGTAATAAAATAAAGGCCAGCCCTGAAAATTTCTTCACCTCGCTACCAAATAATACACCAATGTGACCAGGCCCAGCGATGCGCAATAAATCGCGAAGTCGTACAACGGCCGGCGGGTCAGATAATTTAACAGCCAGCGGATGGCAAAATAACCCACGATAGCGGCGAAGGCGAAACCAATAATGATTTGGGGGAGTATCGAGGTTACCATTTGGGGGCTTTTGAACAGTTTCAAAGATTCATAACCGCCGGCTGCCAGCATCACCGGTACAGCCAATAGGAAAGCAAAGCGCGCGGCTGACGGGCGATCCAGATGGCGGGTCATACCCCCCGCGATGGAAGAGCCGGAGCGAGATGCACCGGGGAAAACTGCCAGCACCTGGACCAAACCGATCCACAACGCGTCTTTCCAGACCACGCTTTCAATTTGGCGGCTTCGTTTACCGAAACGTTCGGCAATCACCAGGAGCACTGCGGTGGTCAGCAGGCGAATAGCGGCCGCCAGGGCCGGTACGCTAAATATCTTCTCGACGAGGTTAGAGAGCAACACGCCGGCCACAAGAGCCGGGATAGATGCCAGCAGGATATACCAGCCCAGGCGAGCCTGGGGATCGGTGAAGGGTTGCCTGCGCCCCAATCCGGTCAGCACAGCGCGGATAATCACCAATAGATCCGACCAGAAGTAAATAATCAGCGCCAATAGGGTGCCCAATTGCACCAATACGTCGAAGATGAATACGGATGCCTGCAGGTCAGGGGTATTCAACCCCATCAGCCGTTCTACAATCAGCAGATGGGCCGTAGAGGAGACTGGGATGAACTCAGTGAGACCTTGCACAATACCGAGGATGATGGATTGGATGAAAGTCATATCGTCGATTAGTCCTTTATCAAGAGTCTTCAACCATATCGTTATTTGCCTGATAATCTTTCGTAAAGGCGTCAAAACGCCCTTCCAGGATGGCCTGGCGCATCTCTCGCGCCAGTTGGATCAGGGTGTGCAGGTTGTGAATCGATAAGAGCGTAGCTGAGAGCATTTCCCGTGCGATGATCAGGTGTCGCAAGTAGGCTCGCGAGAAATGTTGGCAGGTGTAACACATGCAGGTCTCTTCGATTGGGCGCGGGTCTTTTGCGTAAACGGCGTTGACCAGATTCAAACGCTCACTGCGCGTCATGGCTGCGTTATGCCGAGCCAGGCGGGTAGGTAGGACGCAATCGAAGATATCCACACCACGCCCTACAGCATTGACCAGGTCTACTGGCGCGCCGACGCCCATCAGGTAACGCGGCTTTTCCAATGGTAGGATTGCATCCACTACCTCCAGTACGGCATGCATCTCTTCTTTCGTCTCACCCACCGATAAACCACCGATCGCATGTCCGGGGAAGCCCAATGAAGCAATCGTTTCCGCGGAACGCTGGCGCAAGTCTGCAAACACACCGCCCTGGACAATGCCGAACAAGGCCTGGTCGGCGCGAGATTTTGCCTGCACGCAGCGCTGTGCCCAGTCGTGCGTGCGCGCCAGGGCGCGCTCATTATAATCGCGCTCGTAGGGAGGCGCACATTCGTCGAACGCCATGATAATATCAGCGCCCAGGCATTCTTGAATTGCAATCGATTTTTCCGGAGTGAGACGATGCAATGAGCCATCTATATGGCTTTTAAAGGTCACCCCATCGTTATCGATCTTGCGATTTTCTGCCAGAGAAAAAACCTGGAAGCCGCCCGAATCGGTCAACATTGGGCCGGGCCAATTCATAAAATCATGGAGACCGCCCAATTCCGAAATCAGCTTTTCACCTGGGCGCAAATATAAATGATAAGTATTAGCCAATACCAGACTGGCGCCAAGCTCATCCAACTGTGCAGGGGTGACGGCTTTGACGGTAGCCTGGGTGCCAACCGGGGCAAATACCGGGGTAAGCAGGTCACCGTGTGGGGTATGGAAGACCCCGGCGCGGGCACGACCCTGGCAGGCCTGGAGCTCGAAGGTGAAAGGCATTGAGAAGGATGGCAAATGTTTCGAAGACCGAATGATTGTTTCTGAGATATTTAGACTGAAATTATACCCGTTTTGGGAGCAATGATATAATTCTTTGGCTGGTTTGCGTTAATCGAGCAAGCCGTGGTGGGCAGCAGTATTCAGTCTTCATATAGGAGAAAAGAACGATATGCAAGCTTTGAATTTGCCTGGGCCTAAGGCGCGGGCCATTGTAAAGCGCGATCAAGCGGTCATTTCCCCCTCTTATCCACGCGGGTATCCTTTTGTTATGGATTATGGTAAGGGGACCGAAGTATGGGATGTGGATGGCAACCGTTTCCTGGATTTTGCAGCCGGGATTGCGGTGGTTTCCACCGGACATAGTAATCCCAAAGTAGTAAAAGCCATCCAGGAACAAGCCGAAAAGTTCATCCATATCTCATCCGATTTTTACCATCCCAAGTGGGTAGAACTGGCCGAGAAGATCAATGAGATCGCGCCGTTCCTGGATAATGCCATTTCCTTTATGACCAACTCCGGTACCGAGAGCGTCGAGGCAGCTATCAAGTTGGCCCGCCATTATACGGGGGCTACTGAATTCATCGGTTTTTTGGGCGCCTTCCACGGCCGGACGATGGGCGCAGTTACTTTTACCGCCAGCAAGCCTGTCTATCACCGTGATTTCTACCCCCTCATGAGCGGGGTAGTGCATGCGCCTTTTCCGGATCCGTATCATCCTATCTTGCAGTCTCTCCCTGGCGAAGACTATGGCGTAACCGCAGTCCGTTATATTGAAGAGCAAATTTTGGAACACGTGGTGCCTCCAGAGGAAGTAGCGGCGGTGCTGGTGGAGCCAATCCAGGGGGAAGGCGGCTATATCGTGCCTGCACCGGGCTTTTTCCCAGCTTTGCGCAGCCTGTGCGACCGGCACAAGATCTTGCTTATTATTGATGAGGTCCAGTCTGGAATGGGTCGCACCGGCAAGTGGTGGTCGATTGAGCATTTTGGGGTAGAGCCGGACATTGTTTGCGCAGCAAAAGGCATCGCGTCTGGCATGCCAATGGGGGTAATGTTTGCCCGCGAGGAGATCATGACCTGGCCGAAGAGTGCGCATGGAAACACTTTTGGGGGAAACCCGTTGGCTTGCGCGGCAGCCCTGGCAACCATTGACCTGATCGAAAACCAGTATATGCAGAATGCATCTGAGGTTGGCGATTATACAATGGACAGTCTGGATGAGATCGCTGTGCGCCATCCGAGCATCGGGGAAGTGCGTGGAAAAGGCTTGATGATCGGCGTCGAATTTGTCACTGATCGACAGACGAAAGAATCGGCTGAAAAACTTCGCGACCAGATTGTAGACACTGCTTTCAGGCATGGTTTACTTTTGCTCGGCTGCGGCAAGAGCACTATTCGGATTGCTCCGCCACTCAGCGTCAATCGCAGCGAGGTTGATGAAGCCTTAGAAACCTTCGAGTACGCGATTACCTTGTGTGAGAAAGAGGCTCAATCCATTGCTGCCTGATTTCCGCGTCCGCCAGCGGGATTATCTGCTAGAGATTACGCGTACGATTACCCAGGAATTAGACCTGGATAAAGTCTTGTCGCGTATTTTGAATATTTCTATTGAAATGCTGGCTGGGCAAGCTGGTCTGATTGCGTTACGATCTGAGATAGGCCGTTGGAATGTGGCGGTATCTCAAGGGATTCCCCCAGCATTTCTACTGACCCTTGACCCATTGATGGCAAATGTGCCAGAGCATGAAGAGCCGGCGCGTTTTGAGTTACCCCAAATTAATCACTTATTGCAAAGCCTGACGCGCGCAGCCAGTTTGGGGCTCTTGACAGGTGTAGTGCTGCCGCTAATTGCTCACCGAATTGTGGTGGGTGTGATCTTTATTTTCCGCAATTATCAAGGCGGTTTTTCGGCCAATGATACGGCTCTACTCCAGAGCTTCGCCGACCAGGCCGCGATAGCCGTGTATAATGCCCAGCTTTATACTCAGGTGAACCATGAAAAACGGCGGATCAGCGCGTTACTAGACTCGACTGCTGACGGTATACTTATCCTGACGGCAGAGCATACCATTGAGCATTGTAACCCGGCATTTGCCCGCATGCTTGGTGTGCCAGTTGAAGATATCCTGGGATGCTCACACGAAAAGATTGTGCGGTGGACAGAGCAAAAAGACGGCCAGACCCTCGAACAGGCAGAGACGGGCGGTTGGCCTTTGACCCCGAATGCCACCTTATACGTTGAAGGGGATCTGGCGCGGCCCGAAGGGTTGCCCCTGCCAGTCGGCATCACCTATGCCCCGCTTTTATCGCCAGATGGCAGCCTGGTCAATATAATTGCTTCTGTGAGGGATATTACTCGCTTTCGGGAAGCCGAGGAGCTGAAGAGCACATTTATCTCGGTTGTCAGTCACGAGTTAAAAACTCCGGTAGCATTGATTAAGGGGTATGTGAGTACTTTGCGCCGTGAGGACGCTTCTTGGG
>Ga0315273_10012502_pt1 | contig 10889 bp, 9 predicted proteins | sample YL17G02_0_MG_FD_205753 | JGI IMG/M metagenome (GOLD analysis project Ga0315273, IMG submission 205753) | Sediment microbial communities from Yellowstone Lake, YNP, Wyoming, USA - YL17G02_0 | ecosystem: Environmental > Aquatic > Freshwater > Lake > Sediment | place: USA: Wyoming | collected... | reverse complement strand
TCGGGGGAAACACGCCCGACTCTTTCAGCGGGCTGGTAATTGTGTCACCTTCGGCAATCGAGATGACCGACTTTTTGATGGCGACCTGCAACACCCTGTTGCCTGCAGTCTTGGCCGTGATCTCGAGCGCGTCGAGAATCGTCACACCGGACTGGATCAGCGTTCCCAGCGTGCGGGTAAAGCGCGCCACCGAGGCTTTGCGGATCAGATCACCGAAGATCGGCGTTTTCAGCATGAATTTGTCGAAATAGAGACGCCCCTGATCGTTTTTCATTGTCAAACGCAGCCCGACGACACCGGCGATGATAACACCGAGGATGATCGGATAGAATCTCTGCAGAATGTGAGAAATCTTTAGCACGAACAGTGTCGGGCCGGGTAACTCGGCACCAAGATTGGCGAACATCTTGGCGAAGATTGGCACAATGAAGGTCAGCATGGCAACCGTGGCGCCGATCGCCACCACCGACACGACAGCCGGATAGACCATTGCTCCTCTGATCTTGCGCGCCAAGGAATCAGCCTTTTCGCGATAGCCAGCCAGGCGTACCAGAATTGTGTCCAGTGCGCCCCCCATTTCACCCGCTTCAACCATGTTCACATAGAGATCGTCGAAAGCTTTCTTGTGCTTCTTCATCGCCTCGGAAAGTGTCGAACCGGAAGACACGGAGTCTTTGATCTCGGTGACGATGCGGCGGAACTCCTCAGAATCCATCTGTTTCGAGAGAATGTCGAGACACTGCACCATCGGTAAGCCAGCGCCGATCATTGTGGCAAACTGCCGCGTAAAGCGGGAAATGTGCACTTTCTTGATACCGGAGCCGAACCTGATGTTGATCTGGGACGGTTTTCTGGAAATTTTGTCAACGAGGACTTTGTTGCGCCTCAGAATCCGTTCCAACTCCGCGCGATCTTTCGCCTTAAGTTCACCCTCTACGGGCGAACCGGTCACTGTTTTGCCTTTATACTCAAAGACTGGCATGGCAACCTCCGTTCCTCATCGTTAGTAGCGAGCTTCCGTTGCGGTCTGAACCCGCGACAGCATCTCGTTCAACTCTTGCACGTTCGACGAGCGCGCCATGGCCTCGCCAATCGTGATTTTCCGCGACAGATGGAGTTCGGCAAGGGACATGTTCATGGTTCGCATGCCGAACTTTTGACCTGCCTGAATCATACTATATATCTGATGGATCTTGTCATCACGGATTAACGCGCGAACCGCAGGCGTGCACATCATCACTTCGGTTGCCAACACTCGGCCGCCACCAATTCGCGGCACCAATTGCTGCGATACTACGCCCTGCAGGACAAACGACAGCGTAACCCGAATCTGTTCCTGCTGATTTGTCGGGAACACATCGACAATACGGTTGATTGTCTCGGCGCAGGAGTTAGTGTGCAAAGTCGCGAAAGTCAGGTGGCCGGTCTCGGAGATGTTCAACGCTTCGGAGATCGTCTCCAGATCGCGCATCTCGCCCACGAGCACTACATCCGGATCCTGTCGCAAGGCGTATTTCAGCGCGATCGCAAAAGACTTGGTGTCGGAACCGACCTCGCGCTGGTTGACCAGACAATTCTGGTGGCGATGGAGATACTCGATCGGATCTTCCACGGTGAGGATATGGGAGTGCCGCTCACGATTGACTTTGTCAATGAGTGCCGCCAACGTTGTTGACTTGCCCGAACCGGTAGGTCCTGTGACCAGCACCAGTCCGCGGGGCAAGTTGGCCAACTCAATGATAGCCTTATCAACACCCAGCTCTTCAAATGAGGGTACCTTGTAGGGAATCTGTCGCAGCGCCACCGAGACATTGCCGCGCTGGACGAAGACGTTGCAGCGGAAACGGCTCATGTTCTCAATGCCAAATGACATATCGAGCTCGGAGCTTTCCTCAAAACGTTGCTTTTGTCTTTCCGACATCATGCTGTATGCCAGTTTCTTCGTGACGTCGGGCGTTAGGGCATCCATATCCAGCGTCAACAGACGACCGTCAACACGGATTTGAGGCGGCGATCCGACCGCGAGATGTAGATCGGATGCGTTTTTCTCGATCAGTATCTCCAGCAGTTCACGTAGGTTGACCATGCAGGACTCCTGTATTTTCAGCTACTATTTTTTTAACCATTTCTTTCAATCGATGTCGCTACGATGTCTCGGCCAGCACCTCGTCAACGGAAGTTATGCCCTTGCGAATTTTATCGACGCCCGCCATGCGCAACGTCATCATTCCTTCTTTCACCGCCTGCGCCGTAATTTCCGGTGTGGATACGTTGGCGATGATCATCCGCTCGATCTCCGGCGTAATCGGCATGACTTCGAAGAGCCCGGTTCTGCCTGAGAAACCGATATTATTGCACTCGGAACAACCTTTGGCGTGATAGGCCTTGAAGGTCTTCAGTTCCGACTCCGCAACGCCCACTCTGACGAGAATTTCCTCGTCGATCTTGACTTCTTCCTTACAGCGTTTGCAAAGTTTCCTGACCATGCGCTGAGCCATAATTAACTTGGCGGCAGACGCAACGAGATAGGCCGGAATGCCCATATCGATCAGGCGGTTGATAGAAGAGGGTGCGTCATTGGTGTGGAGCGTGCTGAACACCAAGTGTCCGGTGAGAGACGCTCGAATAGCAATTTCCGCTGTTTCGCCATCGCGAATCTCACCCACCATGACCACATCCGGGTCCTGTCGCAGAAAAGATCGCAGGGCTGCGGAGAAGGTCAGGCCGATGTCAGAGCGGACGGCGACCTGATTAATGCCCTCAAAATTGAACTCGACCGGATCCTCAGCAGTCATGATATTGACGTCCGGTTGATTGATCGTTTTTAGAGCCGAGTATAGCGTCGTCGTCTTGCCGGAACCGGTTGGTCCCGTGACCAGGACAATGCCGTAGGGTAACTGAATTGCCTGCCGGAACTTTGCCAGTGATAACTCGGGAAATCCGAGGTGGGTCAAGTCGACCATCAATGATTTCGGATCAAGAATTCGCATCACGACTTTTTCGCCGAAAATCGTCGGCAGAACCGAGACGCGTAAGTCAACAGCGCGGTCACCGATTTTGACCTTAATGCGTCCATCCTGCGGCAGTCGGCGTTCGGAAATATCGAGGTCGGCCATGATTTTGACGCGGCTGACGATTGCCGCGCGATACTTGAAGGGCAGGGAAGATATCTCCAACAGCGAACCGTCAACACGATAGCGTACGCGAATCTTCTTCTCGTAGGTTTCGATGTGAATATCGGAGGCGCCTTTGCGTACGGCTTCACTGATGATCGAATCTACGAGTTTGACCAGCGGCTTGTCCTGGACCGCCGATTGGAGTTCCAGGTCACTGACGGTGTCTTCTCCGGTCGAGATAACTTCGAGGTCGGAATCTTCCAAACCCTTCAGAATCTCAGAGTACTGCGATGAATCACTGTAGTAGTGTTCGATGGCTTTCTGAATCGCCGGCTCGGGAGAAATAACCGGCTGTACTGAACAACCGGTGATGAACTTGATCGCGTCGAGAACATAGATATTGTTAGGGTCGCTGATCGCCACTACCAACGTCTTGCCGAATTTGCTCACCGAAATGACATTGAACTTGCGCGCGATGTCGTGCGGAATGAGTTTGACGACATCGGCGTTAAGCTCCAGGTCACTCAGACGGATAGCGCCGATATTGAGTTGTTTGCCGATGAAGGAGGTGATTTCCTCCTCATCGGTAACTGCTCCCATCGAGACGAGAATCTGCTCGAGCCGGCCCTTGTTCTTGTCGATCAAGCTGAGAGCTTGCGTGAGCTGATCGTGGCTGATCTTGCCCGCCTCGACGAGCATTGTTCCCAGTTCTTTTGGATTCGGCATAGTCCCCAATGATTCCGTCTGCGCTATCGTCAGCCGTTCTTAGTCGTGGAAGATGTCCTCAAGTTTGTCTTCCGCCGAGCTCGTAAATGCTTCGGATAACCCCTCTTCCGAGCTGTTGACCTTTCTCAAGACGACTTCGAAGATTCTTTGCAGTTCAACCGCCGCCTCTTTCGCATACAGCCGCACCATTCCAATAGTCGTACGATCGTCGAACACGATTGCCAGAATGGAGCGATCACCGACCAGACACATGTGGATATGATCCTTTTTGCCCTGGTGGAACAGGACCGAGAACTCCGGCTCACCGACCAGCTTGGCGATTTCGGAGGTGGAGGCAAAGCTGCCCGCCATCAAGGCCGATAGCGCAGTTGTGTCGAGGGTTTGAGTGAAACCATGCCGGGCGATAAGGTGGCCGTCCTTATCGACAAGAAGCGCGCATTTGGCTTCCGCGCCTTTGAGAAGCTTGGTCATGATCACGTCGATCTTTTCCGTGTCATCCCAGTATACCATTAGTTTGTCGCCAGCCACGTCATACCTCCTGATTAGTCATTGTCTCCGCCAAACCAGCGGAATAGGAAAAATCTCTTTTTTTTCTTTCGCAATTTTAAGCTTTTCTGCATGCCTACTACATGCGGTACTTCGAAGGCGTCCGCGAACTGGGAGCGCGCGGCCTCATCATTTTCGGCCTTCGGTTTGACTGCCGGCCTCGTAAGTGAGTCAAGCTCAGTATTGTCGACCTGATGCAGTTTGCTTTCGATTTCCGCCAGTGTCGGATGTTTGGGAATCAGCACTTTGTCGGTCCGCGGTTCCTTAGCTTGCCCTTGCGGGACATTGCTCTGCGCGCCCCAGCCGGCCTCGTCGGTAACTTCTCTAACCTCGACGCGGTGGGGCCTGTCCGTGGAGACCGGCGGAGGCGCGACTGTTGTACCAGCCGTCGAAGCCGAACTGCGGGAGGCTACCTGTGCGGACGCCTGATGCTCGATCACAGTCCCGACCTGTTCCTGAACCACCGGCTTGGCGACGCCGGCAAAGGTTGCCGGCACGACCGCAGTATCGGGCGCTTCCGTCTTCTTGGTGGCTCTATTGAGAACAACCTTGGTAATCATCTTTAGCGTATCGAACACACCGACACCCTTGACCGCCGATGCTTCGAAATAGGGGAGGTTGTTCCAGTTAAGGTCTTGCTGCATTTCCTCAATCGTCATCACATCAGGGAGATCGCGTTTATTGTATTGCAGAACGATTGGCAGAGTGTAGATGTCATAACCGTATTCGATCAGGTTCTCTTTAAGATTGTTCAGCGACTCGATGTTTTCATCTTTCTTTGAGCGCTGCGAGTCCGCCACAAATACCAGTCCGTCTACGCCGCGAAGCACCAACTTACGCGTGGCATTGTAGAAAACCTGACCGGGCACGGTGTAGAGTTGAAATTTGGTGGCAAAGCCGTTGATGGCGCCGATGTTGATCGGCAGGAAATCAAAATACAGCGTCCGGTCTGCGTCAGTCGCCAGACTGATCAGATCACCCCTCGTTTTCTTCGGGACTTTCGCATGCACGTACTGCAAGTTAGTCGTTTTTCCCGACAAACCGGGCCCATAGTAAACAATCTTGCAGTTTACCTCCCGGCTTGAATAGTTTATCGAAACCATTTCAGTCTCTCCGACGGTTCGTTAGATGCTGATGTGCGATATGGCGTTCTTGATTTCCAATCGAATCAATCCCATGTTGATCTTGTCTTCTGTCGTGACCACCAGATAGCCGATCGGCGTCGCGGTGATGAAAAGCTTTCCCTTGCCGGCTTCGATTGTCAGTTGTTTCAGAGGCGCCTGATGCAGGCGCTCCAAACTCTTGGCCACGGTCGCGGATATCGACCCGGCCAGAGCGCCGATCGTGTCGTCGTCATACTGACTATTCAGGTCGGCGGCGATTACGATGCCGTCGTTACCCACCAGCATGCTGCCGGTAATACCGGAAGTCTTGTTGAGATCAGACAGTACTTCCCGCATATTGTCTCCCTGCTTCGCTGCTATAAAGGTTGCTAAATTTCTCTTGACAGTACCGCTCGATCATCTCCACTGCCTGATGCAGACGTATCTTTTCCAACTCATCGGACTGGACGTCGGCAATCGACAGAAGCCACATGTCGGCGGCGCGATAAAGGCAGAATCGGTGCGCGCCCGCAGTGTACTCGATCGTGTTGAGGGGCGTCGTGCCGGTTCTGATGTTCGTTTCGAGCAAGTCGTCGATTATTTTCTTGCTCAGTGCACTCCATAATTCCTGGTCCCACTCGCCGCGACTCCAGGCCGCCACGGGTAGACCGTCGTCGTTGATCAGCATCGCGCACAGAACACCCGAATAACCACCAACGTGTTGCACCGCACCGGTAAACGAGTGGTCGAAAAGCTCACTGCCCGTCCGTTCCGTAAGCGAAGCGGTGGGTATAGGGGGGGACGGCCGCATGACCGGAGTGGATGTGGAGGTGTAGATGATCGGCGCAGCTCCGGATTTGCGCAGATGCCGTCTGCCGACGCGACCGGGCAGCATCATCTGAATTGTTGAGTTGAAGAGAAACGGCGCCGCAACACTGAAGAACAAAATCGCCGGCTTAAAAGTGTCGAATGCATTGGTGAGAGCTTGGGACGTCGGCATTTGTTCCAGGACCATCAGCATCAGTAGAAGAGCCGCCGAGAGCACGAGACGACTTGCGAGAGTCAACAGGGCTGCTACGGCGGTATACGCCACCGAGCGACGGCGGTTTAGAATCAATCCGACCGAGAAATAGTAGGTCAATTCCAACAACGCGTACCAGAACATGCTCATCTGGAAAGTGACGCCGAAATCGTTCGGGTAGATTAGCATGGGCAAAGCGGCGACGATCAGCGCAATCAAGACTACATGACGTGTATCTCTAATAGACCATTCCATACTTACTTCTCACTTCCTTGGCCGTCCTGCAGGTTTTCCTTGACTTCGTCCAGCTTCAGTCGCATCGCTCCGACATTGACGCCCTTTTCGCAGTAGAGGACCAGGTTGTAGCGACTGAATTTCATTATCACGATCATCCGCTTCTCGGTCTCAACCGCGATCTGGCATATCTCGCCAAGAACAGCGACTGCGGTCTCCGTCTCGGCATTTCGGCACATCTCCACGCCGAAAGCGGCAATCGCCTGCATGTCATCATCTGGATTACCGCGATGATCAACGACAGTACCGTCACCGTAAGCGCAGACGATGGATTCGACAAACGACAGGTTCAATAACTGATCCAGAACCTGATTGAGCGTCAGCGGCGTCCTTGGCCTAATGGCGTCACCGCTAGTAACCATTCCCGCGCTTGGGACTGTCCTGTGTGGTCCGGGAAGCGGCTCGACTTGCCGTCGTTTCAACTCTTTCTTCTGACGCTCCAGCCTTTGCTGCAAATCCTGAACCAGTAGTCGATTGGCGCTTGACGCTCGCAGCTTTTTGATCGCTGACTCCGCCTCGCCGATACTGCCTTTGGCAAGCAGAATTTCCACACGCAGTTGCTCCGTCAACCGCGTTTCGCCGTCAAATTCCACGGCCTTATTCAGTTCCTGTTCTGCCCAGTCGTACATCTTGCGACCGAGACTAATCTTGGCCATCACCAAGTGACCGGCGCCGTAATCGGGATGAGTCCGTATTCCCTGGCGACAGACGCGAAACGCTTGATCCAGGTCGCCGTTAAGGCGATGGGCGTCGGCCAGCGCAGCGAACACCTGCGATCTCGAATTCTCCTTGAGAATCCTCTCGCATTGTTCGATACGCTCGGTCAGACTTGCTGTTTCAATCATAGAAGCCTTCAGCAAAGCGGTTCTAGGTCAAACTCTTCTTGATTTTCGTCACGCCGACGGCCACCAAGACCAACGCCAGCAGTTGCAGGATACCAATCGCATTTCTCTGCATAGTGACGATATCCAGCTTGATTGCCAGGCTTAGCAACTGGCCCAGGGAAAAGATCAGAAACGATACGGCCAGTACCTGCCAGCCGGGTGAAAGCTCGCCTCCCCGGAGCAAGGCAAAAATTTTCAGACACACCACAAAACAGATCAGACCGGCCACCAGCAGAACGATATCAATTGCCACTCCAAACGCCGACACCTCGCCGGTCTTTGCTGCTGTTTGGGCCAGTGCACTTGATACCGGCAAGGCCACCAGCGCCGGAATCACTGCGCGCGCAATCTTAATCATGACTACCTCACAAGACCGATTTGGTCAGTTTGACTTCTCTGAGGATGCGGTACAACTCGTTACCGACATCGTATTTCTTATCGACTTCCCGTCTTTCCGCCAGCGGCAGCGCGATGTCCTTCTTGATCTCCGCGGCTACCTGTTTGCGGACCTCGATGCCGAGATAGGAGTAGACGAAGGCAAGCTGCTCTTCCAATATTTGATTAAGTCCGCTAATCAGCTTGAGCACCCTGATTTCTTTCGGCATTTTCGCCATCGCTCGCTTGATCGATTCAAAACTGGTCGGAAAGTCGGAATGATTTATACCGACGAAGCACTGCCAGATGCCTTTGCGAAAACCGCCCAGCGTCAGTTGCAGCTTTTCGTTCTCGGCGCCCAGCTTTTTCTCCAGCATTTTTTGAATCTGGTTGAAAGCCGACGCATAGACCCGCAGCAACAGCCAGAACAGAGAATCCTCTTCACGGGGGTCGAGCACCTCGGTCTCTTTGACCGTAGTCGTCTCCACCAGACCGGCGGAAATCAGCTTGTAGATGGCGCGTGAGGTTACGAATTCCCCCAGCGGCGATACTTCCAGAATCTCCGGCAATGTCCGCTTGGCGTCGATCAGCGTGATGATTTTGAATTCCTCCAGCGAGAGCGTTACCTCATCGTTTTTGGCCTGTATCTTTGGCGACACGCATATGACTTGATTGTCGCGCGGCAACACTTTCTGGATTTCCACCCACTCGTCGATTCGCCGCGTCCCTTCCATGATCACGTTCATGGTGTTCAGCTCGAACAGACCTTCGCGGCTGGCAGGAAGCTGCCCTTCACGGAAAACGAATTCACCCTCTTTCCAACTGAAGAGGTTGTAAATGATTTCTTCAATCTGCTGCTTGAGGTACAGGGTCAACTCTTCGCGACTGATGAGCTTCATTTCCACCAACACTTGACCGATCCGTTTACCGGCGGTCTTGTGCATATAGATGGCCCTTTGGAGGTCGGTTTTGGTGATCCGCCCGACCTTCAGCAGCAATTGCCCGAGATAGTCTTCCTCGGCATCATGCGAGTTCGCCGTGATGATGTTGCCGTCTCGGAAAACGATCTCCTTGCGGATGTTTCCGCGCACAATGGAGACCGTTCCGGTCTTTTTGCCGGCGGAAAAAAGCTGCAACAGATCGGAGAATGCCACCGTCTGCAAATTTCCGGTAAAACTCATGCTTCCGAGCTTTTTAAGTGCTTGTTTACTGTTCAATAATTCACGCCGGATATTCCTCCAGCGCGGTTTACTTCATATTCTATATCGGGCGGTTTTCGGTAATTCTTTAAGACGATTTGATTTCGCGGTGCAGGAGGCCGATGTCCGATAATCCGTTTGCCGGATCACCTATTGGCTGTTGCCAATACCCGAAAACCATTGACGACAAGGCGGAGGGTAATGCCTCCGGACTCGAGTACCGAATAGACGTGCAGATTGGGCAACTCCTCACGAAGTCGCCGGAGCGGTTCTTTTGAAGTATAGAGGGTGGGATAGCTCGTAAGTATCACCGTTTCAACACGGAACGACTTCAGGAAAGCGACGAAGTCGTCTTGCTTCAGATAGTGCCAGTCAGCAGCGATCACGTTGACCGTTGGGGGAAGGCTGTTCAAGTTCTGCACAGGTGTGGAGCCTGTCAGCAACAGGAGATTCGTGGCTTGATAGGAAAAGATTGTGCCGGAGTCGACAAGTTCGACACGACCAGTCAGCGACTGCAAGTAGGCGCTATCGCCGATTGCGGAGGGAGTGCTCTGTTCAACTCCAGCCATAGCCGACAACAGGGAGCGCATGTTGCCGGACTGCGTGGTAGTTGAAAGGACGCGGTCCAAATGGCTAACTCCCTTGGCTAACAGGAATGGCAGAACCGTGACCTCGCCGAGATTCACTGATTGATTGGCGCCGCCACCGTTGATTAGCACGGTTCGTCCCCCCGTCTGCTCGATGAAGACGGTTGTCAGGTCGCGCGTGTCGAGAAAGGTGATCGCGGTCTCGCTGCCGCCATCGGCCAGCACATTTTTCCAAATCAGGGCGCTCGTGGATATCAGCAGGAGTATGGCGAACAGTGCAATTCGCTTTCGGGACGCGAAAGAGAAGACTAATTGCAGCGCCAAATAGTAGGCGATGACCGCCAGCAGGTGTGGCGCTCCCAGCCGTAACTGCGAAATCGGCAAGGCGTGGAAGTAGTCAATTGAAGTGAGCGTCAGTTTGAGCGTGAGGGCCAGGACATCGGCAAGCAGGGTCGAAACCACCGGAATTGCTGAGAGGAAAACCAACACGATGCTGAGTGTCGTCGCCACACCTACCAGCGGCACGACTATCAGATTTGCCACAAAACTAACCAACGGCACTGTGTGAAAGTTGTAGATCAGTATTGGTATCACTCCCAGTTGGGCAATGATGCTCCCATAGAGAATCATCAGGAAGTAGCGCGCCGTCTTTCGAGGGAACCCCTTCGGCTTGGGCATCCATCTCTCGCAAGTTGGCATAAACAATATCAGCGCGAAGGCGGCTCCAAACGAGAGTTGAAAGCCGAGGTCAAATAGATACAGAGGCCGGAACACCAAAATCACTAACCCGGCCATGGAGATGTTGTTCAGCCAGTTTGTGTCACGATAGAGCGCCATGCCGATCAGTGTGACGATTGCCATCACTGCGGCACGCACGACGGATGGTTGATTATAGGCCAGGAAGGAAAAGATCACGATACCCGCAATCAACAGGTAAATCCGATACTGCCTCGGCAGTCGAAATAGTCGAATAACGAGCAGCAGAGTCGTGATGACGTATGCAACATTGGCACCCGACGCCGCCAAGACATGCAGGGT
>Ga0315273_10012500_pt1 | contig 10890 bp, 10 predicted proteins | sample YL17G02_0_MG_FD_205753 | JGI IMG/M metagenome (GOLD analysis project Ga0315273, IMG submission 205753) | Sediment microbial communities from Yellowstone Lake, YNP, Wyoming, USA - YL17G02_0 | ecosystem: Environmental > Aquatic > Freshwater > Lake > Sediment | place: USA: Wyoming | collected... | reverse complement strand
CGAGCCAGATGTATTCATGGGTAATACTGGGCCAGAAGACCTCAATCACACTACCATCAAAGCTTACCTAAGACAACAAGCTGGTACCAAGACTAAGATCGGCGCTGCTGATATCCTAACTGTTTTAACTCATGCCGCTAGCGATAAGCGCGAAGTATCTGCCGCCGAATTGGCCGTTACTCGTTTGAACGCCGAACGTCAGGGTCAATCTGAATTCTTCCAGGGACAAGTTGTTGGACTCAAGGTTGATGCTGCTGCTAAGGCAGACGTTACACTTCCAAAGTCTGATGAGTTTATGTCTTTTGAAGACAAATTCACCACTCCACAAGGATTGGCCTCTTGGAGATTTGGTGCAGACAAAGTCGGTACTGCTAAGGCCCACATCTCCCGTGAGTTGCAGTCCATGGGATTTGCTAGCCACCAAGTAGTTGTTACTGGTAATGATGAACACACTATCTTCTGCGGAGTTTCTTTGGACACCGGCAAAGTAGCTTTCACTGTTCCAGTCAAGGTTGCTAATGATAAACTTCAGAAGCCAACTATCATGTTGTGTAACGGCTCTATCACTAGTTTTGATAAGGCCGGAATCAATAGCCTAGTTTCTCAAAACAAAACCGATGTAAAAATTGCTGCCGTTGCTTCTAACATGGCCTCACTTAAACCAAGTGAGATTGTCAGCAATTTACGTCAAGCATTGTCTGAAGAGAACTATACCAAGGCAGAAGATGCTCTCAATGTACTAGCTAACGCTGGTGATGAAAAGGCTTATGCACTTGCATTCAATTTGTACATGACCGGACTAGCTGGTGTCAAAACGGCTGAGACTAAGTGCTCTAAGATGATTAAGAGTGCTAACAGTGAGTACCCAATCTGTTCACACACTGGACTACCAGTCAACAAGGTTTACCAGGATAAGAGTGGATATTGTCGCCCTCTATACCGTAAGGGTATGGATGAGACCTATGAAGGTGCAGCCTTCATCAACGCCAAAATATTCGGGTGAAACATGAGAATAGCTAGGTTGGCAGACCTCTTAGCAGACAAGTACGAGATGGTGTCTGAGGGTGCCTCCTCTGCTGAAACGGTTAAAGAAGTCAAAAGAGAACTTATTAACGCTTATAGGCTGTATGTGAATAGCAAAACAGCGAAAGAGCCCATTCTTCAAATGTTAGCCGATGCGGGCGAAACGTTTTCTAAAACCTTAATCTCTATGTTCGAAGGGATAATCGCCAGCCTTGATAAACATAGCAACTCACAATTGTTTGCTAGAATGAACAATATACTGGGTATGATTAATGATATGAAGAATGATAAAGACTTTCCCGTTAGGTCTTTCATTCATGATGCGGTTAGAGTTACTAAAGACTCTGAAAGAAACTATCGTGAGCGTCTCAAGTCTAAATTTGAGGTAATAGTTTCTAGACTTTCTTCTATTCTTGAGAGAGAGGCTAAGAGGCTACAAACAACTTTGCCTTTGGGAGCCCCGACCGGATTGGAAGCTGGTAGAGTTGAGCCTCAGAGAAAAGAACTAAGCAGAGAGAAGCTGCTTATGTTTATGAGAACTCCCGCAGCTCAATTCTATGGGCTAGATAATATTGATGTAATGACTCAGGCGCTTTCTTACTCTGATGTAAAAGAAAAAATTACTACCCTTGTCAATTCAATTGATAGGGGCCATTTACCGGCTGATGGGCCAGAAGTTATGGCCGAAACCCGTACAATCAAGAGCTGGCTGGATAGTAAACAGACTAATCTTCCGGCATTAGAGCAAACCCCTGAGAAACCGGCTCCTCCTGTTTCTCTCTTCGAGGAAGAGGAAGAAGATCCTAAATAAGAGGCTAAACTATGAGAATTGCTGAACTATTAAATGCTATGGCTTCTTGGCTTTCAAGTCCAAACAATGAAGCTATGTTGCTTGCTGAGTCCGATGAGAAGTGCATGCAAGTAGTAGCAGAGTCTTGCGTTCTAGCTGCCGAGCTACTCAAGAAGGCTGCTGATGAGGTAGACGTTCTTGAATCACCAACTGAATCTGTTATTACTTCAGACTCTATTGAGGAGACTGCTGCTTTGGCAACCGCCTTCGATCAATCTGGTGATCCTCAACTCAAGAGAATCGCATCTGTATTAGATGAACTTCTCTTGACTATCGCCGCTCCGCCAAATGCTTACGCTGAGCGTAAAGACTTGGTAGATGCTAGAGCTGATGCATTAAAGAAGAAGTACGAAGAGCCGCGTAAAGACTTACACAAGTACAATCAAATTGGAAAGTCTGAGAAGGCTATCGCAGATAGTGGTTTTACTAAAGAGTACAAGATTCTAGAAGCCCCACTAAGCTCACGTTACTGTCCAGATCATCCGGGCGCTCAGATTGCACGTGTAGGCGAACATATGTGGCAGTGCGAGATGGATAAGAAGACTTACAATTTCGAAACAGGTTTTGAACTTGCTAATGGCTCAAAGGTGCCTGGTGGAGATGTTTCCCAACAGACTCAGGGACTAGATACACCATTCCATGCTATCTTCGATACTCGTGAGGGCAGGCTCGGCTACAACAAGTGATTGATCAAATAGAAGAATTTCATAAGGTCATAAGAGAGTTTTTGTTACAGTTAGATCCGGAGGAGGCTCAGCTTTTCTTAGACCTTTTCACGGAGAAAATGAATGAACAAAAACGCACTCAAGAAAATTCTGGAACACCCAGATAAAGATGAAATCATTGCTAAGTTAGTATTAGACTATCCTGCCAAAGATATTCATGATTGGCTTGCTGCTAAGTATACTAATGTCAGCGAAGCTAAATTCGTAGTGGCTGAAAAGTCAATTAAAGTATTCAAAGAGAACTACTTGGACGTTTATTCCATGATCCGTGAGGACATGTTGAAGACCAAGCAAGCTGTAGCTACCAGTACAGAGGACCAATTAGAGTTGGCCGTTAAGAGTAATCCAACTTACAAGAGTAAAATGTTGGAATTAGCTGGTAAAGAAATAGACGTACGTACTATGGTGGCACAGTTGTGTCTGGCCATTGAAACACGTTTGGGTCAAGTTTTTGATGAAATTCAAGAAGATCCTCGTAATATCAATACTAAAATAGATCGCGTTCTAATTGAGTATGGTGAGTTACTAGGAGGATTATTGGAAAAGTATTACAAATTTACTGAGAATCCCGCCGACTTGGTCATCCAGCACAACGTGACTTTACAAGCTGTGGATCAGCATATTTCGGTATTTCATGATGTAATCCGAGATGTTCTGTCTCAGTTAGATTTGGAAAGTTCCATGCTATTTATGGAACTTTTTCAAGAGAAGATGGCCAAGTTAAAGCCACCAACCCTAGAGCAACCGCTCAACACTGACATGAAGCTTGCTGAGGCTAAACTACTCAACGAAACCATTAACAAAAAGTTGAATAACTAATAATGCCAGAGAATAAGCCTTCTAACAAACCCATTATCGACATGCCTTCCAAAAAGCAGTTGGAAAAGGCTACACGACCATATTCTGATGAAGAGCTTAAACTTACCCCAGAGATGGAAGAAAAGATGAAGAAACTTATGGAGTTCTTCGATAACTACGGTATTGACTATGGTAAGTTTGTTCCTAAGTTTCACTCTTACATATCTGACAAGAAGGGTTATCCTAACTATGATCAGTATCAGCATATCGCTGGCCAGCACGACATGAAAAGATGGATGTATGCCCTTAAGGATATCCACTACAAACAGAAGGCTGGTTTCCCATATCGAGATGCTATTAAGAACGCGACTCAGGGTTGGGCTAAAATGGAAATCTACGACTTCTTGAACTGGTTAAGGTTCCACGAAGAAGGGGCTCACATGAAATATAAGTTTGCACAAGTTTGGTATGAAAATGGACAGCCAGGCTATTTCTTGCATATCAAACCAGATGCTCAAAAGGAGCCAGAACCAAAAACAGATGGCGACTCTGTTGAAAAAGCTAGCCAAGATGCTGAGCGCAGCGAAGAGAAAAGACAGACCATCGAAAAACAACGTTCAAAAATTATTGGACGTTTAGACTCCGCCGAGAAACTACTTCGTTCACAAGAAGGACAAGAGTTTGCTGGCGGCGAGCTTGAGAATTTGATGGAAGCCATCTATACTCTCAAGAAGAAAGTTCAGCTTGTCAATAAGCTAAGTGTATCAACACGCCTATATGAAGATATGATTGTGCGTGAAGGTAACGTACTTAAACGCAATGGATTCACCAAAGCTGCTGAAGTACTATATTCATTAGCTCAAACTCCAGGTCAAGCAGGCGAAGAAGCTAAAGGTAAAGAAAAGGGTGGCGCTGTTCCTCCAGCCACTCCACCAGCAGATCCATCAGGTGCCGGTAATCCTGGCGCTCCAGGCGGATTGCCAGCGCAACCTCCAGGAACACCAAGCGTTCAAACTCCAGTAGGGGGAGATCAAAATAATCCTCCTCAACCAAAGGGTATCAAAGAGTTCATCGACAATATGAACGATGGGAATAAGACTGATGCTGATGTTACTGTTGCCGAAGATGATGAACTAGAAGTACTTGACTCAGAAGATCAGTTGATGGTTACAGAAGCACAAATTGCTCCACCTGTAGCTCCCCCTCCTCCAGCAGCCGCTTTGGAAGATGTTCCAATGACGGATACTCCTAAGCCAGAGAGAAACCCACCAACATTCATTCCTGAAGCTGCCCCTAAAGCCACTAAAGGACCGGCCGATGAGGAACCACTAGAAGTAACAGAAGATGATATTGGCAAGCCGCAAGACACGATTCCTGCAACTAGTGGGTTTAATGACAAAGTAGACGAGCTAATGAAGAACGTAACTATAGCCGATGTAGTTTCTGAGTTGGAAGATATTTCCAAAACGTATAAGACTAGAGAGCAGCCAAGACGTTTGGGATACGTTGATATGATGTTAGATAGTCTAGGATTAGCTTCGCTATTCCCTTCGCTTTCTGAGGCTCAAAACAAGGCGCTAGAAGCCAACAACTATATCTCTACCCGTGTAGATGATATCTTGGCCAAACTGCGTGGCGCAATGGCCAGTGCAGATAAGTCTCCAGCTACCCCCTCTCCTGAAAGAGAAGATATGGCCGGCATCAGAGGCAAACTACAAGATGACCAAGATAAAGAGAAGCAGCGTAAGCAAATTAGGAAAGAACAAGAAGTTGCCGAGTTAGAAGGCGCTGGCAAAGAAGGCAAAGAAACTCCAGCAGTAGAGTTGGGCGAATTAGCTGCCCCAGCTACTCCAGCCGCCCCTCCACCCCCAGTACCACCGGCCGCTCCAAGACCACCAGCCGTTTAAGGGGATAAATGAAACTCCGCGAACTGCTTCAAGAAATGAAGAGAGTGCAAGAGAGTATAGGCGCCTCGCCAGCCTATATCTGCGGAGGTACGCCCAGAGATAAGTACATGGGCAGATTAGAGAACATTGCTGACATAGATGTTACAACTGGTGATAAGACGGTTGATTATTTATCTCAAGAATTTTTCATTGAGTTTCGTAAGAAATACAATGTTACTCGAAAGACTATGGAAGATGGACATAGCAGCATTTTTGTTGGCAGTTTAAAAGTAGATTTCTCATCCAATTTCATGGTCCCCAACATTGACCAACAGCTAGCTAAGATGGGAATCAAGAATCCTACCAACATGCAGCGCGAGATGTTTAGCCGTGACTTTACGTGTAACTCTTTGCTCTTGACAACAGACCTTAAACAGATTGCGGATCCTACTAAGAGGGGATTCAAAGATATAAAAGAAAAGAAGATAAGAACCTGTTTAGCCCCTGAGATTACTTTAACCTCTAATAGAAATAGAGTTGTTAGGGCTATTTATCTGGCTTGTAAGTTAGATTTTGACCTAGATGATTCAATTATTGAGTATGTAAGAAAGTATCCGCAAACCGTTAAGATTTCTACTGAAAAATCAATGAATGATAAGCTGAATGAAGCTTTCACTAGGAATCCTAATAAGGCCGCCGATTTGATTACTAGGATGAATTTGTGGACTCAGATTCCAATTACGGAAAAGGTTTATCCGTACTATATGAAACATATCAAAGGAAAAGCTAATGTCGGTCAATAAGAAAGGTTATTTTCAAGGAGGTGGTGGTGTCAACGAACCAACACCCGGCGAAAAGAAATATAAGTCTGACCCGGCCTTGGTTGTGCAGCCTCGTTTCAAAGAACCATTTTATCGCAACTACGATTTGTATACAATTCCTGGCATGGAAGACATCGGCCCCGGCACGGGATACCACGGCCTACAAGGTTATAATTCAGTCTCGGAATTTCTGGCAGCACGCAGAGAAAGACTCAAGCCTCGCTATGTGGCCGACGATTCATGGCAGCTCGATAGCGGCAAGCGTACTAAAGAAAATCCTGGGATTAAAGCTCGCGCTGCTATTTTTGAAAAAATTATCAAAACCGCCGGCCCAAATTACGATTTGGGTAAAGGGCTGTACCAAGAGATGAGTGATGGTAAAATTGATAGTGTAGAAGAGTTTAGAGAAGAGGGTAATCATGGGCCCGGCGCTCTAATGAATCTCAAGAAGAAAGATGTTAATCACATTGATTTCCCAATTGATGATGAGGTTAATCATGACAGTATGGTTTATCCTATAGAGGATGAATATGAGATAAGAAGAGAAAAGGGTGATAGATACCAATTTCCATCAGATGGCTCTAGTTTAGACCCCGCAGATTTGAATATCTCAATGACTAGTCCGCAAATTGCTGGAGAGCACTCTTATTTACCAGACGCCGATTTTGCGGGCCGTTCTGACGAAGCTCTTAATTTCGGTAGAGATTATGATGATGAGCCTGGGCCAGGCCGCCAGACCTCCGATGAAGTCCTTCAAAATCTTTTTAATAAGTACCTAACCCCTACTGAAACCGGTTTATTTGGCTTACCAGATGGTGTGGACCCAGAAGGTCATGATGCTGATCAGACTGAACAAGTAGAGAATCCTTTTACCGGGACTTCCGATATTGGCACTCAAATGTATGAGGATAAGTGGAATATCTAAAACCAACGATTATCATTGCATACAACCGCATATTATCATATAAAGAAAGCAATCCCAGAGGCACCTAAATGACTTTACAATCAACAGCACAACAGCTATACGTCATAGACCCGCGCTCCCCCGCGTCACAGCTACCAGCGCATGATGAGCACTCAGTTTCGGCTATACCTGACCATATTCACCACGAGGGTATTGAGGAACTTATGTCTGGCATACCGCTTGAAGTGTCTGAGCCTGGTGAGATTGAAATTGTAGTTGAAGAACTTCCGGGCGCCCCACCTGGCACTAAACACCCAGAACCAGAACTTGAAGTGCATGATGAATCTTTGCAAGTAGAAGACGGCGAAGACAGAAAGGAAGATCCAAAAGAGACTAAGAACGCTAAGTGGGATTGGTCTAAACATGGCCCACACGGTTTCGTAGCTTGGGTCAAGGAAAGACTTGATGGCGTTCCAAAGCACTCTGGTTATGACTCTGCTGGACTCGAACGCGCCATGGCTTACATGGAGAAGCTAGATAGCGAAATCTCTAAGGCTATGAGAATGGACCTCGATTCTGAGTTGGACGCCAACCAAGTTGAGAAGATTCGTTCCCAGCTAGATGATGGTTTGTCTCGTTTGCGTGACCGTCTCGACAAAGTTAAAGACTCTAAGAAATCTTCTAAGAAAAAGAAGAAGACTGCTGCCGACCTACAACCACAAATCAATAAGGTCCTCGAAAGATTTGCTGATGAAGATTTGCAAGCTTACGTTGCTGACACTACTCTTCCAGGCGAAGAGTGGACTGCTGAAAAATGTATTGTGCAAATTGCCAATAATGGTGAGGAGCCAGGTTATGAAGACTCTAGTTTAACTAAGCAGGCTCAAAAGATTATGGGTGTGTCAGGTCTCGTCATTACTGTTCCAATTTTGATCTCTAGAATCGCACGCGTTTGTATCAACGGCACTATTTCCGCCGGTCATGACATTGAAGATTTGTACAAGCGCCAAGTTGACAGATGGAGCTTAACTGATCGTGAACAAGCTGAAGTTCAACAATTGTTGTTTGACATGGGATACCCATTACGTCAAGACCGTGGTTTTATGCCAGGTGATGATTTAGAGGTATTTGATACTGATAATATGGATTGGGCAGCCAATTATAGGGCGTAATCATGAGCAGACATCCAAGACACCAATCTGTAATCAGTAGACAATCTGATGCACCTGATAGTGATGACCACTGGCTAAGAGAGTTTGAAAACAAACTACAGAAGACTAGTGTTCAACCACGTGGTAACAGTTTGTTCGAACAGATTAATACCATCATGAATGGTAAATCAAAGTATCCATCGGTACAAGCTGCTGTTGATGATATGATGCAACGTAGTGGTTTGACTGATTATCTACAGACTAAAACTTCTTCTGATAAAGAGGATTTGACTAAAAAGTCAAAGAAGACCGCTCAAACTACGACTGAACAAAAAGTTGATGATAATGATGCTAAGATGCCACAGGTAATCAAAGAGAAACGAAGTATTCTACGTACTCTTGAGAATATTATTAAGGAAACTAAAGGCAATCTACCAGTTCCAACTGTTATTAGCCGTCTGCGCGCACTGCATGCTGGTGATGTTTCGGATAACGGAGCTTGGGAAGACGAGAGGCTTATTCGTTTGGTTAGCAATTATAACCTCAAAGCTAAGAAAGATAACCCCGGTAGCTACGATAGGTACGATAACCTTGGCACTGGTGACCACTCTAGCACTGATCGTGACATTGATCCATCAAATACTGATGCATTCAATGCTTTAATGCCCGCCAAAATTTAAGTGCTTTGCACTTACCCAGCCTGTTTTTCGGGCTCTGGAGGGTATTTTTCAATTGCAATCTTGCTATACTTGCAATTATAGCATAACAGCTCTTTATTTTTGTTGAGAGTTAGTATTTCAATCTTTCTTTCATGACACACTCTACAACATCCACCATAGTATTTAACCATTTTCTTTCTGTGAGCTTCCATATATTTACTTTTGTAAGGCTGACCTTTACTACAATTGTAGCATGTCACTTGATGGCCAATTTTTTGTACAATACTATCATATAGAACATTGATGTTGCCATTGATTGTTAGTTTAGTATATTCATCTTCTCCACAAATAGAACAAGCATTACCATAAGCTAAAATGACAGCACTTCGTTTCATACGATAGCGGCTGTTTTGTTTTTTAGAGTAATCTAGATCCGCTTGATGAGACTTCTTGTCAGCATCTTTGCGGCACAGCTTGCAGACATAGTAACTCTTATTTTGGTCGTAAGTAGCCCAATTTTTAAGGGTTAATGGAACGCCACATTTGAGGCACACCCTTTTTCTACGTTTTTTCGTGGAAGTCATTCTACTGAATATACGATCATTTTAGTATGCCAAGTTTAGAAATTGAAAATAAAGAGTTGTTCATAAAAATGAAGAAGCAACTCTCCATGATTGATCCAGTAACGTTTTGCCAAGAGAATTTAACATTAGAGGGCGAGCCATTTAGACTTAGTGGCAATGGGTATAAACCATTCTCAGATATCTATAGATACATTGGAATCAAGGCATTAGAGCCAGACGCCAAACCAGTTATCCTAGTAAAAGGGCGTCAGGTAGGTGCTACTACCATGGCTAGTGCGTTAGAGATGTATTTCATGGGATCTGGTTTGTTTGGAGATGGCTTCCGTCCACCAATTCGTATCATTCACGCATTTCCTCAGTTAGAATTGGCGGCAGCTTATTCTAAGACGAAGCTAAATCAAATGATCAACATGGCCAAGGTTCCTGAAGGCACCCCAGAAAACAAAGCTGGTCGTCCAAAGTCTTTCATGCAGCAGTTACTCGATCAGTCATCCCCTACCAATGACTCTTTGCATTTTAAACAGTTCCTCGGCGGAAACCATTTGTGGGTAGAGTCTACTGGTGTTGACGCCGACAGAATCATGGGTCGTACTGCTGATATTCTATTCTTTGACGAAGTTCAGAAGACAACCACCCAGGCTATCGGAAATGCTCTCAAAATTCTAACCAACGCCAAATACGGCAGACCAACCCAAGGGGTGCAAGTTTATTTTGGAACGCCTCGTCGTAAGGGTTCTGATTACCATAAGATGTGGCAATCCTCCTCTCAGCAGTATTACTATTTGGGGTGTGAACAATGTAAGGAATATTTCCCATTATATACGCCAGGTTCTGATGATTGGGAGAAAGTTTGGATTCACGGCAAAATAGTTAAGTGTAGCAAGTGTGGCCATGAACAAGACAAATTACAGGCACAAGAGCGCGGTAAATGGGTAGCTCTTAAGAATCCAAATGATCCAGATTGTAAGATGATTGGTTTCCATATCAATCAACTTTACATGCCAAAATTTACCAGAGAAGATATCGAGAAGGAAAAGCCAGGCAAGCATCCAATCAATACAGAGCGCGTTTTCCAAAACGAAGTTCTTGGAGAGTTCTATCAGGGTGATGCGAGCCCAATGTCTCCAGATGAGGTTCGTATTAATTGCGCTGACTTTGAGAGAAAGTTTAGCCCACGTATTCTGCCGCCAAAAGGAATGACGCAATATTTGACTGTATTGGGAATCGACTATGGCGCTCGTTCTGACTTGGAACAATTGGCCGATCCAGAAAGAGTAAAGCCAGCAGGACAGTCTTATAGCACTGCTGTTGTACTACAAACCAAGGGTACGCATTTACTGTCAATCGAATTTGCTACTAAGTTTAAGCGCAATGACGTGGAGAGCAAAAAAGGAATCATCGATCAGTTGATGAGACAATATAGTATTCAGTTAGCTATCGGAGATATTGGTTACTCTAATGATTTTTCTTCTATGTTACATAACACTTA
>Ga0315273_10012498_pt1 | contig 10890 bp, 10 predicted proteins | sample YL17G02_0_MG_FD_205753 | JGI IMG/M metagenome (GOLD analysis project Ga0315273, IMG submission 205753) | Sediment microbial communities from Yellowstone Lake, YNP, Wyoming, USA - YL17G02_0 | ecosystem: Environmental > Aquatic > Freshwater > Lake > Sediment | place: USA: Wyoming | collected... | reverse complement strand
ATTGTATTTTTAAACTTATCAAATTTCAAATGTCTTGAGAAAAAACTTACCACCGTTTTGATCTTCTCATAGAGAATAATCTGGTTTTCCATAGTGGTGTGTTAATTGTCATAATTATTATACCACTATTGAAGCTCGGATTTAAGAGTTTCGTAATTCAAAGATATTACATAATTCAGCAACTTTTCTGCATAAAATGAGTTGTTTTTTATTATTTCTTCCAGAACACACCGCGCCAGGTGATACGCTCAACATCTCCGGCATCAGAACTTTCGGCAATTGGGACAACATTCTCCTTTGACTTGACTGTCACTCTGTCCCCCGCATCACCATAAAGAAGGTTTGTCATTGGTACAATGACAGCATCGTCAATAATCGCTTTTTCCGGTTTAACGCGAAGTACATATACTGTAAGTGTCCCGAAGTTTTTCCGTTCTATAAAATCATAAGCATTGCGATATGGCTTCATCAAACTGTCACCTTTCTTATCAGAACGCATCACAATAAAATTGTTACTTTTTAAAAAAGGCGTCTCAGAATCAAGGTGTCCGACTGGCACGCCCATTCTCTCCGTTAGATATTTTATTGAACGCCTCCAGAACGACTCACCATAAATAAATACTGGAAAACCATTCTGCCTATACATATCAGCAAAATATCGCGCAATAGTCCGCTCCTGTTCAAGTGTTGTGCGTATCGGCTCCTCAATAATGTGATCTGCGCTCGGACGGATACTATCTGTTTCAGCTCGTCCCATTTCATCAAACCGCGTAACAAGAACTTTGCCATTCGTATAAGAAAGATAAAAAATCAACGCCACGAAAGCGATTTTTGACAAAATAGCAAAGCGTTGCCAAAAAATATCAGCCAGAATACCGATAAAAATAAACGGGAGTAGCATAAGCATGAGAAAAAAACGCGGCGCAAGTTCGCTTGCAAGAAGCGTATAGACAAGAAAAAGCACAAGATACCATCCGGAAAGATATAGGAATAATCCTTTTCTCTTTTTTGCAAAAATAAACAGAAGTATTGTTCCGGCAAGAAAAAAAGTGATAGTCACAAAAGCAACAAAAGACGACGTTTTTTTGCAATGATCGCCACAATCTTTTTTTACGGATAATCCGTCGAATTCGTACCTCGACAGAAATATATGATCGTTTCCAGACACGAGAAGTGCATAAGCTTTCGACTGCTCAAGAATATTGATCGTAATATTTTCAAGTATGCTTTTATCTGATTTCTTTTTGTTAATCGCGACAAAGAACGCCTTAGTATTGCTCCCTTGAAACACCCACTCATTGGCAAGTACTGGCACATAAACAAGAAGAATCATCATTATTGATAACATCCATGCCTTCCACGAGAATCTAGGCCGCATATACAGGAAAAAACCAATCATGAATAATGGTAATGCGACAAATGCGATAAAGTGTAATTGCGTTCCAATCGCAAAAATCAAACTCGAAAGAACAAACCACCGCCCTGGACGCTGAGAAGATTCATTTGTCGCCCGAAGCAGACTATAGAAAAATGCGATCAGAAAGAATGGCAAAATGTTAGGATTCCAAGCAAACCGAGCATAAAGAACAAAATACGCACTCGTCGCATAAAGATACGTAAGTCCGAGTGAAATCGTTATGGGAAAAACTTGCTTGAAGAGAAAATAGCAAAGTGGAATTGAAACGATGGAAAGAGTAGCTACAAAGAGTGCGTGTCCTTCTGGCGTATCACCAAAAAGAAGCGCACTTGCATATTCCATATAATAAAAAGCTGGACCGAGACGGAGCAGTGTACCGCTCGCCTTGGGTCCGAGTATCGGAAGGTCGAATGGACCATGTTGTACGCCTTCAGAAACGAAGATTACATCCCGTGCCTGATCAAGTTCGAAATGCAACCAGTCCGAAAAATGATACAATCGCAACCACGCTCCAATCAGAGTAATAGCCACCAATACCACAAATACAATTTTTTTCCGTTCGATTGTTTTTAATTTTTTGAAAAAATTTATTCTGTCCATTTTTTTAAGCATAACACATTAAAAACAAAAGAAATAATGTCTCGAGAGTTTACTTTTTTGGCAATTTATCAAGATGCCAAAAAATCAGAAGAATGAAAATCGAGAAACCCAACTATCATCAAAACGATTTATTTATTCCACTAGAAATTTCCCCAACTAATTGCACTTTTCTAAGAGAACTCTTGGAATTTTTATTTTTATCGTAATGAATTTGATAAATTTTCTGGAAAGAGAATATGAAAAGAATGATTAGAAAAACGATAATCGCCAAATTGCGGTTATTTTTTATTATTTGGAACAAGAAATTGAATTTCGATTTATAAAAAGACAAAACCAAAATCGGGAAAATAGAGAGAAAATAGCGTCCTTGAACACCCGAAACTACTTCCGCTCCGACTTTTGTCCAAATTGCATAAAGAGATAAAAATACCACAAAGAAACAAGCCAGAAATGTTCCCAATAAAATCCATCGCTGACAATTGGTCAAGTTAACTTTTTCTTCTTCATTTTTAATAAGAATAATCAAACCAAAAATCGCAAAAAGATAAAAAACATATGAGAGTGAATCATTTAACCAACCGGGCTTGAAAATGAAAGTTTCAATAAAAAATATAATTTTCTTGTAGAAAGTTTGCATTGCGATGTAAATAAAATTCAATGGATCATGAATAACATTCAGCATCTGATGTTGAACATCAATTCCTTCCTTCGCCGATATACCATTTCTGAATAAATTCTGAATAATCAAAAATATTATTATATTCACTGAAACAAAAAAGATAACAAAAAACCAATAAGTTTTCTTGTTTCTGAATTTATTTATCGGCAATAAGAAAACAAGCAATGACAAAACAAAATAACCCGGTTTTATATTAAATCCGATTAGCGAAAGCAAAAAAAGAAAAATCATTTCTTTTTTCCCAATTCCGACTTCTTTTTCCGCAGCTAGTTTTAAAATATAAGCCAGAAAAAGAAATATGAGAGAAATATGCAGTCCGTCATAGCTAAGCGAGGCAATCTGTTGAACTGTCATCGGTAGAAGGCCGATAAGCAAAAGAATTATTTTTCCGAATGGGATGATGCGAATCGCCCAAAAAGTGATGGCAATAACCAGCAATAAATTAAAAAGCCGTGCCAAATAAAAATCCAGAAGCGGTGAAAAATGAAATATTCTCCCAATATTGAGACCGAGCGCCTGTGGCAAATAGCCAAAAGGCATGGCTGTGCAAAAAGCACCGCTGATAACTTTTGTTTTATTAGAATCTTCGGCGATCAGGGCATCATATATTTTTCTCAGGGCTATTTTTTTTCCATTTATTCCTTCAATTTTTACCGGCTCGATCCTTTTCGGTAAATTTTCAGCTGACTTAGGAATAACATTGTTTCCGGTGCACCAAAAATATCCATTGGCGATAGACCAGGCCTTCCAATAATGATCCTGCTCGTCCGGCACTCCGGTAAAAGGAGGATTGAAGACCGCCATAAACAAGCCAAAAACCAGTACTATTACCAGATATACATTTTCTGTTTTTTGAAAAAATAGATTGATTTTTGAAAATATTTTTTGCATTCAAGCTTGATTATTTATTTGCCTTTAATATTATCATCTCTTACCGCCTTTTTCCAGCATTGGAATCGGATTTACAGAGAAAAATCGAATGAATAATAACAGCTCCATTGAATATTTCATGAAAATGGTTTAAAATTAAGAAAGATTTCGTCACCAGAAATAATCCATCATTTTCAAGAAAAGATAAAAATCCATGAAAATATCAAAGCTATCCATAGTCATTCCGGTTTTCAATGAAAGAGACAACGTCCTGAAAATCATCAAGAAAATTGAACAAACCGATCTTGGAAAAACAGAAAAAGAGATAATAATCATAGATGACTGTTCGACAGATGGAACCAGAGACAAACTGAAAACCATTGAAGACAGATACAAAGTGATCTATCAGGATAGAAATTACGGCAAAGGATTTGCTTTGCGAACCGGCTTCAAGCACACGACCGGCGACTATGTCATTATCCAGGACGCCGATCTCGAATATGATCCGGATGACTACAAGATTATGCTTCAGGCAGCAGAAAACCGCAATGCGAATGTTGTCTATGGTTCGCGGCGCCTTAAAAAGATAAACAACCGATATTCCGGGCCTTTCTTCTATCTGGGCGGAGTGCTGGTCACTGTCATCACCAATCTTCTCTATGGCACCAAAATTACCGATGAACCGACCTGCTATAAAATGTTTAAAAAAGTACTTTTGGACAAGATCCGACTCGATTGCATGCGTTTTGAATTCTGCCCGGAAATCACAGCCAAAATCGCAAAACTCGGAGAAAAAATAATCGAAGTCCCGATCCACTATTATCCGCGGCGCATAGATGAAGGCAAGAAGATCCGCTGGACGGATGGATGGCAGGCGATTATGATCTTGATCAAATACCGTTTTAAAAAATAATTTCGATATCAAAATGAACATTTTAGTGACAGGCGGAGCCGGATATATCGGCAGCCATACAGTGAAAAAACTTAGAGAAGCGAATCATGGAGTTACCATCTTCGATAATCTTTCTTCAGGCCACTGGGAAGCTATCAGGGACTTCCCTCTTTTCATAGGAGATCTCGCAAACAAAGACGACCTGGAAAAAGTTTTTAACGAAAACGAATTTGACGCTGTTATCCATTTTGCGGGCAGTATTGAAGCCGGAGAATCCATGACCGATCCGAAACGGTTTTTTAATAATAACCTTGTCTGCGGACTCAACCTTTTGGAAACAATGTTGGATCACAATGTCAAAAAGATCATTTTCTCTTCCTCGGCCGCTGTCTATGGTGAACCGAAAAAAATGCCAATCAATGAAACTGATTTGAAAATACCCACCAATGTCTATGGTCTCACCAAACTTATGTTTGAACAAGTTCTGGACGCTTACGACAGCGCCTATGACCTCAAATCCGTCGCCCTGCGCTATTTTAACGCCGCCGGAGCTGATCCGTCGGGCGACATTGGCGCCGATCATAAACATAAAACTCATCTTATCACCTTGATTATGCTCACCGCTCTCGGCTGGCGCGATTCCATCAAAATTTTCGGCACCGACTACCCGACCCCGGACGGAACCTGCATCCGCGACTATGTCCACGTTAGCGATTTAGCTGATGCGCATGTTCTTGCTCTTCGATATTTAGAAATAAATAATCGTTCGGACAAATTCAATCTGGGAAATGAAAAAGGAACTTCCGTCCGCGAAGTCATCCAAACGGCAAAAAAAGTGACAGGTGTGGATTTTCCCGTCATCGAAGAAGCGCGCCGCGCCGGCGATCCGGCGAACCTTTTCGCCAGTTCGCAAAAAGTCAAAGAGATCCTTGGCTGGAATCCCCAATTCCCCACCATTGATGAGATTATAGAGACTGCTTGGAATTGGCACAAAAAACATCCGGATGGATTCCAATCCCAGTCGAGGTTCAACCTCAATTAGAACCTCAATTAGAAATTTATTCTAATTCCAATTCTTTCTTACTGATCTTTTTATTTTCTTTAATTCTTTCAATTTGGTTAAGCGCATATTTCTTATATTCATTAGCATTACGGAATTGTCCAAGTACAGATTCTTTTTGGCATACTATATTATTATTCAATCCTAAATACTCTCCAAAACTAGACCACGGATAATTTTTAACTGGAGCAATATTGTGAATTTCACAATTGCAATTGACATAAGCAGAGGTGTAAATTAATTGTTCATTTGAAGTTATGAGAACCGATTTAAACCTTCCTTGAAACAAAACTCCGGAGCGTTTGTATTTTTTATTAAAATACATGGTATAACCAGTGCCAACTTTTCTCATAAATTCCGAGATGCCATTATCCTTTTTCTGTTTTACAATGAGATGAAAATGATTTGGATTTAAGCAATATGCAACAATTTCAACCAATTGATCTTCTAATCGAGGTTCAACCTCGATTAGAGAAGGATTAGAACTTTTCAGATCTTTAATTCTCCAACTTGGAACTTTTGAATTAAAATCAAGAATTGAATCTATAAATCTTAAATGATCGGCATGATTTGAAAACACTTTCCTTTTTTCTACTCCGCGATTAAAAATATGATAATATTCATCATTGACTAATGCAATTCTTCTCATGAAAATATTTTATCATAAAATAGATTTCTAGTCGAGGTTCAACCTCAATTGACTAGCGCTATTCCTTTTCTGAAATAACTGCGTCCAAAAATCAGATATCTATAAATATTTTTTACAAAATCTCCCATTCCCCTTCTCCGCAAAATTTTCAAGGCCTTTTCGGCAACATCGACAGCCGCGCTAAGCCGGCTTTTGTAAAATATGAAGATGATTGGAGAAAAATATCTTTTTATCAATTTTCCTTTTCCCCTTTTAAAAGTGATATCTTCACCTTGAGATGAAAACCCAGTCTCGTTGTAAACAGCGATGGTTTGATTGACATATAACCTCTTGATATCCTTATTATTGAACCATTTTAAATTGAAAGCCCAGTCGGCAAGGTATTTATATTTTATTTCAAATTTACCGCATTTATCAAATAATTTCTTCCTATAAAAAATTCCCTGATGGTGGAATCCTCTTTCGAGAATCTGCAAAAAAGAAAAATGGTTTTTAAATATAATCCCTGACTGCTTGAGCATGACGTTCCCTGCTATAATATCCGACTGATCCGGATCATTTTTTTGGAAAATCGAATTGAGAACATCTTTATCATAAAACACGTCGTCGCTTCCAAGAAAATACAGCCAATCGCCGGCTGCAATCTTTATTCCCTTGTTCATCGCGTCATAAATTCCTTCGTCTTTTTCAGATATCCACCTTATATGCTGATAACGGAGAGAATGTTTTTTAATTTTATCAAGCGTATCATCAGTTGATTGCCCGTCGATAAAAATATGCTCCAGATTAGGATAGGTCTGATCAACCACGCTCAAGATACATTGTTCAATATTCGTCTTGCAATTCAAAACTGCTGTTATGACACTTATTTTAGGATAGCAGATCATTAATAATTCAGATTATTTTTCAAGATTTTTTTATTTCGATAATATAAATTTCGAGCGTTATGATTTCAAAAAATATAATGAAAAAAAATATTAAATACAAAACAGATATCCACGAGTAAGTCATGGAATATTTTATCATAAAACAAATCTCCAATCGAGATTTCAATCGAAATTTAACCTCGATTCACTTTTAAAGAAAGCTGGCTTTTTTCATTTGATATACTTTCACGAACATATTCGGCTATTATTTCCTTAACTTTTCCGATTTTTATAATTTTTCCGCTTTGCAGAAGTAACGCGCGATCGCAAAATTTCTCCATACTTTGCATATCATGAGAAACGAGAATTACTGTTTTTTTCCCCTTGATTTCGGTGAAATAGTCATAGCATTTTTTCTGGAAATTCATATCCCCCACCGCCAAAACCTCATCCATCAGCAGAATTTCGCGATTGGCATGGATCGCGACCGAAAACGCTAAACGCACCTGCATACCGGAAGAATATTTATTCAGTTTCTGATCGATGAATCGTTCAAGTTCTGAAAATACCATAATGGAATCGAATTTTTGATTAATCTGTTTCCTAGTGAGACCCAGAACAGTCGCGTTGAGATAGACATTGTCGCGGCCGGACAATTCAGGATTGAAACCAATTCCCAGTTCCAAAAACGGCGAAACCAGTCCGTTAATCCGGATTTTTCCTCTGTCCGGCTGATAGATGCCGGCTAAGATCTTGAGAAGTGTTGACTTGCCCGATCCATTACAGCCGATAATTCCAAAAAATTCGCCTTTTTTTATCTCAAAAGAGACACTGTCCAGCGCCTTGAATTCTTCATAGGTCTTTTTTTGGAACACGTTCACAAAAGCGCCCCGAAGCGACCGCACCTTTTCGTGGGGAATTTGGAACGTCTTGCTCACATTTTCAACTTTTATCACTGTTTCTTCAACCATATTTGGATTCTCAAAAAAAATTATATCTCCTCCGCGACTTTGGTGATGAATTTTCTGTAGAAAAAAATACTGATAACGAATAAAATCAGAACAACCGCAACAAATCCGGCATTTTGGGCAGCCGGCGCGAAGTGATTGTTGATCAACCCTTCTTTGGTGAAATGAACTATATAGGCCATCGGATTCATCAGCAAGACCCGCTGGATATAGGCCGGCAGGAGCTGCAGCGGATAAAAGACCGGCGTGGCATAGAAAAACGCCATCAGCATCACTTCCCAGATCAGAAGCAGATCGCGATATTTCACATACAGCGGCGCGGTCAGAAACGCGAAGGCCAAAATTATCACATAAACAAGGATTGAAAAAAGAACAAAAAGCGCAACGGCCTCCAAACTCGGCAGAAATTGTTTATAAGCAAAAAAAATGATGATAATAATGAGATTCATCAGGAAGATTAAAGCCGAATTGACTGTCGCCGCAATAATGAGCGTCCAGCGCGGCACATAGATCTTGGTCACCAGCTGTGCTTTGGAAAGGAGCGACGCCATCCCGGCCATCGTGCCTTCGGCAAAAAAAGTCCAAAGGACGATAGAAGTCAAAAGTTGCAAAGAATAATATTGATTGCCCGATCCCCGAGGATTAAAAAGCGAAGAAAAAACAAAGTTCATTATCGTGAAAATCATTAATGGTTTGAGCAGCGCCCAAAAATAGCCCAGCACCGAACCGTGATAGCGGAGCTTGAAATCGGTTTTTGCCAGCATCCAGATGAGTTCTTTGTAGTTTTCGTGATTTTTCATAAAGCGATAGAATTTATCCAAATTTTCAGCTTAGTATGATATTTTTCCCTCAAGTACCAATAGAATTGGAATCCGAACCAAAATCTGAACGGTTTTTTTTCTTTTCTACATTTTCCTCCCGCTTCTATGCATTTCTGATATTGCTCCAGAATGAACCGGATGATATTGTCTTTATTATTTTCCCGCATCACCAGATCCCTCAATTTTTTTCCGCGCCTTGGATCGTATTTTTTCAACTCTTGGACAAGCCGCTCCGAACCATATCTGACCTTCTGGCATTTTCCGGAAAAATTGTATTTTACTAGCTGCATGAAATTCTCCTCTGTCACCATTTCTTCGCCGCCGGAAATGTCAAACGGAATCACATTGCGTCCGCAAGCCATCGCTTCCAATGCTCCGCGTCCCACGGAAATCACAATATCCGCTTCATTGATGTAATTTTCCACGTCTCTAACAGGCCGATCAGGCATTCCAATATGTTCAAAATCAATACCCGATTTTCTGCAGGCGTCTGCAATGATTTTTCTGTTTTTCCCGAAAAAATGATTGTTGATCACCAGCAATTTTTCCGGTTTTTGCCGGACAGATTTTTTTTCGGAAAATTTCTCCATATCAATCCAATTTCTCACAATTACAACATTCTTGCCTTCAATTTTATGTTTTTTTATCAAATGATTTCTGGTACTTTCGCTAACCGCAAAATATTTGTCAAAAACCATTCCGGGCGGTTGTTCCAAGCGCGGCACTGTTCCATGGCACATATAAATCCTGGGTACATTCGGAAAATATCGAGAAACCATCGCGGCTGTGCTATTGTGCTGGACATGAATGATATCGAAATTTTTATTTTTTAAAACTTCCGCTTCAGTCGCTACTCCAATTCCCAGTTTTTCAATCTCATCGGAAACCTTTCCGGGGATTAATGTGAAAACTGTAATTTCATGTCCTGAATTTTTGAGTTCTTTGGCCAGATTCAAGGTAAACAGTTCCGATCCGCCGTAGTCCTTAGAAAAATGAGTGGTAATTAAAATTTTCATCCGCCTAAACCTTATTATATTTTTTATACCATTCTGCGAATCTTTTGAGCCCTTCTTCGATCTTGATTTCCGGTTTCCAGCCGAGTTTCCGGAGTTTCCTGACATCCGCCATAGTTTTGGGGACGTCTCCCGGCTGGATCGGCAGATATTCCTTCCTGGCTTTTTTCCCGAAATGTTTTTCAATGATTTTGATGAAAGTATCCAGTTTCTCCGGCTTGTCCGCGCCGATATTAATAATATCGTATTTCAGGTTTTTATCCAACACCATTACGACTCCGTTCACGATATCGTCAATATAGGTGAAATCGCGCATCATTTTTCCGAAATTGAACACTTTCATCGTCTTGCTTTTGATGATAGCATCAGCGAAAAGAAATGCCGCCATATCAGGGCGTCCCCACGGACCATAGACGGTGAAAAAACGCAATCCGGTTGTGTTTAGGCCATAGACGTGGCTATAGACATGCGCCAGGAGTTCCGTCGCCTTTTTGGTGGCGGCATAGGGAGAAATGGGATTGTCCACAAAATCTGTCTCCGCGAAAGGAACTTTTTTATTGCTGCCATAAACAGACGAGGAAGAGGCATAGACAAAATTTTTGACAGCATATTTACGGCTCAATTCCAAGAGATTCAAAGTTCCGTTGATGTTCACATCCGCATAGAGAAGCGGCTTTTCCAGCGAATAGCGAACACCTGCCATCGCCGCCAGATGGACGACTTTATCAATTTTTTCTCTCTTAAAAATTTTCTCCAAGAAAACGAAGTCCCGAATATCGCCTTTATATAATTTGAACTTGATATCCTTGAGAAATATCTTGATGCGATCGACTTTGAGGCGAGGATCGTAATAATCATTGAAATTATCCACGATGACAACTTTATCTCCGCGTTCAGTCAGTTTTTTGGCGACGTGAGATCCGATAAACCCGGCGCCTCCGGTAATCAGAATTTTATGCATATAATTCATTATAAAAAAATAATTATTTTGAAACTAAGTTATTAGATACTCCGACTATTTATACTTTTAATAATCATATAACTTGGTTCTTGAT
>Ga0315273_10012496_pt1 | contig 10892 bp, 10 predicted proteins | sample YL17G02_0_MG_FD_205753 | JGI IMG/M metagenome (GOLD analysis project Ga0315273, IMG submission 205753) | Sediment microbial communities from Yellowstone Lake, YNP, Wyoming, USA - YL17G02_0 | ecosystem: Environmental > Aquatic > Freshwater > Lake > Sediment | place: USA: Wyoming | collected... | reverse complement strand
GAATGAGTTTATAGCCTTAAATACAATATTATTTTTTACAAACAAAAGGTGAAATATGATTTCTAAAACTAAGTTTTCTGTTTTTTTGGAATACCCCCGCCCCACCGGTATTGCCAGAGTACTCCTATCAAATCGAAATCACTGCCTGTTCGTGTGGAAACACCGGTGCTATAGTATAATTTCAATGAATGGTGCAGGCTTAAAGGGAGTGCTAATGTACAACCTAAACGCGTGTTCTTCTGAAGATCATCTCCCTTAACCCCATCAACGGTGGTACTACCACCCCAATAGTATGTACCATCTATAGCCGCCCAGATGCCGCGCTTAAAATTGTACTCAACATGCCCCTGGAGGAAACCGATAGGGTCCTGCGACCTGGTCTTACCCTGATAAAATTCCTTATTTACAGTGTAAAATGAAGCGCCTGCTGTCAGTTCAAACTGAAAATGGCCCAATGTCCTGGAAATACCCAACTCAGGTTTGAAGGAAAAACGGTTAGTCCCTATATTGACTAGTCTGTCCGGATCATATTGACCTAAAGGCAAATATATCTGCAAACTTGCCCCCATCACAAGGTCCTGCTTATAATCCTTAAATCCCGAAAGTGGCAGTGCCGGTGCTCCAATGAAATTCACAGACATTCGTATCCTTGTATCACCAAGTCCGGAAACATAACGCGAAACAGGCTGTCCCTGGAACTCGGCAGTGCCAGAAAGCCAGGCGTAGGGAACAATCATGTCAATTTTACCAGACATCCGTCCAACCTTAATCGAACGGGCATAAGCCAATACGGAACCATGTATCTTAATATTTGCATTTTCAAGTGGAACGGCAGGATCAAATAGTACCCCCCCGGCCGAATAGGCATAACCAGCTACAATAAAATTCATTCCGACCGGAATGTTTGTGTAGGCTCGCGGTTCAAGTTCCTGGGCGTAAATGACAGGAAGCTTTGAAAAACAAGCATAAACAATGAGAAATATAATAAGTTTGACATTAAATCTTCGGCCGCTCATTTTAAACTTAGGTTTTGTTGGATGATTTTGCTTGTTTAGATAATGTAAAGTTAAGAATCTTGCATTTATAAAAAAGTATCAAAACTTAAATAAAAAAGCTATTTTTGTCCGAAATTAACTTACAATCAAGTTTTGTAATTGATGATTGATAACTCTACAGGAATAAAAAAAAACAAATCCTGGTATAATTTAATACTGCATCTTCATCCGCGTAAGGTACGACCCGATACTTTATGATATACATTAACCTTTGGTCTTGGAGGAATGGCAGCACTTCTTGTTGTAATACAGGTATTCACCGGATTATTGAAATTTCATTATGTGCCTATACCGCAAGGCGGGGCTGTGTTAAATTATTAACCCTACTGATTGAAAATAAAGAAAATCATATTTCCATTTGTTATTAAATATGCAAATATAAATATTTATATTTGCATTAAAACGAGCCGTGAGAATAGAAGATTTTAAAGCTGGTAAATATATTAACCAGTATCAATACAGAAGCTTCCTTCCTGAAAAAATTGATCACGAGTGGATTATTTCGACTCCAGATATAAATTCCTTATTATCAGACGCCAACAGACTAATTGGAGAATTAAACGCATTTTCTCAATTAATTCCAGATGTGGATTACTTTATTAAAATGCATATTACAAAAGAAGCTACTACCTCAAGCAAGATTGAGGGAACAAAGACCAATATCGAGGATGTCCTGATTAAAAAAGAAGATATATCTCCTGAAAAACGAGATGACTGGAATGAAGTTCAGAACTATATTAATGCAATAAATTTTTCTATGACCGAACTTGAGAAATTACCCATATCAAATCGTCTGATCAGATATACTCATAAGGTTTTGCTTCAGGAAGTAAGGGGAGAGAAAAAGAATCCTGGTGAATTTAGAAAAAGTCAAAACTGGATTGGAGCCACATTAAAGGATGCTATTTATATTCCTCCTCCCCAATCTGAAGTTCGTGATCTCATGGCAGATCTGGAATCATTCTTAAATGATCACAAAATACTGACTCCACATTTAATAAGAATTGCAATTGCGCACTATCAATTTGAGACAATTCACCCATTCCTGGATGGTAATGGTAGAATTGGACGCCTCTTGATAACACTATATCTTGTAAGTAACGGGATTCTTAACAAACCATCCCTGTATCTATCTGATTTCTTTGAAAAAAACAGGATTAATTACTTTGATAACATGATGATTGCCAGAACTAAAAACAATTTATCACAATGGATCAAATTCTTCCTGGTTGGAATCATTGAGACAGCTTCAAGTTCAATTAATGTTTTCAAAAGAATAATTATCCTTCGGGAAAAGGTAGAAATTGGGAAAATTTCAAAGATGGGAAGTAAAGCAAAAAGAGGTATGATTCTGATAAAATCACTTTATCAAAATCCAATAATTGATTCAAATTCAATCTGTGCACTGTTGGATGTCGCACCTTCAACTGCTAACAGGTTGATTGTTGATTTTCAGAAAGAAGGAATATTGGAAGAACTCACCGGATTTAAACGTAACAGGAAATATATCTTCCGGGAGTATTTTGAAATTTTCCAAAAATAAAATTGAATCAGGGTATAATAAAAAAGCTATTTTTGTCTTAACATATACTTACTATCCTGTATTGCCTTTAATGACCGATAATTCCCAAAATATCAGACAGACTAAACCCTGGTATAATTTAATCCTGCACCTCCATCCCCGGACGATAAGACCTTATGCTCTGGATTTTAAATTAACATTTGGCCTTGGAGGAATGGCGGCGCTTCTTATTGTTATACAGATATTTACAGGCCTTTTATTAAAATTTCATTATGTACCATCACCTGAAGGCGCTTATAATTCTATTCACAATATAGATGAGAGTTTATTGTTTGGCAGACTGGCCCGCAACATTCATCACTGGAGTGCAATTCTTTTATTGTGGATCACATTCCTTCATATGCTCCGTGTTTTATTTACGGGAGCATACCGTAAACCAAGACATGCTACCTGGATTTTCGGAATGATCTTACTGATACTTGTTATCTTATCTAATTTCACAGGCTATCTCCTGCCATGGGATCAGCTCTCTTACTGGGCAGTTACTGTTGTTACGAGTTTGTTGCAATATATACCGGTCATCGGGGGCTATTTAAAGGATTCCCTACTTGGCGGACAGGAAGTCGGCAGTGCCACACTTTCCAACTTCTTCAATCTGCATACCGGAGTTATTCCTCTTGCAATCATTATTCTGATGGGATATCATTTCTGGCGCATTCGAAGAGCTGGCGGGGTTATTGTCCCGGAATCAGAAAAAGAAAACCCGATGGTAGATACTCACCCGAATCTGGTTTACCGGGAATTTGTAGTAGCTGTTGCTCTAATAGCTTTCCTGCTCGTCATAAGCGTCCTTTTCGACGCTCCTATTCGCGAAAGGGCAAATCCATCTTTTAGTCCTAATCCTGCAAAGGCGCCATGGTATTTTATGGGACTACAGGAATTGCTTCTCCATTTCCATCCGTTTTTTGTAATTGTTGTTTTCCCTTTAACACTAATTATAGGCAGCATCTGGTTACCCTATATTAAAATGAATGATTCCAACGCAGGAATCTGGTTTTTATCAGATAAAGGTAAGAAAGCAGGAATATTCGCCGCAACTGCAGGATTTTTCTTTTCCGTTCTGTTTCTTTTATTGAGTGAGTTTTTACCAGATTCTGAAAAAGTGCTTCCATCAGTACCTGCCTTGATTACAACCGGCCTAATACCATTTATTCTGCTGATCGGAACAAAATACCTGTTTTTGAGATTTTTACAAGTCAGGCTTTCATTGAACCGGTCAGAGTTTATCCAGACAATATTGATAATACTTGTTACCTCTTATACTGTATTGTCAATTATCGGAATTCTCTTTAGAGGAAAAGGTATGAACCTGATTTGGCCATGGCAGATATGATAAATACGGGCAATTTTAAAAGTCAAAATCTATTAACCATAAAGTTAACAAAGGATTTGTCTGCCCCCCTGCCCCCCTAAAGGGGGGTTAATTCTCTATCTTTGAAATAGTTCAGGTGAAAAACTGGAATTAGTCCCCCTTTAGGGGGATGGCCGCGAAGCGGACAGGGGGCACGCCTTTACAGCCAGCAGGCACTATATCATGCGCTTAAAAGAATTTTTCTCAAATCCGAAAAATTGTTGATCAGAATGAATTCTGGAAAGAACAAAATAGTAGAAAAGAAAGGGCCTGAGCCGATCAGAAGACGGGATTTCCTTTTAAAGATATGGAAGATTCTTGGTTTAGTGGCACTTGTTGAGCTTGGTTTCTTTACTGTCAATCTTTTACGACCCGGGAAAAAAAATATGAAGAATAACCCTTCTGATTTAAGGGTGTTAGGAAGCGTGGAGGACTTTCCAAAGAATTCAGTGACGCCTGACAGAATAAACAAACTCTTTCTGATAAGGTTGGAGGATGGCGGCTTTCTAGCCATTTCCCTGATCTGCTCGCATCTAGGCTGTTCTGTCCTGTGGGATGATACTAAAAAGCAGTTCATCTGTCCATGTCATTCATCAGCCTTTGATAAGTACGGGAGCGTGATTAACTCCCCTGCCCCACGTCCTCTCGATTATTTCCCTGTTATTATTGAAGCCGGAAAAGTAAAAATCGATATGAGCAGGAAAATGAAACGGAAAAAATTTGAAAAAAGCCAGGTAACATATGCCATTTAATTCAGCCACCGGGACAATGAAGTTCTGGAAGAAGACCGCTTTTATTGCCACAGTGGTGATTGTGCTTGCATTTCCGGCTTATTTAACAAGAATATACTTTGAGAGAAGAAATCCTGCTGTTCAAACCGGATTATTTTATACCAGCAGAGCTTCATGTGTTGAATGCCATAAGAAAGAAAATGATCTGTGGGTTGGATCGCATCATGATATGGCAATGGATACCGCATCAGAAAAATCAGTCCTCGGCAATTTCAATAATTATGAGTTTAAACATAACGGACTGACTCATCGTATGTTCCGTAAAGATGGCAAATACTATTTAAATACACAGGGTCCTGGAGGAAAGTTTGCAGATTACCAGGTTGCATATACTTTTGGATTTACACCGTTGCAACAATACCTTGTCCCTTTTGAGGGTGGAAAGCTCCAGTGCCTTCCGATTGCATGGGATACGGAAAAGAAAAAATGGTTTCATCTGGGAGATACAGTATATAAAGGTCAGGATATTAAGCCGGATAACTGGCTGTACTGGACAAACCAGGCACAGAACTGGAACGGGATGTGCGCCGATTGCCACACTACTAACCTTAAAAAGAATTACAGCCCTGAAACAGATTCATTTAAAACAACATGGTCGGAAATAGATGTAAGTTGTGAAGCATGCCATGGCCCCGCTTCTGCACATATTGAATGGGCCAAGTTGCCTGAAGGATCAAGACCGATGGATGTAAATACCGGCCTTGTGGTAAAAACACGTAACCTTGACAATAAAGAGCTTTTAAATGTTTGTGCGCGATGTCATTCCAGACGGGCAATAATGAGCGACTACGACAATAATAATGGGGACCTGCTGAATTATATGATCCCTCAGCTTATTACTCCACCAATATATCATGCTGACGGTCAGATCCTGGATGAAGATTATGAGTACGCATCTTTTACACAGAGTAAGATGTTCGAAAAAGCTATCAAGTGCAGTGATTGCCACGATTCTCATTCGGTAAAAACTCTAAAAACCGACAATCAGCTGTGTCTCAAATGCCACCGTCCCGACATATATGATTCTCCGTCGCATCATTTTCACAAGATGGCTCCTGAGGTTGGTAAAAAACTTATCAACAGGGGAAAACCTGAATATCTGCAAGGAACCGGATCTCAGTGCGTTAATTGCCATATGGTCGGAAAATTCTATATGGGAAATGATTACCGCCGCGATCACAGTTTCAGGATCCCAAGGCCCGACTTAACAATCAGTATTAAAACACCAAATGCCTGCAATGATTGTCATACAGACAAAACAGTTGCATGGTCGCAGAGTTTCATTGAAAAATGGTACGGAGCAAAAAAACGGCCCCATTATGGTGAAACATTTACTGCTGCTGCAAGGAATGACACAAAAGCCATCCAAACCCTTGTCCTTTATGCAGGTAATGAATTATTTCCTCTGATGGTCCGGGCCACTGCAGTAACTCTTTTAGCCAATTTTGATGACAGCCTCAGCAAAATAACAATTGAGAAGGCCCTCGGAGACCCCGCATCTTTAGTCCGTCATTCAGCTATTAATGGCTTCCGCCCCGAGGATGTAAAATCGTTTGAAAAGATCATAACCCCGCTTTTGAACGATCCGGTAAGGGGCATTCGGGTTGAAGCGGCCATCAGGCTTTCAGAGGTATCTGAAAATCAGTTAAGTGCACCTGTTATTAAAGCCAGAAAAGAAGCCCTGCAGGAATATAAGGACGTCAATCTCTACACATCTGACTTCCCGGGAGGAAGATACAACTTAGGGATAATGTATGCCAATACAGGAGATCTTGAAAAGGCTGCTGAATCATACAGGGCAGCACTCAGGATAGATAACCTTTTCTATATGGCCAAAGTAAATCTGGCAACCGTTTACAACCAGCAGGGAAAGAATGATGAGGCAGAAAAACTATTGAGGGAAGTACTTGTCGAAAACCCCCGGATTAACGACGTTAACTACTCTCTTGCGCTATTGCTTGCCGAGAAAGGGAATATACCAGAAAGCAGGAAATACTTCCTTAAAGCGGCTGAATTGATGCCAGAACAGCCAAGGATACTTTATAACCTTGGATTGCTGGAGAATTCCCAGGGCAATTCAACTCTGGCGGAGGACTATTTACTCAAGGCATTGAATAAAGAGCCTGATAGTTATGATTTTTTGTTTGCCTTATGCACATTCAACCTTGAGCATAAGCAAAATCGGAAGGCAGCAGAATATGCAAAACGACTTGTTGAAAAATATCCTGATAACCCGGTAGGAAAACAATTGTTGAAGGCGGCGACACAATAATAAAGCCCCCCATCCCCCCTAAAGGGGGGCTAATACTCAATACCCAAGTTAAATTCACGTAAACACCACAGAATTAGTCCCCCTTTAGGGGGAAGGCCGCGCAGCGGCCAGGGGGCATAATACTCAAGACAAAACTCCTTAAGGCAAGTCCCGTTTCAGCATGACAAAAAAAAAGTCTTCTGATGTCACAACTTTTCAAGAAGTTTTGTCTTCTTGGCATCAAATTCCGCCTGGGTAATTATTTTGGCATCAAGAAGTTCCTTTAACTGCTTTAAATCACTAACAGTCTTGGCTTTGACCAAATCACTCGATCCAAGACTGTCAATCGTTGCCTGAAGCTTCAGGTTCTTCTTTTTCACAACAGATAAACTATCTTTTAAAATGGCAGATGAAGATGAGAATGTTGAATCTCTGGTTGTTTTCAGTGAATCAATCAGACTTGAAGTCTTTGCCGGATTAAAATCATACTTGAAGACTTTTTCCTTAAGAGATGTGTAAACACCTTTGTAGATAGCGAGGTCCTTGTTGATGGAATCCATTTGTAAAGTCAATGCAGCGGAAGCTTTGGTGAGGGAATCAATTTTTAAATCCTTTGGATCCACCTTCCCCTTTTTCTGGCCTACAGACTGTAGAGAAATCAGTAAAACCAGCAAAATTGTGAATAATGTTTTCATAAAAAGTAGGTTAATTGTATATTCAAATTTAATAAAAATATTCCAGAATAAAGCCGATTCCTGATCCTTTATTTTTCCTCAAGCAATAGTTTTTTTATCTCCTGAAGTTCGGCAATTTTATCTTTACCTACTTCAGGATATTCGAGATCCATTTCATGGAGAGCATTAATAATGGCCGATGCTACAACTATTCGCGCATAGGCTTTGTTGTCAGCAGGCACAACATACCATGGCGCCTTTTCAGTTGATGTGTTTCTGATCATATCTTCATATGCTTCCATATACTCTTTCCAGTAACCACGCTCTTTTGCATCGGTAGGGCTGAATTTCCAGTTTTTATCCGGATTGTCTACCCGTTCTATAAAACGTTTCTTCTGTTCATCTTTTGAAACATTAAGGAAGAATTTTATGACTTTGGTGCCGTTACGGTGCAGGTATTTTTCAAAATTACGGATGTCTTTGAAACGCTCTTCCCAAACATCTTTTGTAATGAATTTTGCAGGAATCTTTTGTGACTTGAGGATATTCTCATGAACACGAACTACCAGCACCTCTTCGTAATAAGAACGGATAAATATTCCTATCCTTCGCCTGGGCAGTATTAGTTGATTTTTCCTTCATTCGCCAGGGGAACATTCCATTGATCTTTAGACACCACTTTGGGTGTTTTGGGATCTGCCATATAAGCCGGAGTCATAATCTGTACATTGTTCTCATTGAATACATCCAATATATTCTGATGCAAGACGTTATAATGTGTCAGTAATCTTTCAACATCCTTACAATACGCATTTATTTCATAGTTGACAGCAAAATCGCCCAACGATTTTTTAAGTACAAAGGGAGGCGGATCTTTCAGAAGTCCCACCGTTCTGTCGGCAGCGAGTTTAAGCATCGCATCCACCTGCCGCCATGGAGTTTCATAACCAATCCCGACTGTAGTATGGAGAATTAATCCGGTTTCATTGGCTTTAGCACTTAAATTACTTATATGACTGTTCATCAATATTGAATTTGGAATTGTGATCTCCTCATTCTTAACCGAGCGCAATCTTGTAACCAACAGTCTTTGTTCCTCAACAAATCCAATATTATCAGCAACCTGTATCAGGTCGCCTGCTTTAAATGCCCGCCTGTAATTCATCGTATAACCTGCAATAATATTTCCGATCAGCGATGATGAGCCTAAAGAAACAAGGACGCCAAGAAATACGGAAACACCTTTGAAAGCAGTTGATCCCGATCCCGGAATGTATGGATATGCAACAACAACTGCAAAAGCAATTATTAAGATCCTCAGTATCCTGAATGTCGGCATTGCCCACTCGGGATAGAAATTTTTGATCACAATTGCTCCATGATCTATTCCTTTGAAAAGAAGTTTTATTAATTTAAGCAGATATCTGGTAATAAGGCAGATAATGATCAGGAATATCAAACTGGGCAAATAATTGATGAACCCGGTCCCAATAGCCTCCAGTGGATTCAGAAATAATTTGATTGTTGAAACAGCAACATTGTTTGTCCAGGGGAACAAGCCAAGAATGTATTCAAGAAAAACGACAATGATACAAACTATAACCACTATTTTGATTGCTCTGAATAAAATATTTATAACTCTCCACAGCTTATCCGAGCTTATAAGTCTGAAAGACTTACTTTCCAGGGAATCAACGCTTGATTTTAGTCTTTTATGTACAAACTTATTTATCACCCTTATCAGTCCTGTAAAAACAAACATTAACAGAACGAACACTATTATTGCACCGGAGGCATATAAGAATTTTTTCAATAATACCGGTCAAGCCTGTATGAATTAATTGCTGCCTGTGTTTTTAGTTTGACTAAACTGGCAAACATCGACATGCTTATTTTCCCGGCTTCACAATCAGTGCTGTAAATATTCATTATAAACTTCTTTCCGGCAAATATTTTCAGATGCTCCTCACCTTTAGTGATAGTAACAGAATCAGCTGAAATTGAGATATCTGCAGCTGCCTTATTTATTCTGTTACTTATGGTGTCAGCACGTAACTGAGGCGGAAAAGAAGAGATGCCACTCACATAGAACAATACCCTTCCATCTACCTTGACCGGAGCAATATTTTGAGTTATACCTGATATATCAGGATCAACATCATTTTTTGCCTGACCAATTGCTATATCAGTGAAAAATAAACCTTTACATAAAAATATTATTAAAAAAACAATAGCTGCGTCAGGTTTTCTAAATGACCGGATTATTTTTAAGTTCATGTTTATCAGGTTTTACAACTGAGAAGATCATTTTTTTTCTTCAGGTTTTTCCGGAGCAGAAATTTCTCCTGAGTAGGAAATGTTACTACGATTATTGCTATTGACAGAAAGGGTTGTACTTCCTTCAAAACTGACTGAAAGGTACAGGGTGTATTTATCACTTGTTTCTTTTACAATGACCTTTATATCAAAATTTTTCTTTCCTTTTGTTACAGTAAATTCTTCTGGTTTTCCTTTGAATTTCAATCCTGCATCTCCGCCATAACCAACTGAGTTATATGCTTTTCCAAAATAGGGCATCTCGCTCTCGATCATCTCGGGCTTGAACTTCAAATAGTTTGGGTTTGTTGCCAGATTCACCGATTTCATACCTGTAGGATTAGCCATTCTCGCGACAAAAACAAAATCTTTTGCATTAACCATAGCCTCAACCTGTTTTTGTTTTTCGAGTTTCTGTTCCTCTTTTAACTGTTTCCTGGTTTTTTCCTGGGAAAAAGCTGCTGTTGCAAGGAATGCAAGTAAAACCAAAAACAATGAGATTCTAGTTTTCATAATATTCTTTCTTAAAGTCAATCTATAAAGTTAAAACAAAAATCTGAGCGCTAATGAGGTTTTGATTATTTATCTGCCAGCTTTAAATAAAATGGCTGATGATTAATTCTATCACAAAAGATCACAAAGCATTACTCAAAGCAACACAAAGGGAAAACAGTATGGAGAAAATAGCCATTTGCTTTTTAACGACACTTTTGTCAAAGAATCCTGTGCTTTTAATGCCAAGATCAAGCCTTAGAACTGTCGATCTTGTCCAGGGTTGAAATGGCGAGGCGGTTTATTGATATTAGAGGGCAATAAAAACAACGGCCACCTCCCGATAGCTATCCGGATGATGACCGTTGTCGCATGAATAA
>Ga0315273_10012495_pt1 | contig 10892 bp, 8 predicted proteins | sample YL17G02_0_MG_FD_205753 | JGI IMG/M metagenome (GOLD analysis project Ga0315273, IMG submission 205753) | Sediment microbial communities from Yellowstone Lake, YNP, Wyoming, USA - YL17G02_0 | ecosystem: Environmental > Aquatic > Freshwater > Lake > Sediment | place: USA: Wyoming | collected... | reverse complement strand
GCCTTCTCCTTTTTGGATATTCGGATGATCTTGGCCCAAACCCTCTGAGCGTTCTGCTCATATCCTGATATTAGATACCAGAAATACAAAGGGATGCTGAACTGCCCCCATTCGTTTCGCCCCTGAAATCTCGCGAGCCACAAATTAGCCACTCGGCCCGAAAATACGAGAAAAGGGAACTTGGCTCTCGGCCAAATTCCCTTTGAGTATTGCGATGGTGCCGAAGGCGGGATTTGAACCCGCACGGGTCTCCCCACCACCCCCTCAAGCAAGACCACAGCAGATATCGGCCATAATATGATTATACAATCAAGTACTTACGAACTGGCTACCCGGGGAGTTTTATCAGTTTTTATAGGAAATATCACCCGTTTATAAGCCGACTTCCACAAAACTTCCACACGGGCCCATTCCACGGGCTCCGTCACACGTTCGGATCGCAGATGGCAACGGCGGGCGCCAACCCCTTCGCCATCCAGAAGGCGATGGGCCACAAGGACATCAAGACGACGATGATCTACGTGGACGTCGCCAAGCCGCACATTCAGGAGCAGGTGGCCAAACTCGACAGGATCCCTCTGCCCCCGCCGCTATTCGCATAACCAAGCCTCTCTACTGAACCTGGTATCCGATAATAACTAAGTCTGTAAAATGCGGTATAATGGCAATCTAATATTTCATAATGTTGCCAATAAGCTTCTCTGTTAGAATCTCCATACTTCTGTTGAGTGCCGCTTCCTCGGTATATCCAGGCCCGACCGTTGAAATATTGTCGCGAGAAAAAAGTTCTGAGAATTTGTTAACCACCTTGTAAGACATGCTCGAATTACAAACAATGAGTTTATTGTCTAGTTCAGTTCCTCTTTTAAAAGATAGATTTAATTTCCCTATTACTAAATAATCTATCTTAGACATAACATCCGACTTTTTTAAGAGATCCGTTTTCCCATTATATATTTCATAAAAAAAACCGTTTTTCAGAATTAAATCCTCCTGGAAAAAAGTTGTTATAAAATTTATCTTATTTGATTTTAAGTGGCCATATAAAACATCCTTCCCCTTCGTTTCTCCTAACGACTCCACCAAGATGGCAACATTTATCATTCCTCGGTATGTAACAAAATTGTCTGAAACGCCAGATTTGAAAAGAGCCAAACGACTTTCTTCCTTTACAGCCTCCCTTTCTGAAATATTTTTCACGCCTTCCGCGGTTGGTTTTCTTTCCTGCGGAGCGGTTGACGAACCTTTGCTGGCAGATACTCCTCCAGAGGGGGTTCCCGTGGCAGAAGGTCTGGGAGTTCCCCCGACACCGGCTTCGGGTTTCCGTGGTGCCTTTTTTGCTTGAGAATCCCTCCATTCAAACAGAACTTGTTTCGTAATAGGTTCTAGCGACTCTCCTGAAATGGGATGATATCCAGGCTTGTCAAAAAACTCCACTGTCCCATCGGGATATTTATAGTACCAAGCCTGTGCCTCTCCTGTAATCGGGTTAAAAAAGATGAAATTACTTGGGTCTATAGGTTTAATATCCCCTTTTTGCAAAAGTTTAAGTTTTCGAATCACTTCAGGCGTGACCGGTTTAAGCGTTATGCCGTATACGGGATCTCTACCTGGCGTATCGGAAAATTTTACCCCCTCTGGAGTCAGCGCATACCACTTAAGGGTTTCATTGCCAGAATGTGAGAAGTAAATATCCTTGCTCATGAAGTAAATAGAAAGAAAAAATACTCCGAAATATAACATCCCAGCTGCTTTAGCCTGTTTTTTGTAGTTCCCCCTAACGGTATTTGGAATTACCCACAGCAGAGGAATAAGAACAATAATAACGATACCCTTAACTAACCATTGGCTTAGCCCTGTCATAGATACTATCGTAGTGACAGTATAGTTATACAGCTTCGTTATTACAAAAATTGGTGCATCAGAAACATAACTATAAACAAACAAACCAATAATAAATACAACCAATGAAACTATAATAATTGATGGTAGAGCATTCTTGATACGTTCAATTTTTTCGTTCGATTCCATGTTCATACTCTGATCCTCTTCATTGGCCCTCCAGGGTTCGAAATTGAACAAGGACGCGGATACGAAAGATATCCTTCTATCTCAAACACAAGCGAATAGATTTCTCGGGTATAAAAATAATAAACGCGCTTTTGCGTACCTTTCAGATGAATTTTATTCTTCATTAGGTGACCTTACTTGATCTAATAAATACTATTTTATTTCATATTATAAATTATACAAATTTGGTAACTACGAAGCATCTTGACCCTGCTTCCGAAGTCGCTCTGAATCATTATGAAATGATTTAATTTTCTGAATTTCCTTAAAATAAACTTCCTCCGCTTCTATATTTATTGCTTTTTCAATTTCACGTATTCCCTCTTCATATCTTCCACTGTACCCCAATGCGATTCCGAGATCATAATGGGCCCTTGCACGCAATTGTGCACTGAAGCCAGGGTTATCATCGGCCTTTCTACTCCCTTCTTTGATGTTATCGATTGCTTTCTCCCATTCTCCGTAACGAGCATAGGTTACCCCTCTTCCAAGTTCAGGCAATTTTTCATCCGTGAACAATTCAACTTCTTCGGATACAGTATAGGGGGCAATCATCTGCATGAACTTATTGACTACTATTTTATCCATCTCAACTAACACGGCCTCTGGGTCCCAATTGATATTCGGCATGCCTTTATCGCTTGACACGGAGGTTTTAGTGCCCCACTGGACGGTCTTCGTGGCAATTATTCTTCCAGTGGAAGTATCAATACCTTTGATGGTGATTTGGTTGCTCCAAATACCTGTAATTGTAATTTTAGTACAATTGATTGGCCTATATTTATCATCTATGCATGTAGATTGCTCCATGCCTTGATTTTGTTTGTATTCACGACGATTAACATTACCAACAAATAGAATAGCGCTACCTATCATTTTTCCTAGAGCAACAGCTGTAGCAGGTTCAAATTGTGCTGAAGCAGAAATCCTCTGCTCCTTAATAATTTGGTTAATATTGCTTCGATCAAGCACTTCGAAACGATTTGTCGCAACAAGGGCATGAGCCAATAAATCGGCTATCCCGTCTCCATTAACACCCTTTATTTCACCAATCGCTACCTTCTTGTAGTTTGATATATTTAATTCGGCGGGTTTCCATCGCTCAACCTTTACCTTTGAAGTGGTAGCACAACCAATCAATACGGTTAGAATAATAAGGAATAAACCGCAACTCATTAATCTAAATAATTTTGCAATCATTTCATATTACCTCCACCATGAAACATTATTAACATAAACAGATATCTGCATTTTTATATACTATATTATGCGAATTAATTATTCGATATTTTATTGTTGATTCTGTCTGATAATTCGTAAAGCACACTAAAGTTCACTTCATCCACAAGTTGAACATTTCCTGTGTATTCAAATGGATCATCCATATCTAAAATAAGTACAATGATTGAGAACAAAATGAAGGAAAAAAGGAGAGCCACCAATATTCCCTGTAAATAGTATTCAAATTTTACGATCATAAGTATAAATAGAAACAATGCTGTGAGGGATTTAACTAACACTAACCCTGCTAAAGAAAAACTTGTACTGCTAATTGACCTTATTTTCACAATAATTTTAAACAAATTTTGGAACCGATGCTAAATTTCTTGCTTCTCTCCATATAGAATATAAACTCGTGGTAATCTCTGTTGGCATATTTTCGCTCACTTTAAAATCAGATACTATTCCAGCAAGAATAAATCCTAAAAAGAAGACAATGCATGCCAAGATACTTGTAATTAAGGACATAGACGATCTGGGAAGATATTCCCACCCAAAATAATAGAAGATAAACTTTACCATACATACTAGTAAAGATAACGGCAGAACGGTAAGTAGGAGATAATATCGGCCGCAGATTTCTTTTGATTTACGGGAAAATATCATCACATCGGATCCTTATAAGAATAACATTTACAATGTGTCTTCACTTCGGAATAAAGTCACACCAAGATTATTTATTTCCAGATCATGACCAGTTTCTATGATTATTGCATTGTTCTGATCATCTGATTGTCCCTTACGCGTATTTCAATTAATATGTAAATAGCGTGTTATTTTTTTGCCGCTAACAACAAGGACCGTGATCGTATCGACATCGGCTGCATTGACGATGGTGCGTTCGATTGGGCGTGTTTCTACGAATGAAGATGTGTAGTGGCAATTGAGCGTCGCGAATGCGACGAGCAGGAAGATCGCTGACCGACCAATAACGCGCATTCAAGAGTACTCCGATTATAGGTGTGAGCATTATCTGTAATTAGAGCGAAGAAGACAAGGTGTGTTATAGCGTCATGTAGCGTGGTCCAATCTGCCCCGGCCGGAACTCCCAGGGCGGTTTTCGTCGCGTCGAACGCCGCGTTGAATTTACGCAAGCTCTCCTTGTTGCTGGGTTGGCACCCCGACCTCAACTCCTCCAGGTTCGCCTAGACCTCGACGAGGATCCACGCGGTCTTTCCCCCCGAACTCGATCGGACAACGGTGTCCCAGTTATGAATCCCGCTTCCTTGGGGCCAGGAATCCCGCCAAGAATCTTTTAGGCCTTTTAGGCGGTATCTTCGCCATGCCGGCCTCCTCGAATCGGTCTGAAAAGCATTAACACACCTCGGACCGATCTGAGGGGGGCAGGTCACGGTGGATGTGCGCCGCCGGTGAGGGAGCATCCGGCGGGTTTCTTCCTTTTCCCGCCGGATAGAGGGCCGGGGCACTCGTCCCATTCCGTTGGTAACGCGGCGAAGACCCCCCTCCTAGACCACCTGCCAAGCGGGTCCGAGGCCACTGACCGCAGGTTCTAACTAATTACGGTTCAATTAACATTCCCGCTCGCATCTGTCTTGATCAGGTACATATCACCAGTGCCTGCGCCGAAGGATACGGTACCCCCCGCAACGATGTACCCGCCGTCCGCGGTCTGTCGGACGGCGTATGCAGTATCATAATCTGTCCCCCCGAAGGTTTTCGTCCAGAGGGTGTTTCCGTTCGTATCCGCCTTGATCAGGTACGCATCAGCATTGCCTGCGCCGAAGGAATTGGTAATCCCCGCAACGATGTACCCGCCGTCCATCGTCTGTTGGACGGCGGTTGCATAGTCCACTGCTGTCCCCCCGAAGGTTTTCGTCCAGAGGGTGTTTCCGTTCGCATCCGTCTTGATCAGGTACCAATCTCTATTGCCTGCGCCGAAGGAATTTGTATCCCCCGCAACGATGTACCCGCCGTCCGTCGTCTGTTGGACGGCGTATGCATACTCATCACCTGTTCCTCCGAAGGTTTTCGTCCAGAGGGTGTTTCCGTTCGCATCCGTCTTGATCAGGTATACGTCACTATTGCCTGCGCCGATGGAAGAGGTACCCCCCGCAACGATGTACCCGCCGTCTGTCGTCTGTTGGACGGCTCTTGCCATGTCATAACCTGTCCCCCCGAAGGTTTTCGTCCAGAGGGTGTTTCCGTTCGCATCCGTCTTGATCAGGTACGCTTCAGTTCCTCCGCCAAAGGATTGGGTAAGCCCCGCAACGATGTACCCGCCGTCCGTCGTCTGTTGGACGGCGTATGCCAAGTCCCAACCTGTCCCCCCGAAGGTTTTCGTCCAGAGGGTGTTTCCGTTCGCATCCGTCTTGATCAGGTACACATCCCCATTGCCTGCGCCAAAGGATTGGGTATACCCCGCAACGATGTACCCGCCGTCCGCGGTCTGTCGGACGGCGTTTGCAGTGTCATAACCTGTCCCCCCGAAAGTTTTCGTCCAGAGGGTGTTTCCGTTCGCATCCGTCTTGATCAGATACGCATCAGCATCGCCTGCGCCAAAGGAAAAGGTAAGCCCCGCAACGATGTACCCGCCGTCTGTCGTCTGTTGGACGGCGTATGCATCCTCATTACCTGTCCCCCCGTAGGTTTTCGTCCAACCAGTTATCGTAGGGGAAAGCGCGAAATTCGCAGCGATCGTCTTGTTGGAATTCATGGTTGCTGTCACCGGATTCGCTGTGCCTGTAATGTCGCCGCTCCAGCCGGTAAAGGTGTACCCCGAGTTTGCAGTAGCAGTCAGTTGAACGGAAGTTCCGGATGCATAACTGGCCTGGTTCGGGTTTTTCACAACCGTCCCATTAGCGGCATTGACCGCTAGGGTGTAGTTCGTCGTTGGGGTTGTTACTGTCACCACCGCTGTCGCGCTCTTGGTGTTTTCGGCCTGGCTCGTGACGACAACATGATAGGTACCCGGTGTACTTGGAGCGGTGTACAGGCCTCCACTTGTAATCGTTCCGCCCGCAGATCCTTCCTGAATGTTCCAAGTAACCGAGGTGTTGGTGGTCCCTGTTACCGTCGCGGCAAATTGTTGGATTGCACCAGGAGCCAGGGTGGTTGACACAGGACTGACCGAAATGGTCACCGTGGATGGTGTACCACCAACATTCCCGTTAGAGTCTGTCTTGATCAGGTACGCATCGCTCCCTCCTGCCCCGAAGGAATCGGTAATCCCCGCAACGATGTACCCACCATCAGACGTCTGTTGGACAGCAAATGCCTGATCACTACCCGTCCCACCGTAGGTTTTCAACCAGAGGGTATTCCCGCTCGAGTCCGTCTTTACCAGGTACACGTCATAACTACCCGCACCGAAGGAATAGGTTAATCCCGCAACGATGTACCCACCATCAGACGTCTGTTGAACAGCATACGCCTGATCAATACCCGTCCCACCGTAGGTTTTCGTCCAGAGGGTATTCCCGCTCGAGTCCGTCTTTACGAGGTACACGTCACAACTACCCGCACCGGAGGACCAGGTTAATCCCGCAACGATGTACCCACCATCAGACGTCTGTTGGACAGCATATGCCTGATCACTACCCGTCCCCCCGTAGGTTTTCGTCCAGAGGGTGTTTCCGCTCGCATCCGTCTTGATCAGGTACACGTCATAACTACCCGCACCGAAGGACATGGTACTTCCCGCAATAATGTACCCACCGTCTGAGGTCTGTCGAACCGCATAACCGAAGTCATACGCAGCACCCCCGAACGTCTTCGTCCATGTTGCATTTCCCGAGGAATCTGTCTTGATCAGGTACACGTCATAAAAACTCCCACCTAAGGACATGGTAGTTCCCACAACGATGTACCCACCATCAGACGTCTGTTGGACACCACGTGCGCTATCCTCATTCGTCCCACCGTAGGTTTTCGACCAGAGGGTGTTTCCGCTCGAATCTGTCTTGATCAGGTACACGTCACCACTACCCGCACCGAAGGAAAAGGTATCTCCCGCAATGATGTATCCACCATCAGACGTCTGCTGGACAGCACGTGCGTAATCACTATTCGTCCCACCGTAGGTTTTCGACCAGAGGGTGTTCCCGCTCGAGTCCGTCTTTACCAGGTACACGTCATTAGTTTCCGAAAATGAGGAGGAAGCGGTAATTCCCGCAATTATGTACCCACCATCAGACGTCTGTTGGACACCATACGCTTGATCGAAAAATGCGCCACCGTATGTCTTTGTCCATGTGGGGAGAGGTGATGTGCCACTAAGATTGATGTTATAGGAATACACCACACTGGCCGGACCCGCTCCTGCGCTGTTGTAGCCCTTGAACCGCAACTTTGTCTGCTTGTTCTGACCTGCCGTCGCATACAGTTGGAACGCCCCTGCGTTGCCCGAAACGGGGACAGAGCCATCGTTATCCGTAGACGTCGGCTCCCGTGGATCCGCCGGCGTGGTCCCGTCGGTGGTGATCACCATCGTGTAGTAGATGGCCGTGGCGTTGGTGCTGCTGATCGCGAGGTTCTGAGGCGTCGTAGTCCAGTTCCCGCTCGCTGGGTTCACGGAGACACTGCCAGGTTGGATTGAGGCCGCTTCTTTTAGAAATAATTTAACAACCCCAGCAGTTGCACTCATAGCCAATTTCCCTGCCCGCTTCCATGTATCTTTGTGAACAGCTTGATGCTCGGCAGACCATAACTCCCACCCAGTCAATGGGACCTTGTAAACCCTATATGCGAGATGTATTTCACCGGAACCTTCCGGATCTTTTCCGTATGCAAAATAGAATGTTTCCCCATATATTAGCTCATCCTTTTTTTGTGTCCAACTCGGGAATATATTTCCATTTTCACTATAATCCATACTGAACACTGTCCCAGCATCTGAAAAACCAGAATAGAAATTTCTTTGTGTATAATTTGAAAGATAGTCAAAATATTCATCTATACTATTAAACTCCAAAATACTATGATCGCCTGAAAGTATAGATGCCACATTATTCTTATTATCGTTAATCCAATTGTCCACATATATTTCATATTCCCCCAATAGATTAATAGGCCCCACATGTATATCATTGCGGGTATGGGTTGGAACACACATATCCTGGATTAAATGCAGTATATGACCTAGCCCAAAAAATGCTTCAGAATAATTCTGTGCCTTATAATTATATATAGCTGTTTCCCAAGTGAAATCACCTCCATATATTCCTTCGCTTTGCCTAGCCTTATCATGCGCCCATTGTTTGGCGGAATCATACTGATAATAAAATCCTCCTCCGTTATTATTCCTATGATAATAATCATAAAAATGGTTAAAAGCCCTAGTGTATAGCGGGGATGCATCTTCATCATATGAACCAATAGCCATATTACTTATGTCAGAATCAGTTATCGTGGAAAAACTAACTTCAATATTTCTATAATATTCAAGTGATGCCTTTGTAATACTAGTATGAGAAGAAGTTACATATTTCGGTGTGACGGCATATCCAATATTAATAGTCCCGGCGCAAATGGCAACTATCACTCCGACTAAAATATTTTTTGCTTTCATACCGTCCCTCCGACTAAAATCCTCTTATTTTCCAAGCTCCGTTATCGTCTTTAATTAGATAAATATAGAACGTATATGTGGTGCCATTGTCAACATATGTAGATTTATAAACAGCCGTATTCTCTGTTTTTGTGTATTCGACTGCTTTACCTATGGAATCCCCGAGTGCTGAAAGGTTCTGTTTATTACTCAAAGGTGCTTGAAGGGCATTGCGGGCACTTTGCGTGAAATCCGACAATGCTGCTGTATTATCACCAGTTTGCGCAGCTTTTGAGAATGAAGAAAGCACATCGCTTGGCGTTTTCTGTGTACTGCTTGATGGGCTGCCACCGCCACCTCCTCCTCCGCAATTGCAGAAAAGCACACCTGCCAAAAGGGTGAATATCAGGGTAATGTGTAAACGAATATTTACCTTTTTTTGATTCATGTTTTCCTCGCTCGAGAAGATGATTGACCTGTAAGGGGATAGTGCTGGAGAAATGGGGTCGGATATATTGTCGGAAGACGAAAACGGGATGAAATGCTGGTCTTCTTCATGTCACCCTAGAATCTGAAGGTTCAACGCATGAAGGATCGTCAACAGACAGAAGCGCGCATCAATGGTTGTGAGTATTCATAGCCCATAAATGAAATGAATTCAAGGGGGGAAAATCTGGGAGTCTGCTTGAAAAAGGGGGGCATCATCACTCCGTTTGGTGAGACTTCAACAAACATTATTTAGCAAGAATTATTCCGTACTTTGTGTATACTTAGAACTATGAAATATAACTTGTATTATCAGCAGCCTACGTTTTTGTAAAACAGAGCCAGGGACGGCATGTTCTAATTACCTGGGGAATTTGCGTTTAACATGTGGTAAATATTTCGTATCAAGTTCTTATTATCACCCTAACGCCAACTCGCCGGAAATCATCCTCAAGCATGAACAGCCACCCAACCCTCTAATGGTGCCGAATCATCTGGTGGAACAGCGATGCTCGACGTCTTAACGGCAAGACCCGAAAAAGCACACAGCACTGAGTCGAGCGCATCTGCGTTCGAAACGAGAATCGCATCGAACGCGGCAAGATCGATTCGTTCTCGCATCCCATCGATGATTTGCTTCCTGAGCAATTCTCCCTTCCGATCCTGTTTCCCGTATCCGTTGTACGGAAGGCCCCACTGCTTCAGCTGTGCCATCGGGAACGCTTCTACAAGAAAGCCCTTCGCATCTTGGACCCAAGGCCAGATCGGTCGCTGTACTCGATGGAGCAATATAAAGCAAGCTGCTGTCATCGCCGCTCCGCCACGAGCACCGGCCCACAAAGTCGACCGGACGTTTAGACCCTTCTGGCTCCAATAGGCATCAGTGCTTCTCATTGGCTTAGGAGGATTCAAAGGAGGATAAACACCGGCAACAGATTTCACGAAGGTCACTGATCGACAGAAGGGGCGGCCATCTGGATCGGACAGGGCAGCTATTCGCTCGAGCAGCCCTGCGTAACCTTCGGGAGGGATAAACGCCCGAGGGACGGAGAATGGCGCGTCTATCGCGGCAGCATCGAAATCACCTTCTCGAAGAAGGGCGGCGAGTCTTTCCAGCGGGTGTTCGTCGCCGGGCAACTCTTGGACACGCATGAGCCGATCGAGCACCAACCGTTCTCCGATTCTCCTGACATCGGAGATCCATACGTTGCTCCGACCGCAACCTGGACGCCACATCAGATGATTGCCGCTGAAGTCGATACCGAGGAATCGGCTCATGATGCATCCACCATTTCACGTCTCGCATGATGGGGTCAATCCTAGTGTGGTGTCCCGAAGACAGCTTTACAATGAGCGACCTTTTCCAAGATCGCATCTACCTTTTTCGTCCAGACGAACGGTTTGGGATTCTCGTTGTTGACGCGGATGAAATCTTCGATTGTGGCGATGAGTTCCGGGACACTGCGGAAAACCCCGCGACGAATGCGTTTCCGCGTAATCTCTCCGAACCATCTCTCCACCAAGTTCAACCAGGACGAACTGGTCGGCG
>Ga0315273_10012494_pt1 | contig 10892 bp, 11 predicted proteins | sample YL17G02_0_MG_FD_205753 | JGI IMG/M metagenome (GOLD analysis project Ga0315273, IMG submission 205753) | Sediment microbial communities from Yellowstone Lake, YNP, Wyoming, USA - YL17G02_0 | ecosystem: Environmental > Aquatic > Freshwater > Lake > Sediment | place: USA: Wyoming | collected... | reverse complement strand
CACCCAGGATTTCGGCGTCGATCTGATGGAACTGGCGGTACCGCCCCTTCTGAGGGCGCTCGTACCGGAACATGGGCCCGATGAAATAATATTTGCCCACGGGCTCCTTTACGTTAAGACCATGCTCCAGGTAGGCGCGCATAATGGAGGTGGTGGCTTCGGGACGCAGGGTCAGCGAATCCCCGTCGCGGTCGGGAAAGGTATACATCTCTTTCCCCACGATGTCCGTGGCCTCACCGATGGACCGCGCGAAGAGCTCGGTCCTTTCCAGAATGGGGATGCGCAGCTCCAAGAACCCGAAGAGGCCGAAGACCCGCCGGGCTTCCCTTTCCACGTACTGCCACTTCTCGACTTCACCGGGGAGAATATCCTTAAACCCCCGGATCCCTTTCATGACCAAAGGAAATTCCTCAATTCTTTAAGATGTTTTGACTATAACCAAGAAAGGATGGAGAGTCAAGGGAAGGGATGGGCTGTCAAAGAGCGGTCTTCATTCACACTTAAAAACCCAGATACGCCGTCTTAACGTGCTCGTCGTCCAGCAGCTCTTTGCCGGTGCCCGAGAGGACAATGCGGCCGGTCTCCAGCACATAGCCCCGGTTGGAGATGGCCAGTCCATAGTTCACGTTTTGTTCCACCAATAATATGGTGGTTCCCTCGCGGTTGATCTTTTGAATGGTTTCAAAAACCTCGTCCACCAGAAACGGTGCCAAGCCCAAAGAGGGCTCATCCAGGATGAGCAATTTGGGTTTGGATAGGAGGCCGCGGCCGATGGCCAGCATCTGCTGCTCCCCACCGGAAAGGGTTCCGGCGAGTTGCATCCGCCGTTCGTGCAGGCGGGGGAAGAGCTTAAAGACATAGGCCAACGACTCTTCTCGTACCGCGCGCGCGCCCTTGGTATAGGCCCCCAGCTCAAGGTTCTCGAGCACGCTGAGGCCCGGCCATAACCGCCTTCCTTCCGGGATCTGGGCGATGCCCATTTCTACGATGCGGTGGGCCGGCACACGGTCTATACGGGTCCCTTCCAGGCGGATCTGCCCGGAGGAGGGGGGTACCAGTCCGGAGATGGCTTTAAGGCTCGTGCTTTTGCCTGACCCGTTGGAGCCGACCAGGGTTACGATTTCCGCGTTGTTCACGTTGAAAGAAATATCCCAGAGAGCTTGGGCATCGTCGTAAAAGACGTTAATTTTTTCCACTTCCAGCATAAAGGTTCCGCTCCTCCCCTTTTCTACTCACCGCTAACTTCCTTGTTGATCCGATTGCTGTTCGGCCTTCGCCGCCGCAGCATAGCTCTTCCCCAGGTAGGCTTCGATGACCTGAGGATTGGTGGATACTTGCTTGGGCGTACCTTCGGCGATTTTTTCACCGAAATTCAGTACCATGACCCGGTCGCTCACCCCCAGAACGGCCCGCATGACGTGTTCCACCATGAGGATGGTGAGGCCGTTATCCCGCAACTGCCGGATCATCCCAATCATCATGTCCGTCTCCGTCGGATTGAGACCTGCCACGACCTCGTCGAGCAGTAACAATTCAGGACGAGTCGCCAGGGCTCGGGCCACCTCCAGACGCTTCCGGTCTGGCAAAGTGAGGTTTCGGGCCAGAAAACTGACCTTGGGGGCCAGGCACGTGAATTCCAGGACCCGCATGGCTTCTTTGGTAGCGTCCTTGACCTCGCCCTGTTTCCAACCCCGGCCAAAAAACGCCCCTACGCGGACATTATCCAGTACCGTCATGTCCGAAAAGGGTTTGACAACCTGGTGGGTATTGGTAATGCCCAGCACGCAGGTGGCATGGGGCATGAGCTGGGTAATATCCCGCCCCTTATAGATGATCTTCCCGGATGTGGCCGGATAGACCCCCGTGATGCAGCGGAAGAGAGTGGTCTTGCCGGCACCATTGGGACCTATGAGTCCAAAAATCTCCCCTTCCTGCACCTGGAAGTTCACGTTATGCACGGCCGACAGGCCGCCGAAGTACTTGCTAACCTCTATTCCTTCGATCATGACTGCCATGATGACCCTCGCAATTGGGGATAAAAAATGTTTCTCTTCTGATTCTCTTTTACGCCATTTTCTTGACCGGGACCGCCTCTATTGCCCGCTTCCCCCACCGCCTAACCAGCCTTTTTTGCAGCCCCAAAATGCCCTTCGGCTCAAAAAGTACAATAACCACCAGGAGGCCCCCATAGAGCAGAAGGTGAAGAGTACTCAAGGACAGTGTGAAGGTTCCGATTTCTATGTTGGCGGTGAGGATGCGGTCTTGCACCACAATGTAAACCACCGCCCCCAGGATCGGGCCGACGATGGTCCCGATTCCGCCAATCGTAGGCATTAAAACCATAGATATGGACATGGGGAAGCCAAAGACGGTTTGGGGGTCGATGTAGAACATGTACTGGGCATAGATGCTGCCGCCGATGCCGACCATGAAGGCACTAAGTACAAGGGCCAGGTTTTTGTACGAGACCGTGTTCACCCCTACGGTCTCCGCGGCATCTATGTCCATGTTGATGGCGAATAACCCCAGGCCGAACTTGCTCTTTTTCACCCACCATGAGACTAGCAGGGCAGCAAACATCAGGCCCATGGCCAAGTAGTAGAGGCCCATCGCATAGGCGTGGATGTCTTCCGGCGTCGGCAACATCAACCCGGTTGCTCCCCCGGTGAGAACCCCATCCTGCAAGGCCTCCTTCAATAGAGGGATATTCTTTATTAAATCGTCCAGATTGAGCATTAACAACCGGGTCGCCTCACCCACGCCAATGGTGGCAATGGCAAAATACTGGCCGCGCAAGCGCAAACAGGGGTAGCCCCACAACAACCCGTATATGCCAGCAATAAGCCCGGCAATGGGCATGGTCACCAGAGGCGATACGCCCCGTAAGACCAGGATGCTGGTCGTATAGGCCCCCAGGCCGTAGAACGTGGCATGCCCAAACGAAGTTTGTCCCGTATACCCACCCAGTATATTCCAGGCAGTAGACAGGATCACGTAAAGGAAAGTCAAGAAGGCCAGGGTCTGCAGGTATCCCCCCGCGATGCCCAAGAAGGGTACCAGCAACAAGAAGATAATGAGAGCCAGGCTAATCCATGTCTTCCAGGAACGAAGCAACTCTTTGACTTGCATCATACCCCCTTGTGAAACTCTAGGTCTTTTTGAGTTTGGCCAATAACCCCATCATCCCGCCCGGCATGACGATCAGAACGATGACGAGGAGGGCAAAGCTGACGAAATCCTGAAGGGCCGGCATAATCCAGAGAATACTCAATGCTTCGGCGATCGCCAGGACCAAAGAGCCTAAAGCCACACCGACCATACTTTCCAGCCCCCCCAGCACTACGATGCAAAAACCCTTTAAGAGATGCGACCGGCCAAAATCAGGGTCAAAAGCAAAGATTAAAGCCATGAGCGACCCGGCCAGACTGGCCAAGGCGATCCCGAGTCCGAAGGCGATCTCCATTACGCGGTCAGTATTGATGCCCACCAGTTTGCTGGCATCGCCGTCCTGGGCCGTAGCCCGGATGGCTTTGCCCGTGTACGTTCGCCCCATAAATTGCCGCATTACCAGTAAGGCCAGGATCCCAACACCGAACACCACCAGCCGGTTGATGGAGATGGCAATGCCAAAAACCTGGAAGGTCATCAGGGTAAAGGTCGTGGTGATGGCCCGGGTATCGCCGGTAAATCCCAGGTAAGCAATATTCTGCATGATCAGCCAGATGCCAAAAAGGAGAAGCAGAGAAGAGATGGGGGGGGCATACATCACCCGGCGGACGATATAGCGCTGCATGAACATCCCGAGAAAAAAGAAGGCGGGGACAATAAGTATGGGGGCCAAGAAAGGGTTCAGTCCGGCATTGACGATCAGGATAAAAGCGGCGTAGGCTCCCCACATCATCACCCCTGCATGCGCCAGGTTTACAATCTTCATAACGCCATAAATCAGCGCCAGACCGTAGGACATGGTGGCATAGAGTCCAGCTAACAATATGGCACTTACCAGCAGGGCAGGAATATCTATCGTCATGGAAACTCCTTGTCGGAAGTAAAGATACAGGACAGGGTTAGGAAGGGAGGGGAGAATGGGAGACCGCCGGGATTCCCCTCCCCATCAATTATTTTTGAGGGATCGGCACGATGGGTTTGGCCGTCGCGGTCTCCTTGGGATAAATGAGGGATACCTTGCCGCCGGGCAGGTTCTGCATCATCACGTAGTCATTGTCGATCTGACCATTCGGCTTAAACCAGACCCGCCCGTCAACTACCAGGGAGTTCCTCATATCCATTTTGGCCAGGGCATCCCGGATTTTGGTTTTATCCAACGTGCCGGCATCTTCGATGGCCTTGGCCATGACCCGGGCGGTCTCATAGGCGGTGGCCGGGAACCACTCGGCAGGTTCGTTGTACGTTTTTTCATACTTATCCCGGAAGGTTCTCGCCGCCTCTGTGGGGAGGTCCCTGTGCCACCAGTTGCAGGAAACAATATAGTCGGAGGCCGCCCCCAGGGCATCACGGGCCGCTTTCTCGGTACCGCGCGGGCCGTAGCTTACCACCTGATGATAGAGGCGCAGTTCGGTGTAACGCCGATGGATGGTGGTATAGTCCGCGAGCCGTGCGTCAGCCAAATAGACGTCCGCGTTGGAGGCTTTCACCTTTTGCAGGAGGGAATCAGCGTCCTTGAGATTCATTTCAAAGGGCTCGTCCATCACGACCTGGAAGCGATCCGGGGCGGCCTTGGCCTTCGCCAGGATGCCCTGGCGAAACTCTTTGCCATGAGAAGTATTCTCTCCCATTAGGGCGATCTTCAGAGGCTTCTTCAGGTTGCCGGCATCTTGCTGGCCGGCAGTCCAACCCATCAGGGTATCGGCCAGTTTCTCGATGCTGGATATAAGACAGAAGATATATTTCATTTTCCTCTCGTAGATAGCCCCGGTGGCACCGCCGCCATTGACGTAAGGCACCCGGTATTTTTCGGCGACCACGGTATGGGCTGTGATCAGCGGAGTGCCATAACCGCCCAAAAGGGCATTTACCTTATCCTCGGCGACCAGCTTCTCATAAAGCTGGACCGACGTCGTATTGTCGCTTTTATCGTCATAAATAATGAGCTTAACGGGAATCTTTTTGCCGTATTGTTTAACCATAATGCCGCCGCCATCATTAATCTCTTTGATGGCCATTTCGTAGGCCTTCTTGAAATAGCCCCCCTCGCGGGATTGTCCCCCGGTGATCGGCAGGGCCGCCCCGAGAATGATCTCCTTGGGCTGTGCCATAACTTCTGTCCCGGGCAGGATGAATAGCCCCACCACGAGAGAGCCGAGAAGCGAGAGTATTCTTTGGTGTTTCATCGTCTCCTCCTTTTGGGTGATACCCTTAGTATATTATTCCTCCCTTCCTCCCATAAGGGAGGAGGTCATCCTCAATAACCGCCGGGGACACGAAAAAATGCTATCGCGAATGAGCGTTCGTTCTCTAACATGTCTTAAGTATACCTGTCAAGCTTTTTTTTGGCCTCGGGTAAAGGCTCCAAATTCTTTCTTGAAATGAGTCCGCCGATCGCGAAATTCCTGCTTTCCCTGATCCTGATAAGGAAGGGGGTCATCCGCTTTTGCTGCTTGGGAAAGGGAAAGAAAAGATTCTTGGACAAAGAGTCTCTATCTAGCATGTCTTGAGTTCAGCTGTCAAGAATTTTCTGCCTCGGGTTTAAGCAAAGCCAATAGCCCCCCTGAACTGTAAGGTGAAAATATCCCCCTGGATAGTTTGAGGATGTTTATCAGGTGAATAAGGAGCCGGGTTGATTCGGAATTGAATAATGAATAGCCTTGCAGGAGAGAAAAGGTTGGCCTTGACAAGCCCTTTCATTTCATCTACCCTTCAAGCATCGTTCTCCCGTCTTGATTCATTCAGCAATCAAAGCTTGAACTTCTGGAGGATTGATGAAAAGGATTCCAGAGGCGCTCAATCAAGAAAGGGCCCGGAGGGATGCCCCATCTCCTGGGGCCTTTCCTATTTTGGAATAAGGAGGGAACGCTATGATGATCTGGACACGGATGATGGCAGCGGTGGTGATGATCCTTGTGCTAGTGGCAACGGCAAGCGGACAGGGCCTCCCGCGGGTAAAAAATCCGGAAGAAGTCGGGCTCTCGTCCGAGCGGCTCAAAAGGCTATCAACCGGATTGAAAAGCGATATCGAAAAGGGAGACATTCCCGGCGCAGTGGTTATCATCCTGCGCAAAGGCAAGATCGCTTACTACGAGGCTTTCGGCTACCGGGACCGGGAAAAAAAGCTTCCCATGACCCGGGATTCGATCTTCGCCGTTGCCTCCATGACCAAACCCTTTACTTCCCTGGCGGTCATGATGCTGGCCGAAGAAGGCAAAATCCAGATCATCTATCCCGTCTCCCGCTATCTGCCGGAGTTCAAAGACCTGAAAGTGGGCGTCGAGAAGAAAGACGAGGCAACCGGCAAGACCGAGTTAACCCTGGAACCGGCCAGCCGCGAGATAACGGTGCAGGACCTTCTGCGGCATACCTCCGGGCTCACTTACGGGATCTTCGGCAAATCTTTGGTGAAGGACCGCTATAACGCGGTCAATGCCATGGACCAGAACCAAACAACCGCCGAGATGGCCAGGAAGCTCGCTCAATTGCCCCTCCAGTACCAGCCGGGCACGACATGGGAATATTCCATGTCCACCGATTTGCTGGCGCGGATCGTAGAGGTCGCCTCCGGGGTCGAGTTCGATACCTTTATCGCCGAGCGAATCGCCAAGCCCCTCAAGCTTTCCGACACTGGCTTTTGGGCAGAGGGAACAAACCGGCAGTCTCGTATTGCTTTTCCCCAGGTGGACCCGGCGACCGGAAGCAGACCGCCCATCCGCGACATGACCCAAAAGCCCAGATGGATGTCGGGAGGAGGGGGCATGATGTCCACGGCCGCCGATTATGCCCGCCTTTGCCAGATGTTCCTAAACGGCGGAACCCTGGACGGGGCGCGTTTGGTTTCCCGCAAGACCGTGGAACTGATGAGTTCAAACCATCTGCCGCCCGGAGTAAAGTATGGTCCCTTGATCACCGTTCAGTTCGCCGGGATCGGCCCCACGCCGGAGGAGGGACAGGGTTTCGGGTTGGGGTTTGCCGTGCGGATGGAGCCTGGCCGGAGTCCACTGCCAGGGTCCGTGGGGGATTATTTCTGGGCCGGCGCCTACGGCACCTATTTCTGGATCGACCCCAAGGAGAAGTTGATCGCCGTATTCATGATGCAGGCCCCCGCCCTGCGGCTCCATTACCGCTATCTGATGCGGCACTATGTTTACCAGGCCATTGCGGATTAGCCGAAAAGTCTTCCTGAATCAAATGTCGTCTGAATTCGGACTTAGATATTGAGATTGTGTCCGGAACGATGGCCATCAGGGCCGAGGTCTTATTCAAAATCAGGCGAGTTGCCCCAAAGAAGAATGCCGCCGAGAGGGCTACATGTAACCCGGATATGGAAAGAATATGTTTCTAAAAATTGGCCGAAGATTCCCTTCTAAGAATGGACCAAAATTGATGTTCTCGTAAAAAGTCCTTTTTATCCCATTTTCGTCATTCCCGCGAAAGCGGGAATCCAGTTAATTCAAGCAGTTCTGGACTCCTGCTTTCGCAGGAGTGACGGCTTTTTTGACTTTTTACGAGATCATCAAAATTGATCGTATTCAATTTATCAATTCAAAATACCTTTCAAGGGTTCTTCCGCAACCTATCGGTCCTACAACCATAAATCTTTCCAGCTAAAAAGCCAGGCATAAAGGCCTTGGCTATTCTGCATGTGTTATTTTCCTTTGTGTTAGCCCATCTTTAGAGGTACAAGGAATAGTTACATTTTTGGCGCCACAGTATGGGCACCTAAAGAACATCTTTTCGCCCTCGCGTTCAAGACGAACTTTACTGCCAGTCTCAGAGTTGATCTGGATGCTTCCATTGTCCAACAAAACTTTATCAAAGAGCACACCACTGCACTTGCGACATAATTCCTTCATTGTCGAACTCCTCTTCAATTAGGTTAAGTTACACCACTCAGATGGTTTGTTAAGACTAATCTATTCTCCTTTAACCATTAACGGCAAATGGACTTCTGAAATTGAAGGTGCAGCAATTTCAATTTCTTCTTTTCGATGCCACTTAATCGGAAAGGCCTCCCCCACAATATAAGATACAGTAAACTCCCGAAAAATACGTGCTCCATTAAGACCTAAATCAAATATTTTCTTCATCAGAATTCTATCATCACCCTCAAATCCAAGATCACTCATTTTTAAAAATATAACCTTTAGTGTTACTGCATTTGAGGACGCAAAAATTTCATTACCTGAGTCTTGTGTCGAGAGCCACATTTCAAACTGATTGAACGACTTCATTGCCTCATCTATTAAAAAATCAACCTTATCTTCATATTCGTAATGAAAACCAAATTTATTCCTGATAAAAGAAAAAATCTTCTTGACTTTTTCATCTGAGAAAAAAGCTTGAATTTCATCTCTTTTGGCTTTTAGTTCTTTCGGAAAAGTGCGGTGATTATCTAAAATTCCATTTTTGGTTAGAAACTTCCACATTTCGTAGATTTTACTGATCAATGTTTTAAGGAAGAAAAAATGAACGGTAGTATTTGCAGAGATAAGCGGCTTTTCGGAAGGTTTTTTATTCATACTATATACCAGGCATTTTTGAAGCAGATTTAAATCCCGCAATATAAAAGTCAGCATTATATAACGTTTTTTCTCCTTGGAAGATATCTTGTCAAACTCTCCTCTTTCAAGAATGAGCCTTGCTAATTTAATTTTTCCAGAATCACTCATTTCAACCTCCCGTAACTCCAACCTGTTAAACCCATACTCTCACACCCTCCATAACCCTCTCTTATTCTCCCTTGCTTCCTGGAACGCCTTTAAAAACCTTTCCTGATATTTGACATCGGGGGGAATAGTCATCAATAGGAAATAACCCATTCGTACCTCAATTTCATAGCCATGGATGTATTTTTTTATGACATTCAAAGCAGAGCAATTGGAGATTTTCAAGAGAATTATCGCCGCCTTTTTCAAGAGGAATCTTGTGATGAACATGTCCAACATATTTAACGTCCTTACCGCAAAAAACACACATATTTTTGTCCCGTTTGAAAACATCTTGCCGAATAAGAAACCATTTATCTGAATATCTTCTATTTCTCCGCTCAATACTTTGCAATATTTCAAATTCATGTTTGCGTTTCCGTTCTTCTTTTTGCCTCTCTCTTTTCCGTTTCTCTTCACTCCAGGTAGCTCTCTCTTTTTCTTTCCATTCGTGGACTTTTTTGCTCCATTCTCCTATTCGGGCCCATTCTTCTGCACGTTTGGCTTCTTCTATGCTCTTTCTCTCAATCTCAGGTAATTTATTGAACCTTCGCTTTGCCAGCCAATCCTGGCCAGAGGTGGCGAACCATATAAGGAAATAAAGACCAACAATAATAAGGATTGCCAAAAATTCCATTATTTATTTTTCTTATAAAGTCGGGGTCAAAACCAAAAGGCTATTTTTGTTCCTTCCACAATCCCCTCTTATTCTCCCTGGCTTCCCGGTATGCCTTTAAAAACCTTTCTTGATACTTCACATTGGGAGGGTAAGTCAAAAGGGAAACATACCCGGCCTTGACGATTTCCTCATTGAGCATTCGGCCGCCTGGAAGATAGACGTATCCCAAAAGCCTCCCGTACTTGTCTCGCTTCTGAACATCAAACTCAATCTTAACCTTATCACCTTTTTTGACAAGGCTTTTGGTGTCGCCGCCGATATTAAATGAACCCATCTTGCTTTTTTCGATGGACCCAGTGAAAGTTGACGGTTTTGAGATTTGTGGGGTGAACATCGCCGATATTGGGGCTATCCAAGGTGCGGCAATGGGTGGACAGAAGGGGTATCGGAGGGGGGCTGCCGAAGGGACACGGCCCTCCGAAACACATTCTGCGTGTGGTCTGGACGTGCGGAGGGGACGTAGTTAAATTGTTGATTAACTTTTGACAACCTTCTTAATGGACTGATTCTTCCGGACGAACTCTTCTCCCCGACCTGCCGCAATACTTACCCCTGAACGACTAATATTCAACATTCTGGCCACTTCCGCTCCATTATGCCCCATTTCCCTTACAGCAAAATAACTTATGACACTTCGGGCGTCGGTAAACTTTTGGCTTCTGTGCCGCTTCTTCACTAATTTTCGCTAATTGTTCGTGATCTCGGTCCTCCCGGCCGATGGCCGGGCGCTCGATTCCAGGAATGAGCAGGTAGAAGAAGGTGCGGCATTGGACAACATCATCGTTCCAATTTTATATAAAGGGGTATTGTTTTTAATTCTTCCTCATCAATTACCAGCGTTACCATGTGTTTCCCATGAACCTTGAACTGGATCCGGCTTATGATCGCTGCTAAATTAAACGTGGCGGAATCACCGTCCGGTGAAATCTGGACGTTTACGTCACCCTTAAACGGTTGAATGACCTCCTTCCGTTCAGGATCAAGGATGCTGAGGCGAAAAGAATGCTGTCCGGCCTCACTCGGCTGAAACCGAAGGCGGCATCCAATCGCCATGGTCCCATGAACGGCTGGAAGCGTAGGCGCGAAAATCGTATCAAACACGCCAACAATGACAAGTTTCCCGGCCATGTCCTGGGCGAAGTCGCAAACGGCAAGAATTTCAACGTCCATTTCACTACCCTCCCATTAACTTCCTTGTCATTCCGTATTCCGATTATATCCAAAGGGCCCATGAGAAGCAACTGCCGGAGGAAGAGGGGAATAGGGGCGTCCCCTTCCTCAGAGATGGTTTCGAGTTGAAAGTTCCAGGTTTGATGAACTCGTAACAAGTCTGAAAA
>Ga0315273_10012493_pt1 | contig 10893 bp, 13 predicted proteins | sample YL17G02_0_MG_FD_205753 | JGI IMG/M metagenome (GOLD analysis project Ga0315273, IMG submission 205753) | Sediment microbial communities from Yellowstone Lake, YNP, Wyoming, USA - YL17G02_0 | ecosystem: Environmental > Aquatic > Freshwater > Lake > Sediment | place: USA: Wyoming | collected... | reverse complement strand
CTGTATTCTCTGATTTATTCTCTTCACTAAGTATCTGCGCGTTTCTTAATAAAAATATTGCTGGATATTTCTTTTCAATACCTTCTATCATTTCAGTCCTTTTATATTTATAATTGTATTTCAGAATCTTTTTTATGAGTTATGCTTTTTATAGCTTCTTCTAAAGTACAATAAGTATCAATAACTTTTTCAAATTGAACTATTTTTAATACTGATGATACGAAACTATTATTTGATCCTACTATTCGTATATCCGCTATTTTAGAAATATTAAAAAGGATATTAATACCTGAGGAGTTTATATAGGTAACTTCGGACATATCAACAATAAGATTTTTATATTTACCAGAATGTTCACTTATAAGCTCTTCGAACTCATCGTGTTGAAAAAAGTTTATTTCCCCGATGAATCGTATTATGAGTATATTACCTATTATCTCATATTTTAGTTCTCTTTGTAAAGCCATAGATTTCCCCTATATTACAACATATAAAACAGTTAATATTTTTTATATGTTTCATAAATATATTATATTAAAAACCAATCGATAACGTTAAGTACAATTCGCACTCTATATGATCATTTACACCGTGTGTACAACAAACTCTAACCTTATTCGCAACAGGAGTTGCGTGAACATATCTGAAGAATTTAGCATCAGCTACAAGATCGTATCTTTTAACAGAATCATTGAATTGCTTATTATCTATAAATTTTACTGATCCTCCATACTCAGAAGGAATATCAGGAGCAGCTATAAAAGAAAGTTTTAAATTCTTTCCTGTCAAATCTCCTCTGATACAAAGACCTCCACCACCAAGCTCATATGAATACGATGGCATAAAATCTATATGTGTCATTTTTCTGATGTTGCCTTTTAGATCAGTAAATGCATCACTTACTGTTATAGAATACTCTGTAGCATCACCGCAGTCTAAACTATTCTCATCCCCGGTTGTGAAATAAATATATGTGAGTTTTAAGTCTCCTGCTGTGCTTCTTGAACGAGTTTTCATCCAGCCTGTTGTTGACTCAATAGGAATAGCTAATATTTTTCCATTAGCATTACCTTTATACTTTGTTTCAAAATCAAGTATGCTTGGATCATCAGTGATGAAACATGCATAGCATTCAGGCCCATCCCAAAACCTCAAATAGTACCGTGGTACGCCTGTAGCAGTGTCATATACCCATTGAATTTGTTTTAAATATCCTCGTGTAGTAGCTAATGCTATAAATTCTATATAATTCATGATAAACTCCTATTGTATTCTAAACACAGCGAGTGAAGATTGATGGGATGGTTGTCCTGTTTCTAACGCCCGTGCTGCGCCTAAGCTGTGCCAAGTCCAAAGCTCAATATATCCTCCGACAGCTAAGTAGGCAATGTCAGTAGTATATACAACGTAATCAATATTAGTATTCGTTTTATAAGCAGAACTTGCTGAGTATTCTGTACCATTAACATAAATGTATGCTTCTGCATAACCACTTCCAGTAGTAGAAGCAAATCCTACCTTGGCATTCATCTGATAATACCCAGCAGTCTTTGCAACAAACCTGTAGTTGACTGCATCCCACTCAGAATCCGTATCAAACGATACATTATTCAGTTCTACTTTGGTTAAAGCGTTATTTGGAATATTTTGAGCACTTGTCTTAGTTACTCTACATTTATTTACAGTTCCACCATTAGCTACCCAAGAGGTATTAGTTCCATTAGTACCAAGAACCTTTCCATTATTACCTGTTTGAGTTGGTAGAAACGCATTCAAAGCAGCATTAGCTGTGATTTGTCCCGATCCACCTTTAGCAATAGATAGAGGACCTATCATATTACTTAAAGTAAGATTGGCTTCATTGACATCTACAGAGGCTCCTGTACCTATTAATGCTCCAGTTCCTGTTCCACCTAGAGTAATCTTTGTTGATCCAGCAGTAAGATTTCCTTTTGTAAGAGCAGGTTCCTTACTATTAAAAGTGGTCCAATTTGCTGCTGTTAAAAAACCTTTGGTAGTCGCTGAAGCAGCTTGCCCATTCGTATAATCAATTGACACTACCCCAGCAGTAGCATCAAAGTCACTTGCAGTGAAAGCAGCAATACCTTTTGTTGCACCATCAGCAGCAGCATTACCAACGGATATTGCTGCACCAGAACCAATTACAGCACCTGTGCCTCCTGTAACACTTACAGGAGATGTTCCAGTAAGATTACCCTTTGTAAGGGCTGGTTCTTTTGTATTAAATGTTGTCCAATCCGTTGATGATAAAAATCCTGGTTGGCTACCCGAAGCTTTCTGACCATTAGTATAGTCAAGACTGATTAACCCTGAACCGTTATCATTAAAATCTGTAGCAGTATATGTTGAAGCACCTTTAGTTGATCCATTTGCAGCAGCATCAGCTATCGTTAGTGAGACTCCAGCACCAATAACCGCCCCTGTTCCTCCTGATTGGGATAAAGGACTAGTAGCAGAAAGATTTCCTTTGGTAAGAGTTGGTTCTTTAGTTGCCAATCCGTCTGAAAGAGCTTTCTCTGTTGTCGCTAATGTCTGGGATGTTCCAACGTATGAATTACTTAATTGGGTAAAACCTTTTTGAGTTGTAGATGCATCTTGTGCTAAGTACCCACTGTCTTTAATTAATTTACCTGTAGTACCATCAAATGCAGCTATTCTATTATCCGTTGCCGAAGAAGGTCCTATAACAACACCAGTAAGATTTGCTTGAACTATGTCAAAATCTGCTCCTACTGCTGCTTGAGTACCGCCCCCATTGGTTACAGTACAAATAATCATATCACCAACTTCTACAGTTGCCCCTGAAGCTCCGCCAATCTTCCCAGCAACACTTACAACATATACCCACCCTGTACTGGATGCTGGGTAGTTAGGATTACCTGAACAATCTATAACTCCTTTATAAACCATTCCACCAGCAATAACCAATGCGTCTGCGTATGCTTTTACAACAGCAGATACAGGAATTTTAGATGAACTGTTTGAAAGAGTAATAGTATCAACACCATAACCATTACTAAGGACATCACCAGTAGATGTAGCCCATGTCGGAATATTTCCAATTGTGGTAGTAGCAGTAGCTTTTACTTGCCTATCATTCGTGACGTTCCCTAGACCAACCTGTGTTTTAGTTACTGAGTGTGGGTTACTTGTATTGGAAATGTGACTGTCTATCGCAGTATGATCATTCGTTCCATGCCCTGAGATATTCTGGTGAATGATATTCGCTTCTACGATATCAATAGAAGGATTACCAGCGATACCAGCAGGATTAGAAATAGAAACTTTTGTTGATCCAGCAGATAACGATCTTGTTGCCCATGTATCTGCTGCGGTTCTTACCGCTATTCCTGTTGAGGTTAAAGCGGATAGTGCTGTTAAATCAGCATCTGCTGTTTGTCGTGAAGTATCAGTTGCATGCTGATGGTCGGCTCTGGGAATCGTACTGAGTGATCCAACAGATACTACCCCATCCATCAGGATATTTGCAGTATTGGTTTCAAAGTTTTGATTGAATGCTGTGTTTTTAGCGACACCAATTATTGTTGATGTTCCGCTCCATTCGGCATTCTGTCCTGCAATTCCAGTTCCCGTAACAGGATTGGTGAGTGCATCTTGCTTGTTATTGAATGTGACCCAACCAGATGACGTTAAGAACCCCGGTTGAGATGCAGATGCCTTTTGTCCATTTATATAGTCAATACTTATTAGCCCACTTCCATTGTCGTTAAAATCAGCAGCAGTAAAAGACGCAACTCCTTTTGTTACACTATCCGCTTTAGCATCAGCAATAGATAAACTTACTCCACTTCCTATAACTGCACCAGTACCACCAGATTGCGAGAGTGGGCTTGTTGCCGATAGGTTCCCCTTTGTTAAGGTGTTCTCTTTTGTAGCGAGACCATCACTTAAAGCTTTCTCTGTGGTGGCTAAAGTTTGTGAGGTTCCGACATAGGAGTTTGATAGTCTAACAACACCTGTACTTGTAGTTGTTGCAGTGGGCACAGAAATATTTGTACCCGCCCCAACAACCGCACCTGTGCCTCCAGTAACTTGAACAGGTGATGAACTTGTTAGATTCCCTGTGGTAATAGCTCCTTGCTTACTATTGAATGTAGTCCAGTCAGTAGCAGTTAAAAATCCCGGTTGCAAGTTGGTTGCTTTCTGACCATTCACATAGTCAATAGAAATCTTTCCAGCACTATCATCATCAAAATCTGCTGACTTAAATGTAGCTGCTCCCTTTGTAGTATTATCAGCTTTAGCATTAGCTATCGTTATATTAACTGGTGAGAAGACTGCACCAGTGCCGCCTGTTTGCGCTAGTGGCGTTGAAGCAGTTAGATTGCTTATTTGTAGAATGGAAGCACCATACACATGAACATTAAGTGCTTTTCCAGTAGAAGTTTCTGTAGAACCTATAGGTATACCACTACCATCTGAGACATACGAACTTGCTTGCAGCACACCCTCGTTGGTTATACCCAATACATTACCGGTACTGGATTCTAGTTGAATAGGATTTAGTATTACTGTTCCACTCATTTTATTATACCGTTAAAACAACATTATGTTAGAACTGACGTTATGGAATTTATATTTTGACCTGAGTAGTTATATGTTTCTGTGAGTGTCTCTCCAACAATTGTATTACCATTTGAATCATATTGCTTAGTTACAATCTGAGTAATCAGATTTCCAGCATATGTATAATCGATGCTTCTTATTTTCTTTGTTTTACCTGAAGTCGTCCACCATGTTTCATTGGAGACTTTACCCGTTGTTCTAGTAACTTCATAATAAAAAGTTTCTGCAATTTCATGAACGAGTTGGTCAAGATTTCTATGCTGTGCCGTTGTAATTCCACCCGTACTGGAATTAAAACTTATTGTAACATCACCTGTACCCGGATCAATACCAGTGTATGAAATATTTATATCTGACCCAGCAAGAACCTTTCGAACAACAGCTTTACCGGTAGATGTAATGTTTAAGTCTTGTCGATAAAGAGTACCATCACTTATGTCATCTCCAGTGAGAGTCTCGTCCTGTACCTGATCACCTGTTATTCCTGTTCTTGGCATTCATCTACTCTCATCTATCTAAAATATAATAGTAGCCGTGGTTGTGAGTCCCACGGCTACTACATCAAAACTTATACGTATCTGTAATCTAAAAGAACAACATCGTTTGTTTTAAGTTTATCTACAAACGTAATTGTCGTTCCAGCTCTTGTATAATCATCTGTGTACACTTGACGAATACCGTTGAGATACACTCGTAAGGTTGTATTACTTACAGGAGTGTGTGCCATAGTAACAGTATAGGTATTATTTACTACTGTAGGCTTTTCTGCCCATACTTCTGTATATGCAATACCAGGAGTATTCGCTCCAATCTCTTGCAGTATCCCTTCAATACCAGTAGATGTAAAGTAATCACCAGCATCAAGAACAGGTATATCCCCTGCACTCACTTGACCAGTAGAAGTACCCCAATCAATCATGGTATCTTTTATACCTGCATTTCCGATACCGAAAGTTACACTATCAGCACTAGAATTTCCAACAATAGTAATTGGACCAGCACTTAATAAGGTAAGAGTATCAGCTACAATATCTGCTACAGGACTTGTACCGGAAGGAGTGCTGATTGTCTTGAAGGAATAAGGACCTACAAGACCATCTCCAATTTGCTTCAGGGCAGCCTCTACATTATCTGTACTATAGTAATTGTCAACGTCAGCAATCGGGATGTCTCCACCTGAAACCTGACCAGTTGATGTACCCCAATCAATCATAGTATCTTTGATACTTGCTGCATTGATTGTAAAATCAACTGTTTTAGTTCCAGCATTACCAGTGATTGCTATTACACCATCAGTAGCCGCAAAGTGAACTGTATCTCCAGTACTGGTTGCGGTAACATCAGTACCAAGAGGAGTATCAATTGTTTTAATTGAAAAAGATCCAGCTAAGCCAGCACCAAGTTGTTGCAATGCCGCTTCTACGTTATCTACAGAATAATAATTACCCACATCTGCTATTGGCATGTCTGTGGCAGAAACTTGACCAGTAGAAGTTCCCCAATCAATCATGGTATCTTTTATACCATCATTCTTAATACCAACACCACCACCTGCACCAGTAGTAATCTCAAGACCACCATCAGTATCAATTTTTACATCAGCGGTAATAGTGTTTCCAAAATCATCATAGGTAAAGTTTATAGAATCTGTATCAGTAAGAATACCACCAACAGCATCTTGAACTTCTTCAGTAAAATTTACAATACTACCTGTCGAAGTTTCTGCAACGTACAACTGGTTATTACTATTAACCTTAATAGTAGCATTATCATATTTAACATTGACTACTGTACCAGAAATATCAATTGCAACGCCTGCTGTAAGAGCACCAGAACCGGCAAATTGACCCCAGATAAGCTCATCAACATTAACTACTAATATACCTGTACCAGAGTACCCAGAGGGTTTCGTAAGAGTCCAACCAGTATTTGCATAATTTGTTCCAAACTGAACAAATGCAGCAGCACCAATAGTAATTTCATTCGCTGGTGTACCGTCCATATCCTGTGCTCGATACATCCCGCCAGTGGCACCTGTGCTTGTGACAACATAAATACCATTTTGTTTTTTATCGGTTTGATTTTTTACAATAACTCGATCACCTACAACAGCAGTATGATCGCCAAGATCAAAAGGGCCACTGGAAGTAAAATCAACACTTGTAAATGCTCCAGATGCTGCTGGGCCTCCGCTGGCATTATAAGTTCCAACACCACCTGTAGATGTAGCAAACTGACAACCTATTTTCCACTGAAGCCCATACTCAGCTTTTTGATCTACATACCATTTGGATGCTACATCAGAATCATCCACAGGTTGTAGTTTTATTCCTGTAATAAGAGCATCTTTAGTGCCGTTAGTAATATCCCAATCACCAGTACTTGTACTTAGAAAACCTTCTTGTAATCTCCCTAAATCAATAGAGAAATCCATAATTTGTGTATTGCCGCGAATTTTAGTTGTACTCATGTTATGCGCTCCTTATAAAGAAATTATTGCACTACTCCTTAAGTTATTCATGGTTTTCATCTTTATAAGTTAATTGTATAATATCATTTTATGATTTTAAGCTTGATACTGTGCTCTCACGGTATCTCCCATCATAAGCTCTAGATCGTTCGTAAATATTATTTCATTTCCATTCATTGTATAATCCCAATCCACCGCTTTATATAATACAAGCCCATTAAGCAATATATTCTCACTACCACTTACTGGAACTGTTTCTAAAGTTATTGTTCTGCTTGTTAATACCCCCACTGTTACATCAAAAATTTCATTATACCACAACACCATCTGTGGAGAGGATGATTTTGATCTTCGATTTAATGCTATTTTTTGTGATTTTACAAACATTGCTTTCCATTAATTATTTTTTTAACTCATCGATTAATTTTTTTCTACCCTCATACTCTTTGGATAGCTCTTCTATTTCTATTTTCTTTTCAGCAGCATCATTTATATATGTAGTTACATCCCGTTTCAATTGCTGAATTCTTATTTCAAAATTTTGAATAAGTACTTGAGTGGCATTTGCTTTTTGATTAATTAAGACCAATTCAATTTCAGCATAGCGTTTACGTTCAAAAGCAATTTCTGCTAGAAGAGTGTTCTCACGAGAGATATACTCTACCGAAGCCATAGCCTTGGCTTCGTTTAATATCTCCTGATCAATGTTCCTGGTTATACTAGAACTTTGTGCTATGTGCATTGTGAAGGGGTTTCTTTGGTTCATACGCAAACACCTATATATAATAGTATAGGAGAGGAGATTCTTAGAATAGCTTTATAAGACTTCAGAATAGTACTATCTCATTCGAAACACCGAATAGAGAATATCTTAATGTGTTATAGAGCCTCCTCACCACAAAAAAAATCATCAGCTTTTAATGTTAAAAAATTTACTCCTTCGGGCAAACTTCTATCATAGTAATAATGTAAAAATTTAAGTTGTTTTTAAGTTTGTGGTAAGAATATTTGTGACAGAATTGATAAAAACATTCACAAAAAACCCCTGAAATGTACCAGGGGTTTAGAAATAAAAGTATGGTCTTGACAAAAAGTATACTAAAGAGAACCTTTGAAAAGATCCCTTAAAATAACATAAAGAGCATACAAATCCTTGTCTTCTATAAGAAACCCATCGCTTTTTGATCGGTCGTCATTATAAACTATAAGAACTCTTTTCTTACCTGAATCCTTTATTTCAAATCTCATAGTTAACTCCGCGCTGCATGAACTCCAATCTCATAAAATATAATTACTTTTATAGTAGTTGAACCAACAGTACCTTCTGACATTGTTACATACTTAATAGCTACAGTACCTGCCTGTGCAATAAGCCAGGCATTGATAGTTGATTGAAGTGCTGCAGTGCTTGCTCCTGTTAAAATAACACATTCCATAATGTTGCTCCTTACGTTAATTTATACCCAGTTTATTTTTCAAAAAGTTTGCTTGTACTCTTAGTAATAAGCTTAACAAACCCCCCCATTAATATAAATCCGATATTTGATGTTAAGAATATTACCAAGGTACAAGCTCCAAGGTTCGACTCCCCAAAAGCTTCCAACACCAAAGCTACTTCTTAAGACCTTCAAGACCTTTAGCTTTTCCAAACATCCACTCTATGGTTCGCTCCGGTATCCCAGTAAATTGAGAAAAGCCAGCAACATCCCCTTTGATATAATACTCATTAAAAGAATGTTTTGGATCTATCAGATTATACACAAGAGGAGGCACATCTCCTTTTCCTAAAGGAATACTATCCATCGATATTTTAAACTTTATAAGTCCTGCTTCTTTTTCTAAAGTTACCGACACTTCTTCAACTGAACCAATCTTACTCTCTTCAGCCACTTTTCTAATAGTAGATTCTAAAGAAATAAACTCCTGGGAATCTTTGCTTAAAGAAATGTTCATAATAACTCCTCTACCTATTAACGATATTCTTTGAGATGTTTGCTTCTACAAAAGGTATTACCTCGTTTTTTCTACTGACTAATATAATATCTCCCGGCTCAAGACGTAACAATTCAAACTTCCTTCTGCTTCCTAAGGAAGCTTTCTGAATAGTCACTCCTCCTATTACTACTGGTTTAAATATAGCAATAGGAGTTATCTTTCCTGTTCGTCCCTGTCTCCAATCAACCCGAATCAATTGAGTCTTCTTCGCTTCTGCTGCAAACTTGTATGCCATCATGAAATTAGGATGGTGTCTCGTTTCTCTCTCGTGTCTATTTTGATCTTCAATTTTATTAATGCGATATACAACACCATCTATCTCATAAGGAAGATCTTTTCTCTTCTGAGACACATACTGCTGGTAACTGCTTTGTATATCCGAAGGAGATTGTATTTTTTCATACGTAATAACATTAGGCATAAGTGTTTTGAGAATTCGTATCTTGTCTTCTTCGGATCTTACATCCGGAAGACCTATAATATCATAAGCCACAAATCTTAAATAGGAAAGTTCCTCTTTGTTTTCTTTTCGTGCAAGGAGCCCTGCAGCCATGTTTCGTAACGACTTTCCCTTTCTAAGCTGCGTCCCCTTTTCGAGATAGGCCTCTCCTCGTATATCTATATAGGTATCCACAGGAAGTGTCTTCGGGATATCCTTTATGTAATCCTTTGCATAGGTAATGTCTCTTCCAAAGATACCATCTCCTCGAGTCGCAATAGATTCTACAGAACCATTGCGATACTTGATTGACATAGAAACCCCATCTACTTTCGGTTGAGATATGATATCTACCTGCTCACCCGGGAAATATTTATGAGCCCATTTTATCATATCTTTTGGATTTCGGGTATTGTTCAAAGAAAGCATTCGAGGATTGTGCTGTATTTTATTTCCTCCTATTACAGGAGCACCTACTTGTTGGAAGTAGGAATTATGAGGATCAAGACGACGAAGCTCCTGTTCCATCCTAGTAAACTGCTCATCAGATATGGTTGCTTTCCCTTCGTAATAATCCTTACGATGTTTTTGAAGAAGATTAACTAATTCCTGTATCACTTTTCCTACTCACTAGTATAATATTATTCACTATCTTTGCCATTTCAATACTTTCAGGAGTAGTTTCTCTATCCTTTTGATTTCCTTCCCCTACCAAGAAACTATTTCTAGACCCGCTGTATCTAAGAATAAAATTAGAACTATCATAATGAATTCCTGGGTAGGCAAGTAACCCAAGATAGTAATCATCAGGATCATCAAGATGATCTTGTATCTGCCTTTTAAGATCTGCTACATATTCAGAATTGTTTTTTATAGAACTATCTTCAGGAAGCCCTTCAAAGTTAAAAGAATTCATTTGACTGAGGATATCCCGTGCTTGAGATCCTACATCTTCTAAAGAAGATTCTTGTTCTTCTGTGTGAATAACCCCAGGATGCTTTAATGTAGCATACTTGGATATAAGATCATTTATATTTTCTATTCCTATGAAATTCATAGAAGGCTCCTTATGACAATTTACTCTTGAGAACTTCTTTCCAATCTGGATCATTCAAATAGGAAAGTATTTTATTTATCTTTATCGTATCTACAAAACCCGAGTATCCTCGAGCTTTAAGTAATGCTTCTTTTCCTTTATCAGGATTTTCAACCAATTCTTTAATATTCATCCCACATTTATCTTCAAAGGACCATCCGAGTTTCTCTGTAGCTATCTTTTCCATTCTTGCGTAATCAGAATCTGTAAATTTAATATCATTCATATTATATACCTCTTTTTATTAATTCATCTATAGAACCTACTCCAATAAAAGATGCTTCT
>Ga0315273_10012492_pt1 | contig 10893 bp, 10 predicted proteins | sample YL17G02_0_MG_FD_205753 | JGI IMG/M metagenome (GOLD analysis project Ga0315273, IMG submission 205753) | Sediment microbial communities from Yellowstone Lake, YNP, Wyoming, USA - YL17G02_0 | ecosystem: Environmental > Aquatic > Freshwater > Lake > Sediment | place: USA: Wyoming | collected... | reverse complement strand
ACCTGTGCGGCGTAAATTGACGGCTTGACCGAAACAACTCAGACAGGGAGGGTAAGATATGCCAACCTATGAATATGTATGTATCAAATGTGGCGCAAAAACCGACGTATTTGCGCGCATCTCGGAAAAGGAAGCGGGGCTGAAACCGGTCTGCCCCGCCTGCGGCAGCGAAAAGATGGTCCAGTTTTTCGGACAGATCAACGTGCTGGGCACCCGGGGGCTGGGCGGGCCTTCAGGCTGTACCCCCCGATCCGGTTGCTGTGGATAAAAGATATGATCATGGAAGAAAAAACCATCTATGGCGCCGACGCCTGCCCGGTGAATCAGGCTCCTCGTCGAGGAGCCCTATAAAAAAGATGCGAGAATTTTAATGTTATTCATTGCTTTGTCAAAGCCAGGAATATGAGACAAGAGGAGATATGTTGAAAGTCACTGAAAAAGCGAGCGAAATGATTAAAGATGCCCTTAAAAGCCACAAGAACCCGTTGTCCATCCGGATTCTCAAGCAGGGCGGCGGGTGAGGCGGCCCCTCTCTGGGCATGGCTCTGGACGAGCCAACGGAAAGCGATGTCACCTTCACGGATAGGGGGGTTCAGTATCTCATCGACAAGGATTTATTTGAAGAAGTGAAACCCGTCACGGTTGACTTCGTGGAATCTTTCAGGGGGTCAGGTTTCAATCTAACATCGAGCCTGTCCAACAAACCGGGGTTCGGAGGGGGGTGCTGCGGATAAAGGAGCATTGTCAAAAATAGCATATATAGTGCTCACAAAAAAGGCGTGGGCGCGACACCGTGGCATTCAGTTCGCCAGTGGTTTTTGGTGACCACGATTCGGCCTAACATCTGCGCTATACGGGGGCATAGGATGCCATTCAAATTCCGTCGTCGCGGGTTTTGTCCGCCGGCGCGCCGCGACTGTCGCCGCGACGCCAATATGGAAAGGGGAGCTAAAGTGTATATTACCGGCATGACCCATAGGGATGAGCTCTTCGACCTGACCTTGCGGTGGCTCAACGACGATCTTGACGCTGGAGACGGAAGGCTTGTCACCCGGATCTTTCTCTATGAAAGTATCATCTCGGCGGCGGTCGTCGTAAACAGAATGATTGCGTTTCTTGGTAAGCTCTTCGGCGGGCAGCCTCATATGGAGAGGGTGCGACAAAAGTACCTTTTGCGCGAGCGCATTGTTCAATACCTGCCGCACCAGAACCTCCGGACCCGGAAGTTGGCAAACCGTTTTCGGGAAAATCCGGAATATTTTTTTCCACGCCTTCCCATCGATGCATTGCTGGTCACCTTCGGGTCGAGATTGGCCGCCATCGGTCGGATCAAACGTCTGTCCCGCGTGGCGGAAAAGGTTTCATTTCGCCTTGTGGATAATCTTTTCCGGGAAATCAAGGCCGAGGCGGAACGCATTGCGAGCCAACGAGCGACCGTCGCCGGTTTGCCACTGACTGCCCTCATCAGCTCGGAAGAGGCTATGCGGCGTGATTTTGTCAAGGCCGAGGCGGCGATGGCGCAGCGTTTTCGGAGCAAGAACGTAAAGATAGAGCGCGAGTCCCTCGCCATCAACGACCTGATCGGCTTTAAAATTATCGGCGAACCGGACGTGCTTAAGCGCGTCCCGATGCTGTTGCAGGAAGAATCGGGAATCGCCATCGCCGAGATCCAGGAACACACCGGCGATTACAATGCCGTAAACCTGCAGGTTGATATCGAGCTGCCCGCGCCGGATGCAATAGCAGAACAGCGGGGAGTATTTGACTGGTCCATAGCAGCCCTTCGCGGTCTCGATCCTGACGAAACCCGACGGAAGTTTAGAGCGTATGTGGCCAGCGGCGCGAGGTCAGTCAGAATGGAGATTATTTTGACTTCGTATGATGAACTCATGGAATCTGAATTCGGCCGGTCGATTCACGAGCTCCGCATCTTACGGCTCCGGGAACGTCAAGCCTACAACGGGCATATCGCACACAACGCCGGCTACTTGATTGAATACCTGCTTGCACTGGCCTCAGCGCCCGTCATCGATGTGCCCGAATTGCCGGTCAAGATGTACGGCCGCTACCTTCCCGAAACCATTGTTACCGCGAAATACGCCCCGTTCGGCAATGTGATCGAGGTGGACTTGCTGAATGCGTATTGCTTGCAGCCCGATTGCCTGAACCGATTCTGTCCTGCGTCAGACAATCCATCTCACCTACTTGGAAGTGGGGAACCTGATGTCCAAGATAACGGGTGATTTACGACTATTCCCTTAAATACAGGGGAAGTGCCAACGAGATACGGGAGCGAGAGTTCCGCTTGCCGCGATAAGCTCAAATGCGCAATAAAAAGTAGAGCCCCATGCCTCATGGTGTCTGGCCGAGGAGCAGAAATGGCCCACCAAACCTTGAAATCAGGATACACTGAACTGGCGGATCGCTTGAATCGCTTTCCCCAAGGCGCGGTTCCATCAGAACTTCTCCAGAAAATCCTCAGTATCCTCTTTACGGAGAGGGAGGCGACCCTGGTGGCTCTGCTTCCGATCAAACCCTTCACCGCTAAAAAAGCCGCAGAGCTCTGGAAGATTCCCTTTACGGCTGCCAAAAAAACACTAAATCGTCTTTCTGATAAGGCGCTTCTCCTCGACATGGAAGAAGATGGCGTAACGAAGTACGTCCTCCCGCCGCCGATGGCCGGTTTCTTCGAATTCTCCCTGATGCGGCTTCGGAAGGACATCGACCAGAAGGTTCTTAGCGAGCTCTTTTACGAATACATGAACGTGGAAGAAGACTTCATCAAATCCCTGTTCACCGACGGCGAGACGCAGCTTGGGCGGGTTTACGTCAACGAACCGGCAATTACCCCCGAGAACGCCCTTCAGGTCCTGGACTACGAAAGAGCGAGCGAGATCATCCGCACGGCCTCTCACCGGGGAATCGGCGTCTGCTACTGCCGTCACAAAATGAAGCATGTCGGCCGGTCTTGCGACGCACCGATGGAGCTCTGCATGACCTTTAACAACACCGGGGCATCCCTTATCCGGCACAACTTTGCCCGAGCCGTCGATGTCGCCGAGGGGATAGACCTCCTCCAGCAGGCCTATGATCGCAACCTCGTTCAGTTCGGCGAAAACGTCCGCCAACGGGTCAATTTCATCTGTAACTGCTGCGGTTGTTGCTGTGAGGCCATGATCGCGGCCCGCCGGTTCGGCATGCTCCACCCTGTGCACACGACCAATTTCCTGCCGGAGATCAATGATGACGAATGCATCGGTTGCGGTCGCTGCGTCGGGGCCTGTCCCGTCGAGGCGATGGGCCTAGTCTCGGCGAACGACCCGCATCGGCCGAAGCGGGAGAAGGCAAAATTAAATGAGGAAATATGCCTCGGTTGCGGCCTCTGCGTTCGTGCCTGTGCGAGTGGTGCGCTCCGGCTGGAATCCCGGCCGGAGAGGGTGATCACCCCGCTGAATTCCACGCACCGGGCTGTCGTTATGGCGATCGAGAGGGGAAAACTGCAGAACCTGATCTTCGACAACCGAGCGCTGATGGGCCACCGGGCGATGGCGGCGATTCTCGGCGTTATCTTGAAGTTGCCGCCGGTCAAACGGGCAATGGCAAGTCGCCAGATGAAGTCACGGTACATGGAGGCGCTGATCGAACGGCTTAACCATTGAACATTAAGGCGTTATCAGATGAAAGGTAAAGGGTTGCAATATCACGCAGTCTGGAAATGGACGGGACACTATTGAACGGCTTTACATTTTTGCCAAACATTATGCGGGGGTGCACTATGCGTAAGCCAAAAAAAATCATCGAGGAATTGCTCTGTAAAACCAGCGTCAGGCTCAACGGATCCAAACCCTGGGATATACAGGTACGGGATGATCGATTTTACGCCCGCGTTCTGCAAGACGGAAGCCTCGGGCTTGGGCAATCTTACATGGCGGGTTGGTGGGACTCTTCGCGGATCGATGAAACCATCTGCCGCCTGCTCAAGGGCAACATGGAAGAAAAAATCAGAGGGAATCTCCGCACGCTTTTGTTTTACCTTTCCGCCCGGATTTTCAATCTCCAGTCGCCTGCCCGGGCGCCTATCATCGCCCGGAGGCACTATGATTTGGGAAACGACCTCTTCTTTTCCTTCCTGGATCCCCGAAACCAGTACAGTTGCGGCTACTTTCACGAAACGGACGATTTAGCGGACGCCCAACAGAAGAAACTTGACCTCATTTGCCGGAAACTCGATTTGGAGCCAGACGACCATGTGCTGGATATCGGCTGCGGGTGGGGCGGGTTTGCCCGATATGCCGCCGAGCAATACGGCTGCAAGGTAACGGCCGTCAACATCTCTGAGGAGCAAGTCCGGTTTGCACAAGAGTACTGTAAGAATCTGCCGGTGAAAATCCTACGAGATGATTACCGGCAGATCCGGGGAAGCTTCGATAAGATCGTATCCGTCGGCATGTTCGAACACGTTGGCAAGAAAAACTACCGGACATTTATGGAGATTGTTCACCGGTGTCTGAAAGAGGAAGGGATCTTTCTGCTCCATACCATCGGCGGCAACGTCTCCCGTATCAACTGCGACCCCTGGATCAACCGCTATATCTTTCCCGACGGGATGCTGCCCAGTATCGCCCAGATCGGCAAGGCCGCAGAGGGCCTGTTTGTCATGGAGGACGTTCATAATCTTGGGCCTCACTACAAAAGAACCCTTTTGTCATGGAACGACCGTTTTCAATCTGCATGGGCCGGACTATTCGGCAGATATGATGAAGTTTTCAAGAGGATGTGGGAATACTACCTCTTGTCCTGCGCCGGAGCCTTCTGTGCCCGGCATATGCAGGTGTGGCAGATCGTCATGACCAAAACGGGCGCCCCCCAGCCGCCGTGCCGTTTGGGTTAGTATGTGGAAAAGAATGAGATTGAAAAAGGTGTTTGTCTTCTGTCGGCGGCGATTGAGAGACACCTGTATCCGTCAATGTGACGCATCATTCGTGTAAGCGGGAGAAGATGTGAACGGACCAGAGATCGTAAAAAAGAACGAGAGAACATCGGTAATGCTGGTTTCCCCTGAGACGGTCATGTTACCTGACGAAATGGGAGATCTTGCCCGATATATCTCCGGATTCAAAAGCGGACGGGGCTTAGCGTCAATCCGGAAGCGATCCTTCTCTATTGGCCTTCCCGGTTGGATCCCGCACAAAAAGGGGTCGAGTTAATAGTGGACATCGCCCATAGATTTGTTATCGAACACAGAGACGTTCAAGTCGCCATCGTCGGGAACGGCGCCGGCCAAGATCAGACAGAAGAACCGTGCGGGAGTGGAGCACTTTGCAGTATATCTTCTTTCTCCTTCCTTGAAATTACTCGCGCTTCTGTCATTTCAGCATTTCCTTTACCGTGCAGCCTATGAAGGCTACCGTTCAGAAGATCGACCCTCGGCTGTTGGCAGATCACCCCGGCGCGGACTTTCTATCCGGTTATTGCAGCCCTCGCGGCATCAGACCTTCGTCAGCCTTACCATCGTGTCGTAGAAAGACGCGCTTCCCCCGATGGGATCCATGACGCAGGTGTTCTTCAGGTAGGGGTCCACCCACATGGCGGCATTGGCATTTAAACCCCGGCTGCGCTTCCGGTCGCCCTTGATCTGTTTGCCGTCAACGGTCATGTCGGCGGCGCCTGTGGCCCAATGGCCATGACCGATGGTGAAGGTGACAACGCCTGGTTGAATGGTCCCGGTGACCTGCACCTTGGCGATCATCTCCTTTTTCACCCCGTTCCCGAGATACCAGGCCCCCTCGGGATTCGTGGCGGAGGAGATTCGCACCCGGTCTCCCGTCTTGATCTTCAGCCTGCCTGCATCTTTGGGATTAATGATGATGCTGTTCTCGGGAATGATCTCATTGAGCCAGTAATCAACGATGGTCCTTGACTTGGTCTGGGTGACGTCTTTTTGTGTGATGAGCCGCAGGGGATAACCCTTCGTAAGACCTTCTTTTTTCGGCGTCTTTCCGAGAGTCGTCGCGATGGGCACATAAAGGGGATAGCCCGGATTCGGAACCCCAGTAAAGGCGTTTTTCGTGAGGGCGGTGTTTTCCTGGTAGAGGTTAATCAGCTTTCCATATTTATTGGCCACCTGTTCGCCCTTGTATTGATCCTTGTAGTCCTGGAACCGGCCGCCGCGATTCAGGACATAGACGACCTTGCGCCAGTTCTTGCCGCAGATTTGCTCCCAGCGCGCCGGATCGAACACCGTTTTAGGCAGGTGTTTTCTCGATTCCAGAAAGAGCGTTATTTCTTTGTCGTCCGCCTCGGGAACGGCGGCCCCGTCATCGGTGGCAATGTTAGCCACCATCCGGATATAGAAGTCATCGGGTCTGATGAAATCCTGTCCCGCTCCGAAGCCATCCTTACCGTAGCCCTTCATGCCGAGCTTCTCTGCCAAGGCCATCAGGACGGCCTCCAGGCCGCAGGCCGTCTCCTGCCCGAAGACCTTCACCGTCTCCGAAAGGGGGGCAATGACGGGCTGTCGGATGGGTTGAACCTTCGTCGGCATGTTGGGATGGCTCCCGTGGAATTCCCACTTTTCCAGGTAATTCATCTCCGGGAAGATATAATCGGCATAAAGGGAAGTCACGCCCACCACGACATCCGTTGTAAAATAAAGGGGAACCTTCTCCAGATCGAGGAGGATCTCCGTATTTGTCTGGCCCGCCGGCAGGGAATAGTTGGGAGCCCCGTGATACAAATAGAGGGCCTTGGCCGGGTAGGGATACTGATCCCCCATGGAAGGAATGATCTCCTGGTAGATGTCGCTGGCCAGGGGCCACCAGTTGCGCTTCGCCGGGTAGCCTGAAAAATAGGTCGTATCCTCGTAGCGGATGCCATGGCGGATGATGCTGATGCCGGCGTTACCGAGTATGCCGGGATTCATCTTGCCGAGATTGTAAGGCTGACTTGCCTTTGTACCCGCCGGGCTGAAAACGGAAGCGGCGATCATTCCGCCCTTCCAGTCGTAATTGCCGAGGAGGAGATTGATTGTCCAGGCAAGAAAGACATTGTAAAACCCATTGGTATGCTGGGAAACGCCCCGGTGCACATCGACGCAGGCCTTTTTCCCGTGGTTTGTCAGTTCCCGGGCCACCTCGATGATGTCGTTTTTCGGGATGCCGGTGATTTTTGCCCACTGGTCGAATGTCTTCCTGTTCACTTCGTCGGAGATGATCTGGAGGCCGCTTTTTACCTTGAAGCCGTCTACTTCCTGGTTCACGAAGAGCTCGCCGGTGACGGGGTTATTTTCATCGTTGGGATCGACAGGGACAGGTTTACCGTCCTTCAGGACAACGAGGTACTCGAAGTTGTATTCCTTGCCGTCCTTGTCCTTGCGCTTTTCCGCAGCGGCGAGGCCGATCTCATGGGCTCGGAGGAATGCCCCGGGAACGCCGTCGGGTCCGATTTTCACAAGCCAGCAGGCATTGGTATAGGTTGGCTCCCCGGCCTTCTTGGCGGCCGCCTTGTTGGCATTTGCCAGGTACTTCTCGTCGAAGCGCTTGTTCTGGAGCATCCACTGGATGATGGCGGAGAAAAGGGCGCCGTCGGTTCCGGGCTTGACGGGCAGATATTTATGGGCCTTGCTGGCGAAATAGAGGGAACCCTGGCAGACGGTGGTATGGCCGTGGTAGTTGGCCGTGCCGAAATAGTCTCGGAAAAACCGCAGGGCAAATTCGGAACGCCCCGATTTCTTCCGACCCCAGGCGTAGATCATCTGGTTGTTCTTCGGTCCCGCATCAGGGTGGTCCGGGTCAATAAGGTAATGGAGATTGGCGGCATGCTTGCGCTTGAAGTCGGCAACGGCCGCTTGCTTGTCCTTGCTACGGGCGAGCTTCTTGATGTCGTCGCCCATCTCCTTCATGATCTTGGGGTCCCGCAGGGCATAGATATCCTTCAGGCCCGTCACCATCCGTCTCTCTTCACCGGGAACTTCTTTGAAAAGATATCCGCCCGTTATGATCTCATCGATGGCCTGGTAAAAGGGAATGGTCCTCCACCTGTTTTCACCCCGTTTACCCGCCCGCTTCATTACTTTAACGATCCGATAGGGGTCGTAGGTTGTCTGCAGGCCTGCGTGCCCTTTGGGGCAGATGGGCATGTCCAGCGGTGCGGCGTCGGCAAGGGGCGTGCTGAAGGGGAGATGGGGGAGCGCGACAAAGGGATTGTATGGATTCCCGGCAATGACGAGGGCATAGGCGTTACCATTCTTGCGGTAGAGCTTTACCTTGATGCCGCAGCCCGTGTTGCACTGCAAGCAGGAGGTATACAGGATATTTTCGGCTTTCTTCAGTTCGTATATTTCCTCGGGGGTGAGGAGGCCCGCCTCGGCCCGACGGATCAGGTCATAGGCCCAGTCCATTTCCGATGCAAGGATGACGCCGCCGAGGACAGCGGAACACTTTACGAAATCTCGCCGCGTGATGTCGTCACCTTCCTTTTTCATGATTTCCTCCCTCATACAATATAGAATACTCTGGGTTTGGCCTCGGAAGTCCCGAAGACGGGCGTTTTGCCGGGATAAACCTTGATGGCCTCCCGGACCAGAGACGACCAGTCGCTGTTTTTAAGCTTGAATTTCCCGGCTGTGACCTGGTCCGAAATTTTACCTGGTTCCTTGACTGCCTTGAGCGTCGCAACGGTATTTGCCTTCATGGCTTTGCTGATCAGACTTTCGGAATCATTCAGATCCCCGAAATAGGTGGCCCGGGGAATACAGGTGGCGACACAGACGGGCAGCATGCCGTTCTTCAGACGGTGGTAGCAGAACTGACATTTCCGCGCCGTCCCCACCGGCAGATGCTTACCCTCGCGGAACCACTTCTTGTCGTATTCCCAGGCGGGTCCCCTTTCCATTTCGGGAATGCTCGGCGTCTGGCTCGTATAGAATGACCCGTCGTCGAGGTTCCTGGCGCCATAGGGACAGGCTGCCACGCAACGGCCACAGCCGATGCACTGCTCATAGTTGATCATGACGACGGCGTTGCCGACGCCTTCCGATCCTTTTCATGTGGCTTTTCCGGGTCCTCCGTTGGGGCAGGCGGACACACAGGGAGGATTGTCGCACTGCTGGCAGGGCCGCGCCACAAACTGGCGGCTGATATGGGGATATGTTCCCTTTTCCAACTCATACATGGGACGGTAACGAATGCCGGGGGGTGATTTATACTCCACCATGCATCCTACGGTGCAGGCGTGGCAGAGAATGCAACGCCTCGTGTCGATCAGCATAGCCCAGCTTGGTTTTGGCGTTGTCAGCGCCCGTATCAGATCGGCCTGCATAACCATGAGTTCATCTTTGCCTTCGTACATGGCGCGCCCTCCTATTGCTGGTGACAGGTTTGACAGTTGCCCTTGACCGTGAAGGCATGCTTTCCATCATGGCAGCGCCCACAGGATGCCCCCTGCTCCATCTCCTTCATGGTGATGGTTTTGTGCTGTTGGACGTTAAGATAGAGAGCCGGATGGCAGCTCTGGCAGGACAGCCCTTTGGCGGCGTGCTTCTCATGGCTGAACGGTGCATTGCCAAAGCTTGTCTTCATGACAATATCGCCGCCACCGATCCTGGAGACGGCCGCCAGAGGAGTCATTAAAAAAAATACCAACAGAACAAGGAATCGAATTTTCTTCAAGGCGCCCCTCCTTGCTTTGATAGACGCGAATGATATATCAATGAATGTAAAGATATGCGCAAGCCGGAAACGGCTTGCCGCCGCCTTCGTCCGATGACGACTTTTTCCTCAGCTGTCAGGGTTTGTATTTTGCACTCGCCCCGTTCATGAGCTGATTCATGCGGGCCGGATCGTAATCGAGGGTATTAAATCAAGGGAACCATCATTTAATGTCATTATATCAGCGCGATATCGAGAGGCAAATCGAAGAGCCGGTGCATACGATGAAAGCTGAGGGGGGTTATGCCCCCCTCAGTGAATAGCAAAGGTTAACGATACCGCTTATCGTTCTGGCTGGTGAGCTGTTTGATCCTGTCCGGGCCATAGCCCAGCTTGTTGAGCTCGATGTAATCCTTTGCGGAATGGCAATCGGCGCAGGTCAGGGCTTTCGTTTTTGTGATGTCGTGGGAGAGGATGAAATATCCCGTGAGGGTCGTCGGTTCCCATTTGCCGGAGTAATCCTGCTTCTTCTGTTCAAACCCCTTGGCTAAGGCTTGATCAACGCTTCCCGTCTTGAACAGAACGCCCAGGTTCATAAAGAGGAGCTTCTTGGTCGTGGCGTCCCGGGGCGCCACCGTCTTCAGGGGCTTGAAGGCTGTGATCTTGCTCACATGGCGAAGCAAAACAGAATTGCTAACAGAAGCATGGTAAGAAGCTTTGTCCGGGTCTTTTTCATCCCTTCTCCCCTTTCTGTTAATCATTATATGAATGTGAGTCGATTAAACCGATTTCTCCTCATACGACAAGTTGATGCTTGTTCCATCTGTTAACTGTTTAGTTTCACGGTGGTGCCACAATGTTGCAACCCTTATTCGCAATCTATTTTATTTTAACGCATAACTTAACTTATTGACCTGCCTTCGATACAGTGCTGCCAACTAACCGCTGCGGCTATCTTATTGACCCCGTAATAAAGCAACACCTTCAAATCATCGCTGCACTCGTATTTACTGCAAAGACTGATAGCATATTACCCTATTATTTGCCGAAAGCATAACCCAAACCAGAACGGCAGCAAAGACATGTTGATCGGACGATTCAGAAGTCGTTACACTAATTTGTAACCTATATACTTTTTTCTCTTAAGAGCAAAAGATTTCGATCATCCCCGGAAGGGACATTAAAATGGAAGTGCCAATTTAACATAGCGGGCACTGACGTGCCTTCACAAAATAGCGATAGACCT